>Ga0209609_10000508_pt1 | contig 23353 bp, 21 predicted proteins | sample LakKivw325mmetaG_FD_184136 | JGI IMG/M metagenome (GOLD analysis project Ga0209609, IMG submission 184136) | Anoxic lake water microbial communities from Lake Kivu, Rwanda to study Microbial Dark Matter (Phase II) - Lake Kivu water 325m metaG... | ecosystem: Environmental > Aquatic > Freshwater... | reverse complement strand
AGCATACACCGTTCCCCCATCGCCCCCCTTGCCGCCATGTCCAGCATCCCCACCGGGCCCGCTGTGCCCACCGTCAAAGCCCTTCTCCGAAACATCGATGCGGCCACCCGGCTCAACTGTAACCGTATCCGTCGATCTGAAGAAGAGAACGCCGCCTGTGGAACCGTTCCAGGCATCACAGGTAAGCACGCCGTCACTATGCACGGTTACACCCCGGTATTGAGGAATCACAATAACCTGGGACCTGCTGTTTCCATCTGCATAATATGTACTGGCCAGATTAGCTGAAAGGGCGAGGTTTCCCGCATTCACTGTCTGGACGGCCCTGGTTTCCCAGTGTCCGGCGCCTGTTCCCGTCATCTGGACAATGAGGACCTCATCTCCGGCAAAGAACAGGCCGGCCGGCGTATTCACGTACACAGTATTGCCGCCGGTATTGCTTTGCCGGGTGATTGCGCCCTTACGCCAGTCGGTTTTGAATGTGCCATGCACATCCAGAAAACTAAAGGCTCCGGTGCCGGTATCCAGGTTGGCTGCTAATACCACATCGTTCGGGCTGTACGCAGTATCGACGTTGGTCAGAACACCGGCATCGAAATCCGCTTTGGTGTTCCAGGTATACGTGGTGATTGCATATACCGGCGTCGCCGGGGGAAGAAGCGGAAAAACAATAGCTGCCAGGATGGCAAAGAGCAAGGTGAATGGATATAACCTGATACTACGTTTCATCTATGGCTCTTCCCATCTTCTCAAATCGCCCCGTATTTGTCTCCGATCGCCGTAAGACCGCCCGGCATGTCAGTAATGCCATAGAGCACGAGGCCCTGGACGCATGCGAGCTTCGCTGACATGAAATTCAAGGCATCATACTATGCAGTCATGAAAGCAGTCAAGATGTAGCGGTCGCAGCCTGTTTATCAGCAGACCTTTTCCCCGGCCGCTTCCTCGCTGCTGAGGAGGTGGAAATGGAGCATCCGGGAGATTACTTGACCAGCTCGGCGGTAGTCTGCTTCTGGATCTGCAAAATGCCCGGCAAAGCATCCTGATTGGGAATAACCATCGTGATCATGAGTATGCCTTTGTCGCTCTCCGCTGTTACGACCTGTGCCTTTCCCGTTGGGTCCTTGTATATCATGCTTTTGGAGACCAATACAATTTCAGCCGGGTTCGTCTTGGCCTGCGAGCTGGAAAGGTTAAAGAAATTATCCGTATTCATGGCAAAAGCGGAGATAGTCCAGTACTGACTTGTCATAGACGTCACGCGAAGCGGATACCGGCTTACATCGTAAACACAGAGTGAATAAATATCATCAGGCGCCGGTCTGACCACGTCCGTGCTCTGGTCTGTTATGGGCGGCTGGAAAACCCACTGGTTGCCGGGAAAATTGAATTTCTTGTTAATCGTTTCTTGCATTATGGCGGTGGGAATGTTGATTGCTACGATCAGATTTACAATGACGGCCACAACGATGGTCGCCAGGAGCGTCCATCCTATCCAAGGCATCCATTTCTTCATTACTGGCAGCCCTCCTTGACGATGTTTGGCAGCTGCGCCGCCTTCAGTGCTGCGGCGGTAGAGTAAGCAGTCCCGGAATCATGCAGGCGCAGATAAACATTCAGTGTTTTGGCGTTGCCGGTCGGCAGCCAGTTCCCCTGCTTCTGTGTCCTCGACATGTATATTTTGAAGCTGCCGTCAGGCTCAAACTGGATGTCGGTGGAGCTGAACGAATAGCGGTTCTGGTCATTGGCTATCAGGAAGCCGTTCTCATTGTAAACAGTGATATTCCAGTATCCCGACCTGGGCGCGGGGCCCTGTATCAGGTAGTCGCAATTGCCCGCCAGCGGCTGTCCGTTGTCATCAGTGTAAGCGGCCAGGTAAATGCTCAAGGACGAACTCACCGCCATCAGCCCGTTTTCAGCGATCCAGGCCTTTACATAGGGGTTCGCCCCGGTGCTGCCGAAGGCCAGGTTGGTAGACCAGGGTCCGTTCTTTATATTGCTCCCACTGGTGACCAGATTAGCAACGGGATTAACGGTGACAAAACCGATGGCAGTGCCGGCAACCAGGGCTATTGCCGCGACTATCAGGACTTTATAGATGGTCTTTATATCAGTCACCTCCCATTTTTATAGATAATGAAGTTTCTTTCAGTATAACAAAATGCGGCTGCTGCCTGAAGCCGGAGGTGGCATTGACAACCGGATGGTTAAGGCATAGTATGCTGACTTAGGGCAATAAGGGATGGTAATTGCCTGACTGAGAAATCGACGAGGGGAATCCCCGATTAATACATCAAACCAGAGGAGAGTCTGATGCGATTAGGTTTTTGCACGATGGGATATCTGGACTACACGACGCTGGAGGAAGCCGTGAGGAGAATCGGCCGGATGGGATACAAAGTCGTTGACTTCTGGGCATACAGCCCTCATCTCGGCCCTGATCTGTATGATAAAAAAGCCCGTCAACAGGTAATGAAGATAGTAAAAGAATCGGGCCTGGAAGCGGTGGCGCTCTCGGTCAACGGAGGCGGACTGGCGCTTCACCTCAACTTCTCTCATTCAGTCGAGGCCATCAGGAAGAAGTCCGTAGAGTATTATATCGACTGCGTCGACATGGCGGCCGATATGGGAATCCCCATAATCAACATGATCTCCGGGCACATGGTACATGGGACACGGCGGGAACAGGCGTGGGAATGGAACCGTGAATGCATGCGTGAGGTCGTCAAGCATGCTGAAGAAAAACGCATCATGATGGCGCTGCATACACTCACGTGGTGTGAATCACGTGTGATGGTTACGCTGGACGATGCGCTTCAAATGATGAGGGAGATCAATTCGCCGAACTGCAAGGTCATGATCGATACGGCCGATCAGAACATTACCGATCCCAATCTTTCCGATGCCGTCCGCAAGGCCGGAAAGGACCTTGTCTATGTTCACTGCAACGATAACGATGGTGTCGGGCAGGGTGACGTCCATCTTCCGCCGGGGCGCGGTTCGGTTAACTGGAAGGTCTTCTTTTCCGCGCTTAAAGAAACAGGATATTCCGGTGATTTAACCGTACAGGTACATACGGGACATCCGGTCGACATCGACGCCTGGGCAATTGAATCAAAAGCCTATCTGGAAACCGTATTGAAGCAGATATAATCATAAAATAGTCTAAAGCTCCGGGGAAGAAGTATGGAACAAAGCAAAAAAACAAAGATAGGTCTTATCGGTGCGGGGAATATCTGTCGGGTGGGCCACGGTCCGGCCATCACGGCGGACGGGAGGGCCTATGTTGCCGCGATCAGTGATCCCGACCCGTACAACAGAGAGCTCTTCGCAAAAAAGTATAAAGTACGCGGCGTGTATGAAGACCACCGCGCAATGCTTGAACGTGAAGACCTGGATGCCGTTGTCATCTCGTCACCCCCCTGGGTTCACGCGCGACATGTTGAAGACAGCGCCGCAAAAGGCCTTCCCATCCTGTGTGAAAAACCGATGGCGACGACGCTTGAAGACTGCCGCGCCATAATCGACGCAGGCAAAAAACATAACGTCTATATCCTGATGGGCCACTGCAAGCGCTTTGAACCGGGACACCAGAGGATCAGGGAATTGCTGATGGAAAATGTCCTGGGAAGGATCTTTCAGGTCAGTATCTTCTGGTACTTTTTCATTCCGAATCTCAGTGAGGGCTGGCTGGGGTCTGTCGCTCAAAAGCTCAAGAAACACGGATTCGATGTTGATAGACAGTTTGGTTTCTGGAGGTACAGTGACGTCAGGGCCGGGGGAGGCGATTTTTTCGATCACGCACCGCACTATATCGACATCATCCGGTTCTATGGAATGGAAATCGAGCAGGTCTCATGCGAGACCAAAAGGTGTTATCCCAATATACGCCCTTTTGAGGATATAGCTGTGGCCACTTTCAGGCTCTCTAATGGCGCGATCTTTCTCTATGACAAGAATGTCGTCCGCACCGGGTGGCCTTATGGTTTTGAGCGTGGATATATATACGGAGAGAAGGGAAAGATCGCTTTCAAAGCCAGCCATGCTTACCAGAAACGTGGAATGAAAGTCGGGATATACCGTCTCCCCAATATACCCCTTAATCTTTATACTTCCGCCCTGTCGCCTTACGGCACGAAGAATACAATGTTTTACCGGCAAATGAAATTCTTTATCGATAAGGTTCGGGATGAGCATACACTGAAAAACGCTGTCAGCGGCGACTGGGGCGCCACGCCGGAAGACTCATATCTCACCATGGCCTGGACCCTTGCATCGTATAAGTCCGCCAGGGACGGGATAAAGATCACGCGAGATAACCTGTTCAAAGAGATAGAGACCTTTCAGACCTGCCAGCCTCATAACTGGTAGTCTCTCCCGTCCGGGCCTGTATGAGTTTGACAGTATTACCCATTATGGGTAAGATAATACCCGAAATGGGTAATTATTTGAGTGAGAATCCGCTTTGCAGCGGTCTTTTCGGCAAGACACGGCAGGCAGTGCTTGCCTTTCTTTACCTGCGATCGGACAGCTCATTTTATACCAAGCAAATACTTGACGCCTTGAGAATCGGCAGGGGGACGGTGCAGCGCGAATTAAAGAACCTGACCGATGCGGGTATCATCCGCCGGGAAGTACAGGGCAGGCAGGTCTATTATCGCGCCAATGCAAAATGTCCCATATTAAATGAGCTCAGAAGCATCATCAGAAAGACCTTCGGCGTGGCTGATGTCCTCGGGCAGTCTCTGGCACCCGTGGCCGGTAAAGTGCGGGTGTCTTTTATCTTCGGCTCGGTTGCCAGAAGCGCCGATGACCGAAGAAGCGACATTGACCTTATGGTGATAGGGGGAATCACTTTTGGAGAGGTGGTATCACTGCTTAAGCCTGCCGAAGAAATGATAGGGCGTGAGATCAACCCGGTTGTATATCCGATCACCGAATTCAAAAGGAAAATCAAGGAAGACCATCACTTTGTCAAAAACGTGCTCGCGGGAGAAAAGATATTTGTGATAGGCGATGAGGATGAGCTTAGAAAACTGGCTGAAAGATAACCAGATCGTAAGACATCGTCCCTCGGCAGCTGAAATTGCCGAGCTTATGCATATCTGCGATCGTGACCTGGAGAAAGCGTCAATTGTCGAGCTCGGTCCGGACTGGCGATTGAGTATTGCTCATAATGCGGCTGTTCAGGCTGCTAAAGCGGCACTGGCGGCAGCAGGCTACCGGGCCCGTAAAGAGGGGCAGCACTACCTTCTTCTGCAATCGCTGGCTTTTACCATCAAAACGGAATCTGAGATAGTTGACCAGTTAGACAAATTCCGTCAAAAACGCAATATGAGTGACTACGAAAGAGCCGGAATGGTTACCGAACAGGAAGCCGAAGAAATGATAGCGCTGGCCAGACAACTTCGAACTGATGTGGCGCAATCGCTCAATGCTCATTATCCTCACCTTGCCACAGAGATTTAAATACCGGCGCATAAATTATAGCTAACAGAAATCAGATACCGGTTGACCAAATAAACCGCACCAGGGGTTGCAATATATTTTATTCGTAGACCTTTTCCTCGGCCGCTTCCTCGCTGCTCAGGTGGATGTCCTCCTCGATATTCCTCTCATCCACCGACTTTAACATCAGCTCCTTGAAGAATTCGTGCGGTAAAATCCGTACCGAATTACTGAAACTGGACTTCGCTATCCGAAATAATTGATTGCCGACTGTGGGTATGATAATATGTAATACTTGGAGGATATCATGGGGAAGGAAAAGATCGCTATCACGCTTGATGAAGATTTCATAGAGGAGTTGGACAGACTTATTAATGAACGTGTGTTTCGGAGCCGCAGCCAGGCAATACAGGAGGCTGTGAAAGAAAAACTGGTTAAGCTGAAACGGATTCGACTGGCAGAGGAAAGCGCAAAGCTTGAGCCGGCTATAGAAAAGGCGTTTTCTGAAGTCGGTTTAGCTGAGGATGTGGCACATTGGCCCGAATACTGAGGGGCGAGATTCGTTGGGCTGACCTCAGTCCCTCTAAAGGACATGAACAGAGCGGCCTTCGTCCCGTAGTAATTCTCAGCCATGATATATTCAACGAACGATCAGGGACAGTAATAGCGATGGCGATTACCAGCCAGTCGCCAAAGGCCGGCTTTCCCTTAACTATTGAATTAAAGACAGGTGGTTTACCAAAACAATCATGGGCAAGGATAAGTCAAATCAGAACGCTTTCCACTGAGCGTATGGGCAAGTTAATAGGCAGATTATCTCCTGAGGAGTTAGTGCGTATTATCGAAGGGCTAAACGAGATAATCGCATAGTTGTCGGGCAAGAAGATCAGTTATACAAATTACCTGATTGATCTGGTGGAAATGAAAGGATTCCAACCCCTTACCTTCCGACTGCCGGTCAAACGCTCTCCCGATTGAGCCACAGCCTGTTTATTCGTAGACCTTTTCCTCGGCCGCTTCCTCGCTGCTGAGGTGGATATCCTCCTCGATATTTCTCTCGTCCGTTGTTTTTGCCAGCAGCTCCTTGTAGAACTCGTGCTGGATGATGAGGTTCTGTATGTCGTTGGTGCCCGTCCATATCTGGAGCAACCTGGCCTCCCTGACCGCTCTTTCAATGGGGAAGACCCTGGTGTAGCCGATGCCGCCCAATATCTGCATCGTCTCGTTGGCGATCTCCCACTGCGACTGGGTTGCGAACTTCTTCAGCTCCGAAACCATGCGCCTTCGGTAGCCCGCCGTGCCGTCCTGGTCGTCGACCGTCCGCGCCACCACGTAAGCCAGCGCGTTGACCGCGTCTATCTTTGTGATGCACTCGGCAATCCTGAAGCTGACGGCCTCATAGTTCCTTATCGTCTGTCCGAAGGCCTTCCTCTTGTTGGCGTAGCGGGCCGCGATCTCCAGCAGTGCGCGTGCGCCGTTGATATAGCCCACCATCCTTTCCGGCACCATCATGTGGTAGAAGACCTCGGAGCCCTTGTTCTCCCTGCCCAGCAGGTTCTCCTCCGGGACCTTGACGTCCCTGAAAATGATCCTGGCCGTACCGGTTCCGCGGCTGCCCATCAGTCCGTACACGTGTTTGACCTCGACGCCCATATCCCTTTCAACGATCAGGACGCTCAACGAGTTGTGTCCCGCGCCCGGATTGGTCACGGCATAGACCAGGAAGAAGTCCGCGCCCTCGCCGCCGACCACGAAGCGTTTCTGGCCGTTGAGTATGTAATGCTTGCCCTCTTTGCGGGCCGTGGTGGTTGCCCCGAAGAAGTCCGATCCGCCCCTGGGCTCGGTCAACGCCTCTCCGGCCCATATCTTGCCTGCCACCAGCGGCTTGAGGTATTTCTGTTTCTGCGCCTCATTGCCATACGAATTTAGCGCATCGGATATGAGGCCGACGATACCGAATACACAGGCCAGCGGAACTCCCAGTTTGCCCACCTCACCTAATACGATAAACTCATCGACATATTTGAGCCCTCTTCCACCGTATTGCTTCGGCGCCCGTATAGCCAGCAGGTTTCTTCTACCCGCCTCCTCGATAAACTCCATGGGGAATTTGATTTTCTCATCATCCATATCAAGGATAAGCTGGCGCGGCACCCATTTGACGAAGTCCAGTACCTCTTTCAGTAGGCCCTTCTGCTCTGCAGTTAAAAACACCTCAAACATGACTCCCTCCTTCTCAACCTCGTGGAAATAAGATCATTATACATCAGGGCAGTTTTCAACAAACTCGTCAGGATGATCAATTGCTACTGAACGGGAGGTAAGGTCAAGATACTTATAAGAGTATAGTTATTCCCAAGATATAAGTTAATTAGATAATTGATAATCTATTATTGGCAAGTCCTCTCATTTAACCATCACAACCTCTTTGGCGGCTCCGATATTACTGTATCGGTCCGGTACACATGTGAAAATTACAATCTGGCATTCCTTTGCCGCCTTAGATAGTATCGCACCCATTAAAAGTAATCGATCTGGATCAGTATAGCCGAGTGCGTCGTCGAGCATTACTGGTGCACCGCCATCCTTGGCAACCATCATCGCGCACGCCAAACGAAAAATAAGTGAAAGTTGCTCCTTTGTTCCTCCGCTCAAAGAATTGAAATCAACAGTGGTACCCTGTAATGTGCGGCTGACTATTTGTAGGCCGTCGCTAACTTCTATCTGTAAGGAATCGTCGTAAATAAGACGACCTAACACCTCAATCCTTTCTTTAAGAGGTGCAACATAAGCATGGCGTGCATTGTCACGCTCCTGTCTTATAGTCACATACAACAGATTTACAGCTGATGCTCGTCTGACCAACGAGGCATTCGCATATTCAGCACGCATAAGCGCGCTCTTTGCAATAGTAAATTTATCGTAGAGTCCGTCCTCACCATTGATTTTCAGTCGTGTATTGACTTCTATTAACTCTGTATTTGCCTTGCCCATACGCTCATGTATTCTACTCAAGGATTCCTTTGCGATTGTATCGAGTTCTTTTTCCCTTTCAGGGTTGAGTGCTTTGAGTGATGCCTCGATAGTATTAGAGGCAGTCTGCACCTCTTCTACTGTACGCTCTGCACTAACCAGCATTGAACTGATTACTTCGTCAGATATCACCGCTCGTTCTCTTTCCAGCATCTCGGTATAATTATCTAAACCATCCTTGCTAATATCTAACTTGGCTTTTGCTTCTATATATTGGCGATTTCTTTGTTCTTGTACCTCTTTTGCTCCATCAAAGGTTGATTTTGCTTTTACCCATTCATTTTCAATTACATGCTTCTGCTTTTCCAATTTTTTTAATTCTGCTTTTATCAAATCCTGGTCATCCAATATTTTGGGTTCTAGCACCCTTGTCGGCAGGTAAGCAGGTACGCTTTGTTGCAATTCCAAGAGCAATCCTGACAATCTTTCGTAGGTGAGGTCTCGAAGGTTCTCTTTTTCAACCTGTTTTAAGTTAACGATCTGTCTGGAAGCCTGTTGCCTTTTTTCAAAAGCTTCAAATGCCTTATCTGCATCAGTTATGCCCCATGATGCACAAACATCGTTTAATTTCGACTTGGCATCTTCGACTTTCTTTAAAAGCGTATCAATACTGGAACCAGCGTTTACCTGTATTTCAAGCATTTCTGGGATAACGAACCTAATGTTATCAGAAACAGGGAATGAAAATTCATCCCCTTTTCTCAGATTAATAACGGTTTCGTCTTTGGTCAGCTTGCATTTATTAAGTCCGCGTAATAATACAATAGACGACTTGGCTTCAAGTTTTGCCGTAGCACTTATAACATTATCTCTAGTTTCTTCAATAGACGCGAGAGCTTCTTCATTAACTTTATTTGTCGTCAGTATTGCTTCGGATTTGGCAGCAGATTCTCTTGCTTTGTCAATGCGTGTTTTACGCTCTGACAATTGCTCAAGATATAACATGTTGCCAAAATACTCATTATCGCGCTGATACAAATCGATCAACTTTTGGATTTCTTTCTTTTTTCCTTCAGTGTCAGAAAAGGCATCCTGTGCCTTTTTCAGCTCCTTATTAGCTTGACTCAGTGAAATTAAGCCCGATTTGCAGGATTCGTCCATTTCATTAGTTGCATTCAACGCAAGTGTCATAGTTCTAATGAGCTTTGCTCGGTCGTTTTTTTCAACGCGTGCTGACTTTTCTGCCTCTTTAGCTAATTGAAGCTTCAATTTTGCATCTGAAAGAGACAATTCTAATTGGGATACTTGTGCGAGTTTGGCAGAGCGTCTCTCCATATCCCTCACAATTTCTTGCTCGGAGTATTTGAGTTGACCTAACTCTCGCTTAAGCCCAACGGCAAGATCAATGTCATGCTCCAATTCTTGCATTGCTTTTTCAATCCTTTGAACATCAGATTGACAATTAGCTAATACTTTACGATGTTCTAGTATCTCCTTTTTATCTGCGCCATTCTCAGTAAAATATTTCAAGTATTCCTGATGAACAGCTTCGAAGAGGCTTTCAGATCGTTGGTCAATAGAATGTCCACCTGCTGCCTGATCCAGCGCTTCAGAAAGCCAAGTCTGACCTTTCAATATTGGCTGATTGATCTCCGCGCCTTGTCTTACGCTCAAAGCCTTCCACAAATCGATATCCAGCGTATCTTGGAGTAATGCTTTCGCACGTTCATGGGCTGGCCTGCTAGTGAGGCTTTCGGCCTTTGGCTTGATGATAGTAAGCTTGGTCTCCGGTTTCTTAAAATAACGCTTAGAGTAAATGAAACGGTAGGGACCACTCTCTGCCTCCAATTCAATCTCTGGCCCCTCATCTCGATGAACTGGCCTTATCGCACAGATGTCCTGGTTTTTACTGGAATCGGGGTATTCAAATAGAAGCCATATGGCCTCCCCCAAGCTGGTTTTCCCGACCTCATTGGGACCTCGTACTACAGTGATACCAGTTTCGGCAAAGTCTACGTCAGCCTCTGAAACACCCCTGTAATTAGCAATTCGCAAATGGATATATCTCATACCGCACCCCCACGCAGTCGGACTAGTAACATAAGTGCTTCGCGGGCAATTCCCTTTTCAGATTCATTCCCTTCCATCTTCTCCCTCAGCTGCGTAATAGTCGATTCGATGAATCCGGAAAAGCCAAGGTCGGAAAAATCGGCATCATCCGGCACAACCAGCAAATCTTTATCATTTATCTGGCAACTTGCGAATACCTCGCTAATAGTATCCAACGATTGCCTTAATGTCGCTTCCTTAGTTAGGGAAATAGAGCCTACCAAGTTCAGTTTAACGACCGTACGTTCTTTCTTATCCAGCTCTTCTAGCATATGTCGCAATGTCTCGATGTCCTCAATACTATTAATATCAACACGATTCTTTTCGACAAAGCGCCACTGGCCAACTTGGGCTGGTGTCACTTTCACCTTATCACAATCCAATTCAACAATTTGGGCATAACCAGCATCTTCTTCGCCAAAATCTGTGACCTCTGGTGTACCTGAATACCAGATACGCTCGCCAGCACCGATCTTGGTGCGTGTATGTCGGTCACCTAATGCTATGAAAGATGATTTTTTCTCATTAATGACATGCTCAAGACTCTCAGCCGAAAGTATCAAAGGATCATCCTTTTTGGGAGTAAACGAATCGATAATACCGTGTGCCATAATTATCCGGGTGACACCAGTCACTGGTTCAAGGGGTGCGATCGCTTTATAAAATGGATTCACGTCCATGCGCTTTGATAGCCACGGAGCACCCACCAGCTCGAGGTTTTCCCCAATTTGAATTGGTGATACATCAGTAATCACCTCAATATGATTTGGTTTTCCTTGGATAAAGCTACTTGAAAGAAATACCGAGGCCTCATTCAGGGGATCGTGGTTGCCGGGTATAATCCACACAGGAACAGGGACTTCCTTGAGAGCCTCAAGTGCACGCGCAATCGTCTTTCGATCCACTTGATTGGATTCAAATACATCTCCGCAGACAGCCATGAACTGGCAATTCGCTTCCTTTGCGATCTTTCCAAGGGTGCGGATTGCATCAAAACGTGACTGATTATAACGTTCTTGAGGTCCCTCCGATAAAAAATAACGAGTCATGCCGAGCTGCCAGTCGCTTGTATGAAGAAAACGAATCATATCTTACTTCCCCTCCCTAGAATCCCATAAGTGCTTACCCCTTAGTAGCGCAAAATAAATCTGTTAAATATAAGCCATTTCCACATAGATTATTATAGTCGTTTATGGCTATTCAGTATCTATCCAGTCAACAAGTCCTTCTATTCCTGCATAGTCAGCTATAGATATTTCGCATCCATTTTGTTGGATGTCTTGTGCACATTGAGCCCAAGCGCTTTCTCCTTTTCCAACTATACCTAGATGATCTTCAAACGTACCTTTTTTCCACAACCACACATTCCTTTCTTTCAGTTTGTTATGAATCATAAGTATATTGTCTTCTAAATCTTTATGTGTAGCTAGTACCGCGAACGCCACACTAGCATTCATGATTTCATTAGATTTGGGGAATCCATCTTCGGCCAGTGTGAATCCACACTTTTGCGATACGCTCGAGCAGTAGGCACAACATGCATTTATATCCGTATCATTTCCATCCAATAATCCTGCTTTCCTAGCATCTCTGAAAGCATAATCTAAATCCACTAAAGCTTTTGTTGGGATACCTATGGCATCAAGAATGCGCATTGCCTTTACTATATTTCCCGATCCATCAATTCGCACAAGGGCTATTCTCCTAGCGCTCAGAGTGTAACCTTTTATACGATGAAAAATAACTGGTAATAGCTTCTCTTCCGTAGCACCTTCAACTATCAACACATGATCTGAAAACAGAATCTTGCTTAAATTACTCAGTTCAAACAGAATTCGCACCTGACTCGGCGCATCCTGGATTGTTTCATTGACTGCATCTGAAAGACGTTTCCGTGCATGGGTGCCCCTCCCAATTGTTTTACATATGATAAGCGTATTCCCTATGTCCGCCTTATCTATCATTTGTGGAGAATGCGTTGCGAAGATGACTTGGTAACCTTTCATTGCTAAGGTCTTCAAAGCAAGACGAACCTGTTCGATGGCCTGAGGATGAAGATACAATTCCGGCTCATCAATTAGAAGGAGTGTCCTAGCTACCAGTGGGGCACTAGTCGCCGCTTTCATCTCCGCAAGGTATCGTACCAACGCCATCTGAATGGAGCGTTGTGCTCCATGCCCGACTTGAGCTATCTCTCTCCCATTATTCTCGCCTTCTTCGAATACTCGAATAGTTCCATCTTTGAAAAGTGTCCTTATTTCAGGAGTAGGTACGTGGAGGCGAATTCTTATTCCCGGGAAAATATCTTTTAGTTTTTCATTTGCACCTTCATCAAACTGATTGAGTTCAGGTGCTCTATCAGTTCCATCTGCCTCAAGCCGTTGCTTAATCCCATCTAGCGTTTTACGCATCTCCGCACCGTATTGCTGCTCGATAGGCTGCATTATTTCCGCTATCAATTTCCCAATAGTAGAGCTTGATTTAGATTTTCCTATATCTTCAATCGCGTCCTCCATCGCGCCAATTTCTATTGGCTCAGGAAATAAGGTCTTAATAGCTGCATCAATGCCTGTCGGATTTTTTACCCAGGCGCCCTCCGAATCTACATCGTTTTCATCTAGATTTCGTATTTCAAGAATGATATTGCTAGCAGTTATGCCTGGTGACATTTGTGTTCGTCTAATACCTAGTGTTCCATGTCTACAAAAAGGGGTAATCCGATTTCTATGCGGCTCAATAAGGTTTTCAAGCAACTCAGGAGTAATTCCTCTAATGGCACCACTAACAATTACAGGTGATAGTGCATTGTTGAAATCAGTAGTACCCAAAGAATATGGTCTAAGCAGCCAACGAATTGAGTCGAGGAGATTTGATTTTCCTCCATTGTTGTATCCCACCAGTGGCGTAAATTCAGACAAAGGGAAAGCTGCATGAGTGCAGGATCGGAAATTTGAAAGGGTTATTTCAGATAGGTTGTGCATTGATAAATTGGATAACCCCCTATTGTAGGTACACTCTAATTTGTTTCCTTGCGACTGTCAAGTATGAATAAAACCAGTAGTAATATGATTGAGTGAAGATGAAACAGTATTAACACGAGGAAGGCGTTATGCTACTACTGGATAAGTCACAACGGCAGGCCAGTGTTACAGAGCAATTAACAGCTATTTGATCTTAAAGGTCGTTTGGAAGTTCATCAAGATAGGTAACTGTAAAAATTAACGTCTCGCCAATAATTCCTACACTTCCTATGAGCTCTTCAACGATCTTATCGTCTGCCACTTCGACTTCCAACTGCATCTTCCGGGTATCACGATTGATCAGAGGCACCCCAAGCAATGTTCCTTTATTTGCATCTGCCAGTTCCGTATATATTGTCTCGAGGAAAGTTTTAGTCTCATTCCACCACACATCGCAAGAAGCTCTATATATTTTTGGATGATGCATTAGACTACCCAATTTTTGAGCTTTTTCCCTTAGTTCTGCATTTACAGGCGTGTAATAAAAAGACTTCCTCTTTTCTCTAGTATTTTCATCAAGAATATCAATTCGAACAACTTTGTCTCCAGTCCGGAATATTCTCTCAAGTTCCTCCGCTAATTTGGGTATCTTCCATCCGTGCTTCTTCTTGTTTGAAATGCGTTCTTGAGCCTCAAGATATTGATGTAAACGTGCTTCTATTCCGCATCTAAGTTCAAACGCTGCATACAACAAAGACTCAAGTGAACCTTCATTTAATCTTTTTCTTGCTCGTTCAAGATAATATCGGGAATGTATTCCATATTCCTTAATCATCCTCTACCTCTTTACGATTATGACTTAATCATTATATAGAAATAGTTCGCATAGTAGAACTAACTGCCTTCTATTTATAACGCATTTATGCTGTAACGCCATCGTAATGATGATGCCAGTTGTTGATAAGGACAGATACTCGGAGTAGAATTCGAATAAACTAATGAGTGGATGATATGGCACTGACAAAGCCTTCAAAAACCTGGTTAAAGTACCTTAATATCAAATATGAGGAACTGGTAAATTGTGACCCCGTCCCTTTTAAACGGTTGTCCTCTTCAGACATTCCAAATAAGCCAGGTGTCTATTTGATTACCGCACGTAAGTACACACGAGAGATATGTTATTACGTTGGGCGGACAAAGAAATTAAGAAACCGTCATAAACAGCATTTATCTAGTAATTTTGGAAGTGCACGCCTACAAAAATATTTGGTTGATACTAAGGAGTGTAGCAATCCCGCAACTGCGAAAGAATTCATTGTCAAATATTGCAGAGTTCGCTGGGTTGAAGAATCGAACATGCGAAAAAGATATGCCTTGGAAGGGTACCTAACAGGAATGCTGTTTCCGCAGCATGGTATATCTGAAGAGCACTAATGATATTGAAATCGGCACATTACACATATACTAGAATCACAAAATTACATATTTATACAGGATCTGTTTAGATATGGCAGAACCAGGAATTAAAGAGTTTCATAAATTTATAAATGAAGGCCTCCGGGAGGAGATACTAAAGCGTTACCTTAATTTTATTATTCTATCAGAAGCGGATCTGCAATCGCATATGTATCAATTACTTTCCAATTATCTAAAAGAACATGAGAGTAAAACGGGGCTTCATAAAGTACTGAATAAACCTTACCTTAAGGAAATAAATATACATCCTGACATAATCGTATTTCGGCGTAACAAACCATGGGTGGTTATGGAACTTAAGGAGGGGAAGAAACTGAAGGAGCTTGCAGCTAGTCGCGATTTTAGGCGATTAGTTAAAGTGAGGGAACATTTTAAACAAAAGCGCTATGCAATAAGGCGAGGTTACCTGTTCCACGTTTCTCGATACTCTAGTGATAACATAATAAAAACATCAGATAGTAAATTGCCTCGCTTCCTATATGAGGTCTCTGTCACTCTAGGAAAAATCCTTTCTTATGAAGAGATGAAAGCATGGGAAGCTGAGTTTAAAAAGTGGGCCAAATACATCTCCAACCCGTCCAAAATAGCAAATAAGAAAGACACGCGATAGAGCAGTCAGCTAAAACAGTTTTCTTCAACTTATACCTAATGTATGCCATACTCCAAGGATCATGGTATCGCCAAATTCAGCTGCTGTACATCAGAACCGATTAAGGGTTTCGATTAATTAAACACATAGGTTGAAAGTAGTGGTTTGTATCTTGGTAGCGTGCTCTTAAATAGCAGACTTTGATATGCAATCGAACAATGCAAAAGAATTGTCGATTACGCTTAACAATTTGGAGATACAGAAATGATGATGGGATGTGATTTATCTTCATAGGATTGACTGGTGGAGCTGAGGGGATTCGAACCCCTTACCTTCTGACTGCCAGTCAGACGCTCTCCCAATTGAGCTACAGCCCCACGACAGATGATTAATCTATCAAAAAGCAGCGATAAAGGCAAATCCCGCCCGCTCACTTCCTGCCGTAAATGATGCCGATAGAGCCCACCATGAAGGGTAACTTGAGCGGCCTTGGTATGAAATCTGCGTTGCTGGTGTTCACAAACCTGACATCTTCGATGCCCCAGCTCCGTATCTCCGCCAGCAGATCGTCGACGTTCCCGTACAGCTTTTTAACCGTGAAGAGGTCCTGAAAGGCGAAACAGCCACCCTTCCTGACCACCCGCAGCGCCTCTTTGACCACGTCCCGCTTGTTCTGCGCGTCCACCACCTCGTGGAAGACGAAGTTGCTGACGGCCGCATCGAAGGCGCCGTCCTCGAAGGGCAATCTGGCCGCACTGGCCTTGCGGAAATTCACCCTGTACGCCACGCCCTCGATGGACGCGTTCTTCTCACAGGAGGCCTGCGAATAGTCCCACTTGCCCTCCCAATAGTCGATGCCGGTGACCTCGGCCTCCGGGTACTTCTTCGCCAGCTGAACGGCCAGCGCGCCGTTGCCGCAGCCGATATCGATCGCCTTCCCCCTGCCGTCCCACTCCAGACGCTCCAGCACGAAGCGGCGTATCTGCGCCTGAATGTCCTTGCCTTTGGGTGAGAACTCGTAATAGGCATAGGCGAAATAGGCGGCCATGAAGATGAAAATGAAAGCAACGATAAGGAAATAGCGCGAGTAGACGCTCAGCTCAAGGAACATCACGGCCAGCAGGCCGGGATACCAGATGAGCGACTTCGAGACCCAGTTGCCGTAATCGGCCTTAGCTTCACTTGGGGAAGATGATTTCATATATCCTGTCCATATTTAATGAACGCCGCACGGTTGCAGCCAGCTCGTCATAGGCCTTCTCGCGGTCAAGCACGGCGCCGACGGGCGGGGGCAGGTTGCGCAGCGAACACAGATTGTCCACCAGCCCGCGCGTGAACTCCGCGTTGTTGAAAACCCCGTGCATATAGGTGCCGAACACCAGGCCTGTGCGGTCCATACCCCCCTCATCATAGCCGGAGGGCGTGCTGACGGACTCCGTAATTTTGAACAAAAAATCGGACTTCTGCCCGCGGCTCCTGCCCATGTGTATCTCGTAGCCGGTAACCTCGACTCCACGCATGCCGGCCAATAGACCCCTGCCGGACTCAACACTGCCCTTCACCTGCGAGGTGATCTTGTCGGACTCGAAGACGGTCTCAAACTCCAGCAGACCCAGACCCTCGGCCCCGGACACCTCGGACTCGGCGCCGGACGGATCGCTGACCCTGCGACCCAGCATCTGGTAGCCGCCGCACATGCCGAAGACCGGCGTGCCGGACCTGGCCTTCTCGGCGATTTTTTTCGCCAGGCCGGTGAGATGCAGAAACTGCAGGTCGGAGATGGTGCCCTTGGTGCCGGGCAGTATGATCAGGTCGGGATCGCCCAGCTTCCCGGCCGAGGCGGCGTAACGCACGTTGCAGTACGCCTCCAGCGGATCGAAGTCGTCGAAGTTGGAGACGTGCGGCAGACGTATGATGCAGACGTCGGGACACCCCTCCCGGAAATGCGCGCGGCGCTCGTCCAGGTAGACCGAGTCCTCCTGCGCCACCGCCAGGTTGCGCATGTAGGGTATGACGCCCAGCACGGGACGCCTGCACCTTTCCTCGATGAAGTCTATGCCGGGCTGCAATAAGGAGATGTCGCCGCGGAACTTGTTGATGACCAGTCCCTTGACTCGGCTGCGCTGCCGCGCAGGCAGCAGCTGCAGCGTGCCCAGGATGGAGGCGAAGATGCCCCCCCTGTCGATGTCGGCCACAAGTATGACCGGCGCGCGCGCCAGCGCGGCGATGCGCATGTTGGCGATCTCCCGCTTCATCAGGTTGACCTCGGCCGGGCTGCCTGCGCCCTCGATCACCACCACGTCGAAGTCACTCTTCAGCTTCGCCAGCGATGACTTTATCACGGGCAGCAGCTTATGGTTGTCCCTGTAATATACGGCCGCGTCGGTCACGCTCTGCGCCCTGCCCAGCACGATCACCTGCGAGGTGGCGTCGGCCTGCGGCTTAAGCAGCACGGGGTTCATGTCCACGGTCGGCTGGATGCCGGCGGCCTCGGCCTGCACGGCCTGCGCCCTGCCGATCTCGCCGCCGTCCCGGGTGACGAAGGAGTTGAGCGCCATGTTCTGGGACTTGAAGGGCGCGACTTTATAGCCGTCCTGCCTGAGTATGCGGCAGAGCGCGGCCACCAGTATGCTCTTGCCCGCCGAGGAGGCGGTGCCCTGCACCATCAGCGTCCGGGCCGTCATGTCACACCGCTCTGCGCTTTAGGGAACCACTGATGGACTAAAGGACGGTACCAGCGGTCCTTGCGGTAATCCGAGCCGATCAAAATTATGTCCAGCAGCCACCACACGCCCAATCCGCCCAGCGTGACCAGCTTGAGCCAGCCGGCTTTATAGCGGCCGATGTAAAACCGGTCCAGGCCGAACCAGCCCAGAAAGAACGCCAGCAGCAGAGCGATGTACCAGCTGCGCGGGGCGGGCGGCTTCGTCATATGGGCAACTGTCCTCCGAAATAATCGAGAATGGTGTGCACGCCGTAATAGCCCGCTATGGCCAGCAGCACGTTCTTGAGGCACTTGCCGGCCAGGCAGAGCAGGAAGAAGCGCCACCAGCCGAAGTGCATCATGCCCGCGATGGCTGTGAAGGGATAGAAGAGCGGGTTGAGTATGGCGGACATGACGAAGACCGATATGGCGCCCCTGGTCTTGATCCAGACCTTGAACCTGTCCATCACGTGATGGTCCAGGGCGTGAAAGGCCCTGGCGCTGCTCAGTCCCGTCATATACACCACCATCGATCCGATGGCCTCCCCCGCGCCCGCGATCAGGCCGACGATGATGGGGTTGAGCACACCGCCCAGCGTGAAGACCACGAACATGTAGGGCACGGGCACGAAGAGCGTCACGTCGGCCAGGAAGCTCACCACGAAGACGCCGATGTAGCCGTAGCGGGCGAAGCGGACGAACTCCTGCCAGTAGATCACCACCAGCACGCAGAGGGCCACGGTCACAAGGATCGAGACCACCAGCAGCACGTACTCCCAGGGGGACCGGCGCCGCTGCGCTTGTCCGAAGACGATGGAGGTGTTGCCCAATTACTTAGAAGTCTTGCCCTTCTTTTTCTTGCGGGAACCGGCTTCCTCGCCGGGCTCGCCGGCCACCACGTTGAAGGCCAGCGCGTCGCTCTCGACCGAAACCCTCACACGGTCGCCGTCCTTGACCTCGCCCGAGATGATCTTGCTGGAGAGCGGGTTCTCAATGTAGCGCTGTATGGCCCTCCTGAGCGGACGCGCGCCGTACTCGGGGTCGTACTCCTTGCGGAAGACCCACTCCTTTGCCTCGTCCGTCAGCTCCAGCACGATGCCGCGGTCGGCCAGCAGCTTATCGACGTCCTTCACCAGCAGGTCGATGATCTGCTTGAGGTTGGCCTCGTTGAGCGGATGGAAGATGATGATCTCGTCTATCCTGTTGAGGAACTCGGGCCGGAAGGTCTTCTTGAGGTCGCCCTCAAGCACCACCTTGAGCCTGTTCCACTCATCCTTCTCCTCCTTGGCCTGCTTCTCCGCCGGCATGTTGAAGCCGATGGCCCGGTTGGCCTGCTTGCGGAACTCCTGCATGCCAAGGTTGGAGGTCATGATGATGACGGTCTCCTTGAAGCTGACCGTGCGCCCGTGGCTGTCGGTCAGACGGCCGTCCTCAAGTATCTGCAAAAGTATGTTGAAGACATCGGGATGCGCCTTCTCGATCTCGTCGAAGAGTATCACGCGGAAGGGACGCCTGCGCACGGCCTCGGTCAGCTGCCCGGCCTCGTCGAATCCGACGTAGCCCGGGGGAGCGCCGACCAGGCGCGAGACGGTGTGCTTCTCCATGTACTCGGACATGTCGACGCGTATCATGGCGTCCTCGTCGTCGAAGAGGAACTGCGCCAGCGCCCTGGCCAGCTCGGTCTTGCCCACGCCCGTGGGGCCCAGGAAGATGAAGCTGCCGATGGGACGGCGCGGGTCCTTGAGACCGGCGCGGCCGCGCCGGACGGCCTCGGAGACGGCTGCGATGGCCTCCTGCTGGTCCACGATGCGCTCGTGCAGGCGGTCCTCCATGTGTATCAGCTTCTCGGCCTCGCTCTCCTTCATGGTGGAGACGGGTATGCCCGTCTGCTTGGCCACCAGCTCGGCGATGGTCTCCTCGTCGACCTCGTTGTCGATCTTTTTCTCGGCCATCCATTTGTCCCTGGCCTTTTTGGCCTCCTCCTCAATGCGCAGCCGCTCGGCCTTTATCTGGGCCGCCTTCTCGTACTCGGAGCGCTGCGAGGCCGCGGCCTCCTCCTCGGTGAGCTGCTGTATCCTCTGCTCCTGCTGCTTGACCTCGGGCGGCAGGCTCTCCATGTCGATGCGCAGCTTGCTGGCCGCCTCGTCGATCAGGTCGATGGCCTTGTCCGGCAGGAAGCGGTCGGTGATATAGCGCTTGCTCAGCTTGACGGCCGCCTCGATGGCGCCGTCGGAGATCTTGACCTTGTGGTGCGCCTCGTAGCGGGGACGCAGGCCCTTGAGCATCTGTATGGTGCCCTCCACGCTGGGCTCGCCCACGAACACCGGCTGCAAACGGCGCTCCAGCGCCTTGTCCGGCTCGATGTGCTTGCGGTACTCGTCGAGCGTGGTGGCGCCCACGCACTGCAGCTCGCCGCGCGCCAGCGCAGGCTTGAGCATGTTGCTGGCGTCGATGGCGCCCTCGGCCGCGCCCGCGCCCACCACGGTGTGCATCTCGTCGATGAAAAGTACCACGTCGCCGCGGGACTGTCTGACCTCGTCCATGACGGCCTTGAGCCGCTCCTCGAACTCGCCGCGGAACTTGCTGCCGGCCACCAGCGCGCCCATATCCAGCGCGATGACCTTGCGGCCCTTGAGCGAGTCGGGCACATCGCCCGCCACGATCTTGAGCGCCAGGCCCTCGGCCACGGCTGTCTTGCCCACGCCGGCTTCGCCGATGAGCACGGGGTTGTTCTTGGTGCGGCGTATTAAAACCTGCATGACGCGCTTTATCTCGTCGTCGCGTTCGATCACCGGATCGAGCTTGCCCTGGCGCGCCAGCTCGGTCAGGTCGCGGCCGTACTTCTCCAGCGACCTGTATTTATTCTCGGCCCTGGGATCGTCCACGCGGTGGCTGCCGCGCACGTTGAGCAGGGCCTGGTAGATCCTCTCCTGGTCGATGCCGAACTCCTTGAGTATGGCCACGGAGTCGCCGCTGCCCTCGCTGGCGATGGCGATGAGCAGGTGCTCCACGCTGACGTACTCGTCGTTGAGGCGGTCGGACTCCCCCACCGCCGCCTGCAGCACCTGCGCCACGCGCGGCGTGGGATAGATCTGTATGCCGCCGATGGCGGACTTGGGCTGGTCGGCGATCTTGGGATAGTTGTCCAGCACGTCGCCGACGCGCTTCTTCATGGCGGTCACGTTGACGTTCAGCTTCTTGAGTATCTCGGCCGCCAGGCCCTTCTGCTGCTCCAGCAGCGCCAGGAAGATGTGCTCCACGTCCCACATGGAGTTGCGGAAGCGGCTGACAAGCTGCTGAGAAGACCCCAGCACCTCCTGGGCCTGTTCGGTAAAACGTTCCTGTCTCATAGTTTATTTAGTGACGGCTGATTGCTCCGCGATCAGCTTGTCGCGGTAGGTCAAAACCAGGCTGCAATCCGGACCCTGGCAGCGGGCGACCTTCGTTTTGATCTCGCGCGACTGTTTTTTAACAGCGCCCGGCGCCGCCAGCCTGTAGCGGTTGCACCAGGTGCACGAGTAGGTCCAGTCCCCGTGTATCATCACGGTGACGTAGTCGTTCACCCGGTCGCAGTCGATGGTAGTGGCGGTGACCTGCCAGTCCGCCGGTTTGAGCCCCGTACCGGCCTCAGCCATCCTTAACCTCCTGTTTAGATTTCTTTGCGGTCGGCGCAGATTCCCTGTAACTGCGCAGCTCGGACTCCAGAGTATCGATCCTGTGCTGCATCTCTGCCATACGCCGGCTCAGCTTCATAATGACCTCGACGCCGGCCATGTTGATGCCCATGTCCTCCATGAGCACCTTGATATGGCGCAGGCGTTCGATCTCGGCCTCGGAGTAATAGCGGATGTTGCCCTCCGAGCGGTAGGGCTTAACCGCACCCAGCTTCTCGTAATAGCGCAGCGTATGGACCTCGCAGCCCAGTATCCTGGCCGCGATGCTGATCACGTACTTGGGTTCATTAGTTTCTCGAGGCATTTTATCTTATCACCTCATAGATTCAACATCAATTTCAGTTGGGCCTCATCGACCGTAGCTGTTCAAAGAGGGCCCGCTCTTTGTCGTTCAGGCTGGTGGGGACCACCACGGCCACCCTGGCCAGCATGTCCCCGCGGCTGCCGTCCCCCAGGCGCGGCATGCCCTGCCGCGCGAGCTTGAAGACCTTGCCGTTCTGCGTCTCGGGCGGTATGCGCAGCGCCAGTTTGCTGCCGCGCAGCGTGGGCACCTGCACCTCGCCGCCCAGCACGGCCGAGACCAGCGAGACCGGCACGTCCACCGTCAGGTCGTCCCCCTCGCGCTTGAACATGGGATGAGGCGCGACGTGTATGATCAGGTAGAGGTCGCCGGGCTGGCCGCCCTGGCCGGGCTCGCCCTCACCCGCGATGCGCACCTTGGAGCCTTCCTTCACGCCGGCCGGTATCTTGACCTCCAGGCGGCGCGGCTTGATCACCCGCCCTGCGCCCCGGCAGGTCGTGCAGGCGCCGCTCCTGGTGCTGCCCATGCCCTGGCATGTGGGGCAGGGCTGCTCCGACTGCAGCTCCATCACGCGCCGGGTGCCGTTGAAGGCCTCCTCCAGCGTGATCTCGATGGGATGCTCGATGTTCTGACCGCGCCTGGGCGCGCGCCTGGCGCCGCCCCTGGCGCCGCCGGCCCCGAAGCCCTTGAACAGGCTCTCGAAGACCTCGTTGAGGTCGCCCATATCGGACGCCTCATAGGTGGTGAAGGGCGTGCCGCCCCCGCCGCCGCCGCGGCCGTAGCTCTGGTACTGCTGCTGCGCCTGCTGCCGCGCGCGGGCGAAAGCCTCTTGGTTCTCGAAGTCGGACCCGTACTGGTCGTACTTGCGGCGCTTGTCCGTATCGGACAGCACCTCGAAGGCCTCGTTTATCTCCTTGAAGCGGGCCTCCGCCGTCTTGTCCCCCGGATTAACGTCCGGATGGTACTTGCGCGCCAGCTTGCGGTAGGCCGACTTCACATCCTTGTCGGGGGCATTCTTCGGTATCCCCAGTATCCCGTAATAATCTTTTCCTGCCATATTTTCACCCCGGCAGTAATTATAGGTATATCGCCGGAACTCTGTCAAAACTGGTCAAATAT
>Ga0209609_10000507_pt1 | contig 23376 bp, 22 predicted proteins | sample LakKivw325mmetaG_FD_184136 | JGI IMG/M metagenome (GOLD analysis project Ga0209609, IMG submission 184136) | Anoxic lake water microbial communities from Lake Kivu, Rwanda to study Microbial Dark Matter (Phase II) - Lake Kivu water 325m metaG... | ecosystem: Environmental > Aquatic > Freshwater... | reverse complement strand
CTTTGCGACTACTACTTCGAGAATACCAAACCCTTCCTCGCTTCGCTTTCGGAAAACATGAAGCTGGAAAACGAACGCCGGCTGGTGAACCTGCTCTGCCGCTTCCCGAACGGAGTGGCATCCCACAGCCGCCTGATGGTCAAAGCCCGGATGAAGAAATATGAATTCCGCGATGCCATAGAATGCCTGATAGAAAAGGAAGCGGTCAGCGTGAGAATGGCGCAGACAGGCCAGAACGGAGTCCAGGCCAAGACCTATTTCCTGCACCCCGATATCTACGAATCCTGGACCAAATAAATGCAAAAAAGGGGACGTCAAAAGCGTCCCCTTATCTTTTCAGCAGAGTGATAAAGCTAATTACCTAATTATCCAAATTTATATCATTATCTATGTTTTCTATTTTAATGGATGTACAGGAAAAACTGACAGACAAGGTGTGAAAATTTGGTAAAGTGAGAAAATGGGATAGCCGTAAAATGAAAACCGGCCGATGGGGTGATTACCGGCCGGATATATCATGCATTGCTTTTTAGATTTATTTTCGTAATCATTGTATAAACAGCGGCAGTTGTTCCGTCAAATCGGAAAACATCAATTCAAAACACACATCAATCCGTTTATACATGCTAAAATAAAGAGTTCTTTCATGCGTTAATAACAATCATTCGTATTCAATCTTAAAACTAAATATCCGGTGTACTGTTAATGCCGTATTCGCTTCACAAAAATCAAGATCAAATAATTAAAAACAGAGGAAAAAGCGCTCAACAGCGCCGGGGAGTATTAACCCGGGGTCCGTGTGGAACAGCTTTGCCGGTGTCTGGTGCTGAGGGATTGAGGTCGGCGGAAGTGTCCCATTTGAAATACAGACCGGTTTTGAGATGAGCCGTGATATAAGCATAAGCTTCGGGGCATTCCTTTTTGGCTTTGCTCAAAAGCCGTTTGATGGCAGCCTGATGCCGCTGGTACTCGCGCTCATTGGCAGTTCTGAAGTTTTTGATGGTGCCGTTGGGGCGCGTAGTTTCACGGTGATAAGCGGCAAGCATTTCAATAATGAAATCCTCCGTATCAGTGCTGATCCCGGCTTCCATCTTGTGGGCCTTCACCTTGATCAGCCGGTTCATCTCATCATTTACCTGTTTCAGAGTAATCCCATCCGTCTGAGGGATGTCCTCAGTCCTATTAAGCAGCCGTTCGGCCTGAACAAAACTCAGCTTCTCATAGGCGGGAGGGTCGATCAGATGAGTGAGCTTCAAAGCCTGAACAGGCTCGTCGGGGGCGGCAAGCAAAACCCTGATGATTTTAACGCCCCACCGCTTGCTGTGCTTTTCCAGAAAAGCGTTGACGTGGGGCTCAATTATTATGTTGGGCATGATTTTCTCCTAAATATTTTCACTCTATACAGCCGTCGGCAGGCACGGCAGAACCGTTCACCCCCGCCCGGCGGCAGCGCTATAAAGATCTGATGTCAGAATTACACAGGTTGATTTTCTGTCAAGGGTGAAACGTGACTTTTATGAGTTTCATAACGCATTGATACAGTAAATTTTAGGATGATGGTTTGACATATTATTTAAGGACTCCATAGTCAGTGTCAAAAAGGGGGGATTTCTGCAGTTTTAAAATCAGCAAATAAAATGGATAAATTAAGGAAGTCATCTCCCGGCAACTTTTTCCTTGCCTTTTTTGAAAATGCTCAAAATGTGGTTAACAAATCTTAAAATCGATATACCTTGTTGAGCCGATGGAACTTATCTGACAAGGAAGATGGGAGTGTGAATGAATCTAAAGACATTTCCGGGGGGTGTGCATCCCCATGACTTTAAACATTTTTCCAAGAATTCTCCGATAGTGGAGCTTCCCCTGCCCGAGAGGGTGGTGATCCCACTCTCACAGCACATCGGAGCGCCTTCCAATCCGGTCGTGAAAGTGGGCGATGAAGTTCTGACCGGTCAGCTAATCGCCGAGCCGGGCGGCTTTGTCTCCATCCCGCAACACGCTACGCTCAGCGGAAAAGTGACCAAAATAGACATCTTTCCGCATCCGGTGGGGACCAGCCAGATGGCGATCGAGATCACCTCAGACGGCCAGGACAAATGGATCGAGCTGACTGACGATGCCGATTATCTGAACCTTTCCGCGGATGAAATGAAAGAACGCATCAAGAACGCAGGCATCTGCGGAATGGGCGGAGCCGGCTTCCCGACTCATGTCAAGCTCTCCCCTCCCGCCGATAAACCCATCGATACCGTCATCCTCAACGGCGTGGAATGCGAACCTTTCCTGACCTCGGATTACAGATTGATGCTTCAGCGCAGTGAAGACATCCTCAAAGGGCTGAAGATCATCATGAAAGTCCTGGGCGCAAAACAGGGATTCATCGGCATTGAAGCCAACAAACCCGACGCCATTGAAATAATGGAAAAGCTGACCGCAAACGAAGCAAACATCAGCGTGGTCGGCCTCAAACTGCGCTATCCCCAGGGCGCGGAAAAACAGCTCATCTACGCAGCCACGAAACGCAGAGTTCCCAATAAAGGCGGCCTGCCGATGGCAGTCAAAGTCGTTGTGCAAAACGTCGGAACCGCCGTCGCCATCTATGAAGCCGTGCGCTATCAAAAACCGCTCATAGACCGCATCATCGCCGTGACAGGTTCAATCGTCGCCAGACCCTCCAACCTGAAAGCGCGCATCGGAACCCCTTATGCCAAACTGGTGGAATTCTGCGGCGGTTTGACCGGTGAAGCAGGCAAGATAATTTCCGGCGGGCCGATGATGGGCTTCGCCATTCCCAACCTGGAAGCGCCGATGACCAAAGGCAGTTCCGGACTCGTTTTATTCGATAAAAAAGAAGCGCACATTTTGCAGGAACAGACCTGCCTGCGCTGCGGCAGATGCGTTGACGTTTGCCCGCTCAACCTTTTCCCCAGTTTGATCGCCCAGGCCGTCAAGGTCAAAGATTTTGAAACGGCGGATAAAGCCGGAATGACTGACTGCATGAAGTGCGGAAGCTGCGCCTATGTCTGCCCTTCCCACATCCGTTTGGTGCAGTGGATCGACACAGGCAAGATCAAATGGGCTGAAATCCAGCGTTCCAAAAAATAGGAGAACAGGAAAATGGAAAATAAAGTTATCGTCTCCCCTGCTCCCCATTTGCATGACAGAACCTCCGTGCCCTGGGTGATGTGGCAGGTCGTGATCGCCCTGCTTCCCGCTTTGGCGGCAGCCGTGTATTTCTTCGGCTGGCAAGCGCTGTATCTGACACTGCTCGGAGCTTTCAGCGCCGTCGCCACGGAAGCGCTCATCCAGAAACTGCGCAAAGTTCCGATCACCATAATGGACGGCAGCGCTTTCCTGACCGGGCTTCTGGTCGCCTATAACATCAACGCCGGCGCACCCTGGTGGTTCCCCGTAATGGGGGCTGTCTTCGCCATCGCGGTAGGCAAGCAGGTGTTCGGCGGACTGGGACACAATCCCGTCAATCCGGCGCTTTTGGGCAGAGCTTTTCTGCTCGCCTCCTGGCCTACTTTGACCACCGCCGGCTGGATCAAAACGAAACTGGGTTCCATCAATGGAATTTCCACGGATCTGCTGCAGGCAGACCTCGCTCAGGTCGCTCCCAAAGCTTATGCGCTGGTGACCTCCGCCACTCCGCTCAATGTGCTGAAGACCCTCAGGGATACCACCTTTGTGCAGTCGCTGACTCCCAACCTGACGGAAAGCTATGGCATCGCCAATAACGTCTATCAGCAGCTCTGCAGTATGGACACCCTGCGCAACCTGTTCTGGGGCAACATCGGCGGCAGTCTCGGCGAAGTTTCCGTGATCGCTCTGTTGCTGGGCGCAGCTTACCTGATCTATCTCAATATCATCGAATGGAGAATTCCGTTCTTCTATATCCTGACAGTGTTTGTGCTGACCATTCTGTTCGGCGGGGTCAGCGGGCTCGACGCCAATTATTTCGCTTTGCCGTTTGTCAGCATCTTCTCCGGCGGACTGATGCTGGGAGCGTTTTATATGGCAACTGACTATACCACCAGCCCGATCACCAAGACCGGCAGAATCATCTTCGCCATCGGCTGCGGATTGCTGACCGTGGTGATCAGAAAAGTGGGCGGCTTCCCGGAAGGAGTCTGCTATTCCATCCTGCTGATGAATGTGGCAACTCCATTGATCGACAGATTTACGATTCCCAAACCATTCGGGGAGGTGAAGAAATGAAATACATCCTGCAACTCGGACTCATCCTGCTCATCTTCTGCGCGGTCGCCAGCGGAGTTCTGGCTTTTGTGAACAGCAAAACCCAACCCGTGATCTCTGCCCGGAAACTTCTGGAAGAGGAACAGACCCGCAAGGCGCTGCTGCCAGCCGCAACCGCGTTTGAAATGAATAAAGCCGCTGCCGACAGCAATTTCGTCTATTACGCTGCCAAGGATTCCACCGGAAAGGTCATCGGCTATGCCTTCATAGCGGAAAAAGGTGGCTACAACTCGGTCGTGAAAAGCATGGTCGCCCTCGATCCGGAATATAAGATCATCAGTATGAAAGTGATTGACCAGAACGAAACTCCCGGCCTCGGCTCCAATTGCACCAGGGATGATTTTGCACCCCAGTTTGCCAAACTCGGTTTTGAAGACCTTCTGGTGGATAAGGATGGCGGACCTGTCAAATCGCTGACCGGAGCTACGATCACCACACGCGCCATCACCAATTCCATCCGCGAGGCAATGATCCTGCTGATGAATGACATCAAGGAAAAACAGAATCAGGGAGGTGGCAAATGACCTTCATGCAGGAACTGACCAAAGGCCTCGTCAAAGAAAACCCCATCTTTGTGATCGTGCTCGGCATCTGCCCCACCCTGGCTGTGACCACTTCCGTCAATAACGCCATCGGTATGGGACTGGCGGCGACTTTTGTGCTGATCTGCTCCAATACGATCATCTCCCTGATCAAAAACATTACACCCCCCAAGATCCGCATCCCGGTTTATATAGTTGTGATAGCGTCCTTCGTTTCCATTGTGGATATGGCGATGGCGGCGTATGTTCCGGCCTTGCACAAATCCCTCGGCATCTTCATTCCGCTGATCGTGGTGAACTGCATCATCCTGGGCAGAGCGGAAGCTTTTGCCAGTAAGAATAACACCCTCACTTCCATTGCCGACGGAATCGGCATGGGACTGGGCTTCACACTGTCTCTGGTCATAGTTGCCACTATCCGTGAACTGCTGGGTTCAGGCACCTGGCTGGGCATCAAAATCATGCCTGTGACCTATGACCCGATGCTGGTCGCCATTCTCGCTCCGGGCGCATTCATCACGCTCGGGTTCCTGATGGCGGGAATGCAGATGCTGAAAAACAGGAGGGGCAAATAATGGGATACCTCGGAAAACTCTTCTTCATGGCGATGACAGCCGTCTTCATCAATAATTATGTGCTGTCGCGCTTCCTGGGGCTGTGCCCTTACCTGGGCGTATCCAAGAAACTGGACTCCGCCTTCGGAATGGGCATGGCAGTCATTTTCGTGATGACCATGGCATCTGCCTTCACTTATCTGATCCATACCTATCTGCTCATCCCCTACGGACTGCAATACCTGCAGACAATCGCTTTCATCCTGACGATCGCTGCATTGGTGCAGTTCGTGGAAATGGTGATCCAGAAGAATGCGCCCTCGCTCTACAAAGCGCTGGGGGTGTATCTGCCGCTGATCACGACCAACTGCGCCGTGCTCGGAGTCGCCATTCTCAATACCAAGGCGACCTGGCCTGACGGCTCCGCTTACAATTTCCTGGATGCAGTGCTGAACGGATTCCTTTCCGGGATCGGCTTCACGCTTGTTCTGCTGCTGATGGCAGGGATCCGTGAGCGCCTGGAATATGCCGATCTGCCTCGCAGTATGAAAGGCATGCCCATCGGACTGATATTGGCAGGCATCATGGCGCTCGCTTTCTACGGCTTTATGGGCTTCAAGATCTGAGGCGGAAGGAGAAGTTAGATTATGAATATAATGATTTTATCAATATTGACCGCAACTGCCGGCTCCTTCCAAATGTCGTCTTTGACTGTCCCTATCGCCATTGTCGGCGGACTGGGACTCATCTTCGGCATAGTTCTGGCGATAGCTTCCAGAGTCTTTTCCGTTAAGGTCGATCCCAGGGTCGAACAGATAATTGCAGTTCTGCCTGGCGCTAATTGCGGCGCTTGCGGAATGCCCGGCTGCGCCGGATACGCCGATGCCATTGTCAATGCTGACGCGGACATCAATCAATGCGCTCCCGGCGGAGCTGCCGCCATGGCACACATCGCCGCCATCATGGGCAAGGAAGCGGTGGCATTACAGAAAAAGATCGCTGTCTATCACTGCAGCAGCGGCGGCTATAAAAACACGAACTGGAAATATAACTACGAAGGCATCACGAGCTGCAAATCCGCCGTCAATATTGCAGACGGACCCAATTCCTGCCGTTGGGGCTGCATGGGGTTCAATGACTGCCTTTACGCCTGTCCCTTCGGTGCCATCAGTGTGGATGAATTCGGCATGCGCTGTGTGGACAAAGAAAAATGCACCGGCTGCGGAGCTTGTGTCAAGGCCTGCCCGCGCGGCATAATCATGCTGGTTCCGGAAAACAGAAATGTTCTGGTCAGATGCTCTTCCAAAGACAAAGGTGTGACAGCCCGTGTGCTTTGCGGCAGCACCCATCCCTGTATCGGCTGCGGCTTGTGCTCCAAAAAATGCCCCACCGGAGCCATCACGGTCTCATCCAACCTGGCACGCATCGATTATTCCAAATGCATCAACTGCGGTCAGTGCGCCACGGTGTGCCCCACCAAAGCGATTGAAGACCAGCTTGCCGGCAAGCGCAAGAAAGCCCACATCATCCCGGAAGGCTGCATCGGCTGCACTATCTGCGCCAAGAATTGTCCCGTGAAAGCCATCACCGGAGAAGTCAAGCAGGTGCACGTGGTCAATCAGGAAATCTGCATCGGCTGCGGTCTCTGCGCAGAAAAGTGCCCCAAAAAGACCATCGAAATGGTCTGAATAAATTGAATTCTGAGGAGGATTTATGTGTAAAACAGTGTCTCGTATGCTGATGCTTGTCTCGATGCTTCTGATTGCCCTGATTATGCTGACTGCCTGCGATGTGACCAAAGAGGCAAAACCGCCGAAAGAATGGGTCGGCAGATGGGCAGGACTGGGTAAAGTCACCATCCCTTCCGAGCATCTGAACCAGAGGCAAGTCGCTTTCATGCTTGTCATTGACCAGAACGGCGATGTCACCGGCTATGTCGGAGACGCTTCCATCGCCAGGACCAAGCTGCTCAAATCACCCTGGTGGCTTGCTCTGCTGGGACAAAAAAGCCATAAGGTCGTAATGCGGTTGGATGGTAATATCGTAAACCGGGAAAGCTTTCGCAGGGAAGGCGGAACCCTCACTCTCCACAAACTGGAAAATGATGAGCTGCTCTGCTCTTTCAGTTCCACAGGCAGCCATGCCAGCATTGACAACCTGATCCTGACTGTAACAGAGATCAAACTCGCCAGAGTGGAGTAAAACATACTTATATAACTTTCTGAAAGACAACTCAAACGCCGGCCAGTGACAAAACCTGACCGGCGAATTTCATTAATATAAGTAGGGTCTAATAACATTAATCTGCAGTCAGATAGAAGCCTCGAACAATAAAAATCATTGCCAGCTTTCGGGACTAAAAAAAGATGGTTACCAAATGCTGTAAAAAAGTGGTAAATACCTGTACTGAAAGGAAAGGAGGTCGCAATGATTCATGCTTATCTGAACAGCGGAACCAGTTTCACGCCGACACTGAACCCGGATGAAGCCTTTTGGATACATCTGGAAGAGCCTGATACAGCAGAGATCGAGCAGGTCATCACCAAGTATGAACTGCCCGAAGATTTCATTACTGACCTGCAGGATGCCGATGAAAACTCGCGTCTGGAATATGAAAACGGCGCCATCCTGATCATTATGCGCGTACCTGTTTTCTATAAGCACAAGACATCCAAGCTTCCCTTTGCCACAGTGCCTTTGGGTCTGATCATAGTGCCTGAAAAAGTGATCACAGTTTCTTTCTTTGACCAGGAAATTCTGACCACTTTTTTGGAGGGAAAACACCGTCCTTTCAATATCACTCCGCAAAGTTTCATCCTCAACATAAACTTGAGAACATCCATTTATTATCTGCGCTTTCTGAAAGAGATCAACCGCAGAACCAACAACATCGAACAGGAACTTCACGTCTCAATGAAGAACAAAGAGCTCATCCGCCTGCTCAGACTGGAAAAGTCATTGGTCTATTTCACCACTTCGCTCAAATCCAATGAACTTATCCTGGAGCGTATCCAACGTTCGCGCTGGCTGCAGAACGATCCGGAAGGCGAAGACATGATCGAAGACGTGATCATTGAAAACAAGCAGGCCATCGATATGGCAAATATTTACAGCGACATCCAGAGCGGGATGATGGATGCCTTTGCCTCCGTCATTTCCAACAACCTAAATATCGTGATGAAGTTCCTGACCACCATCACGATCATCATCGCCCTCCCCACCACGATCTTCAGTCTATACGGAATGAATGTGCGCCTGCCTTTTCAGGATTCACCCTTCGCTTTCCTTATCGTCATGGGGATATCGCTTCTGTTTGCTGTGCTTATGATCGTTATTTTCATCCGTAAAAAATACTTCTAAGAGAACGGGACTATGTATAAACTCAATGTTATCGGCAGTTTTTCCTCCGCTCATAAACTGAACGGCTATGAGGGAATGTGTATGAATCTGCACGGACACAACTGGAAAGTGCGCATCTGCGTGATGTGCGACACTTTGGACGAGATCGACATGGCAATGGATTTCGGCATCATCAAAACCAAGCTGAATGATGTTTTATCTGAACTCGACCATCAGTATTTGAATTACTTGCCTGCTTTTAAAGAAATGAATCCAACCTCGGAAAACCTGGCGCGTTACATATTTGAGCAGATGGGAAAAAAGCTTTCACAATGTCCGTGTGAAGTGGTGGAAGCAGAGGTCTGGGAATCCGAGAAAGCATCCGTGGTGTATGGCTTATGATCAGAATCGTGGAGTCCTTCTATGTCAAAAGCGCTGTCGAGCCCAAGGACTATCCTGCTTCCGCTTATGCGGAATTTGCCTTTGCCGGACGCAGCAATGTCGGAAAAAGCTCTCTCATAAACTTGCTGACCAATAAGCACCTGCTGGCGAAAATATCACGCACTCCCGGCAAAACGAGAGTCCTCAATTTCTTCCTGATCCGCTGGAAAAACGACAAAGAAGGCCAGCAGGGCTTTCTCCAGTTCACTGACTTCCCAGGTTACGGCTTTGCTGAAGTGGGTCAGGCGGAACAGGAAAAGTGGCGCGTTATGATAGACAAATATCTCAATATGCGCCAACAGCTCAAGGGCATCATGGTGCTCGTGGATATCCGCCATCCTGCAGACCCGAAGGACAAAGCCATGCTGGAAATGCTCAGTCTGCGCAATATAGACTACTGCGTGATTGCCACCAAAGCTGACAAAATTCCCAAAACAAAGGTAAAAGCAACAGCTCAGCAGCTTGCCAAACAGCTCAATCTGGGCGATAAGGATATGCTGATAACTTCCTCTGAGAAAAACATCGGCATCGAAGACGTCCTCGCCTGGATCGAGTCAAGGCTGACCTGACGCTATCTTTTCAACAACTATGAATCCTTCCGAGTTTGACATTCTGGTGGTGGGAGCTGGACATGCCGGTGTGGAGGCAGGTTTGGCCTGTGCCAGGATGGGAGCTAAGACCGCCGTCTTTGTCATCAAAATGGAATCCGTCGGCAGAATGAGCTGCAATCCTTCCGTGGGCGGTCCTGCCAAAGGGCATCTGGCTCGCGAAATCGACGCTTTGGGCGGCGAGATCGGCTATGTGGCAGACCTGACAGGCATTCATTTCCGCATGCTCAACAAAAAGAAAGGCCCCGCCGTCTGGGCGCCCAGGGCACAGAATGATCGCCAACTCTACTCCCTCGTCATGCGTGAGCACCTGGAAAAGCAAGCCGGACTGCATGTGATAGAAGCCGCCATCACTGAACTCATCATCGAAAAAGGCAAAGTCAAAGGCGTCGTCACAGCTCTCGGAAAAACTTATTACGGGCAGAAAGTGATCCTCGCCAACGGCACTTTTCTCAACGGATTGATCCATGTGGGCAGTGTTTCCTACCCCGGCGGCAGAAGCGGCGAACCCGCTTCCACAGGACTTTCGGACACACTGATCCAGGCAGGGCTCAGATTAAACCGCTTCAAAACGGGAACCCCGCCCAGAGTTGACATGCGGACCCTGAACTACAACCATCTGGAAGAACAGCCGGGAGATGAAAATCCCTCCGGTTTCTCTTATTACAGAGACGTTACTTTGCAGAATCAGGTCTCCTGTTTCATCACCAAGACCACCCACCACACGCATCAGATCATCAAGGAAAACCTCAACCGCTCCGCTCTCTACGGCGGCTTCATCAAAGGCATCGGACCGCGTTACTGTCCTTCAATTGAAGACAAGATCGTGAAGTTTCCCGATAAGGAAACGCATCACATTTTCATTGAACCGGAAGGCACCAAGACGCATGAGGGCTATGTAAACGGCATTTCCACCAGTCTGCCTCCCGAAATTCAGGAAGCTATCGTGCATTCCATTCCGGGTCTGGAAACTGCCGAGATCATGCGTTACGGCTATGCCATCGAGTATGATTATGTCGAGCCCGAAGAGATTCTGCCCACCCTGGAAAGCAAGAAGATCAAAGGCCTCTACCTGGCTGGCCAGATCAACGGCACTTCTGGTTATGAGGAAGCAGCGGCGCAAGGCATCATGGCGGGCATCAACGCCATTTTGTCCATGGACAATAAAGATCCTCTGATCCTGAGCCGGACTGACGGCTACATCGGCGTCCTGATCGACGACCTGGTCACCAAGGGCACCAATGAGCCCTACCGGATGTTCACTTCCCGCGCCGAATACCGTCTCTGGCTGCGTCAGGACAATGCGGATGAGAGAATGATGCCTGTCGGCTACAAACTGGGACTGGTCTCCGATGTCCGCTGGCAGCGGTTTCAGACCATGCTCACCATCAAGGAAAGGGTTAAGCGGCGTCTGCTTGAAGAAAACTGCACGGTCTTAAACGACCTTCCGGAGCCAGTTAAATACGCTGTTCTGCTCAAGCGTCCGGAAATATCATTTGACGATTTGACCCGCTTCGGATTTGTAATTCCTGAGGAAATGAATGACGATATTGCCACCCGGATCGAGCTGGAAATCAAGTATGAAGGCTATCTGAGACGGCAGGAGGAAGAGCTGAAACGGTTTTCAGCAGCGGAAAAGCAGATCATTCCTGCGGATACGGATTTCATGCAGATAAACACCATAGCTTATGAAGCGAGAGAGAAGCTGGCGCGCATCAGGCCTCAGAGCATGGGACAGGCGATGCGCATTCCGGGTGTCAATTTCACTGATATTTCGGCCCTGATGATTTGGCTCAGGAAAAACCGATCGGACCAGACAGAAAAACAAGGTAGGGATATATGATTCGCAGATACTTTAATGTCACTCTGATGATAATTGCAGCAGTTCTGTTCATAGTTAGCTGCAGTCATAACGTTCAGGAACAACCCGTTCAGCAGAAAGGGTTTCAGCTTCCGGTTGTCTCCAAGACCATCTACTCCAATTTGAATCTGCCGGCCTGGCTGCTGAACCCGCCCCAGGGTACTTATGCCCTTGCAGTTGTCAACGATGCCAGAAAGAAAAAATCAGGTCAGCCCAACGACGCAGTCAATTTTGCCGCTGTGTCCCTCTCCAGGAATATCGGCAGTTTCGAGTTTGATAAAAATGAGGTTCTGACCCGCTCTTCCAACCAGAAAGACAGCGGAAAACCTTATCTATACAAGGTGACACTCAAAGCCGACAATGCGTATCCTGACAGGATCAGAACCCAGCTAAGGCCATTGGCTGAAGCTCAGGCCGAGACCTATAAGCTATTCCTGATGGGGATTCAGGACACTGAGCTCAATCATGACCTCATCAAAGCAAATGCCGGCAACACACCCAAATGGTGTCGGGATGCTGACATCACTGAAGACGATGAATATGTCTATGCCGTCGGCAAAGCCGTTGACCCCAAACTCACCCTTGCCTGGAAAAATGCTCAGGATGATGCTCTCAATAAACTTGCCCAATACCGACTGCGTAATGCTGCAAAAGCCATTCAAGCTGTTGTTGATCCATCTGATAAAGAAGCCCTGATACAGAAGATCGATCTCAATTTCAACGCCGCGTTTGAGAAAACCTGGCTCTTCCATAAACTGGAAAATAACGCCCCCAGCTACAATGTGTTCATTATGCTGAAAGAAAAGAAGAACTAGATTATGTTAAAGCTTCAAAACTATACCAAGCGTGTCACCCTGAGCATAGTCGAAGGGCAGACACGCAGAAGGTGTCTTAATAGAATTTATGGACACTCCTTCGGTGTCTAAGTCTTCGACTGAGTTCAGACTGACACCTTTGTTTGGTAACAGCATAAGGTTGTAAAATTTATGCCAATCGCGCCAAATGATTCCAAGCGTGTCACCCTGAGCATAGTCGAATGGCAGACACGCGGCATAAGCATGAAAATAAGTTAGGGAGCAGACTCTGTATTGCGTTTACATATTGAAATGCAGTGATGACACTTACTACACAGGCGTGACTAACGATTTGGAGAAACGATTGAGTGAACATAGCGAGGGGCTTGATAAAAAGTGCTACACTTATAGAAGAAGACCATTTACATTGATTTGGAACGAGTGTTTCATGGAAATCAATGAAGCATTGAGAGCTGAAAAACAAATAAAAGGCTGGTGCAGAAAGAAGAAAGAAGCTCTAGTAAATGGAGATTGGGATGTTTTATCTGAGCTGTCCAAAGGTCACTCAGGATACATGAAGACAAAGATTAAGGATCAAAATGTATAGTTTTTCACCAGTTCGTGTCTGCCCTTCGACTATGCTCAGGGTGACACTCAGGTACAAACAAAACATCAGATTGTTGGTGTTTTTTTGAAACAAAGGTTATTATAGAAGCATATATGATATTTGCAGCAGTCATCCCCGCGCGTTATGCCTCAACCCGTTTCCCGGGCAAGCCTTTGGCTCTGCTGCAGGGAAAGACCATCATACAGCATGTGTTTGAGCGTGTAAAAGCGAGCGGCTTGTTTCAGGATGTGATCGTCGCCACAGATGATGACAGAATTGCACAAGTGGTTCAAAGCTTCGGCGGAAAATGCCAAATGACCTCTCCGAACCACCAAAGCGGCAGCGACAGAATTGCAGAAGTCATCCGCGACCTGGATTGCGATGTTATCTTCAATGTTCAGGGCGACGAACCCATGATCGAAACCGAGCCTTTGGCCAAACTGAAAGCTGTTTTCTCCAATCCAGAAGTCCTGGCCGCATCCCTGATGTCGCCCTTTTCAGACAGTAAAGTATTACATGATATTAATGCAGTTAAAGTTGTCATTGACAATAATATGAATGCCCTGTATTTTTCCCGCTCACCCATTCCCCATGACCGTGACGGCTCAGGAGACTTCACCTATTTTCGGCACATCGGCGTCTATGCCTACAGAAAGAAAACTCTCCTTGACTTCATCACTCTTCCGCCTGGAAAACTGGAACAGACAGAGAAACTGGAACAGCTCCGCTTACTGGAAAACGACATCCCCATCCGCATGGTGGAAACTGCCTATCAGGGTATAGGAATCGACACCCCGGAAGACCTGATCCGGGTGGAAAAACTGCTGTCCGGCCCTCTTTCATGATCATTACACATAACACTTTCCCCGTTCAAATTCAAATCTCATCTAATTAACAAAGGCCACAATTCCATTCTAACCTTGAGTTTTAGTATTATTACCGCTGTTGGTGTGTTCCGTGTTATCCACTTTATTTCCCATACTTTACCCATATATCCAAGTCATATTCCTGTTGTATTCCAGTCGATATCCAGTCGAATTAATCCCGACTGGATCCCGACTGGATCCCGACTGGATTACGACTTGCAATTAAAGAAGGAAAAGGATTTGTTTGATTCTGGATCAAGAAATTGTGATGGAGGAGCAAAGTGCAGAAATGAGAGATTTCGAGTATCATAAAATCAAGCTTAAAGACAAGGTTCTGTATTGTTTCTTTACTGTTGTCTGACAGAATGTGCTTGACAATTCCTGCCTGCGAGATGAGTATAAATAAACCATAGCATACTCGGAGATAATAAGATGAAGAAAATGTTGCTGGTCCTGACAATAAGTTGCTGCCTGTTCAGGCTCGCTGCTGAACCTCTGACCGTATTTTTCACCAATGACACGCATGGAGCATATCTGCCCAGTACTTACAGAACGGCGGACGGGAATGTCAGTCTGGGGGGATATGAAAATCTCCATCACCATATTTCCGACCAGAGACAGAGCATCAAGAACACGCTTTGGCTGGATGCCGGAGACCAGCAAACGGGCAGCGTCTTTTCCTCTCTGGTGCACAAAAAAGCCATCGGCGGAGCCGTGATCGAAGCCTTCAATAAAATGGGTCTGGACGGAGCGACCTTTGGCAATCACGAGTTTGATCAGTCGCTGCGAAACACGCTGCGTCTGGCCAAGCTGGCAAAGTATCCATTCATCAGTACCAATCTGATTCATAAAAAGACCGGCAAACCGCTCACCAAGACACCTTACAAGATCTATAAACGCGGCAAACTGAGAATCGGAGTGATGGGTCTGACTCTGACCGAACTGCCGGAAAAAGTGAAGATCGAGAATGTCAGGGATCTGACCATCCTGCCCTACAAGCAGGCGATCGACAAATACATCGACAAACTGGACAAACAGACCGACCTGATCATCCTGCTGACCCATAACGGCTTTGAAGCTGACAGCCTGCTCGCAACGCAACTGGACGGCAGAATCGATCTGATCATTGGTGGGCATACGCATACCGTAACTGAAAAGCCAAGGCTGGTCAACGGCATTTACATCGTGCAAACCGGCGCTTTCCTGATCAACTATGGCAGACTGGACCTGGAAATTGATCATGATAAAATTTCCAATGACCTGTCTGGACTGGTTTGTCTGTTCCCTGTGGAAGTCGTTCCCGAAAAAGCTGAAACGGAATTTTCCCGTTTCTTTAATGCCACTGTCGATGCCATCGATCAAAACATGAATAAAGTCATCGGCTACACAGAGGAAGACTGGATCCCTGACAAATACAGGGAGACTGCAGTTTCCGCGTGGCAGGCGGAAGCTCTGCTGGCAGAATTTAAAGACAGATACAATCCTGATATCGCCATGATCAATTGCGGCGGCATTCGCAAAGCAATCCCTGCGGGGCCGATCACTATCAGGGACATGACTGAGATGCTGCCTTTTACCAATTACATTGTGATTTTTTCGTGCAAAGGGACAGATCTGGTTACCTTTAATAACCTGAATGAGAAGAACAGATTGGAAAGACCTCACGATATCATTCATACCACACTCCCGCTTAAAACGATGAATGTTAAAGGCTACGAAATCACTAATCCCGATGGCAGCAAAGATATGGTCGTAGGCGGCTCTACCCTGGAACCGGACAGAATATACAGGATCGTATCGCATGACTATGTTGTCGGACAATGGGATAAGTATTTGGGTTTTCAACCCTTTGACACAGAATACACAGGTGATCTGATCCTGGATGTGATGATCAGGCAGGTGGAAAAACAGCTTGGCAAGAAAAAGCTTTGACAAAATAGCGCTGCAGCGAAATAAGGAAATGATTGCAGAGGTTTGGAGAGATCAATGAATTACCACATATATGAATACATCAGCGTGTTTATCATGTCGTGGCTGTTTGTCTATGGGCTGACTCCTTTCATCATTAAGTTCGCGAACCGGATCAACTTTGTGGACAAGCCCGAAGCGCGCAAGATACATGCCAAAGCCGTTCCCCTGATGGGCGGCCTCAGTGTATTCATCGGTTTTTTCCTGCTCTGTCTATACGATGTTGCCATCACAGCTTCCAGAACTTTTGACCTGGGCATGATTGGATACCTGGCAGGATCAGTGATGATCGTTCTGATCGGGCTGATCGATGACAGATTCGGAATGAAGCCATTCATCAAGCTATTGGGACAGATTTTGGTCAGCCTGGTATTTATCTTCTCCACTTACGACGTTAAAGAGCTGTTTATGATGTTCGGATCCATCTATATCACACTGCCACTGCTGGTGCTGTGGATGGTGGGATTGATGAATGCGCTGAATTTTCTGGACAACATGGATGGAATCATCACAGGCATGGCAGCCATTCTGGGACTGGGATTCTTTGCTTTCAGTCTGATGAACACAATTGCCAATGCAGGTGTGATGGCTCTGATCGCCTTGATCTCACTGAGTTTTTCCGGTGCAACTTTAGGTTTCCTGCCTTACAACTTCAATCCTGCAAAGATATTCTTAGGTGATGCGGGAAGCATGTTCATCGGCTATTTTCTATCCTCCATGGGCATTCTGATGGCGCAGTACGCAGGCAACCAGAAAAATGACAAATGGTATTACCTGCTGCCGGTTCTGCTGCTGAGTTATGCCATCTTTGACATTGCCCTGGTCAGCTACACCCGCAAACGTGACGGCAGGCATGTGATGCAAGGCGGAAAGGACCACTCCACCCATCGCATATATACAATTTTAGGCTCTGCCAAGGTTACGGCGGTCATAATCTATATCATCAATGTCATCATAGTTTTGACCACAATAGTGGTGTTCAGAATTGGTTCCAGGCAGATGCTGCTGATCACGACAGGACTCTTTGCCGTGATCTTCATCGTCTTCGGTGCCAAGCTTGATCAGATTCCTATTGTTGTTCCGCAGAATCAAATAAAGAAGGGATGATGGAATTTATAATTCTGGGTGCGGGGCCGGGTTTGCCCAATACAGAAAATGATTTATCCAGTCTGGTGATCAGGACTTCGGGACTGAATTTTCTGGTGGATTGTGGTGACGGAGTGGCCAGAAATCTGCTCAGAAAAGGATATAACAAGGACTTTCTGGATGCCGTTATCATCAGTCATTATCATCCTGATCACGTGGCGGGACTTTACATGGTGCTGCAGATGCTGTATCTGGAAGGCAGAACCAAGCCGCTGGAGCTGTTCCTACCGGAAAGACCGAATGATTTCATGGACTCGCTGCATATGTTCTATACCTTTGAGCAGCGCTTTGCCTTTAAACTGAATGTGCATGAGCTCAAGGACGCCGAAACCGTTTTTCCTCAGCTCAAAGCAGCACTCAATGACCATCTGAAAGGTTATGCCCGTGTCATTAACAAATATTCCTATCCCAACCCCATGCAAGCATTCAGCCTGGCTTTCACAGAAAATGAAAAAACGCTTGTTTACAGCTCTGACATCGGAACTCTGGACAGCATTGAAGCGCTGTTAAACAGTGCAGACTCGATTATTCTGGATGCGTTCCATCCGGCAGCAGAGCAGATAATCAACTTCATTGAAAGTCATCAGACGCGTCTGATCCTGACCCACGGCATCTCACCCAAACTTGATCAATGGCTGAATAACAATCCCCAACCCCATGTCGAACTGGCCGTGGAAAACAAGACTTATCACTTATGATTCATCGATCAGAAGTTAAGAGAGAATTCACACGAAAAGCCTTTCTTGCCGGTATCTTGCTTTGCCTATTCTTTCTGACTGCCTGTGAACAGAACAAACTTCGTCAGGCCGAAGCGCTTTATACACAGCGCCGGTTTGCAGCTTCCATAGAACAATTGGATGAATTTATTCACAAAGGTAAAAATGGTGCTTTTGTGACCAGAGCAGAACTTATCCGCTCCGCCAGTTATTACGAACTGGGTCTGGCCGCCATGGACAAAGAAAACTGGCCTCTCAGCATCAGGCTCTTTAAACTTGCCAACTCCGATGTTGCTGATTTTGAACTCGCCAAGGTCTATAAAACCCTCGCCTTACAGGCTCTGGACGCCGGGGATTCAGACAAGGCACTTTCCTATTACACCCTGATCCTGAGCGAAATTTCCTATACTGACCTGGTTCCCGAGATCCTGCAGCTCAGGATCGCGCTCTATCTGGACAGCTACAATGATAAAACCTCTGCCTGGAACGATTACATCATCCTCTATGATAAATTTCCGGAAGATCCCTTTGAAATAGCTGCCCGTCCCTACATTCAGAGATTCATTTCCGAAAACGTGAACGCAGCAGTTGATAAAGCCATTGCAGGTGACTATAACACAGCTCTGGAAGAGCTGTTTGAGATCAGGAAATATCCGGTTGGAGATGCTGACAGACTTGACTTCGAGATCTCCAACATCTATCAGGACATGGCGGAAAATGCCATCCGCCAAGCTGACTATTTTGAAGCCAACCGGCTTTTCCTGCTTGCCATGCAATATTATCCCGCCAAGTCAGATGCTATCAATAAACGCCTGCGAAACGTCGCTCACCTTTACATAGACAAAGGCAATGAATACCTTGCCGTACGGGATTTCAACACTGCCCTGCTCTACTACAACAAAACCTATGAAATCATCCCTGATTTCGACCTCGCCAATCAGGCCATTGCCAATGTGCACACCATCCAGGACAACATCCGCAGGGCTGCAGAACTGGGTGCGCAGGCTGAGCAACAGGAAAACAATAAAAACTACGCAGAAGCCCGGAGTCTGTATCAACAGGCCTATCAGCTCGACAGGATGACGGATTACAACCAGCGCGCTATTATCATGGGCAATCTGATTGAAGCCGAGAAAGATCCCATCGCTTTTGCCAGAAAGATCATTCTGGATTATCAGAACGGACTGCTCTACAGACGCATTCAGGCTCAGAAACAGCTCCTGCTCCAAAAATACACCCTGGCAGAGGTCAGGGATTCGGGCTGGAAGATCCTCCTCTCCACTGGACAGAACAAGTATGAAGCACGTTATGACATCATGACGCCTTCCGAGAACCTCTACTATGTCTGGCAGGTCAATCTGAGAGACCGCTCCATCATCCCGCTCAATAAACTCTCCGAAAGGATCATGCAATGAGCAATTCACTATTGCAGAAAGTTCTGCTCTGTCTCATCTTCATCCTGATCTGGGTGACTGCTTCAGCGCAGGGATCCTTTGACATAGACGCTTTCACAGATCCAGCCAAATATGGATGGACCCAGTGGGAAGACAGGATCAACTACAGATACGACCTGACAGAAAGGCAAAAACTGCTCCAGCTTTATGAAATGGAAGCACAATCGATTTCTGGTAACATACTCAAATCTGCTGTTTTCCCTGGTTGGGGACAATTCAACGCCAGAAGCTACACCAAAGGTCAGGTCATTCTGGCGGTCGAAATTGCCATGCTTGGCTCTGCTTATTTCTTTTATGACAGGGCGATGGACAATTATGAAAAGTACCAGAATTCCACCCAGATCGATGACATGAATGCCTACTATCAGGATGCTCTGGTGCCGTATCAGTATTCCCTGGTCTTTATGACTTTCGCCACAGTGGTCTGGGCATATAACATTTTCGATGTGGTGCAGACCACGGAACGCTACAATGCGGAAGTCTGGCAAAAGACCCTGCGCAACTATTACAACGCTCCTGTCCAGATCACGCCCACCGGTATTCAGATCAGGTTCTGAGGATTGATGTTTTATGAAAACTAATACTATTTGCTTGCTTATTGTTACCTTGCTGATCATTATTTTGACCGTTAGCTGCGAGCTTAAAAGGTCCAATCCGCTTGATCCTTCCAGCCATCCTGAGATCGAAGCTCCACCCCGTGTCACAGGATTGACAGCGGTCGGCTCAGGACCAGGTGTGGCTTCTAAATATGTGCAACTCGAATGGGCAATAAATAATATCAATCAGACTGACGGCTATTACATCTATATGGGTCTGGCCTATAATTCCGCCTATGCCAGAATTGACGAAGTCGGCAATGTCTCTACCGGCTCTACCATCACACGCGTGATCCCGATCGAAGCTCCCGGATTCTACTATTTCAAAGTCTCTGCATACAAGACTTACCCTGATGGAAGGTTGGAAGGACCCCTTTCTGAATGGGCCATCGCCCGCGTAGACAACTGAATTGTTTGACCAGCTCAATCCTCCCCAGAAAGAAGTTGTAACCACTGCCCAGGGTCCCATCCTTGTCCTGGCCGGAGCCGGCAGCGGTAAAACGCGCAGCGTTATCTACAGAGCTGCCTGGCTCATCATCGAACAAAAGATCCCGCCCTGGAATATACTCATAGTTACCTTTACCAATAAAGCGGCAGGTGAACTTAAAGACCGCCTGGAAAAGCTTCTGAACTTCCCCGTCCGCAATCTCTGGGTGGGAACTTTCCATTCCATCTGCACACGGATTCTCCGCTTCGAGAGTAAAAATCTGCCTTTTCACAGCAACTTCTCCATCTACGATGACGATGACCAGAAAGCACTCTGCAAAAAGATATACAAGCAATTGAACATCGACACGCAGAAGTATCCTCTAGCCAGAATATTGAACACTATCAGCCGCTACAAGAACAAACTCATGCTGCCGGAAGACCTCAGCGGTCAGGATGAAACCGGTGCTTTTGGTGACTATTTCAAGGTCTTTCTCAATGTCTACACAGCCTATCAGCAGCAGCTTATGCTCAATCAGGCAATGGATTTTGACGACATTCTGCTCTGGACGGCAAAGCTGTTTGAGTCCAATTCCGCCATCAGAGAAAAATACCGTAAACAATTTCAGTACGTGATGATCGACGAGTACCAGGACACCAACTATGCCCAGTTCAAGATCATCCACCAGATCGCTGCAGGGCATCAGAACATCTGCGTGGTCGGAGATGACGACCAGGCGATCTATTCCTGGCGCGGCGCTTCCATCCGTAATATCCTTGAATTCGAACGCGATTACAAAAACGTCAAAACCGTCCGTTTGGAACAGAACTACCGATCCACCACCTCCATCCTGGATCTGGCCAATTCCCTCATCAGGCACAATCGCCGCCGCCATGTCAAAGACCTCTGGTCTGAGCTTGGCAAAGGCGAAAAACCCCGTCTCCACGTCTATGACGACGAAAAAGAAGAAGCCTTGAAAACAGTGGAAAAGATCATCAAGCTGCACAAGAAAGGCATCCCCTGGCAGCAGTTTGCAGTGCTCTACAGAACCAACGCCCAGTCCCGCCTGTTCGAATATGCCTGCGTCGAGAAGAAAGTGCCCTACAGTATTGTCGGCAGCCTATATTTCTATCAGCGCAAGGAGATCAAGGACCTCATGGCTTATCTGAAAACCCTTGCCAACCCGCGCGACAACGAAAGTCTCCTGCGCATCATCAATGAACCGCCTCGCGGCATCGGCCAAACCTCGCTCTACAGGATCATCAACTATGCCGCTGAACATAATGTCACGCTGTACAAAGCGCTCTCCCAGGCGGAAAAAATCACTGAACTTCAGAACTCAGCCCAGAAACGGGTCAAAGACTTCTGGCAGAGGCTGGACCGCTGGCAGCGCCTGTCTGAAAAGAAACCCGTGCTCACGGTGGTAAAAACTGTTCTGGAAGAGCTCAGATGGATCGAGCTTTATCAGAACAGCCATGACCCAAAGGAAGTCTCCAGAGCGGAAAACCTGGCGGAATTTGTCTCAGCGGTCAGCGATTTCACAGAAAAGTATGCTGAAGACAATGAGAAACCGCCCCTATTGACCGATTACCTGCCTTATGTGGCTTTGCAGACCGATCTGGACCAGCTCTCCGACTCCAATGACACCATCCGCCTGATGACCATGCACAATGCCAAGGGCCTTGAGTTTGAGCAGGTCTTCATTGTCGGGCTGGAACAGGAACTGCTCCCCCATCGCATGTCCATGGAAACGCCTGAGGAGATAGAAGAAGAACGTCGCCTGTTCTATGTTGCCATCACCCGCGCCAAACTGAGACTGTATCTGAGCTACGCCAAATTCCGCCGGCTCTATGACACTAACTATTACACCCAGCCAAGCATGTTTTTGAATGAACTTGCCCCTGACAGCTTTGAACGGGATGATGCTGCTCCCGGCTTGATGACACAGCCCCGTCCCCGTTTGAAAAAGAAGAATGTGCTCACCGAAAGCATGAAAGCTTACAAGATAGGCCAGAAGGTCTATCATGAGGAATACGGTGAAGGCATCGTCCTCAATGTTGACGGAGCCGGAGCTTCCGCCCGCCTGACCGTTTCCTTCAAGAGTGGTAAACTGGCGCGCATCATCGGTTCCTATCTCAAAACGGAAGCTGATTTATGAAGTTTTATGACCGCATAGCAGGATATCTTGACCGCTCCGATTTCCTGAACAGCTTCTTGAGCAAGCTGTCGGAAGGATCATCCCGGCTGCAGTTCACCCATCTGAACCAGTCCGCCCGCGCTTTGCTCATTGCCCACGCTTACGTTAAATCTCATAAAAACATCATTGTCATCACTGCCGATGACCCTTTGGCAGAGGAGTTCTGGGATGACCTCTGCATCCTCATCGGCAGAGAAAATGCCCATTACCTGCTTGACTACGAAGTCCTGCCTTATGAGGAACGCTCGCCCCACTACTCCATTCGCGCCACCCGTCTGGAAACTTTAGCCAATGCAGTATCCGGACAGCCGCAAATTTACATCCTTTCCCTGCGCGCCTTTCAGAGATGGATCCAGCCGCTGGAATTGCTCAGGAAAAACATCATCACTCTCAGAAAAGGCGAACAGCATGACCCCGTGGTTCTGATCTCCAACCTCGTCGGCATGGGCTATGAAGTTGATTATCAGGTCGGCAAGGTCTATCAGGTAGCCCGTCGCGGCGGTATTGTGGACGTCTTTTCCCCGCCTCAGCAAAAACCCGTCCGTCTGGAATTCTTTGGCGACGAGCTCTTTTCCCTGCGTCCATTTTCGCTTGCCACCCAGCGTTCCGAGCCCCATGAGATCGAATCCGTAACCCTGATTCCGGCGCGTGAGATCTCTCTGCACGACGTTGATGTGGAGTCTCCTCTGTTGCGGCGCATCCACGATCACGGTCTGTTTGAAGGCGTGGAAAACTATCTCAGTCTGCTGTTGCCGGAAGTTCAGACCTTTGCAGATTATTTTTCTCCTGAGCAGACAGTCATTTTCTGGAATGATTTTCCCTACATTAAAGATGAGGAACTTGCCCTCTCCGAACAGGTTCTGAGCAGTTACCAACGGGCTCTGAAGGAGAAGAAAAAAGCCGTTCTGCCCCGTCCTGAACAGCTCTTTGCCGGCGAGGAAAAGTTGTATCAGTCCCTGCACCGTTTTCAGAGCGTCTTTGTTTCCCAGACCGAGTTTCT
>Ga0209609_10000506_pt1 | contig 23390 bp, 21 predicted proteins | sample LakKivw325mmetaG_FD_184136 | JGI IMG/M metagenome (GOLD analysis project Ga0209609, IMG submission 184136) | Anoxic lake water microbial communities from Lake Kivu, Rwanda to study Microbial Dark Matter (Phase II) - Lake Kivu water 325m metaG... | ecosystem: Environmental > Aquatic > Freshwater... | reverse complement strand
TCGGGTCACCTGCAGCATACCCAAACCTAAAGGTTCGGCTCCGGTTATCTTTCCCAATGGTGCCGACACTTTAGTGTCGGGTCAGACATCCAGCTGGTTGACCCAATTTAGTTTATGTTATAAACTATTTAATAGGTGAACTAAATATGAACGACCGGGATTATATAGACAGGCTGGAGCGGGCCATGAACACTTTTTCCAAAAAGTGTTTTTCTAAGGAACTGCTCGGGGTAGAGATCACCGTCACCCAGATGCAGACCCTGCTTATGATAAACTCGCTTCCCGGCTGCAAAATGTCTGACCTCAGCGAAAAACTGGAAGTGACCCTTGGCAATGTCACATCCCTTATAGACAGGCTTATAAAAGAAGGTCTTGTAAAAAGATGCGAGGACGAAAGCGACCGCAGGATAGTTAGGGTAGAGCTGACTCCTAAAGGCAAAAACACCGTAACCACTGTACTGGCCAACAGGAAAAAGACTCTTGCCGGTATCTTTAAGAAGGTGAAAGAAAGCGACAAAGAAGTGCTGCTCAATATAATGGAAAGGATAGCCGCAGAGCTTTAACAAGGAGAAAAAAATGAACAAAAGAAAGATCTTTTGGATCGCGGTAGCGCTGGTTTTATTATTGATAGGGTTCAGGGTCATTAACAGGGTCAGGTCCTATACAGCAAAGGTCAAAGAAAGACCGGTCGCGGTGGCAGTAAAGCCTCCTCTGGTCGGATCAATAGAGAAAAGGCTCACTCTTACCGGGGACATTAAGGGTTTTTCCGAAATATCGGTAAAACCTACCAACAGCGGCCGGATAGAGGAAATTTATGTCAGAGAAGGGGATCTGGTCGGCCGCGGGGACAAACTGATGTCCTATGTTGCCGGCATCAGCGAAACCGACGAGATGTTCGAGGATGTGGTCACCTTTGCCCCCATTTCAGGATATGTCGGAATGCAAAACATCAAGATCGGCGACCAGGCTACGGCAGGGCTCACTTCGGTATTCAATATATACACGATAGACAAAGTAAAGATCTATGTGGATGTTCCGGAAAAAGATTATTCTATGGTTAAGAGAGGAACTCCTGTAAGGATAACGCTGGACGCCTATCCGGAGGCTCCGGTAAGCGCTTCTGTTTCCAACCTGAGGCCCGTTATTGACCCTAACAGCAGGACCGCTCAGGCCGAGATAGAGATCTCTAACCCTTCCCACAGGATAAGGCCCGGGATGTTCGCAAGGGTCGACCTTATACTAGGCAAAAGATCTTCCGCGCTGCTGCTTCCTTCCGACAGCATACTTTCCGGCACCGACAAGTATGTCTATCTTGCCGAAGGAGGAAAAGCCGTCAAGAGACCGGTTAAGACGGGCTATGAAGACAGTGGCCTTGTCGAGATACTGTCAGGGATCTCTTCCTCGGACAAGGTGATAGTGTCGGGCCAGAGGGTTGTTAAGGAAGGCTCCGCAATTATAGAGGCATCGGATGATTAAGAATTTTGTCACAAAGCCGCTTTTTACGCTGTCCATATTTGTTATAGTAGCGATACTGGGGCTGTTCAGCTACTCCAGGCTGCCGCTTGACCTTTTGCCGGATATTTCTATACCGACCCTGACCGTGATAACCCCCTACCCCGGCGCAGGCCCGGCCGATATTGAGACCACAGTATCAAAAGTGATCGAGGATGCCGTTGCCACGGTCCCCAACATAGACAAAATAACCTCCGACAGCATTGAAAATCTTTCCACAGTCACCATCTCCTTCAAATGGGGTTCGGACCTTGACAGCGCCTCTGCAGATGTAAGGGACAAGATGGACCTGGCCAGGGCCAAACTGCCCAGGGATGTACAGCCGTCCACTATCTTCAAATTTGACCTGTCGCAGATCCCGGTCCTGGTGATGGGCATTTCAGCGCAGGAATCATATACCTCTCTTTACGAAATAGCGGACAAAAAGATATCCCCGGCTTTGAAAAAGATACAGGGGGTCGGAACTGTCAGTATTTTGGGTGGTCTCAAGAGGCAGATCAATGTTGAGGTCAACAGGATGCGCCTGGAAGCATACAAACTGTCGATGCAGCAGGTAAATGCTGCTCTTGCCGGCGCCAACCTTTCCATACCCGCGGGCAACATCAAGACCGATCAGATACAGTACGGTATCAGGCTCCCCAACGAATTCACCGAAGTGTCGCAGATACAAAAGACCGTAGTCGGCTCATACAACGGAAGGGACATCTATCTGTCAGATATCGCAGTAGTATCTGATTCCTTTGCCGAGCCCGAGAGTTCAACCGAGGTCAACGGCAGGCCGGGCATAATGCTCCAGATACAAAAGCAATCGGGGGCTAACACGGTAAAAGTTGTTGAGGCCTGCAAAAAAGAGTTCGAGAACATAGAAAAGGAACTCCCTGCGGATGTTGAAATAATCTATATCAGGGACAATGCCGAATCCATCGTGCAGCAGCTGAGCGAGCTCGGCATGACGCTTGTCTGGGCTTTTCTATTCGTGATGCTTACGGTCCTTTTGTTCCTGCGCAACACCAGGGGTTCTTTCGTAATATCGGCCTCCATCCCGTTCTCCCTGATAGCCGCGGTCATCTACATGTTCGTTGCTGGGAACACTATAAACATCATCTCGCTGGCTTCGATAATCATCTCGATCGGGGTTGTTGTGGACGACGCTATAGTGGTGCTGGAAAATATCTACCGCCATAGGGATAAAAAGGGGGAAGCCCCAAAAGAAGCCTCCATCTACGGAACAGGCGAGGTCGCAGGCGCCGTCCTTGCAGCAACAACTACTAACCTGGTCATTTTTATACCTCTGCTTCTGGTGGCCGGCTTTGTGGGCATTTTCTTCAGGCAGCTGGCATCTATAAGCATCGTCATCATTTCCATGTCTTATGTGACCGCGGTTTCCCTTACACCGATGCTCTGCTCCAAGCTTTTGGATGTAAAAAAAGGCAAAAAAGCCGCGGGAGGTTTTTTTGATGACCTTTTTAGCAAGAGCGAAAAGGCCTTTCTCGCGATAGAAGATAATTACAAGAGGCTGCTTGGCTGGGCGCTCGAAAAAAAGGGCAAGATCATTGCTGTGTGCGCTGCCATCTTTTTTCTCAGCCTGCCGCTGTTCTATTTTACCGGGGTAGAATTCTTTCCGGATGAGGACGACGGCTTTTTCTCGGCCACGGTATCCCTGCCTCCCGGGGTTAAAATGGAGCAGACCTATAAGGCGATGAAAAAGATCGGGAGCCGCCTCAAGAACGAAATGCCCGAGATGAAGTATGTCCTGGTGACCGCCGGCTCCAACCAGTCGATGGCCTTCGGCACCAAATCGGGCCCCAATTACGGAAGGATCTTTGTAAAGGTCGTTCCTCTCAACAAAAGAAAAAGGAACGAGAAACAGCTCCAGAGGCAGGTGGCAGATATAGGCCTTTCCATTCCGGGAGTAAAATCAGTTGATTTTGACTCTACAGGTGCGAACTCCCTTTCTGGAAGCACAAAGCCGATAACCATTGAGCTTTATGGGCCGGATTTTGAAGCCCTTGATTCTTTTGCCGAGACCCTGCTGGAAAAAGTTTCGCTTATCCCGGGAGTGGTCGATCCTTCCGTTTCCAGGGAAAAATCAAACCCCGAATATTCCGTGGTCGTGGACAGGGCCAAAGCCTCGGACCTGGGGCTCAGCGTGGCAGAGATCGGCGCATATGCAAGGAGCTACCTCTACGGCACCATTGCCACAAAGTACAGGGAGGGCTCTGACGAGTACGATATCTTCTCCCGCTTTAGGGAAGAGGACCGAAGGTTCCTTTCGGATATCAAAAATGTTCCCATAACCACAAGGCTTGGCAATAAGACGACGCTGGGGAACCTGGCAAAGATAGAGCTCAAAAGCGGACCCCAGGTCATACAGAGAAAGAACCAGCAGAGGATAGTTAAAGTTGAAGCCGACAATTTTGAAAGGTCGCTCGGGGATATCACGGGGGATATCAACCGGCTCCTGCAAAGGCTGCCCGCCCCGCAGGGCATCAGCGTCAAGATAGCCGGGAGTTCGCAGGATATCAGCGACAGCTTCAAAAGTCTTTTCACGGCCCTTCTTCTGGGCATCTGCCTTATCTATCTTGTGATGGTGGCGCAGTTCGAGTCCTTTCTAAAGCCGTTCTTCATCATGTTCTCCATTCCGTTCGCCATAATCGGGGTTGTCTGGGCCCTGTTTTTGACAGGAAACCCATTTGGGGTAATGCCGTTCATAGGGCTGATACTTGTGACCGGAATATCGGTAAAAAACACCATAGTTCTTGTAGATTATATAAACATACTCCAGGAGCGAGGAAAGGAAATAAAAGAGGCGGTGCTTGAAGCCGGAAGGACCAGGCTGCGTCCGATACTCATGACATCTTTTACCACATCTCTTGGTCTGATGCCTATTATTTTTGGCACCGGCGAAAGCTCCGGGTTCTGGAAGACCATGGCCATATCCGTTGTCGGAGGGCTTTCGGTGTCCCTTGTAATAAGCCTTATCTTTGTCCCCACGCTTTACTATATGATGGAAAAAGGAAGGACAGAGAGGTCCTTCTGCGGAAAGGAAGAAAGATGAAAGCCCTTTTGATAATTTTTGCTCCTGCTATCGAATGCGAAGTGATGAACTGTCTTGAAAAGGCTCAAATAAAAAAATACACGAGGCTCCCCTACCTGCAGGGTGTGGGAGGTCACTCCGAGCCCCGTCTGGACACTCAGGTATGGCCGGGCTCAAATGCCGCTTTACTGGTGGCAGCAGAAAACGCAGCCTGCGAAAAACTCTTTGCACTGCTCAAACCGTTAAAGCAGCAGGAGCTGGAAGAAGGGCTTAAGGTCTTTGCCTTTCCCGTTGAGGAGATAATATGAAAAAGCTATTTATTATACTGGCACTTATTCTTTTAACGGTTCCCTGCAAAGCTGCGCCTCTTACGCTCGAGAAGTGCCTTGAAATAGCCGACAAGTACAATCCGCAGATAATCACGGCAAAAGAAAAGATCGGCATAGCCTCCGCCAAAATGGGCCAGGCGGGATCTGCCCTCCTTCCGCAGATCACCGGAAATCTATCCTCCGGCAGGAGCTTCAACAAACCCATGACAGTCACTCTGCCTCCTTCCATGGGAGGCGGCACCTTTTCTACCACCCCCAACGAGCCCTCGGATGTAATGTCCTACAGCGGAACGGTATCCCAGCTGCTGTTTTCCGGCGGACAGATAATGCAGGCCATCAGCGCCGCAAAAGTTGGCTATGACATTTCTCTGCAGGAATACAAAAAGACAAAAAATGATGTGGAGTACAATGTCATCTCTTCTTATTTTGATGTTCTTAAGGCAAAAAAAACGGTTTCCATCGTTGAAGAGACAAAGAACTACCTTTCCAGGTATGTGCGGCAGACAGAGCTATTTAACAGGTCGGGCATAGCATCAAGCGCCGATGTGCTCAGAGCGCGTGCCGAGCTTGCGAACTCCACGGTTTCCAAGATATCCGCACAGACCGCTCTTGAGGCGGCAAAACTTGTCCTGGCGGCCAATCTCGGGACGGATCAGGGTTCGGATTTTGATGTCGCGGAACTCGAGGGGCCTTACTATAATGACAGGGAGCTTTCTTCAAAGCAAATCCTGGACAGCGCTTTTAAGAACCGGCCGGAGTGGCTGTCCTTTAAGATGGGGCTAAAAGTGGCAAGCGATGCCATAGTGTATTCCTATGGAAGTTATCTTCCCGTTGTCATGTACCAGTATTCCGCCGGCATGAATTCGACCAAGTACACTAAGGCGGGGCTCAACTTTGATTTGGACAACTGGAGATCTATGATAGTGGCCACCTGGAGCCCGTTCGACGGCTTTAGAACTGCCAATTTGATAAGGGAAGCCTATGCCACTCTCAATACCGCCAAAGCTCAGGAACAAACACTTAAAGACATTATTACTCTTGAGGTCAAGACCTCTCTTCTTTCTCTTACAGGGAACAGAGAAAGGGTAAAAGCCGCCGAGATAGCAAGGGACCTTGCAAAAAAAGCCCTCCGGCTTTCGGAACTCGGCTACAAGGCCAATACAACATCCAACCTGTCCTATCTTGAGACACTTCTTTCCAATTTCAGGGCAGAAAATTCTTTGTGGAACAGTATTTACGACCTGGAAATTTCAAAAGCGAGGGTGAACAAGACTACCGGAGAAAAGTTCTTTTAGGAGTCTCCGTTTTCAAGCAGCACTGCTGCGGCAAGCACTGTGGTCCAGCCGTCGCGCTGCCCGATGGCGCTCTGAGTGATATGAGTGGTCTTAACTATCTTGTCCGACACCTTCCACTGATCCTGCCTCTCGTCCCAGCTGGAGTTCTCGTCAAAAGGCACGCCTAAAGTAGTGGCAAGCATCTGCGCTGCGATATCTTCGGCATAGTCCCCGCACTCCTCGTCCGTCAGGCCGTGTCCGTGGTGTTCGCTAAGGTATCCGTATGAGGCGGTATCGGAAGGAAGCGCCAGACCTACAGAAGCGGAAATAAGCCGGTGGGGCTCATCGGTCTGGTTCCTGGACATGACAATAAAAGTGATCTGCCCGGGCTTGATCATTTTTAGCCCGTGTTCCTTTGAGATCAGTTTGCATCCCGGGGGGAAAATGCTTGAGACCTGCACATAGTTGACCGCCTGTATGCCCGCGTCACGCAGCGCCATCTCAAAACTCGCGAGTTTTTCTTTGTGGCGCCCCACGCCCTTTGTCAAAAATATCCTGTTAGGAAGTATTACCGACATTGCAGATTTAATTATAGACCCTTTGCGCCATTTGTCAAATATATCTGCTGTATTAAGCGTGCCGGATGTTCTATAATTAGATTCCGGCATTGTGTTAAGATGCGTGAAATTTTTCATTTCCGCATTTGATAACTATTTACGGGACGGACATATAACAGGGAGGGCGCCATGGGGCCTATGCTCGGCCAGAGCCTTGGACAGGATCTGCAACTTTCGATCTCTATGATGCTGAGCCCGCGCATGATGCAGATGCTCAAGGTCCTCAACGCTTCTTACACGCAGCTCATCGACAGCATCCGTACAGAAGCCGAAGAAAACCCCCTCATAGAGGTGGATAAGAATGACCGCCTTCTGGACTATTTGAGATATTCGTCCAAGTCCCCTTACCGCGATGCTTTTGATAAGGGGGGAGCGGAAAAGAAAGACCTTGAGGACTATTTTTCCAGGTACAAGAACATGGATGAATATCTGATGTCCCAGCTTTCGACCGAAGATCTGACAAAAAAGCAGGAGGAAATAGCAAAAAGTCTTATTGCCTCCCTGGACGACAACGGTTATCTGTCGGATTATGAAAAAAAGAAAGAACTTATAAAAGCTGACCTAAAAGCGGACGATAAAGAGATCGAGCAGGTCCTAGAAATTGTGCAGTCCCTTGAGCCCGAAGGGATCGCCGCCAGAGATCTTAAGGAATGCCTGTCCATCCAGGCAAGGCGCTACAGTTTTGAGGACGAACAGCTGGAAAAGATCATAATAAATGGGATAGAGGGACATCTTGAAGCCCTCGCCGACAAGGAGTACTCTTCAGTTTCAAAAGCGCTGGGTATCCCGGTCTCGGGAGTGCAAAGCATAGCGGAATTCATAAAGAACAATCTTACTCCTTATCCGGGCGCCTGCTTTGCAAGAACAAGCGCTCCGGCAGTGCCGTCCTTTTGCGTCAAGGCCGTGAAAGGCTCTCCCAAAATAGAGAACCTCGAAAAGACCCTGGGCCCGCGCATAAGCCTTAATCAAAAGTATCTTAAAATGCTTGACGACCCTAAGACGGACGATAAGACGGCTGAATTCATAAAGGATAAACTCAAGAAGGCGAAAGAACTTCTGGAAAACATCGAAAAACGGGGCAACACTCTGGAAAAAGTAGTGGAAACCGTCGTGCAAAAGCAGTTAAGCTATCTGTGCGGAAAGGACAAGGCCCCCTGCCCTCTTTCCCAAAAAGAACTGGCCTCCCTGCTGGGGCTGCACCCTTCCACCATCAGCCGCTCGGTAGCGGAAAAGTTCGTCGACACACCAAAGGGCGTCATTAAGTTAAGGTCCCTTTTCCCAAAGGAAGTAGCCCGGCATTCTACCGCGGACAGGATAAAAGAGATAATCCGGAGCCTGATCAGCGAAGAAGAAAAAGAATACCCCTTGACCGACATGCAGATAAGGAAAGCGCTGCTCGGCAAAGGGATAGAAATAGACAGAAGGACCGTGGCCGATTACAGGCTCGAGCTGGGTATTGGCAGCGCAAAACAAAGGGGGGCCTGCGGTGAATAAAGCCGGCGTCCTTATCGTGGATGACGAGAACAGTTTGAGAAGCGCCATAAAAATGGGGCTGGACAAAAAATACCGCGTGTTCGAAGCCTCAAACGGCTCCCTTGCGCTTGAAAAAGTGCTCAAGGAAGAAATTGATGTGGTACTGCTGGACATACGCCTTCCCGACACGACAGGGATCAAACTGCTCGAAAAGATCAGGTCGCTCAACAAAGATGCGAGCATAATAATGCTTACGGCGGATAACACGGTAAGGACGGCGGTCAAGACCATGAAGCTTGGGGCCTACGATTATCTTACAAAGCCTTTTGACATGGAGGACCTTAACTTTGCAATAAGCAAAGCCCTGGAAAAGAAGCTGCTCGATGGCTCATCCACGGCCATGTCGCCGCAGTCCTTCAGGGAAAGCAGGAAACTGCTGGGCAGCAGCAAACAGATGCTCTGTCTTCTTGAACTTATAGAACAGGTGGCAAAAAGCGACTCGACTGTTCTGATCACCGGACAGACCGGCACAGGCAAAGAGCTTGTGGCAAGGGCCATCCATCAGAGCTCAAAAAGGGCAAAGATGCCTTTTGTCCCGGTCAACTGTGCAGGAATTCCGGAAAACCTGCTCGAGTCGGAATTGTTCGGGCACGAAAGGGGCGCTTTTACCGGAGCCCTCGAGCGCCACATCGGTAAATTCGAACTTGCATCCGGAGGGACGCTTTTTCTGGACGAGGTCTCCAGTCTTCCTATGATGATGCAGGGCAAACTGCTGCGCTCGATCCAGGAAAGATCGATAGAAAGGGTCGGGGGAGAAAAACAGATAAAGGTGGACCTGCGCCTTATTGCCGCCACCAATTCGGACCTGAAAAAAGCGGTCGAAGACGGGTCCTTCAGGGAAGACCTCTACTACCGGCTCAATGTGATACCGGTATCGGTCCCCCCTCTAAAAGAAAGAGAAGGAGATATCGAGGAACTCTGCCTGCATTTTATTAAAAAATTCAACCGAGTCTTTAAAAAGAACATAAAAGGACTGAGCCCCAAAGCGCTCCAGCTGCTCAAGTCGCATGACTGGCCCGGCAACATAAGGGAGTTGGAAAACCTCATGGAAAGGCTTGTAGTACTGGGAAAAGGCCCCCTGATAGAAGAACGGGCCCTGCCGTTCGAGATTTCAAAAGACACTACTTCCATGTCCCTGGGACAGATGGAGAACCTGTCCTTTAAGGAAGCTATGTCCAGATTTGAGAGCGAACTCATAGAAAAAGCCATCCGGCAGAGCGGCGGCAAAAAAACCCTTGCCGCGCAAAAACTCGGCATCCACCGCAACACCCTTTCCAAGCTTGAACAAAAACTGAAAAAGAAGTAGAATTTAAGCGCACACATAGCAGTGCTTCTTTTGCACACTATAATGTGCAAAAAGTGCGATTTAGCGGACTGGGGACGCGGCGCAGGAATTGCTTGTATAAAAGCAAGGAGGGCATATATATGAAGGATGTAAACCTCAACCGCGCAGACCTTGGACAGGATACGGGGACAGACAGCACCTCGCTGCTTTTTGGCATCCAGGACCCGGACAAGCTGGAAGCTTTTGAGAAGAAACTTTCCTCCTGCATCTTTACCACGGACCTGCTTATAGAGGCTGTGGAAAAGATGGTTTCATCCGCGCTTGAGGCGGAGTTCGGCAGCGCAATAAGCAAGGGAAAACACTACAGAAACATGCTTGGAACTATCTCCTGCGGCATTCTTCAAGACCCGGAACTTCGCAGACAGGCCCTTATAGTAATTGACAGGTTCGCAAGATCACCGGAGTTAAATGCATGACACAGATAAAGCCTGCCGTTCTGGTTGTGGACGACGAATCCAGCATCAGGGAGTCCTTTTCGCTGATACTGGCCGATGACTACTCGGTCTTTCTTGCCGCAACGGGAGAAGCTGCGGTAAAAAAGGCCGCCGACCAGAAGATCGACATCGTATTCCTGGACATAAGAATGCCGGGAATGGACGGGATAGAAACCCTCAAAAGGCTCAAGGACATCAACTCCTCGATGGAAGTGGTGATGGTGACCGCCGTCAACGATGTGGCGCAGGCAAGCCAGGCCATGCTGCTGGGGGCCAACAACTATATTGTTAAGCCGTTCGATGTTGACCAGATAATAAGCATGACAAAGGGCCTTATCAAGAAAAGAAGGAATAAAGAGGAGTTCCGGCAGATCATGGCGCGCGCAAAAAGCTTTGAGAGCGGCAGCCTTGCCGGGATAAGCTCACAGGCAAAAAAAACCTCTCAGCAGATAGAGTCCCTTGCAAAGATCGATGAGCCTGTATTGATCGCGGGTGCCTGCGGAACAGAAAAAGAACTGGCTGCCCGCCTCATCCATGCAAAGAGCCCAAGAAGGGCTTTTCTTTTTAAGGAATTTGATGTGCCCTCCGGCGCGGACTCTTCCAGCATCTACAGCACTCTGTTCGGCTCTTCAAAGGGCGCCTTTGTTGGCGCACTGAGCAGCGGCAAAGGCCTTCTGGAAAGAGCATCCGCAGGGACACTGTTCATAAACAATCTGCAAAACCTGCCAAAAAATATCCAGGAAGACCTGCTTGCCGCAATTAAGGAAAAAATGTCACGCAAGCAGGGAGCGGCAGCGGGATTTGGCCATGATACCAGGATAATATTTGCCTGCGACCGTGACCCTAAGGCCCTTATTGCGGAAGGAGTCCTGATACCGGACTTTGACCTGTTTGGAACTGACAGGACGATAGTTCTTACAGACCTCAGCGAAAGGCTCCAAGATATAGCCGCGCTCTCCTCCCAGCTGATAGAGGAGTGCACCGCTTCAAATTCGCTGGACAATAAGGACATTTCCGATAAGGCCATGGCAGCCCTCCAGAATTACGGATGGCCCGGCAATTATGTTCAACTAAAAAATGTTCTCTCCGGAGCACTGCTCAGGTCCCCCTCGGGAGAACTCGCCGCTTTAGACCTGCCTCTTTCGGTCCTGTGCCAGGGGGCTTCTTTGCACGACACAAAGGACAAAACCTTATTGTCGTACAACTCTCTGGCCGAAAGGTTTGAAAAAGACTTTATTTTTAGGGTGCTTAAGAGGTCCGATTTTGATCTTGACAGCGCCTCGGACCTACTGGGGATGACCAAAGCCTCTCTTTCTTCAAAGATAGAGACTCTGGAAATAAAGTAGTCTTGCCTGGAGCCGGAGTCGAACCGGCACGGGATTGCTCCCAACGAATTTTAAGTCCGTCGCGTATACCAATTCCGCCATCCAGGCGTCTTCATTTTAAACGTATGACCCTGTAGGGTGTTTCCCCTTTTTTAACAAGCCCGAGTTTTTTTCTTGCTGTCATCTCAATACAGGCATCGTTCTTGAGGTCATCAGCTTTTTGCCTCAATTGCTTTGAGAGTGCTTTTTCCTTCTCAAGATTTTTTTCTAAAAGGATGTTCTCCCTTTCCAGGCCGGAAAGGGTTCTCGTGTCCCTCAACAGAACAAAAATAAAATAGGAGATCAGCAACAGCAGGAGGACAAAGAAAAGCTCCGGCTTTCTTTTTTTCCATTTCATTTCAGTCTTTCAAGCATCTGACGGGCATACTGGCTGCTGCCGTCCAGATAAAGGGCCTGTTCAAATTCCTCCCTGGCCCTGGTTTTATCCCCTGCTTTAAGATAGTAATCGCCCAGCCCTGTATGAAGCACCGGATTTGAAGGGTCTATCATGAGGCCGCTCTGCAGCACAGAAAGGGATTCCTGGCTTCTGCCTGTCCGGAACAAAACCTCGGCTTTCCCCACAAGCGCCTGCACAAATAACGGGTCCTTTGACAGGGCCGTGTCAAACAATTCTCCTGCCCTTGTATTGTCCCCGGCCCGCAAATGGACATTTCCGGCAAGGGTAAGGATAGCCACATCATCGGGATTAAGGCTAAGGAGCCTGTCGTAAACAGCCAAAAGCCCTTTAACGTCGCCTTTCCTTAGATAATAGGAGCTGACCGCCTTGCTTATGTCTTCCATGGTCGGGTTGGCCTCAAAAGCTTTTTCAAGGAACCCCATCGCCTCTTCCTCTTTCCCCTCTATCTGGGCCAGGACCGCGAGGTTTTGATAAGCCTCTGCATAGTAAGGATCGACTTTCAAAGCCCTGCGGCTCAGGTTTTTTGCTGTCTCCGCCTGTTCCTTTTGTCCGGTCTGAGCCAGGAAAAGACTGGCCCTTCCCATCATATAAAAGTTGTCCGCATTGTAAGGGTCCACTCTCGAACCTCTTTCCAGCACTGCTATGGCCTCTTTCATCGCCCCGGGATCTCCGGAGCCCCCTGCCGTGTTCAGTATGGTTATCCCATAATTGGTGTAATAGCCGCCTTCAAAGGGAGAAAGTGCTATGGACTTTTGGTGTTCCTTTACGGCCCTTTGATAATCAGACCCCGAGATTATCTTTGCGGCTTTAAAATGATAGTCCGCTAAATACGGAATAAAAGAAACCAGCGCAAGAAAAACCGCAACGGCCCAGATAGACAGCAGAAGAGCCGTCTTAAGCGCCCCGTTCTTTATTTGGATACCCAATTCTCGGGGATTTCCGGAAGAAACGCCGGCTACCGCGCCAAGAAGCACCCAGAAAAGCGAGCCTATGGCAACAACGCCGAAGCTGAACTGGTTCTGCACTATATAAGAGAGGATCGCGGCCAGGCAGGCGCCGACCAGAAGGGATGTCTCATCCCTTTGTCCTAGTTTTTTTAAGCCTGCATAAAAGACGCCCCCCAGGAACCAGGCATATATGAAGAGCGAAAGCATCCCTTTTGTAATCGCCGTGTCAAGGATCTCGTTGTGGCAGCGGTCCTGTTTCACATGAAAGCCTTCCTTGAACCTGAACTGAGAGGTCTCGTACTGCGGGAACATCATCTTTATGACCTCAGGCCCGAGCCCGAGGACGGGCCGCTCCGCCATTACGGCAAACGCGCTCTTCCAGGTCTCCAGCCTGGAACCCGCGGCAGACCTGAACTCTATTCTTGAGGGACCTCTCTCTTCCGCACTCAGGCTTACCTCCTGCCTTATCCTGTTCATCGGAGAGAACCTGGAAAAGGTGAACATTGAGACAAGCACGATCAGCATCACTGCAGATATTATGGAAAGTTCCTTCCATTTGGAAAAAAGCAGCTGCCTGCCCGCAAATATCAGGACAAGAATGCCTCCGCACAAGAGCCCCAGAAGCCCGCCCCTGCTTTGAGTGAACAGCACCGAGATAAAGGCGAGCACCATCGAAAAGGCAACCGCCGCTTTAAGAAGCCTGCTGTCAAGCTCGGGGCTCCTAAAAACGAAATAGATGAGAAGGCTGAACACACAGACAAAGGCTAGCACCCACATGACCGGAGCCGTGATCCCGTCAACACTAAAGATCATGTAGACGAACAGGAGCAGCGCGGCCGGGAAAGAAAGAAATATCCTTGCCTGGAACAGGATCTCTTCCCAGTTTATTATAAGCGGTGGTTTTTTGCGCTTTTGGTTCTTGCCTGCTTTCTTTAAGGGGACATTCTCTTTTTTAAAGAAAGGAGCGTGACTGCGCTGCGCAAAAAGGAGGACGCCCATCCCCAGCATAAATGACATGTCAAGGTAAGCTGCAAGAAAATTTGGCTGTCCTATGGTCGAGATCACCCTTTCGTTGGTAATTACACCGCCCCAGACAAAGGGGTCCAGCCCCATTCTCTGTATCATGCCGTAAACCGACATGAGGGCTCCCGATGACACGGCACACACGATCAGTTTTTTGAGCATTCCCTCGGCATTAACCAGATTTGACGCCAGGAAAAACAGCGCCACATAATTTCCGATGGTTATAAGGCCTTCATACCTGCCATACGACCCGAAAAAACTGACATAGACATTGATGGAAAGCAGCGTAGCCGCCGTACAGGCAAGGAAATATGTAAGCGCCGGGATATCACTTAAGGTCCGCGTGAACCTTCCGCCGTTGTCAAGCAACAGCCTGGTGGCCCACAAAGCAAGAATTATTACAGTAAAGGAGCGGATCAAAGTGGCCTTGCTCAGGGAAAAGACTATGCCGATGCTCCTGTCAAAGAAAAGCGGAGCGCAAAAAAGCAGTGCAAAGAACAGGAGTTCTATGGCCAACCCGATGTGCTTTGAATGTTTATGGGGCATTTTTTAGATTATAACATCCCGAAATACCAATTCCAAATAGTACTTCCAAACAGCAGAGCCGCGCAGGCTCCCGCCGCAATAGCGGGGCCGAACGGCACCTTATCCTGTCTTTTTTTGACGCCCGAAATAAGGGCGGGAATAAGGAACAGGAGCGCAGAAAAAAAAGCCAGATAGACGGCCAGGACGATTCCCTGCCATCCCAGAAAAGCTCCAGCCGCGGCAGAAAGTTTGACATCCCCTCCCCCCATCGCTTCTTTCCTGTAGATAAGGCTGCCTATCCGGTATATCGCATACATCATCAGGAAGCCCACTGCGGCCCCGTAAACAGAGAACAAAGGGCTGTTTTTGACCGTGAGGCCGTAAAAAAAACCCAGCACCGCACAAGCAAGGCTGACGGAGTCAGGCAGTTCCATGGTATCAAGGTCGATAAATGCAGCCGCGGTGAGAAGACATACAAAGATGATAGAAAACCCTAGTTCTATTCCCAAACCGAACTTCCAAAGACTGAGGCAAAAAAGCAAAGAGGTCAGTCCCTCTACCAGCGGATATCTTGGGGAGATCTTAACGCCGCACCCGGCACACTTTCCGCGCAGCAGCAGCCAGCTGAGGACCGGGACCAGCTCCAGAGCCTCTAGGCGCCTGCCGCATTTTACGCATGACGAAGGCGGATACACCACAGACCTGCCTCTGGGCAGCCTGTAAATGCATACGTTCAAAAAACTCCCGGCCAGAAGCCCGAACACGCCCATTATCAGGTATTCCATTGGATAAATGATAGCACAACACTTCAAAGAAATGACTAATGACTAATTACTAATGACTAATTAAGGAAGAACATTATAGTGATGACGCGAAGCGTCGCATTAATTAGTCATTAGTGGCATTAGTTATTAGTCATTTGCATTTTAATCGGGTTATTATATAACGCAGAATAAAGGAAGGTGCATTTATGCCGGCAGAAAGAAAATCCCTCGGGGAGATACTGGTAGAAAAAAAGGTGATCAGCGCCCATCAGCTGGAGCAGGCACAGAAAGAGGCCCTGAAAACCGGAGAGACCCTCAGAAAGGCGCTGGTCAGGCTCAATCTTGTGAAAGAACTGGACATAATATCCTTTTTTGAGCAGCAGTTGAACATCCCCTACATTGATCTGGCCAACTACATAATAGACCCCAAGATCCTGTCCCTGGTCCCGGAGGAGTTCGCCAAAGAAAGGCAGATAATACCTTTATTTAAGACGGGAAATATTGTCACCGTAGCCATGGTGGATCCTCTCAATGTCATGGTGCTGGACGAGGTCCGGGCAAAAACAGGGTGCATCGTCGAACCCGTGGTGGCGGGTGAATCCGAGATCAAAAAAGCGCTTAACCAGTATTTTGGCGTTGGGACCTCGATAGACGATGTCGTAAAAACGATAAGCTCCGAAAAACTGGAGATACAAAAGACTTCTTCGGAAGAAGAGATCTCCCCGGAAGAAATGCGCCTGGCCGCGGAAAAGGCCCCCATAGTTAAGCTGGTCAACCTCATCGTGATGGAAGCGATCAGGGGCGGGGCCTCAGATATCCACATAGAACCGGAAGAAAAATTCCTGAGGGTAAGATACAGGGTGGACGGCATAATGCACGAGGCCTCGCAGCTGCCAAAGAACCTGCAGGCCGCCGTTCTTTCCAGGATCAAGATCATGTCCGACATGAACATAGCGGTAAAAAGGAGCCCTCAGGACGGAAGGTTCAGGATCAATATAGAAAAGAACCTCGTGGACCTGCGCGTATCATCTTTTCCTACCATTCACGGGGAGAACATCGTTTTAAGGATACTGGACCCGGGAAGCATACTTATCGGACTGGAGGACCTGGGGTTTTACCCCGAAAATCTGGAGCAGTTCAAAAGCCTGATAGACAAGCCCTACGGCATCATACTCGTTACCGGACCGACCGGCTCAGGTAAAACCACCACCCTGTACTCAGCCCTGTCCACGATAAACTCCCCCGACAAGAACATCATCACTCTTGAAGACCCCGTGGAGTATCAGCTCCAGATGATCAGACAGGCACAGATCAATGTCAAGGCGGGGCTTACCTTTGCCTCGGGCCTGCGGTCCATATTAAGACAGGACCCGGATGTGATAATGGTCGGAGAGATCAGGGACATGGAAACGGCCGAGATATCCATCCAGTCGGCGCTTACGGGGCATCTGGTCTTTTCAACGCTCCACACGAACGACGCTCCGGGAGCTCTGACCAGGCTGGTGGACATGGGGGTAGAGCCTTTTCTTGTTTCCTCTTCCGCCATCGGCATACTGGCGCAGAGGCTGGTACGGACCATCTGCCCGGACTGTAAAGAAAAGATCACTCCAAGCCCCAAATTGCTCTCGGAACTCGGGCTTTCCAAGTCCGGCGCGGCCTTTTACAAAGGCAAAGGCTGCAAGAGCTGCAATAATACAGGTTACAAGAAACGCGTGGGGATCTATGAACTTCTGCTTATAGACGAAAAAATAAGAGAACTGATACTTCAAAAAGCTTCGGCGGACACCATCAGAAAAGCGGCTCAGGCGGCCGGCATGAAGTCCCTGAGGGAGGACGGACTCCGCAAAGTGCTTGACGGAAAGACCACTCTGGAAGAAGTCGCCAGAGTCACCAGAATAGATTAATGCCCCAATTCACCTACAAGGCGCTGGACAGCTCGGGAAAAAAGATCAACGGCACTTTTGAGGCCATAAGTTCCGATGCAGTGTTTGACAGGCTTTCTTCCTCGGGCCATACGGTCATCTCAATATCGGAAAAAAGGGATGCCCTTAATCTTAAGGCTGTCGACGATTTCTTGAGGGACCTTACAAAGGTCAAGATAGAAGAATTGGTAATGTTCTCCCTGCAGTTGTCCAACATGCTGGGTGCCGGCATTTCACTTCCCATTGCCCTTACCACGATAGAAAAACAGACACAGAACCCCAAACTCAAAGCCGCAACAAAAAAGATCGCCGAGAACATAAATCAGGGAAAGACCTTGTCCGAATCCCTTGCCCAGCACAAAGATATTTTTTCTAACCTTTTCATAAACATGATCGCAGCCGGGGAGGCAGGCGGCAATTTGGACGAGATACTTACCAGGATATCCTCGTTCATAGAGCACGAAGCCGCGCTCAAACAAAAAATATCTTCGGCCATGATGTACCCCATGATACTGATGTTTGCCGGGATCCTTGTCGTAAGTTTTGTCGTGACGACAGTTATTCCGCCCTTTGTCAAGATCTTTGCCGATTCGGGCATGCCTCTGCCTCTTCCCACGCTTATGCTCTACAGTCTCAATCTCCTCATCAGAGCGTTCTGGCTGCCGGCAGCCGCCCTGCTGACTGTTTTGTGGATCACCCTCAAATGGTGGAGCAAGACCCCTAAGGGAAAAATGGTGATAGACTCGCTAAAATTGAGGCTCCCCCTCTGGGGCGACCTTTTAAGGAAGGTCGAGATCGCACATCTCACAAAAACACTCTCCGCACTTTTATCCAGCGGTATACCTCTCATCCAGGCGCTTGAGGCAACGGAAAAAACCATAGATCTTGCGCCAATGGCTGAATCTATAAAGAACGTGGGCGGCTCCGTCGGCAAGGGGGAGAACATCAGTAAGCCGCTGGAGTCAAGCCGGCAGTTCCCTCCAATGGTAGTCCATATGGTAGCTGTCGGGGAAGAAACCGGCACTCTTGAAGTTATGCTCGGCAAGATAAGCGACTTTTATGATCTTTCCACAGAAATTACCATAAAAAAAGTGACCTCTTTGCTGGAGCCGATCTTTCTTGTGGTCATCGGCGGCCTTGTCGGTCTTATCTTCGCGTCAATACTGCTGCCGATATTCGGAATGGTCAAAACGCTCCGCCGCTGATTTTGTTGATTTTTTGGACGATTGGGGTATAATAAAAATTTAAGGAGCCCAAATGGAGATAGACTCTATACTCAGGGAATGCATAGAAAAGGCGGCATCGGACCTTTTGATAATAGCTGATTCGCCCTTAATGATCAGACGCGGCGGAAAATTATCCCTCCTCAATGAAAAGCCTCTGTCCGCCGAAGAAAGCAAAAAATTAATCTATTCTCTGCTTACCGAGGATCAACAAACCCGCTTCGAAAAAGAAAAGGAGCTTGACAGCTCCTATCACCTCCAGGGGGTTTCCCGCTTCAGGGTCAATGCGCACTATCAAAGGGGCAGCGTAGCGGCTTCGCTGCGCACCATCCCGGAACAGATCCCCTCTCTCGAAAGCCTCCGCCTGCCTGCCGCAGCCACTGATTTTATAAAAGAGCCTAGAGGTCTTGTGCTGGTTACAGGAGCTACCGGTTCAGGAAAAAGCACCACTCAGGCCGCGATGATAGATGTGATAAACCACAGCCGGAGCTGCCATATTATCACAATAGAGGACCCCATCGAGTTCATCCACAACAACGACAGGAGTGTTATAGAACAGAGGGAAGTCGGATTTGATACGGATTCGTTCACGAACGCTCTCAACCGGGTCCTTAGGCAGAACCCTGATGTCATCCTTATCGGGGAAATGAGGGAACTGGACACTATTTCTACCGCGGTCACGGCTGCAGAAACCGGACATCTTGTCATCTCAACCCTTCACACTAACGACGCGGTTCAGACCATAGACAGGATCGTCGATGTGTTCCCCCCCCACCAGCAGAACCAGATCAGGATCCAGCTCTCTATGACTCTCCAAGGGGTTATCTGTCAGCAGTTAATACCCAGATCCGACGGCATGGGGCTTGTCGTGGCCGCGGAAGTGCTAAAAGTGAACCCTGCTGTCAGGAACATCATACGCAAGGGCTCTACCCAGGAGATATACTCGATGATGGAGATAGGGGTAAAACAGGGCATGCAGACCATGGATATGGCGTTGAGAGACCTTTACCGGGACGGGCTCATTAAATACGAGGACGCTATAGCAAAGGCTATAAACCAGGACAACCTGGAAAAAATGCTTGCAAAGCAGTAGCTTATGTTATATACTTCCAAAAAGGAATTTAAGAAAACGGAAGGGGGGTGAAATAATGTTCAAAGGAAAAAAAGGTTTTACGCTTATTGAGCTTTTGATCGTAATGGCAGTGATAGCAGTTCTTATAGGTATAGCTATACCCAGTTTCAGGGGAATGCAGAACGAAGCCAAGAGAGCAAAAGCCCAGGGGGATCTCAGGGTCGTCAAAATGGCGATAGAGGCTTATAACGCCAAGTACAGCGCCTATCCTACAGACCTGAGCACTCTTGAATCAGAGGCCACTGTTATCCAAAAGCTTCCGACAGATCCGTTCGGAACTACTTACGGATACGCGGTTGACGCATCGCCGGCCAATTACTATGCGATTTGGTCAGTGGGCCCTGACAACACAACCGCCCTCTGCACCATCGACACGGCAGGGAAGGTTACGGCAGGAGGAGATACCCAGATAGGGACTACCAACGGTACGCCTCCAAACAGCAACTGGCAATAAGCCGGTTCTTTAGCTAAAATTGGGCCCCGCTTCTGCGGGGCCCTTTGTTTTTTTGATAATACAAGCGCTATCTGGTATAATCCATTTCATGAGAAGAACCTCCGGCTTTACCGTTATCGAACTGCTCATCGTGATAGCGATAATGTCGGTCCTTATAAGCATAGGAGTGGTCAATTTTGCTTCTCTGAACGCCGAGGCCCGGGACGCAAAAGCCAAAAGCGACCTCAGGGTGCTCAAGCTTGCGATAGAGAATTTCTCTTCTTCCCGCATGAGATATCCTTTAGCCCTTTACGAACTGGAAGACGGACCTGCGCTGAAAAAACTGCCTAAAGATCCTTTTTCTGAGAACGAAGATTACGGTTATTTTATCAGCCGAGGTTATTTCGCGGTCTGGTCTGTCGGTTTTAACAGAAAAAGCGGCGTTGTATCCATTAGCTATGGCGGGCTGGTTAGTGATACTGACGAGGATGATATAGGACTTACCAACGGGGCCTGTCCGAACAAGTTCTGGGAATAAAATTCTTTACAATATATAACGCCTTTGATATAATTCCGTAAAATGAGCACAAAAGGCTTTTCTTTGATGGAAATGATTTTGGTGCTGGCATTGGTGATCGCAGGGTTCCTCCCGCTGATGCTGCTTTTTTCTAACGGGGTAGTGACAAGCTCCAATACCACAAAGGCATCCCAAGGCCTTTTCCTGGCGCAACAGACTATGGAACAGTTAAAAAATATCTCCTGGTCTAATATCGTGAATTCCTCAGAAGCCGCCGGGACCATTAGCGGTTATCCGTCTTTTAGCAGAACCGTAGCCGTAACGGAACCTTATGTAAACCTGAAGAATGTTGTGGTCGAGGTTGCATGGCATACAGGCGCATTGTCTGATTCGGTAAGCCTGGAAACATATTTCGCGAACTATTGACAATGAACAAAAAAGGAACAACAATGATAGAGTTGATAATCGCGCTCTCAATAACAGTTCTGGTTATGGGGGTGCTTGTGTATTCCTACATCGCTGTTGTTGATGTGTTCAGAGGGGAAGTGGATACCAGCGGGATCGAGATCGAGTCTTCACGCGCAATGGAGATAATGTCAAAAGAAATGAGGGGACTTAATGAGATCCAGTCTGCCACAGGAACTTCCATAACATTTTGGGGCAAAGACCTCAACACGAACGGGACAAAAGAAGCAAATGAGATAATCACCTACTCTTGGGATGGGACACCCAAAGGAGAACTGCTTAGGACAGTTTCCGGACAGCAGCATCCTATCGCACGCAACGTGAACGCTTTCGAGATCACTTATGACAGCGTTCTTCTGCCGTCCATAAAAAAAATAGACATTAAAGTGGTCACCGGCAGCGGGGATCAGCTCTCCACAAAAGAATCCACCGTAACACCGAGGAATTTATGAGAACTTTTTCGCGTAACAACAACGGCAGTCTTTTTCTGACATTCATCCTGTTGGTGGCCATTGCGGCGATCTTCATGTCGTTCTTTTATATACTGATCGGGAGGATACAAAACCTTCCGTTAGAAAAAAACCGCGTCAGGGCTTTCTATATTGCCGAAGCCGGCATTCAAAAAGCCATATGGAACCTTACCACCCCCACAGGTCTTGGAGGCCAGGGAAGCACCTGGAGAACAACCGGCATAACCGAGTCTTTTTCCGGAGGGCAGTACACCGTATCCGTGATCGACGGCGCTTCGGGTTCGGTGATCATTACATCCACGGGAGAGGCCGCCGGCCAGGCCAGGTCTCTTCAACAGAGGATGTCTTCTGTCGCGCTTCCGGTCGCATTTAACTACGCCATATACAATAACGGGAATTTTACTCTGGCGGGACTGGCCAAAGTTACCGGACCGATCTTTGCCAACGGCAATGTCAACATTCTGACCTTAAACCATCATCCCGTGGGAGGCGTGTATCTATCCCCGGGGCACACTCTTACGGTCAACGGAACACCAACCCCTCCGACAGAGATACTCGATCCGGCGCCCGGGCTCCCTTCGCTTGACACCTCTTATTATGACGAACAGATCGTAGAGGCCGGCAAAGTGCCCTCAGGCAACAAGAGCTACAAAGACTACAACCTCAACGGGGGAACACTATATGTTAATGGAAACCTTTCAATTAACGGCAATATTACCGGCGGAGGAGTTATTGCCGCAACCGGAAAGGTTAATATGCTGGGAGGGGCTAATGTCTCCCCGGACACAAAGATCATCAGCAACGGAAAAATGACAATAGGGAGTCTGTTTAAAACAACTAATTTCCAGGAGGATACCGTTCTATACTCAGCAACCAGCATATCTGATTACGGCAGCAACCGCATCAAAGGTTCTGTTATCGCCCCAAAGATCACTCTTATCGGCGATGATACGATCTACGGGATTTTGTATTCGTGGGATGTTGCAGTAACCGTTATAGGTGTGGCAAATATTTACGGGGCTGTTGTTAATCCTGCTACTTCTTTATAGCTCGGCCTGATATCGATCGAATATGATCCCTCTTATTTGCCGGCTCCTCCGCCGGGACTGTCCAGCGGAGGCTTATCCGTTATCAAAGGCTCTTTTATGGAGCTTGACTGATATGGGCTTGTTAAGCAACAAAGCAAAAATCCTTATAGGCCTTGATATAAGCGGCGGCTATGTCCGCATGGCCCAGCTTAAGATCTCCGAAAAAGATGCCCTTCTTGAGAACTACGCGGTGGTCGAAGTGCCCCAGGCCAAAGAGGGGCAGGACCGGATATTCGTTCTTTCTTCCGCAATAAAAGAAGCCGCCTCCGGGTTTTCAAAAGACAAGAACAGAGATGTCTATGCTATGACCTCGGGCCCCGATGTCAGCATCAGAAGGGTCCTTCTGCCAAAGCTCTCTGGAAAAGACCTTTCAGAAGCCATCAAGTGGGAGACCAAAACTCATTTCCCGTTCCCTGTGGACAAGGTGGTCATAGACAAATATGTTATGGGACCTGCCCAGGACAAAGGCATTGATAAGCTTGACACCTGGTTAGTGGCCGCGCAAAAAGAACTTCTTGAAAAAAGCTGGGGCCTTACAGAAAAAGCCGGGCTTCCGTTAAAAGGCATCTCGGTGCCGCCCTTTGCCGCCTGGAACCTTTTGAGGACAGAGGGACAGTTAAAGGACTCAACTGTTACGGTCTTTATCAACATGGGAGCAGAAATAACCGGGATCAGTTTTTTCGACGGGCAAAAACTTGATTTTTACAGGGAACTGTCGATAGCCGGCAACAACATCACCAACGCTATGGTAGGACTCTTTGTATCCGATAACTGGCAGATGAACATCAACTACGAGCAGGCGGAAAAGATCAAAAGGCAGTACGGCATTCCCAAAGAAGGCACCGAAGAAAAGACTTCTGACGGAGTGCCTTTGTCCAATATCCTCCAGATAATGAAGCCGGTGCTAAAGAGGCTGATGAACGACATCTTAAGGTCCTTTGACTATTACAAGGAACAGTACAACAAGACCAGGATAGACCGGGTCATAATATCGGGGGGCTCTTCCAAACTGCTTAAC
>Ga0209609_10000499_pt1 | contig 23734 bp, 29 predicted proteins | sample LakKivw325mmetaG_FD_184136 | JGI IMG/M metagenome (GOLD analysis project Ga0209609, IMG submission 184136) | Anoxic lake water microbial communities from Lake Kivu, Rwanda to study Microbial Dark Matter (Phase II) - Lake Kivu water 325m metaG... | ecosystem: Environmental > Aquatic > Freshwater... | reverse complement strand
GGAGTGCGCTATCTGGGGAAGCCCATCACCCGCGACATGCTGCTTTCGGCATTGGGCGACTTGGGCGACAAGGTGCAAAGCGTTCTCGTGGCCGACGATGAGCCTGAGGTGCTACAGCTCTTCACGCGCATGCTTTCCTCAGCACCGCGCAAGTACGACATCATGTGGGCCAAGAACGGCCAGCGGGCGCTCACGCTGCTGCGGCAGAGACGGCCAGATGTGTTGCTGCTCGACCTGATGATGCCCGGAAAAGACGGGTTCCAGGTGTTGCAAGAGAAAAGCCAGGACCCATCCTTGCGCGAGGTTCCGGTGATCGTGATTTCCGCCAGGGATGCGACGGGCGAGCTTCTCGTGAGCGACACTTTGACGATCACCCGCAGCGGGGGCCTCTCCGTACGCGAGTTCCTGGCCTGCATTCAAGCCGTCAGCGAGATCCTTTCTCCATCGGCACAAGCCGCTGATCGAGGGCATCCAGAAAACCCTGGCGCGTGACCGGCTTTTGCAGGAAGCCGCTCGCCCCCAAAGAGAAGGCCAACTCCTCTTGGGCCAGGATCGTACAGACGAGGATGGGGACGCGCTCGGTGAGGGGGTGCTGTCGCAGGTAGGCCAGCACCCTCCAGCCATCCACCGAGGGCATCATCACGTCCAGAACGACGAGCTTGGGTGAGAACTCTTCCGCCAGGCCCAGTGCTTGTCCCGGATCCCTGGTCGTGATCAGGCGATAGCGCGAACCAACAGCGTAGCGCTGCAACAACTGAAGGGTATCGGCGTTATCATCGATCACCAGGACGGGCACCTGCGCCAGGGCGGGGAGGGTCAACAGGGCCTCGAAGGTGTCCTGGCTATCCACGACAGCCAGCCGCCCTCCACAGAAGCCAGCCAGTTTTTGGGCCAAATCCAGGCTGGGCGCGTCGGCATGGGAGATGGCTTGAGCTCCCCCCGCTTGGATGCGAATCTCCACCAGATGTTTTTCCAGCCCCTCTGCGACAGGGGCAGATTGCGCCCCGGCGGCGATGGACACCACTCCGCCTGAGGCCCAATGGATGGCCACGCCGAGCAGGTTGAGTAGGGCCTGGCGCAAGGCAACCTCGTGCACTGCCAGAGCGGGAAGGGCGTCTGTCGTCGCAATCTCCAGTCGGACCTGGTGTTGGGCAGCCAGCCGCTCGACCAATTGGACTACTTCAGACAATATCTGGTCAAGGGCCACCGGCCCCTTTGGTGGAGTGTCTTTCAGCCAGGCTAGCTCATCGTTCACCGTTGGGCCAGCCCCAATGCCCTCGCCGGCGCTCTCTACACTTAATTGAGCCGGCAAGTCGAACTGCTTCCAAAGCTGGCTCGCTAACACCTCCAGGGCGGCGTGTTCCTTGCGCCGCAGGTGACGGACGCTCATGCCCAATTGCTTGGCCACGTGCTCCTGGCCCAACTGATGCACGTAGCGGTAGAAAAGGGGCTCGTAGACTTCCCAGCCGTAAGACTGCGGCGGTTCGTCGGCTCTGGGCTCCAGAGCCTGAATGGCTTCATTCAGGACGCGTTGCAGGGCTGAGAACGTGTCGGGGCGATTGGCGATGCCGAAAAGGGCTGCCAGAGGGCTTTGGCGCAAGCGGTCAGGCTCGTAGAGATGGTTCAGAGCCTCATGCACATGCTTCAGAAACTGCTCGTAGGTCATCCTGCTCGCCTTTTGTCCCCATTTGTGCCGCTTTTGTGCCGGAAAACCGTTGCCGGGCAATGGGTGCTGGCCTATTATACTATTAGATGTCACCCTGAGGTACTCCGAAGGGCCTCGCGCTGGCGTGGATAGGATGCTTTGCTTTGTTCAGCATGAAAATCCGCAAGTCCGTATAAGAAGGGGGGTGAATCGCCTCAGATACACAACGATCAGGTTACCATCGGGCGATCCTTGGCTCAGATTTCCTTTTTGTCTTGCCTCAAAAGGAGGAAACATGGAGAAGAGAAGACTGACTCGTCGTGAATTACTCAAGTATGCTGGCCTAACCGGCCTGGGCGCGGCCCTGGCCGCGGCCGGCTGCCAGCCAAAGACCGTTGTGGTCAAAGAGACAGTAGAGAAGGTCGTCAAGGAGACGGTAGTCGTCCAGGTTACGGTTGCACCTGCCGTCGCCCCGACCACCGCAGGGCCCGTGAAGCTGCAGTACATGGACCTTGGCGACCGGCCTACCCCGGAGCACATGAAGATTTGGGATGCTCTGCACCCTGAGATCACGGTAGAGATCCTCAACTATGACCTCACCCGCTATTCCGCCATGTGGGCCGCAGGCTCCCCGCCTGATCTCTTTATGCCCAACGGGGTCATGTTGCCAGGTTTGTTGGTCCGGGGTATGCTCCTGAGCCTGCAACCCTATGTGGATGTCAGCAAACTGATCACCATGGATGACCTGGCGCCTTGCCATGTGCTCCACAAATGGAACGGCCGCACCACCGGCTCGGGCGATCTGTATGCCGTGGTCAAGGACTGGTCCACGGAGTTCTCCCTATGGTACCAGAAGGCGATGTTCGAAGAGAAGGGCATTCCTCTGCCCTCGGACGAGAAGGCCATCACTTATGAGGAGGTAGCCCAGTTGGCCTCCAACTTTGTCAAGAGGGAGGGAGACCGGCAGCTCACCTGGGGGCTCGACTCCCAATTCAACGGCTTCGCCTTTACCCAGACGATCATGGAATGCCTGGATCAGGCCGGAGGTCGCCTTTACGACGAATCATTTAGCCGCATGATCTTGGTCGAGAACGACATCGCGCGCAACGTCATCAAGTACTGGGTGGACTTGATGAAGGCCAACATCATGCCCAGCGTGGTCAATCCAGCGCCCTCGTGGGGAGGGGATACCATGCCCAACAAGCAACTGGCCATCCAGCAATTCGGATACTGGTTCTACGGATCGCTGAAAGGAAAGATAAAGGAGGGGGCGCTTCCCGAAGAGGGTGCCCTCTATACGACAGCGCCTATATGGGCCGGCAGCACGCGGCGCAATCCCTGCGCCGCCGGAACCTGCAAGACCATATCCAGCCGCACCAAGTACAAGGATCAGGCCTGGACCTTCTTCGAATGGGAGACGGCCAAGGAGCCGGGCATTGACGGGGCCAAGAGCGGCTGGGGCTGCCCGGCCTTGAAGTCCCAGTACAAGTACATGCCTAATGAAACACCGTTCGATAAGCAGGTGCAAAAGGTCCTGCAAGAGGACATGGCCAAGTATGCCGGCTTTGTGCTGCAGTACTGCCCCTTCTACGATGCGCAGACACTCAATGGCACGGTCTGGCCGGAGAACCTGCAAAGGCATCTGCTGGGAGAGATCACCTTCGATGAGATGCTCAAGAATATCGAGAACCGCAATAATGAGGTGATTAAGGAGGGTATTGACCGACTGAGCTAGAACGTGAGCCCTGAGCGATGGGATGAGGGAATGGGATATCCGCTCATCCCATCGCTGACTTCGGAAAGGGAGGAGCATCGTGAATGCGGCCACGACAAGGCCTATGAGACTCGGCCGGCAGTCGGCCCGCGCCCGGACAGGGCTCAGAAGCAGAGCTGGCCGAGAGGCGCTGGCCCTCTATTTGTTCATCTCCCCGTGGGCGCTGGGCCTGCTGCTGTTGACTATCGTGCCCGTCGCCCTGGGTGTGCTGACCTCGTTCACCAACTACGATGGGATCAGCCCTCTGAATCTCATCAAGTTTGTGGGGGGTGCAAACTACGTCCGTGCCTTCAAGGATGAGGATGCGCGGCAAGCCTTTGGCAACGTCGCCTTGCTCAGTTTGTGGCTGGTTCCCATAGGGATTATTGTCAGCACGACACTGGCCGTTCTGCTCAACCAGGATGTCAAAGGGAGAGGCATATTCCGCACCATCTATTATCTCCCTACAGTGTTCCCCATTGTGGCCGGCGCCACGCTATGGATATCCATCGCCGACAAGAACGCCGGCTTGCTGAACGCCGTTTTGAGCATATTCCGGCCCGGGACGGCGGTGAACTGGCTGCTGCAGTACACGCGGCTGATCCTTTCGCTGTTTGTGATATGGTCCGGGACCGGCGGGGGGATGATTATTATGCTCGCTGGGCTACAGGGCATCCCCCAGGAACTCAAAGACGCAGCCCGGATAGACGGCGCCAATAGCTGGCGGGCCTTTTTGCACATCACTCTGCCCCTCTTGACCCCCGTCCTCTTCTTCCAGTTGATCATGAGTCTCATCGGTACACTGCAGATATATGTGCAGCCATTGTTGCTTAGCGCGGGGAGCGGGGTGCAAGTTGGCAGCGGACTGGCCGGCACGCCGCGGCGCCCAGTCTACATGTACCTGAACCACGTCATGATCCAGGTTCTTGCCTATCAGCGCTTCGGCTATGGCACGGCCCTGCTATGGGTCATGTTCGTGATCCTGGTGCTGCTGACGTTGGTGATCTTCAGAACCAGCCGCTACTGGGTGTACTATGAGGTGGAGCAAGGCTGATTATGAGAAGAGCAGGACGCTTCCTTTTGTATGCTGCCCTGGTTGCGGTTGCCCTGGTTTTCCTGCTCCCTTCTCTTTGGGTGATCGTCTCGTCACTCAAGACCGAAACAGAGTACCACGCCTACCCGATCAGGATACTTCCCACAAGGCTATACTGGGAGAATTACCGCCTGGCACTCACTATGGCCCCTTTCTTCAAGTACGCCAGGAACTCCCTCTTTCTATCTAGCGTAACTACGGTGTTGACCACTTTCACCAGCGCCCTGGCGGGGTTCGGTTTCGCGCGGCTCAGGGGGCCTGGCAAGAGTTTCTTGTTTATGGTCCTCGTCTCCATGATCATGATCCCTGGGACGGCCACTCTCATCCCCCAGTTCATGCTCTATGCCCGCCTGGGCTTCATGAACACCTACTGGCCGTGGATCGTGGGCGGCCTGGCCGGGAGCGCCTGGCATATATTCCTCTACAGACAGTTCTTTGCCGCTTTTCCCAAGGAATTAGAGGATGCGGCCGAGGTGGATGGCTGCGGCCGCTTCCGCATATTCTGGCAAATTTTCTTGCCCAATTCGCTGCCGGTGATTGCCACTTCCTCTATCTTCCTCTTTGGGTGGGTGTGGGGCGATTATGTGGCCCCCTCGTTATACCTGTCATTGCAAAACGCCACACTGGCGGTGGCACTAAGCGGAAACCTGTACGTCAACCCCCAGGGTATGCCACTACCCATGGTGAAGCTGGCGGCCACCGTGCTCTACGTGATCCCCATGATCCTCCTCTTCTTCCTCGGCCAGAACTATATCATCAAAGGGGTAGTCACCACCGGCCTCAAGGGCTAGGGCGTGGCCGTTCCCCAGACCCGACAGGTTTCCCAAACCTGTCGGGTCTTTTTTCATCGGTTGGACACGGGCCGCCCTTGGACGTATGATGAGAGCCATGCTGTCTACGGAGGGATTTCCGCCATGAACATCTGCGTCATTGGGGTGGGCTATGTGGGCTTGGTGACAGGGGCCTGTTTCGCCGACCTGGGCAACCGGGTGATCTGCCTGGATATTGACGAGGCCAAGATCGAGGGCCTCAAAGAGGGCAAGCTGCCCATCTATGAGCCGGGCCTGGACGAGGTGGTGGCACGCAATGCCAGAGCCGGGCGGCTCTCCTTCACCACCTCCTATGCCGAGGGGATCAAGGAGGCCGAGGTGGTCTTTATCGCTGTGGGCACCCCCTCCGGCGTGGATGGCGAGGCCGATTTGCGCTACGTGCGCTCCGCCGCCGAGTCCATCGCCGACGTGATGGATCACCCCTTGATCATCATCAACAAGAGCACCGTGCCCGTGGGCACGGGCGACTCGGTGGCCAACGTCATCCGCAAGCGGCGCGGCGATGATGCTCAGTTCGCCGTGGTCTCCAACCCCGAGTTCCTGCGCGAAGGCTCAGCCGTCTACGACTTTTTGCATCCGGACCGCATCATCCTGGGCGCAGAGGATCGCTCGGCGGCGGAGCGGGTATCGCACCTCTATCTGCCGCTGCGCTGCACGCTGATGCTCACCAACCTACGCACGGCGGAGATGATCAAGTACGCCTCCAACGCCTTCCTCGCCGCGCGCGTCTCCTTCATCAACGAGATCGCCGGCATCTGCGATGAGCTGGGCGCCGATGTGAAGGAAGTGGCCTTTGGCATGGGCTGCGACAAGCGCATCGGGCATCACTTCCTGCAAGCCGGCCTGGGCTGGGGCGGAAGCTGCTTCCCCAAGGACGTGAAGGCCCTGGCGCATATGGCCGACCTGCACGGCACTCATCCGCAGCTCCTCAGGGCGGTGATGGACATCAACCAGGCCCAGCGCCGCCGCGTGGTGCGCTGGCTGCGTAACGCCCTGTCCAGCTTGAGCGAAAAGACCATCGGCATCTTGGGGTTGGCCTTCAAGCCCAACACGGATGACGTGCGCGAGTCATCGGCCATTGACCTCATCCACCTGCTGCAAAACGAGGGTGCGCGAATCAAGGCTTATGACCCCAAGGCGATGCCCGCGGCGCGCAAGGTGCTGGCTGACGTCACCTTCTGCTCTGACCCTTACGAGTTGGCCCAGAGCTGCGACGCGCTGATCCTGGCCACGGAATGGGATGAGTTCCGCTACCTGGAGTGGCCGCGCGTCCGCGCGGCCATGCGCGGAGACATCTTTATAGATGGACGTAACCTCTACGAGCCGGAGACGATGGCTCAGGCGGGGTTCCGTTATCGGCCCATCGGGCGGGGGATCACGCCGTTCTAGATCCTGCGACCGACTTTATTCAAACAGGGATGAACAGGATAGACAGGATGTTTTCAGAGCGAGGAGACTCGACTTTCTGTTCATCCCTACGGAGGCAACGAAAGTGCAGGTTCCTACAGTCAAGCTGGGTGGGCTGGACGTCTCGCGGCTGGTCATCGGCGGGAACCCCTTTAGCGGCTTCTCGCACCAGTCGCGGGAGCGCAGCGCGGAGATGGTCGCCTGGTACACCGATGAGCGCATTGTGGAGACCCTCTTCCAGGCCGAGTCGCTGGGGCTGAATGCCTGCCTGTGCCGGGGCGACGAGCACATCACCCGCGTGCTCCGGCGCTATTGGTCGCAAGGGGGCACCATGCGCTGGATCGCCCAGACTGACTCCAAGGCCGAGAGGGCGGTCTTGGGGGCGCGGTACTGCCTGGATCATGGGGCGTCGGCGTGCTATCTCCACGGCGGGCTTGTGGATCACCACATCGCCCACGAGCGTTATGACGAGCTGTGCGCCTTTGCCGAGACGGTCAAAGCAGCGGGTATCCCCGTCGGCATCGCCGGGCATATGCCCGCCGACTTTGTCTGGGCGGAGAGCAACCTGGAGCTCGACTTTTACATGGTCAGCTACTATAACCCCTCCCCGCGCCAGGATGTGCCGCACCACGACCCCGAAGTGGCGGAGAGGTTCGCGGAGGAGGATCGCGCCGAGCGCGTGGCGTTGATCCAGCGGCTGAGCCGGCCGGTGATCCACTACAAGGTTCTCGCCGCCGGGCGGCACGACCCCGCCGTTGCCCTGGCCTACACCGCGCGCCATATGCGCCCCACGGATGCCGTCTGCGTCGGCATCTACACCCGCGACAACCCCACCATGCTCGCCGAGGACCTGGAACTCCTGCTACGAGCGCTTGCAGCGCCATAAGGAGAAAATCCACCGCAGAGAACACAGAGAAAAACGGGAGAAAAATAGATAGAAGCCTCTGCGTTCTCCGCGTGCTCAGCGGTGAGTCTCGGTTCGGGAACTAGAGAGGGTCGGGCGACGTCTTTGGGTGTGCAACCCACACTCAGGAGGCCGTCCATGCACAGCGCGCTGGCCATCGTGGCCCTCATCCTCTGTCTGGCTTTGCTCACCCTCAACAGCCAAACCTCGCCGCGCCCCTGAATCGGGTTGACCCATCCGCCGCGTAGCGAAACGGGGTTAAAAGTGTTATCATAGATGACAACCAAGGAGGAGTGAGCCAATGGTCCAGGGACTTTCTGTGCTGGCCTTGTTGCTCTGTTTCCTGTTGCTCACTTTCGGCACTCGAGGACGGAGGCACCCGTGAACAGCCCTTGATGTCGAACGGCAACCCAGCGCTTCACGGGAGATGTCGTCGCCCCCGATCCAGTCGGGGGCCAGCCCCCGATCCAGTCGGGGGGTGCGGGCTTTCCGCCCACGGATAGTCCTCACCCGAAATAGAGCAAGAGGAACTGCAACAGCGCCAATATACCCACAACCCAAATACCGATCTCCCAGGCCCTTTTGCGCTTGATCCATCTCAGCCGGCGAGCCATGAGCTGTAGGCCCACCGTAGCATGGAGATAGGCCACAATCCCGGTGATGAGCGGCAGCCGCAGGGCATGGAGCTTGCCCGCATTGGCCGGATCGAGCAGGCCAAAACTCAGCGGCCTGAGCAGCTCGCCCTTGACGCTTCCCACGCCGCTGAGCAATTCCAGCCAGATCAGCACCAGGAGCACTGGTGCCGTCCAGTGCAGGATGGTGAGGTACAACCTGCCTCGCGACATCTAGAAGCTCATCCGCCCCAGGGCATCCCCATATACTCTTCGTAGACTTTGTCGTGCAGCCCCTTGAAGAGGCGCTCATGGCCGCGCTCCCAGCGCCCTAGCGAGGCCAGAGCCTCCTTCGCCTCACCCTCAGCCTTCGCCGCGGCCCGCTCATAGAACTCGGCAAAGTCGCGCTCGATGAGGTAGGCGGTGCGCAGCACGGTCACATCGGGGATCATGGATTCGATCACCGTCTGATCGAGGGCCTCAGATTGGGCCCTCTGGGAGAAAAAGCTCCCCTCCTTCAGCGCCTCTCCGGGCTTGCCCGGCTTCCCGGAGGCGAGGCCGTCGAGCAGGCTCTGTACGAACTGGATATGCTTTTTCTCCTCGTCGGCCAGCTTGCGAAAGACCCCCGCGGCCGCAGCGTGGGCGGCGCGGTCAGCGCTGCGGGTGAAAAAGTCCAGTCCCTCGCGCTCCCGCTGTAGGGCGTACTCATAGATTTTCTTCAGTTCCATCTCACCCTCCCTTCATGGGTTGCCGGGACGTGTCTGTAAAGCGGTAGCCTAACCCCTCGTGGGCACCACTTGCGGACACGCCCTCGGTTTCACGAATATCGTATCATCCCACCTTGCCAAAAGCAAAGCGCTCAAAGCGATCCTTATCCGCCTTGCAGACGGGGCATTTCAGCGGCGGCTGAGGTCGGGCGCAGAGATAGCCACACACCTTGCAGCGCCATATAGGCATCCCGCCCGCTGTCCGACCCACAAGCTCCTCGCCGTGAGGGGCCTTCTGAAACTCGCTGCGGCGCCGCTCGGGGATCGAGTGGGCCTTTTTCTTGCCCTGGACGACCTCTTCGGAGACGTAGAGCCCACAGAAGCAGGAGCCGTATTCGTCCAGGTCAGGGTCGCGATAGTCGCAGGGGCAGATGATGTCCCGGTCCGCTGCGCGCTCCCCTTGAGCCAACCGGCAGGGGCAGGAGGGGTAACCATAGCGCTGCTGGTTGGTGACCAGCCCTTCCACCAAATCCAGGGTGAACTCGACGTCGGGGTTCAGGTTATAGCCGGCGTCCTCCGCTTCCCGCTTGAGCTGCTGGTAAAGGTTCAGGGTTGCTTGTGTTCTTGTGCTCATAGTCCTAATGCCTCGCGCAGGCGATCTTCCTCAAAGCCCACCAGGACCTTCTCGCCGTCGTCAATGACGATCGTGGGAAAGCTCTCGTGTTTGTTCCAACGCCTGACCTCGGCGAGCATCTGCTTCTTGGCTTCTCGATCCAGCACGTCCACATATACGTAATCATAGACCACGTGGTTCTCGTCCAGGAACTGCCTGGTGCGTTTGCACCAGATACAGGTGCTCAAGGCATACAGCATCACTTTGCGCATTGTTTTCCTCTCTCAGCGCTTTCTGCGCCAGAAGCAGATCATATCCCGTTCGCGCAGCGCGACCTGGACGAGAATCCAGCCCTCCCGTCCGCGCTTGTTCAGCACACCCACGATGGCCTCGACGTAGGGGTTGGGGGCTTGGTCGAAGAAGCAGTAGCCATCGGAGTTACAGTAGAAAACCCTCGGCTTTTCCTCTACCTCGGCCGGCGCACCCCGAGCGGCCAGGATTTCATCCGCAGAATGGGTGGTAATGTCGTACTCCCATTGGTCCATCAGTCCCTCTCTTTTCCGCAAGCTGAGGGTAGAGACGTTGGAAAAGGCAAGCGAGGCCTGAACCCAAGCGATGTTTTGCTGCCTTCTCCAACGTCTCTACTCAGAAGCACAGCCTCATGCGACCACGCGAATTTCCTTGCTGCTCTCCCACAGCCCATGAATGTTGCACAGGGCCAGGGCGTGGAGCGTGCCCGACTTGTTAATCTTGAGGGCCGTGGTCACGGCATGATGGGTGTACACCGGCCCCTGGTTGGCCCCGGCGGCCGATTCGCCGTGGGCCGAGAACTCGTAATGGCCCACCTGATAGGTGAACTTGTCCCCTTCGGGGTGAAAGTAAAGGGTGATCCAGCGGATGTGGTGCTCGGTGGTGTTGGGATGGGCGATCTCCTTGCCCAGGCTCGCCTTCACCTCGAAAACCTCGCCGGCCTTGACCTCGTCGGGGCACTCGATGACCGGGACGTGCTTTTCTTTCTTCCAATCCGCTTGCTGGATGCGCTCGCTCAAATTAGCCATGTCCAATGCCTCCTTTTTCTGGTTCCTGTATCTTTTGGAACGGGCGCACAAACGGATTATAGCGCGCCCGCATTCCGCAAACAATTGTAGGGAACGTCTGCCGTTACGTTCCGCGCGCTTGTCAACGCTCCAGCCTGGCGATGATCGTCGGCAAGTAGACCGGAAGATCGCTCGGCGTGCGCGAAGTGACCAGGTTGCCATCCACGACCACGGCCTGATCCAGGTAGGTCGCGCCGGCGTTGATCAGGTCATCCTTGATGGCGCTCACGCAGGTAGCGTTTTTGCCCCGCATGATGCCCGCCGAGATGGGCACCCAGGCCGCATGACAGATCGCCGCCACCAGCCCGCCCTTGTCAAAGACGCCGCGCACCAGATCGAGCACGGCCGGATAGCGCCGCAGGCGATCGGGGGCAAAGCCGCCGGGTATCACCACGGCGTCAAAATCGGCGGCGCTCACCGCACTCGCGGCGACGCCGGCCTTTACCGGATAGCCGTATTTGCTCTTGTAGACCTGCGCCTCTGGCCCCACGATGCGCACCTCGGCCCCCTCTTCGAGCAAGCGATAGTAGGGATACCAGAGCTCCAGGTCCTCGTACATATCCTCGGCCAGAATTGCGATGCGCTTTCCCAGCAGCCTCATCCTTCTCCTTTCATGGCGTTTGTCGTGTAACTGTCAGGGAATGAACGCCTTACGGCGTCACTACGAACGAGGTTCTAGTACTCCGTCACCTCGCCGCCGGATATCTCCCGCTGGCCGCCCAGGTCCACGGGGCGATCTATGCCCGGCTGAACCGTGCCTTCCTGGGAGTACATGCCCACCGTGGGCCAGTAGCCCTTGCCGCCCTTATCCTGGAAGCGCAGGAGGGTGATCGTCTTGGGCCCCTTGTAGCCCCATTTTGGGGGCACGATCAGGCGCAGCGGGGCGCCGAACTTGTCGTGCAAAAGCTCGCCGTCCATCTTGTAGGCGAAAAGCACCCTGGGCTGGGCCAAATCGCTGATGGGCAGGTACTCGTAATAGCCATCGGCGCAGTGGATATAGACCCAGGTCGCCTCAGGCTGGGGCTTGATGAGCTCAGCCAGCGCCTGATAAGTGAATCCCGCCCATTTGGCCTTGCAGGACCAGCCCTCCACGCAAACCATGCGCGACTCTTGCTCCACGCTGGGCAGCTTCTGAATCTCCGCCAAGCTCAAGTCCCTGGCTTCGGCGACCATCCCCTCGATGTGCAGCCGCCACGCCTTGTGGTCCACGGCCTTGAAGGGACGGAAGAAGCGCACGTTCCAGGTGGGCTTGATCGCTGGCTGATTCTCGTTCTGCAAGGTGATCGCCTCGGCCGCGCCCGGCTCCGCCGGAGCAACCTCCTTGGGCCTGAGGCCGCAAGCCGCCGCCGCCCCACCAAGGAGCGAATATGCGATTAGCCGAATAAACCCACGCCTGAACAATTTCATGAGTGCCACCACAGGTATCTACCACTAAGACACAAAGACACTAAGGCACCAAGAAAGAAGACAAATAGTAAGAACCCCCTGTACATTGAGAAGAAGGCTTATTTACCAGTAAGGCAAAGACACCAAGGGATTATAAGATAAACCTTTGTGTCCCTGTGCCTTTGTGTCTTAGTGGTGAACTCCCTAAATGAATAGAGTGATCGCCGAGTCGCGGGCCTGTTGGATGTAGGTTCCTACAGCGCCATATTCGTCAATCAAGTCCTCGCGCAAGTCCCCGCGCTTGATGCCCATGATATCCATGGTCATCTCGCAGGCGATGATCTTGCCCCCCAGGTCCTTGAAATCGGCCACCAGCTTCTGCAGGTCAACGGCCCCGGCCTTCTTCATGCGCCGCTTGACCATCCACTTGCCCAGGCCCAGCAGGTGCATCTTGGATAGCGGCCCCTTCTCCAGGCCGCCCTTCTTCAGTCGCTCCAGGCCCCAAAAGGTAAAGAACAGCCAGACCTCCATGCCCATAGCTAATGAGCCATTGGCGATGATCAGCGCGCTATAGAGTTTATCCATATCGCCGCTCTGCACGACGATCGTTGTCCGCTCGGCCATAGTTCCCCCTATCGGCGGATACGAATCTTCCAATCGGTATCCGCCCCCTCGACGTTGAGCAGCTCCAGCTTTAGGGCCTCGACGGCCATAGGAATCTCTTTCTTCGAAGCCGGGTGCGTGCCGACGACCTCGATGATATCCCCCGGCGACGCCTTGCGCACCGCCTTACGCACCTCGACCAGCGGCACGGGACAGGTCTGCCCGCGCACGTCTACTTTGATCTCGGCCATGTTGCACCTCACTCCGTGAACTCGACGACAACCTGCTGCACGTCCCACAAGGTCCCCAGCTTATCCAGGATGTCCTGGCGGATGGTGGCCGCGAACTGATGGTCGGCGGGCAGATCGAGCACCACGCGCACCGTCCCTTCGGCGAGCCCGATCTCTTTGACCAGCTTGGTGCGCACCAGGTCTAGCCCCACCACCGGATTCATCACGTGCTTGAGCCGCCGGCGGATCTCCTCCACCGTGGTGGGCACGCGCTCCTTGATCAGGCCGTGGCGCTCCTCATAGTTCTGGATCGCCGCCCGCAGGCCATCCACAGCCAGAACGGAGCAATGGGCCTTGATGGCCGGCAACCCGCCCAGGGCCTCGGCTGCCTGCTGCCAAGTGATCTTTTTGGCTTCCTCAAGCGTCTTGCCCTTGGCCAGCTCGGTGATGATCGAGCCGGTGGCGATGTTGGAAGCGCAGCCGTAGGACTCGAACTTGATATCCGAGATGCGCTGCGTCTCCTCATCCACATTGATGTACACGGCCACCATATCCCCGCAGGCTGGGCTGCCCTCGACGGCCTTGGCGTCGGGATTCTCGATGCGCCCGACGTTGTGCGGGTGGCGGAAATGCTCCATAACGAGCTCACTATATGGCAGTGGCATGGTGAATTACTCCTTTCCCAGCGGGCTGATGGCGCGCAGGCTGCTGACCACCTCGGTCAAAGCGTCGGCCAGAGCGTCCGCGTCCTCCAAAGTATTAAAGCGCCCGAAAGTGACCCGCACCGAGCCGTGCGCCCGCTCATGATCGCCGCCGATGCCCAGGATCACATGGCTGGCCTCAAGCGACCTGCTGAAGCAGGCCGAGCCTGTGCTCACCGCAAAGCCGCGCATATCCAAATGCAGTAGCACCGACTCCCCCTCCACAAAGCGGAAGGAGATGTTGGCGTTCTGCGGCAGGCGGCGCGTGGGATGGCCGTTGAGCCGCGAATGAGGTATCTGCAACAATCGCTCAATGGCCCGGTCGCGCATCGCTTGCAGCCGCGCCGTCTCCTCAGGCGTCGCCAGCTCCACCGCCCTGGCAAAGCCGACGGCTCCGGGGATATTCTCCACTCCCGCGCGCAAATTGAACTCCTGGAAGCCGCCATCCATCCACTTGACCAGCGGCGTCCCCTTACGCACATACAGGCCGCCGACCCCTTTCGGCCCATGACTGAGGTGCGCCGTTACCGTGACCAGGTCCACGGGGGTCTCGCGCACGTCCAGGGGCACTCGCGGGAAGGCATGAGTGGCGTCGGTGTGCAGGAGCACGCCGCGCTCGCGGCAGATAGCGGCGATGGCCGGCAAGTCCTGCAAGGTGCCGATCTCCTGATTGGCCGCCTGCACCGAGACGAGGATCGTCTCCGGGGTGATCGCCCGGCGCAGCTCGTCGGGGTCAACCAGCCCATGCTCGTCCACCTTGAGGTAAGTGACCTTGAAGCCCTGCTTCTCCAACGCCCGTGCGCTATAGAGCACGGGGAAATCCTCGATGGGCGTGGTGATGATATGCTTGCCCTTTTTCTCCCCCAAAGCCAGGGCCACGCCCTTGAGGGCCATATTGCTCGACTCGGTGCTATCCGAGGTAAAGATAAACTCCTCCGGCTCGGCCCCCAGGGCGCTGGCGATTCCGGCCCGCGCCGCGTCCATGGCATCCTTGGCGTCAATGCCCATCGAATAGCCGAACTGCGACGTAGCTACGGCATAGGTATCCAGGAAGTAGGGCCTCATCGCCTCCAGCACGCGCTCGTCAAGGCGGGTGGTCGCCCCGTTATCCAGATAGATGAAATGCTCAGACATCTTGGCTTTCTCCCAAAATGATCTCAAAGGCACACTCGATGCCCCCTTGCGGGCAAGCCTCTTCGCACTCCCCACAGCCATCGCACTCGTCTGGGCGGGCCAAAATGGGCTGCCCCTCCTCCAAAGCGATGACCCCCTTCTCACAGACATCCACGCAGGAGCCACACTGGATGCACAACTCGCCCTTGAATGTAGGAAGCGCCCAGGAATCGTTCAACATGTTCGCCTCGCAAGATGGGAACTGACCACAAAGTCACCAAGGCCAACTGCTTTTCTGTGGATATTGTAGCAGAGGCTGCGGGGCTGAGGATACGACCAAAGTCACTCTCTCTGCGTCTCGACGGCGAGTCCCGCGCGCCCCGCCCCTAGCACTTACGCGAGCAGCGAGACCCGAGACGCAATCTCGTCCAAAACAGTGGACAACTCAGGAGCGGAGGAAGCCACCACATAGCTCTCACTGCCTTCGTGCTTGTGGTGGGGGTAGGTGGGGAGGTTGAGCTTGCGGTGATGGCCCGTGTTATCGTAACGAAAAACCAATTGCTGAGCCGCATCCATATACTGGTAAACGTAAGTTAGTCGCTCAACGCTGAGCTCGACGTCCACAAATTCCCGCAAATGGAGGTCGAGCCATCAATGATATAGATCCTGCCCCAGATAAAGCCCTCATGCGTGCCGCGCTTGTCATAGGTAATGCTAAAGGACTGGACCACCGGGCAGGTCTCGATCGCTTGGCGCACCTGTTGAAAGTAGGCCTCAATCCGCAAAGCGAATCGCCTCCAGCGTTTCCGCCTTTTCGCGCAGCCGCGCTAGCAATTGGTATTCGCCGATCCATTCGGCATAGTCAAGCGTCTCCGGCAATTCGTCATCCCCATAACGGCGAAGGAACTCTTGCGTGGAGAGATTGTACTTGGCCTCGAAGACCCGTAGCCTCTCTTCGCCGCGCCGGATTCCGGCCTCCAAGAGACGCAGTTCGTTTTGGATCGCCGCCTCTACCAGGGGCCGCAACGGACGCTGATGGGGAGAGGTCAAGGTAAGCGCAGCCATTTGTGCCTCCTTTCGAGGGGGAACAACCTACTGTTCAGATTATAGCAATGATGAGCAACTGACACAAAAAAGAGACGCAGGGGAAAAGCGAGAGGAAATGCATCAGCCTCTGCGTCTCGGCAGTGAATTATGTTTTCTTGCACTCCTCACCCTTCGGTTCGGCCTATCGCTGGACGGCGTACTTGTTCCAGCTCGCCCGCTCGGCAAAGGGCTTCTTGGGGCGGCGCGGGCCTTCCACACCCGGGTAACCCACGGGAACGAAAAGGATGAGCAGGCGATCATCGGGGATGCCGAGCAACCCGGCAACGGCCTGGTTGGCTTCTGCTTTGGTGAACGGGCCATCCACCCAGCCGCAGCAGTAGCCCAAGGCGGTGGCGGCCAGCAACATATACGCCGTGGCGACGGCGAAATCGGCGATGAGGCATTCGGCCTTGAGGTCGCAGGCCTGGCGCGCATAAGGCTGGCTGAGCACGGCGATCATGGCCGGAGCCGTTTGCAGCGGCACATTGCCCGATATCTCGCCGATGCGCCGGCAGAGGGCCAGGTCGCTGACGATGATGAACTCGGGCGATTGACCGTTCCCCGCCGAGGGCGCGGCCATCCCGGCCCTCACGATCGTTTTGAGATCCGCCTCAGGGATCGCACGCTGGGGGTCAAAGGCCACTTTGTGGCAATAACGCTTGGCGAGCACCTCAAAGAATTCCATGTCGTTTCCTCCTTCGAGATGGTTAGATGCCCTGGCTGGCTCTAGGTATAGCAGATCAGGCGGCTGAGAGCAAGCGCTTGCTGCAAATGGATGGGACTGCGGCCATCCCGTACATACCCTTCGTGACGCAGACGTAGGGAACGTCTGCCGTCACGTTCCCGCGTGTTAGGTTCCAGGCCAGGCAGGAATTGCCTACTCCACAACATACAACCCCGCGCGTCGCCCATAGTCCTGCCCCCCAAGCCCGAAGGTGGGCAAGACGAATTCTCCCAGGTGACGTAGGCGATAGGCCCCAAACAGGCAAGGGAGGAAGCTCTCCATCTCCTCGCCGTCGTCGAGGAGGTAGAGCGCGCGCCCTTCCGCCCCAAGCGCTCCCAAGAAGCGGGCGAACTCTGCATCCGACCAGGAAGCCGGGCGCACGGCCTGGTGGCCCGTGTAACGCTCCACCGCCCCGCTATTCAGCCCTGTGCCGACCACGGCCCCGGGCGGGAGCGCATCTCGCAGGCGCTCATAGCCGGCGCGCTCGGCGGCCGAGACGTAGCCGAAAGTCCACAGGCGCGGCTGCCAGGGCGCGCCCAGAGTCCCGGTCGTCCGCGCGGCGAGGGCCATGAGCACCAGGGCGAGCGCCAGCGCCCGGCGCAGGGTCGGCCAGGCGCGGCTGCTGGCGGCGCGTTCCCACAGCTCCTCGATGCCCCGCCCGGCCCATAGGGCCAGGAAGGGAAAGAGAGGGATGAGGTCGCGCAGGCGCAGGGCGCTATAGGAGAGGTTGAAAAGGAGAACGCCTCCAAAGCCCAATCCCAGCATCGCCGCCCACGGGCGCTCTGTGGCCTCACGTCCCTGTCGCCAGGCTCCATAGATGATAAAGGGCAGCAGATAGCCAAACTCCCCCCGGCGCAGCAGGCCGTCGCGCAGTAGGCTCAGGAAAGTTGGCCCCATGTTGCGCCAGGAGATCAGGAACCACTCTGAGGACTCGCTGGCCCAGAGGGATCCCAGGGCCGCCGCATGATATAGGAGATCGGGCAGGGCGCAGACCAGCGCCGCCAGGGCAAAAGCCCCCAAATGGCGCAGCCGCCGCCCCCAGGGCCACGGTGCGCCCAGGAGCACGGGCAGCGCCGCCAAACCGAGCGGAAGCTGGGCATGGCGCACGAAATAAGTCAGCCCCAAGGAGACCCCGGCCAGGGCAGCCCAAGGAAGCGCATCCCGGCGTCGGGCACGCACTAAGCAAAGGAGCGTGAGCACGGTCAGCATCTGCGCCGCCGCGTCGGCCATAGGCACCAGCGAGCGCAAGAGGCTCTCATAAGAAGTAATGGCAATCAGCCCCGCCAGGCCGGCTGTGTAGGGGCGAAACATTTGCCGCAAGGGGCCTTCGCGCGTGTTAGTTTCATTGAGAGTGTTGGAACTGTCATTCTGAGCGAAGCGAAGAATCTCCGCCTTATGTGACCGCGACCCTTCGCTTGCGCTCAGGGTGACAATTCTTGGCATTGCTCCTGAACTTTTCCACTCCCTCGTTTCGTGGTGCAAATGCGACGTTCCCGTGGCGCGCGCCAGCTCCCATGTTAGGAGGGCGGCCAGGAGCGCGCAGAGCGGCGCCGCCCAAAGAATGGCCGCCTCGCCCCCCAGCCAGTAAAAGGGCACCAGGATGAGCGGCCAGGCGATGGGCCACACCGTGGGCGCGAGCGTCCCCGCGGCAGACAAGTTTTGTTTCTCATTGACCATGTGGTGAAACAAAACTTGTCTGGCCGGAGGGCTGTAGCCCACGTGCACCGCCGGCCAAACCGGGATATTGGCCTCCCGCGCGAGGGCGACCAGGGGAAAGTCGTGGAGGGCCGTGCCATGCTCGGCCAAATCTACGGCCATTTGCAGGTAGCAGTAGGGGTCGCTACCGCTTGCGCCGTGGCTCAGGTGGATGATCGCCGTCGCCACATACCACCCCAAGCCGAGGGCCAGCATTCCCAGGCCCAGCCAGGCCCCAGCGGCAGGGCGTGGTCGCGCAGACCGCCAAACGAACGCCCCCGTGGAGATCAGCACCCAAGCGACGCTGGCCGTGCCGACCACGGATAGATCAAACCACGGCGACCAGGGGTCGGGGTAAGGGAAGGCCTGATAGACCTCAACCGGGATGCCCAGCCCCTCGGCTAGAAGGAGCCGCAAGAGGCCGGCCATGTAGAGGAGCGCCAGCGGGGTCAATAGCTCTATCCGCAGGCCGCGCCAGCCCCCGTTAGGTTCGAGCGGGGGCCGGCCCCTATTGCCCCCATGACGCGCCTGCGCCAGGCCAGCGAGGCACAGCGCGGCCAGGGCAAGCCCCGCCGGCCAATACCCTACCCCCTGGCGGGAAACCAGATAGAAGCCGAGCAAGTGGATTAGGCCCAGGGCCGCCTGCCAGGTCCAGGGGAGCGGGGGATCATCGGGCGTGAGCCTGGCAGCCAGGGCTTTGCTCAATAGATACGCTTGGGGCGGCCAGCGACGCGAGAGCAGCCAATGAGCGAGGGGAGCGGCAATAGCCAGGGCCGAGGCCGAGAGATACCAGATGCGCGCCGAGAGCGCCCCGGACGTATAGATGTGAAGGATGAGCAGGATCAGGCCCGCCAGACAGCCCCAAAATGTAACCGGTGCGGCCCCTGCCCCTTTTGCGCGCCGCGCCCGGCGCCAAGCGAGGGCCAGGCCCACAAGGAGCGCCAATGCCCCAAGGAGCTGCGAGACGCCCCAATGCCCCAGGGGAGTTGGATTCTGGGCGTAGAGGTAGCTGGCGTCGAGCAGATGCCGCAGCAGGGAGATCATGGCGACTCTGCCCTCTTACCGGGTCGGGGTGTAGCAGTGTAGGCGCGGCATGGTGCCGCGTCCCGGCTTGACGCGCTGAAAAGCGCAGGAGGACGCGGCATTCTGCCGCGCCTACGGGATGCGCCGCTCCGCAGAATGGTCAACGCGTTCGTGCTGGAGCGAGACTGGCGGATGAGCCAGATGATATAGCCCCAAAGCGCAAGCGTGGGGAGGGCCTTGGAGGCGTGATAGAGCGCGTCGAGGGATCGCGGCTCAAGCGGCGTCCAGCGCATGGGCGCATGGTAGGCAGCCAGGCCCTGAGGATCTATGAGCACATAGGGCGTCCAGATCGCTATCAGGACGTATAGCCCAAGCATGGTCCACGAGCGGGTGCGGCGATAGAGCATCACCAGCACGGGCAACAGGAGCACATAATGGTGCTCCCACACCTGATGATAGACGAGGAAGTAGGTCGTCGTCCAGAGGCAAAGGTGCAGGAGGATGTCGGGGTGGGCGTCGCGCATCGTCAGGTAGAGACCGATTCCCAGCACGGCCAACACCCAGGCTTGTTGCAGCGCCTGGTGCGTGGCCGGGGAAAGCCGGGGCATCAGCGCCGAGGCCGCGCTATAGAGAAACTGCCGCATCCCCAGGTTGCCGAGCTGTGCCGACGGCGCGCCGCTACGAAAGTTACCCAGGAAGGCCGGCAAGGCCGAGGGGTAGAGGATGAAATAGGGAAGCGAGCTGACCAACACAGCCAGCGCCCCCAGCCCCAAGCCGCGCCAGCGCCTGAGGCGCAGGAAGAGGGGGAGGAAAAGCCCCGTGTTCTGCTTCCAGAGGAGGCTCGCCACCCAGGCCAGGTCGTAGCGCCATCCCAGGGGCGGGCGGATCGCACAGAGCATCATCAGCAGGATGAGCGCCCCCTGCACTACCGAGAATTGCCCCAGGTAAATCTCCAGGTAGTAAGGGGTGAAGCAAAGCCACATGACGGCAAGAATCGTGCCCTCGTTCGCGTCCCTGGCCGCACGCCAGGATAAAAAGGCGCAGCCTAGCAGCACCAGCTCCGTCGTCGCCACCCACAGGCGAAAGGCCCATAAGGGAGAGAGTAGGTTGAGCAGTACCCCCAGGGTATAGGCCGAGATGGGCAGATAGCGAAAGGGAGTGTAGTAGGGCGCGACGACCTCGATCTTGTCCCCGTCGCTCTCGTAGGCGCTGACGCCGCTGAGCACATTGTGCCCGGCCTGGTAGAGGGCGTAGAAGTCCCAGCCGCGGGTCCCTCGGGTCGCAGTGGAATCGAAGGTGAAGCGGTTCCAGAACCCCACCCGCCAGGAGACGAGCAGCGAGAGATGGAAGAGGATAGCCAGGCCGAGCAGGATTTTGCTGCCGCGCGAGAGGGCTGGCCGGGCTTGCAATGGGGCGGGCGTTAGCTCGTTCACCTGTGGCCCACTGGTCCGTCCGCTGGGGGAGATGTCGGACGCGGTTAATCCCGGCATATCAGCGGCAGATAAAGAGCATGATCGTGGTCTTCCAGTATTTCCAGCTCGAATATCTTGGCATCGGGCCAGTTCTCGTTGGTGCGCTGCGAGGCCCATAAATGGGTGCCATCCCAAGTCATATCCCATGTCCCTTCGGATGTTGGGTAAATCCAGCCCACGCGATGCCCCAGGGCGTCATACTTGAGGATGTACCCGCCTGGAACCCAAAAGTGTTCTCCATCCCAGGCGAGGCCGCCCCATCCACCCTCGCTCAAGGTGATTGTGTTGACCAATGCACCTGTCTTGGTCATTCGGTAGATGACCGGCGTCACCCAGCCCATCACGCAGAGATACTGACCATCCCAGGCCAATCCTTTGCAGCCACCTACAGTAGGATGGGGCGTATCGAAACTATAGATGATGGCCTGGGTGCGTGGATCAACCTTAAACACCTTGCGCTCGGCAAAGTCTACCACCCACATGTACCCCTCATCATCGAAGGTCATCCCCCACGGTTGCGTCGGTGTTCCCCAGGTCGGTGAGCCGCTCAGGACAAAGTCATCCAGGATTTCTCCTGTCTGCGGATTCAGTTTGTATACATGCCCCGATAGCGTGCACGTCCAAATGTTCCGCCCATCCCACGCCAGCGACCAAGTAAGCCCCAATCCTGTACCGATCTTGCGCACAATGCGACGGGTCTCGTCGTCAGGATAGACGTACATATACCGGTCGCGCGCTGGATCCCCCGGGATGTAACCCAAGGCGTAGGATTGCTCGGGCGCAAAGCCGATGTCAATAGAAGCCGGCGGATAGTATGAAGTGGGCGTGAGGGTGTAAGTACCACAGATCTGGCCGGTACTACTGTAAATGTCCAGATTGCTCACCTGCACCGTATTGTTTCCCTCACCGATGCCCACAGCACAAACCTGGTTGTTGTAGATGGCGTCTCCCAAGGCGCGCAACGTGCCATTATCGTCCACCGATAGGCCATGAGCCCTGTTATCGTGTACTCGGGAGCGGCGCACCTCGCCTATCGAGTTGTCAATGTGCACCCCATTGGTGCCATTGCGCCAGATCTCGCAATAATCCATGAGGATCGTATTGGATTGTTCGGCAGCCAGGCCGTTGTAGCCGTTCTCATAAACCTGGCAATAATCCAGGGTCGGTTGGCAGTAAGACTCAAAGTACACGCCCTCCCAATTGTTCCAGCGGAAAACGCTGTGAGCTATCTCCGGCGAGGCTTGCCAGACGTTCAGTCCATGCTGAGCGCACTCAAAGACGCAGTAGTGAAAGCGGCACTGCCCAGTGGGCGATGCCAGGCGAATCATGGACCAGTCGCCGTTCTGGGGGGCGTCGGCATCCGAGGTGAAGTAGATTGGCCGACTGGCTGTACCCACGGCGATGATGGTGCCCATGACTTGAAGGCTCAATCTCCGCCATGGCTCACGATAGCCACGATAGTGCTGGAACTTGACGCGCGTGCCGGGGAGTATCGTGAGCGTGACGCCCGGCCTCACTTCGACATGATCTGTGACCAGCACCTCACCCTGCCAGGTGGTATCTTGGGTGATTGGCCCGCCAACGGTTACCAGGGCGATGGCGCTTTGCCGGGGAAGGAGGCCGGCCAATAGGCTCGCTGCGAGCAATATGCCAGCCCATGCCAACTGAAGCGTAGCTTTGTAGGCTCTCATCGGGTCGCTCCTTCTAGGGCACGAAAGGTGTCCCCACGGGCAGTATAGATCAAGGGGTTGCACTATGCCAAGCGAGGTGCCCGACTTGAAGGGCTTTAAGCGGGGCGATTGCAGGTTGGACAGGGGTGAGGTATACTGAGCCTGTCGGGGCCTGAATATGCAGAGAGGACGGCTCGAGAGGAGTGAACATGGACCGCGAGGAGGTCTGGCGCGAGTTTTCCGCTTTGCCTCATGAAGCCCAAGAGCAGGTTGCTGACTTTATCGCCTTCCTGCGAGCGCGTTACATACGCTCTCGCCCCAGGAAAAAGCCCCAGCGAACCGCTAGCCTGGCTGATGAGCCGTTTATTGGCATATGGCAGGGACGCAAGGATATGCAAGATAGCACAGCATGGGTTAGGGGCGTGCGCGAACAGGAATGGCTAAAAACCCATGAGTGACCTGGTGCTGGTTGACACCGATATATTGATAGACGTTGGTCGTGACATTGGTGAGGCGGTTTCCTGCTTGGAGCAAATAGAACAGCGGGCATCTCCGGCGATCAGCGTCGTCACGCAGATGGAGCTCATTATCGGCTGTCGGAACAAGGCCGAACTCCGCGCTTTGGGGCATTTCCTGTTGCGTCTTCAGGTCATCAAGGTGAATGAACGGATCTCTGACATAGCGGTTGATTTGCTGCATCGTTACCGACTGAGTCACGGTCTGCTCATTGCGGATGCTCTTGTGGCTGCTAGTGCCTTGTCCTTGGGCCAGCCTCTCATCTCCAAAAATCAACGAGACTATCGTTTTATTGAGGAGCTGCAACTGCTCGCTTATCCTTCATCGTAGTTTGTGTGAGAGCGTTCCAAGGGCATATTGCTCACTCTAGGTGAGCATGGCTATGGTTTGATCACTCGAGCTCTCACCTGAGTCAGGTGAGAAGTCCTCGCCTACAAGCCTGCCGACCCACTGAAGGAGACCGAGCATGAAAATCACCGAGATCAAGACCTATCTCGTCAACGCCAACGGCGGCGGGGGATGGGGCGACCGCCCCCGTGGCCGGAACTGGCTCTTTTGCAAGATCATCACCGATGCCGGGATATACGGCGTGGGCGAGGGGGGCGGATGGCCCGAGGTGGCCCAGCGGGGGATCGAGGAGGTCGCGCCACTATTGATCGGCGAGGACCCCTCGGCCATCGAGCGCCTATGGCTCAAGGTCTATGACCTGCTGCACGGCCACGGGCTGACTGGCTCGGTGCGCGGCGGAGTGATCAGCGCCCTGGACATGGCCCTGTGGGATATCAAGGGCAAGGCGCTGGGCGCGCCGGTTTATGAGCTTTTGGGGGGCAAGGTGCGCGAGGCGATACGCATCTA
>Ga0209609_10000497_pt1 | contig 23776 bp, 21 predicted proteins | sample LakKivw325mmetaG_FD_184136 | JGI IMG/M metagenome (GOLD analysis project Ga0209609, IMG submission 184136) | Anoxic lake water microbial communities from Lake Kivu, Rwanda to study Microbial Dark Matter (Phase II) - Lake Kivu water 325m metaG... | ecosystem: Environmental > Aquatic > Freshwater... | reverse complement strand
GTATTTCTCCAGCCGCTCCTTCATCCCCTGCAGGATGATACGTTTAAAGTCAGGGGGCAATTTCCAGTCGGCATCCAGCGGATTCCACTGTCGCGGATTGGGAAGCTGTAATTGCGCCTGGTTTTTAAGCGGGGCTGCATAGCAATAAGAGCCCCTGGTGAATTCAACTGACGGGTCCATCCAGTCAAGTCGTGAAGGATGGTAATCGACTGCCGCCAGCTCCTCGGGCTTTTTTAGCTTATCCGCCATCACTGCTCCCCGCGGTGATATCCGCATCGACGGGAATACCTGCTTTGATCATGGGCTGTCTGAACTCGTCCTCGTATTCAGCATATGTATGTACTCTGACCGGGTGGTCCCAGGGATTAATATGCCTGATCCTGCGATTGTCGTTCTTGGAGTTGCGTGTGGGGCTGAGTAACACACCGGCTACATGCATCATCTTGCTGAACGGGAAATAGGCAACTAATACACAGACCAGCAGCAGGTGAATATAGAAGGGAAGCCCGATTCCCGCAGGTACTGCCGGCCTGAAGGTGATCACGCTGACCGCCAGCTCCTTGACCGCCACCAGATCGACTTTGAAAAATGAGCGCATCAGGACGCCGGATACCGCTACCGCCAGAATCAGAAAAAGCGCCAGGTAGTCCGATGCCAGGGATATATATCTGATACGCTCGGAGACAAAGCGTCTTATCAGCAGGTACGAAACGGCCGCAAGGATGATGAAATCTGTAATAAAGAAGGTGGGCAGGGCCAGCTGAAATATCCCATCCAACGAGGATAGCCATAAGGTGGGCGGGAAGACGGGCTCGGTGAAGAAACGCAGGTGGCGCAAAAGTATGATCAGCAGTGCCCAGTGAAAGGTCAGGCCGCCCAGCCAGAGCCAGCGGCTGCCGCCATAGGCCAGCCTGTGGCCGTCAACCTTTTCCATGCCGCTGTTGCGGAAAAGCGAGCGGAAAAAGAGTATCTCCAGTGCCATGCGTCCTGCGATGCCCCAGTTGCTGGTAGGGCTTTCGATTTTATCGCTTTTTATCCAGTCAAAAGAAGCCTCCTGGCCGCAGGTTGTTGGAATATTGAATGGCACGGGCGAGTTGGCCCATCTGATCACCCGGTAAATGAATCCTGCCAGGAATGCTGTGATCGCTGAATAGGGTATGATCACACCGAACACCAGTTGCGATGCTGGTACAGCTATACTGACGACCGCCACTAAAACAACGGCGATAACTGCGACGAGCGGCCAGATTATTTTCATTATTTATCTCACGATTGTTTTATCCCGGCAATCCTGGCCTTGAAATCATTGTCCTTTTTAGCTTCCCTGACTGCAAGTTCACGGATTTTTCTTTTCATATTCGCATACAGATCGTCCGATATGTATCCCAGGCCTTCAATTCTCTTTTCCAGCGCCATCAGGTCTTCAATCAGTCCATGTTTGGTTGCTTCACCCATAATCTGGCTTCTGATCGCCGTTTTCAGGTCGATCATGAATCCGGCTGCCTGAGAAGGGGTGAAATCCTGCACAGCGCGAATACGTATAATCTGCTCTATATAACATGACAGCACATGGTCGTCATCTCCCCGGATCAATCCTTCCAGTATTCGACCTGCATTGGTTTTTATATTGTGGCCCACCGGATTTGTGAACATGTCTTCGCCTTTACAGTAATCTGTGGATCCTGCGGGATAGGTGTTAAAGATCGCTGTAAGCCAGTTCTGCAGTATGGCCGCCTCTTTCCTCTCAAGTAATTCTTTCAGTTCCATGATTGTTATGCGGCATCAGTCAAAATTATTATCTACCACTTCAATGTAATACCGTACTAATTACGGTTCCTGTGCTTTTCTATAGGTTTTTAGAATCCTGTCATTATAATAGTTGAGCGTATCGAAATAAGTTTTCCCACTGTAGTCATAGAATCCTGCTCCCGTCCTCATCCCCAGTTTGCCCGCCTCATACAATTTTCTCAGCCCGGCGATGCGGGGATCGTTATGTGCGTTGGGATCGAAAGAGGTAACCGCCTGCCAGAGAACGTTGAGACCGAGCAGGTCCATCGTTTTGAAAGGTCCCATTATGGAATAGCGTGGCCCCAGCGCCTCGGTGAAAGCGCGGTCTATATCCTCGATGGATGCGATGCCCTGCCCCATGAAACCTAACGCTGTGCTCAAGATGGCGAAATTGAAATTATTAATCAGGTGTCCGGGTACCATTTTTTTTAATATAAGCGGGCTCTTGCCCGCCTGCTTGAGCAGGGCAATCGTGAATTCAAATGTTTCATCAGTGGTGCTCGCTCCACGGGCAACCTCAACCAGCGGGATAACGTTAGGAGGATTAACAAAGTGCGTCAGTATATACCTGCCCGGCCGTTTTGAGCCGTTCGAGAGGTCGTCGATAGAGTATGTCGAGGTATTGCTGGTAATGACGGCGCTGGCTGGAGCCAGTTTCTCAATCCGTTTGAAAAGCGATCTTTTTAATTCGAGGTTTTCTCCTATCGCTTCAACGATATAGTCTGCCGCCTTCAGCCCGATGTTGAGATTGCCCGTAAAACTGACATTGGCCAACGTCTGCGCTGCCTTGCGTGCCCTGTAAACGCCCGTCTCCTTGAATGCATTTATACTGGACTTGATACGTTCCTGTGACTGCTTCAGGACAACCTTGTCGATATCGATCAGCATTACAGGACAACCCGCCTGGGCGAAGACCTGGGCTATGCCGGGGCCCATAATGCCCGCTCCGATTACGGCGACGTTACAGACAATCTCACCCTTAATCTTCATCTAATATTTCCCCTCGGACTGAATATACTATTCAGTTTATTGCAATGCTATATCTGCCGTGCCCGATGTGGCATTTTCAGTCAACCGGGATTAGGACACCTTCACGGTGTCTAAGTCCTTTTCTCTATCTCTTCCAGTTCTTTATTCTGCGTCTCATAGGGCTTGATCAGGACGATAGCTACAGCAGGTATGATCATGATAGCCCCGGTTATTACCCAGAACCATTCCATTTTGGGCGAGAATGTTAAGAGAAGGGCCGCTATTGCAGGACCCAAAACATAGGATAACCTTGTGATGGTTGTGGTCCACCCCAGACAAGAGCCTCTTCTCTCTGTGGGGAATATCTCAGGGATATAGACGACGATCCATGCATAGGAAAAAGCGATGAAGAAACCGCACAGTATTACCGGAATCCGTACGATAGGATCAGGCAGGAAACCTATTGGAGCAAGGCAGACTGCCATACCAAGGCATCCTATAATCCAGGTCTTTTTTCTGCCGATCTTGTCCAGCGCCCATCCGCCGACGACTCCGCCGACCAGCGTCCCAACCATGGCCCACAGCAGAATGCCGGTGGTCCACTGCTGCAGAGTCAGTCCCCTCAAATCCATAAAGAAATAGCCTGCCCAGAAGAAAAGGACCTGGGTTATCAGCCAGCACATCCACATGAATGCGCCGATGAGAATATATTTAACATCTCCCTTGTTGATTACTCCCAGGCCAAATATATGTTCCTTGCGAGTACCGGCCTTGCGTTCAGCTTTGATCTGTTCGTATCTGGCTGTTTCCTTCATGAAGAACCATAGTATTATTCCGATTATCATCACAAAAAACATAACGCCGTACATCCATTTCCAGTCCAATCCTAGTTTGTCTACCAGAATCGAGGGCAGGATTGCGCTGAGCGGTATCATGCCAAGTGTGTATACCAGGGCCACCACTTTTCCCCTGTTGGCTGCTTTAGCCTCTTCTCCAATCGGTATTGCCCACATGTTTGATACTGTGGTGAGCATTGCTATGGCATAGAAACACATAAACAGGAAAAACGAAGAGGAAAAATATACGATACAAATACACGACAGGCCCATCATTAACATCAGGATTAAAACAGACCATTTTCTGCCAATAATGTCGACCAATCCGTTTAATAGGAACACGAGGAAAGTGACTATTAGAAATAGGGATTCGGTCCAGGCAAATTGCGCCGGGGCTAAATTGAATTCTTTGAGTGCGTAAGGAAGCATGGTTGTCTTGATGGTCGATATGTACCAGTCCATCAATGCTACGATCGTCATGAGGGCGGCCAGATAGACGATATAGCCACGGCTTCTGGGTTTCATTGCATTTGTCGGTTTATTATCCGCGCTGTTCAACTGCTTTCCTCCTGATAGTAAATTTGCGGTGCACTGGTCATCGGGTCGTTAGATAGTTCTCCAGATTGAACGCAACTACTACTTCACATCCTGCATTTTATCGTTACCCGGGGATAATAATAGACCATTTTTGATTTGTTCGCTTTCTTCTGACAAGCAGCCTGTTATTTTCTCGCGTAACACGATAAAGGCGTGATCGGACAGGGAACGTGGATACGGAAAGTCCACATTATAGATTTTCTTCACCATGCCGGGACTGTTTGTCATGACCACTACCCTGTTTGACAGATAAACGGCCTCTTCAACGCTGTGCGTAACGAAGATAACCGCCTTTTTATTATCCTGCCAGATACGCAGCAGCTCATTCTGCATTTGATAACGGGTCTGCGCATCGAGAGAGCCGAACGGCTCATCCATCAGCAGCAGCTCTGGATTATTGGCCAGTGCGCGGGCTATAGCCACCCGCTGTTTCATACCTCCGGATAGCTCGGAGGGATATTTGTGAATGCTGTCGGCAAGTCCAACGACGTCTATACAGTGTTCAGCGATCCGCATGCGCTCTGCCGGAGGCACTTTCAGGACCTCCGGGCCGAAAGCCACATTACCTCTGACATCCCTCCAGGGGAACAGCGCGAAATCCTGAAAGACCAGACCCCTCTCACGGCTTGGCCCGGTCACGGGGTTATCGTCGAGATAAATAGATCCCGAGCTGGCCTGCTCCAGGCCGGCTACTAGCTTGAGCAGCGTGGTCTTGCCGCATCCGGAGGGACCAACCAGGCAGACAAACTCGCCGTCCGCAATTTCCAGGCTGAAGTCGTGCAGAGCAACGGTGGACTTTCCGCCCTTCTTCTCCAAGAAGGTTTTGCCGACGCGGTCGATCACAAGCTTCACCCCGTTCATGCCGCTTTCCAGAAAAGGATTTTGTCTTCGAGTTTCTTAAGCCCGATGAACATCAGAAATCCCACAATGCCGATCATCAGCATGCCTGCGACAGTCTTTGATGCCTCCATCGTCGAATAATAATACATTATCATGTAACCGAGGCCGGAGTTGGACCCTGTAAGCTCAGCCGCGACCAGGCACATCCATCCTATGCCGATACCTATGCGCAGGCCCGCCATGATGGAGGGGGTCGCCGACGGTAATCCTACCTTGAATAGCACCTGCCAGGGTCCGGCGCCGAGTGTCCTGGCCACCTCGATTAGCTTATGAGGTGTGCCTTCCATTCCCAGCACGGTATTGAGTAGTATGGGGAAAAAGGATCCCAGCCAGATCAGGAAGACCGCGGGCTTGAAGCCGAGTCCAAACCACAGCATGGCCAGCGGTATCCAGGCCAGCGGCGGTATCGGGCGCAACAGCTCTATAACCGGCTCAAGCAGGTCACGCGCGTTTCTCCACCAGCCGATGATAATGCCCAGAAATACTCCTGTGATAGCTGCCAGAGCAAAACCGACTATAACCCTCCACAGGCTGATCAGGGTATTGCCCATCAATTCGCCGGCCCATTCCAGCCCGGGAGGGCCGGGTGCAATGAACAGCTGCCCGAGGGCCATAACTACCGCAACCGGAGTGGGAAAAAGCTGAGGTATGTTGGCTAGGAGGGCTGCCCCTTCCCAGACCAACAAGAAAAGGAGAATCGAAATAAGCCGTAAAGGACGCGTGGCCTCACCTCTGAATGTATTTGGTGTCCACTACCATTTCGATAAAAGTATCCACATCGGGGACATCATTTGTTGTTATGATAGGTTTAATAGTCGCCTTTTCACCAAGGGCGATAATCTCTCCCACAAATCTCTTAACATCGTCTTTGTTAAGAGAATAAGTATATTTAACACGCTGGAACGCATTGTCGATGACGGCAGGATCCAGCTTGGTCCATTTGGCGGCAATGCCCCTGGCTTCATCCGGATTGGCCTCGATGAAACCGATCGCCTTACGATGAGCGCGTATTACCGCGGCTACCGTACCGTCATGCGAACTGATGAAATCGCCTCCGGCCACTATCACGCAACAGGGATGGCCCGGCCAGATATCCTTTGACTCCTTGAGGACTTTTCCATAACCGCCAACCACGGATTTGGCTACGAAAGGCTCCCAGACAAAATACCCATCGATGCGGCCGGTCTGCAGAGACTGCGGCATGTCGGGAGGTTTGATTGTCCCGGGGAAAAGTTCGATGTCGCTGTAACCGAGGTCATTATCGGCCAGCAGCATACCGAACATCACATATTGTATTGATCCCGCTGCAGGAGTGGCTATTTTTTTCGATTTGAGCTCGGCAACGCTGCCTATGTTCATGTTGGTTACCAGGCCGGAGCCTTCCAGGTTCACGCCCGATACTATGGAAAGGGGAATTTTGCGGGCGGCCGCCAGTACTGCAGGCGCCATTCCGACGTAGCCCATGTCGATCTGCCCGGCTGCCAGAGCATCCATCTCCGCAGGCCCTGCATCAAAGGGTCCCACTACGTCAATCTTCAGCCCCTCTTCGGTGAAGAAACCTTTATCTACAGCCACGAAGAACGGAAGCTGATGAAGATCGCCCAGCAGATAACCGATTCGTACGGTGGACGGCGCCGCAGGCGAACAGCCTGACAGGCCGCTGATGGGGACCAATAGTATTGATGCCAGAATAAAACCCGTCAGTAGCTTGAACATAAGTCTCATCTTCACCGCCTGATTCAGCAATTATACCAGTCGCCGCTTAGTTGATTAAATTATACAATATTTGTATAATTTGTCTAATGCCGTTAATAGGATTTTATTGGGTTGGAGAGAGATTACACCTGTGATATTATGGGGCCGCCTCTGAACGTGATCAGTAGATGAATCAATATCGATTTTAATAGTTAAGGAGGATAACGGTGAGCAACAAAACAATCCAGGCTGACTACTGGGATAGGAAGATAGATATCGATGTGCCGGGAGATACGGTTTTAGGAGAGATCCCCAATCCTCCGGCCCTGCAGGACCCCGAGAAGGCTATAAGAGATGCTATTGCCAAACCGATCGGCGCGCCATCCCTGGCCGAGCTGGCTAAAAAAGCGCGTAACGGCAAAGTTACCATCGGTTTTGATGACCCGTCGCGGCCGGGCAAGCCGCGGCAGATGATCATACCCATTCTGGTGGAAGAGCTCCTCAAGGCAGGTGTAAAAGAGCAGAATATATATTTGCTGTGCGGCAGCGGGAATCACTGCAAGTGGACCCCTCTGCAGCTGAGGGCTTGTCTGGGTGCTGATCTGTATGACAGGTTTGCGCCCGCCGGCAGCGCGTCGAGGATTAATAATCATGATTGCCACGATGACGAGAACCTCGTATATATGGGCACCTCTGCATTGGGAGATTATGTAGAGTATAACAGGGCGCTGCAGGATTCCGATCTTTTCATTTATACCGGCACGGTGGTCGTTTCGAACTGGGGTGGTATGACGGGCACCGGCGTTATCATCGGTTTCCCCAGCACACGCAGCATGACATCAACGCACGGCTTTCCGGTAGTAGGCCATCCCGATTCCTGCCACGGCAACCAGCATACTATGCTGTACCGCGCTCACAAGGAAGCGGTCATGGCCCAGATCGAGAAATTCACAGGCAAGCGTGTATTCTATGTCGATGTCGTCCCCACCGCCGGCGGCGTCCCTGCCGGAGTTTTCGCCGGCTATTCTCCTGAGATCAATGAGCCCACCTGGAAGTTCGCCGAGAGCATCTACCATATGGAGGTGCCTCAGGCCGATGTGCTTATTTATGGTGTGCCGCGCTATTCGCTTTACGGCGAGACCAGCAATCCTCTTATCGCCCTGGCTGCGGCCTGCGCTCCCGTACGTATGTGGGTCAATAAACCATTGCTGAGGGAAGGCGGCGTTGTCATCGCGCTGGCGCATTGCGACGGCACGATAGACGAGAGGTCGCACCCGTCTTATGCGGAGATACTCGATCTATACCGGAACTGCTTCTCCATGCGGGAGCTGTCAATCTATGAGGAGGAGTTCAGGCATCGCGAGGATCTAATCTTTAAATACCGTCATGCTCATGCCTACGCGCCGGTCCACGGCTTCTGGCTGATGTACGAAAGCGAGTACGCGCTCAACCAGGCCAATAAGATCATCATGGCGGGTGTGCCGGGTATGGATAATCCTCTGGCTCAGGTGCAGGTAAGCGGCACCGGCGGTCCGGGTTCAGCCAGGGATGTCGGTTGCACTCCTGCCAGGGATTTCAAAGAGGCAATGAAGATAGCCGAGAAAGTCGTTGGTAAGAATCCGCGGGTGATGGCCTGCCCATCCTTCTGGACCAGGATCAGGCCCAGGTTCTACGTCAAATAATATTGCTTGTTAAAACAGGAGGCATAAAATGCGTCTTCAATCTTATCAGGGCGAAATCAAGGACCACCTGCAATACCTGGGTATCTGGGACAACCTCGTTGCCGGGAAACTGAAATGCTTTGTCTGCAAAGTCAAGCTTAATAAGGACAACTTCGGACTGGCCTTCAGGAACCTGGACAAGCTGGAAACGACCTGTAATAAGCTCGATTGCGTGCGTACAGTTACGCACGTTTTAAAGGACTGAACCTTATTTAACTAATATGCAGGAGAAAGCTAATGACAACTTTTTATGATGACAGAAGGCCGTATGACAATTATGATCCCTCCACCAGGGAGTGGGACGCTATATTTATCGGAGGCGGAGCATCGGGCAGGTTCGGCTCCTCGTATTTCCGCGCTATGGGCGGAAACCAGCTGACCATCGAGGCGGACAACCACCTGGGCGGGAAGTGCTGCAAGAATGCCTGCGTGCTGCACCATTACCTGTACGAGATCGCAGTCGAGCTGGACAAGGCCAGGATATGGGATAAGAAAGAGTACTGGCCCAAGTTCCCCAGGAAAAACGGCAAAGTTGAAATACTGCCCGTCCTTCGAGATTTTATTATCGGCCGCGAGTATGTCTTCGATTTCATGTTTCATCAGAGCAAGGAACAGCTCAAGCTGCAGTTCCTGCTCAACCAGCGCGCTTCCGTGCTTGATGCGCACACTGTAAAAGTCGAGGGCAAGGGCGAGTTTAAAACGAAGAACATCATAGTGGCGGCCGGCGCCGGCCCGTCAGTGCCTCCCGTGCCCGGGACCAATCTCAAGGGCGTATATACCTATGCGGACTTCCTCGAGCTCGACTATGAGCCCAGGGATGTAGTTGTTGTGGGCGCCTCCAAGAGCGGATTGCCCTGGGCCGCCTTTTTTAACGCGGTAGGCTGCAACACCACTGTGGTGGAGATGATGCCGGCTCTCAGCCAGTTCCCTATCGATGATGATGTGCGGGAATATACCCTGCGCATGATGAAGATCAGGGGTCTGCCCGTGCTCGATGAGACCACGCTGGTCTCGATCAACGGGAGCGGCTCGGTCAAGTCTGTAACGGTCAAGGGTAAAGACGGCGTGGAGAAGACAATTAAGGCAGATCTTGTCTACCTGGGAACCGGCTGCACCCCACGCTCCGACATTGTCACTCCGGTCGGTGTTAAAACCGGCACTAAGAAAGAGATAATTATTGACAAACACATGGCAACCAACGTACCCGGGATATATGCCAGCGGCGATATAACCGGAGGCGTCATGGAGATGTGGAAGGCCAGGCAGGGCGGTATGATGGCGGCCAAGAACATTCTCGGCGCTCCTGCGGAATTTGAGACCGATCTGTTTGCCGATACCTTGCACACGTTCTACGAGACCACCTGGGTTGGTATGACCGAGAAAGAGGCCAAAGAGAAGGTTGGGCAGGTCTTTGTGGCCAGGATGCCGATACAGGGCTACAAGAACTGGCTGCCGTTGCCTCTGGCGGAAGGAAGCATGCAATATGCTCACCAGTGGACTGACCTGTCCGGCTTCCAGAAGATTATCTACGATGCAAAGAGCCGCAAGTTCCTGGGAGCTCAGCATGTAGGATACGGAGGCAAAGACTCGTTCCAGTACCTGCTGTACCTGCTGAAGAAGGGTGCGACTATCGATGACATTGCCAACCTGACGGAGCTGTTCATTAATCCCACCCACTTTATCCAGCTCTCGCGCTTGCGCTCCGGCATGAAGGACCTTGTTGACCTGGGTTAGGTCCGGATAGAGTCCGCGCTTTACAGCAGCTCATGCGGCGGTTAAGATAGCTGGTGCTCGGGCTCGTCCGGCTACTTGCTGAAAATAACGAGCTTACGAAGGTGGTTGACTGATGATGAAGCTTAAAGAATTTACCGGGAAAATTGCCTTTGTTACAGGTGGGTCAAGCGGCATAGGCCTGGCCTGCGCCGGGTTGCTGGCCGCCAGGGGAACCGATGTAGCCATTTTTGCGCGCGGCCGGGAACAGCTTGATAAGTCTCTTGTACTAATCGAAGGGAACAGGGTCGCGCAGAAACAACGTTTCATGGCTTTCGGGCTTGATGTATCTCAGCGCGATCAGGCTGAAAACGTTCTCAATAAGGCGGTGTCCGATCTCGGAGTTCCCGACATTTTGATCAACAGCGCCGGGATTTCATTTCCGCAGCGGTTTGAAGATATCCCGCATGCTAAATTCGATGAAATCGTTCATGTCAATCTGAACGGGACATGGAATACGGTGTCCATACTGCTGCCTCATATGAAGAAGCGGGGCGGATATATAGTCAATGTTTCCTCGGTCGCCGGTTACATAGGGGTCTATGGCCTGTCCGCTTACAGCGCGTCCAAATTCGCGGTTATGGGTTTCTCAGAAGCTTTGCGCAGCGAATTGAAGAGGTTCAATATCTCCGTTTCCGTGTTGTGTCCTCCCGATGTAGATACGCCCATGCTGGAGAAGTCAAACAGAATAAAACCCGAGGAGACCAGGGCAATTTCTTCATCCGCTTCCCTTATTAAACCGATTGATGTTGCCAGGGAGGTGGTGGCAGGCATGGGCAGGGGACAGTTTCTTATCCTGCCGGGCTCAGGCACGAAGTTCACGCATACCATGAAAAGGCTTTTCCCCGGCCTGGTGGAATCGATAATGGACGGCCAGATAAAGAAAGTGGCTAAACGCGCTTAATCAGTGCTGCAGGATCCTGAAAAGACCTATTCGCCAAGGCGGATAATGTTCGCCGATTTCATGCCTACCGTGCATCCGCGTGTATCGAATACCAGCTTGGCTTCCTTTACTATCGATTTCAGGTCATAACAGCTGTGATCGGTTACAATTGCCACGCAATCGTAGTTGCTGAATACCTTCTTGGTCAGCTTGATCGAGCGCAATTTGCAGTTGCCCTCCTTAAAAGCCGGGATGTATGGATCGTGGTAATGCACGGTGGCTTTCTTCTCCATGAGCAGTTCGATAACCCTTAAAGCCGGAGACTCCCTGACGTCCTCGATGTCTTTCTTATAAGCTACGCCAAGTATAAGGATTTTGGACCCCTTCAGACTTTTACCCCGTGTATTGAGAGCGGCAACTGTTTGCTCGACAATGTATTCAGGCATCGTTTCATTGATCTCGGCAGCCAGCTCAATGAACCTGGTATGAAAGAAATACTCCCTGGCTTTGCTGGCGAGGTAATATGGATCAAGAGGAATGCAATGCCCGCCCACCCCCGGGCCCGGATAAAACGGCATATATCCAAAGGGTTTTGTGGATGCAGACTTGATCACTTCCCATACATTGATCTTCATCTTTTCGCAGAGCTTGGCGAGCTCATTGACCAGGGCTATATTCACGCTGCGGAAAACATTCTCAAAGACTTTATCCATCTCCGCTACTTCCGGCGTGGATACTTCCAACACCCTGTCTGAAACATGGCGGTAGAGCAGTGCGGCGAGCTTGGTTGACGTGGGCTCCATCCCCCCGACTATCTTAGGGGTGTTTTTGATAGTAAATTTCCGGCTGCCCGGATCGATGCGTTCCGGTGAGAATGTGAGGAAATAGTCCACTCCCACTTTTAATCCGGTTGATTCCAGTATCGGCAACACCACTTCCCGCGTCGTGCCCGGATAAGTGGTGCTCTCAAGTATAACCAGATGTCCCAACCTCAGGAAACGGGCGATATCGTTGGTCGCGCTGACGATGTAGGTTAGATCCGGCTCCTTGGTCTTTGTGAGTGGAGTGGGAACGCAGATAATAATGGTGTCCGCCCTGCGCAGTGCCGACTGACTGATGGTAGCCTTTAACCTTCCTTTGGTGACTGCTCTTTTCAGGCGCGCCGATTCTATGTCGAGCAGGTAAGAAACGCCGCGTGTGATCTTGTTAACGCGTCCCTTATCAGCATCGACACCGGTTACATTGAATCCTGCTTCAGCGAAGGCCAGGGCCAGAGGTAGCCCCACGTATCCCAATCCAACGACCCCGATGTCAGCCGATTTGTCACGGATCCTGCTTTCCAGGTTCCTCAGATCGTTCACCGTTAATTCCGGCCTTGCCATTTTTAGCCTCACATATGTTTATTTACTTACGCATTAATCAGATTATGCATAGTTTAACCGCGCGATTAAACTGTGTCAAAATGCAGTCAGTCTGACCCGGTCACGAGTGTCATATAGGGTTTAGGAATTAGCGGCTTCTCGTACCGCGATTGACATATTGATGAATTTAGTTATAATGGAAGCTGATTGCGTATGCAGCAACAGGGGCAGCAAAAGAACAAGTACCTCTACGTTCTCTCGGATATCTCTGACATCGTTTCCAGTTCGTTATCGGAAAGGGAGGTTCTGGACGGTGTGCTGTGGGAACTGGGGAACGTTATTGACCTTGAAGCCTGTTGGGTACAAAAATACAGCCCCGGCAATAAAACACTCACACTGGTGTTGCATCATGGGTTACCGGACCAGCTTGCCAGGGAGCTGGAGGCTATGACTGTGGGCAACGACATTATCGGGGTTATAGCCCAGACACGTAAACCCCTGTTCTGCAACGATATGGCACACGATGCCAACTATCGCTGGGAATCTGCCCTACAAAATGGATTTCTGTCATTCATCGCCTCTCCCATAATATCAAGTGGCCAGCTGCTGGGCATCGTTGGTGGTCTATCCACCAAATCGGATATTTTTACCGTCAATGAGCTCAAACTGATTGCAGCCGTCAGTGCCAGCATATCCGAGGTCTGTCGTAAGATCGCTGTAGGGCCGCTTGATAACGAGGCTGCAAAGCAGCAGGACGAGATTACGCACACCCACCTGTTTTTGAGTGCTTTAAGTCACGAATTAAAGACACCTTTAACTGCGATTATAGCTTCAAATGGCCTTCTGATCGAGGAATTAGACAGGCGGCATGAGACGGTTTTGCTTAAACTGGCACAGAATATCTCGCGTAGCGCAACGAGCCTGCAAAACCGCCTGAACGAATTGATTAACCTGTCCAAGAATAAGGACGAGTCATACGGGATCGCAAAGAAGGATTTCGACTTTTCTATGCTGGCTGCCGAGGTCGCCGACCAGGTCCTTTCGCTGGCCAGGCAGAAGAAGCAGACGCTGAGTTTGGAGGTGGAACCCTATATTAAAATCAATGCTGACGATTAGCGCATTGAACAGGTTTTACTGAACCTTCTGTCCAACGCAATTAAATTTACCCCTGAAGGCGGTCAGATATATCTCAGGGCAGCCAAGGATGGGAACAGGCTGGTTATCAACGTGCAGGATACGGGGCCGGGCATACCCAACGAGGAAAAGCGTAAGCTTTTCATCCCCTATTATCATCCTTCTTCCGACAGGTCGGGAATACCCGGATTGGGCTTAGGGTTGGCCATCAGTAAGCAAATAGTGGAGCTGCACGGAGGTGCAATCTGGGTACAGAGCGAGGTCGGCAAAGGCAGTACCTTCTCTTTCTCGCTGCCGATACATGAAAAATAAGCTGGAGTAGCAATCATATGCCGGGACAACTGAAGATCTTGCTCGTAGAGGATAACGCCGATATCAGGGAGGTAACCAACCTGATATTCGAGATGCACATGCCTGAAGCCAGGATAATACCGGCGGTAAAGGGCGCGGATGGGCTCGCCCTGATGAAGTCGGAATCGCCCGATATGATCATTCTCGACCTGGGGTTGCCCGACATGGATGGCATGAAGGTACTGAAGGAAATCCGCAGCTACAGTGACATCCCTATCGTTATACTTACCATCAGGGGCGATGAAACCGATAAGGTGAGGGGTCTGGAGATGGGTGCGGATGACTATATCGTGAAGCCTTTCAATCATAACGAACTGCTTGCCCGTGTGAAGGCTGTCTTCCGGCACCGCGGCAAAAGAGGCATAACCGACAAGAAGGAGGAAGTCAAGGCTGCGCCGGCAGTCGTTGCCAGGCATGTTCCTGCAGAAAAGAAATTAAAGATGGACCTGTCGGCAGGTACGGTGCTGAAGAATGGTGAGCAGGTTAAACTCTCGACTACGGAGTTAAACCTTCTCAAACTTCTTGTTGCTCGGCGATATCGGGAGATGATATACTGACCAAGATCTGGGGCATAGAGTACGTGGACTGCAAATCAAATCTGCTGCAGTATATACGTCACCTGCGTGAAAAACTGGAGGAGAATCCTGATAAACCGCAGATAATCATCCAGGAAGACAACGGTTACAAAATCGCTCAAAATGCGGTCGAATATATATAAATTAATGAAAATTCCTAACTTATTAACGTGAGTGACTGGATATGAGTCAGATTCTCTTTCTTTCAAGCGATCCCGTCTTAAAAGAGAAGAACGTCGAGATCCTGCAGCAGAGCGGCCTTGATGCCAGCGGGACGTCAGGGTGTCTCGACGCTCTGGTGATGATGGACAAGGGCAATTATGATGTCGTGATAATTGACGACGAGCTGTCGGATGTCAGCGGTTATGAAGCATGTCTCAAGATCAGGCAACAGCACGGCGCAGTAATCGTTCTCCTGGGCACTATCGCGGATTCGGATGCATGGGCTCGTGTAGAGGAACTGGGTTTCGATCTTTACCTGCGCAAACCTGTCAGCCCGCGCAAGCTGCTGGCGCGAATTAAGGCTTTGTTAAGGCGTCCCGGTGCCGAGGGCGCAACTGAGGAAGCCGGTGTAAAGCCTGCCGTTGCGGAGGCAGCCGTTAAACCTGCAGCGCGGTCAGTGACGAAGCCGGCTGAAACGGCTGCACCGGCAGCGCCGGTCCATAGCCAGCCGCCGCCGGGTGTACAGCAGCCCGCTGCCCAGGCACAGGAAAGGATTATCATCAGGCCTCGGACTGAAACTCCGCCGCAGCCGCAGTCTCCTCCCCCGCAGCAGGCATATGTGCCGCCGGCCCCACCTGTACCGGTAACTCCGACCAGTCCGGCGCAGGAGACGGCGGAGAAGCCGGCCGTTATAGTACAGGGTCCTGCGGCGCCGCAGGTCCAGCAGCCGCCACCCGTAGTAGTGCCTCCGCTGGGGCGAGACATCAAGAAACCCAGCGCACCTATCATAGTTAATCCTCCCTCTCAGCCTGCTACCTTCGCAGCCAAGGCGCCGCAACCGCAGGAGGATGCCGGTGCGGCCGTTCTTGAGGATCACAGAGTGATTAAACTGGTCGATGCGCTGGTAAGCGGTAAACTGCCGGATATCAATCCGGTGGTAGATTTCAGCTACAAAATGGGATATGCATACCCGTCCGTCAGCAGTTTGATCGACACCTCGGAGGTCGAGACCATAAATATTCTTAAATCTCTGGCCAGTGCCGGAATATTGATCAAGCAGCCGTATGAGAAGTTTTACGTCGACCCCGACGGTCTGTTTCAGATTGTCCCCATTGAAAGGTGCCCGCGCTGCGATTCCTCCAATATCATCAAAGGGCAGCTGGTGGAGCATTTTGCCTGCGGTTACGTTGGACTTGACAGGGATTTCAAACAGGACAGCAGGTACGTCTGTCCCAAGTGTCGCAAAGATTTAAGATTGATCGGCACGGATTATCGCAACGTCGGCATCCACTACCGGTGCCAGGATTGCAGCGAGGTATTTACTGTGCCGGTCGTAAAATGGCGCAATATGAAGACGCGCAAGATCTGGGGCGCCGAGGAACTTAAGGAAATCGAGGCTTCTTCCTATCAGTTCAGCCCGGATAAGAAGGGCTGGCTGGAATTCCAGCTCAAGCCGAAAACGCAGCTGGTCGATTTCCTGAAGCACCAGGGATACCAGGTCCATGAGCTGGCTCAGCTCACCGGCCGTTCGGGCGCCGTGCACACCGTGGATGTGCTGGCTATCAGGGACGATATTATAACCAAGATCAATCTTGGCATAGGTATCCTGGTGGCTCCTTCGGGTGAACCGGAGGTCGGGCTTGAATCGCTTTTCAGATTCGACACCAGGGCTTATGATATCGGTATCAACTACAAAGTGGTAATTGCTATACCCAAGCTCGGCCAGGAGGCACTGAATTTCGCCGGCCATCAGATGATAAGAGCGTTTGAAGCCAAGACACTGGCAACAGTGGTTGCGGATATCACTCATCTTGACCGCTCCAACATCGGAATGCAGAGCAGGGTCGAAGCGGGAGCCAACCATTCCGGCTCAATTGCGGCCAACGCGCGGGGCATCATCGTCAGGTTCCTCCGCAATAGAGGCTATGAAGTGTATGAAAGAGCACTGATTTTGGGCAAATCGGGTATCGAGCATATATTCGATATCTTTGCCAGGCGTGATGACAAAATAGTTGTCCCCACAATTGCCATCGGCATAGGCAATGAGACCGGTCAGCAGATCGGCCTGGATGAGCTGTCCAAATTCGATGCGGCAGCTTTCGACGCCGGTATACGCAATAAAGTATTCCTTGGCCTGTCTGAGATAAGCACGCAGGCCAAGCAATTTGCCATGCAGCAAAAAATTGATATTATTGAGCAGCAGGACCTGCGAAAACTGACGTGATCGACTTGAGTAATTCAATCGGTGTTCTCCGCATAGCAGGGCTTTTTAGCGTTAAGTGAAATGAGAAATATAGCTGTATTTGTTGTGGCTATTCTTTTTCTTGCACTGTTGATGGGTATATTCTACTTCATGCCCGTCGAGTCGGTCTGGATTACGCTGGGTGCCCTCGCTGTCATCGTTATATTTCATTTTCTCTCTCGCTTGATCAGAGGGAAACAGGTGCATGAGTCCAAGCCAAGCCAGTGGGAGAATCTCACGTCGTTACTGGTGATATTTGTCATTATCTTTATTATCTTCGTAGTAACGCTCTGGGACGTAGTACCTTCGGCCCTGATCTATGTGCTCATGGTTTCCCTTGTATTTACCATGCTGATCAATTTCCTCACGGTGCCGCTGGCGATTTTTCATAAAATAAAACAGAAAAAAGAGGTATTCCAGCCCAGTTCTTACAAGCCGAGGGTCAGCATCATCGTGCCGGCGTTTAATGAGGAAAAAGTACTGGCCAGGACGCTCGAAACGCTGGTTGAGGCCGATTATCCGGACAAAGAGATCATCGTAGTCGACGACGGGTCAAAGGACAATACTTATTCTGTCGCCACCGAGTTCAGCCGCCGCGGTGTAAAAGTGGTGCGGCGTCTCAATGGAGGGAAATTCGCCGCGCTGAATACAGGTATAGCCATATGCTCGGGTGAAATCGTGATTACCGTTGATGCCGACAGCATGATTGCGCGTGGGGCCATAAATGAGATGGTCAGAGGATTTGAGGATCCCAGGGTGGCCGGTGTGGCGGGCAATTTGAAAGTATTCAATCGCAATAATTTACTTACCAAGCTGCAGGCTCTGGAATACATCGTCCAGATTCAGATCGTCCGGAGAGCTTTTGAGAATTTCGGCTCCCTGACCGTGGCATCCGGCGCCTTCAGTGCTTTCCGTAAGTCGGCTCTGGAGGAAGCGGGCTACTATGATCCCGACTATCTGCTTGAAGATTTCGATATCACAATAAAGATGCTTAAATCGCATCAGATACTTCACGGCAGCAATGAGGCGATTTGTTATACAGAAGCCCCCGAGACTTTCAAGGATGTCTACCGCCAGCGCTTGAGCTGGTTCCGCGGCGATTTTCAGAACTTCTGGAAGCACAGGGACGCCTTCTTTAATCCCAGATTTGGAATCATGAATAAGCTTACATTCCCCTATATGCTGTTATCCATGACGCTCGTACCGCTTGCCAGCCTTGTTGTTATGGTGACTTCAATCATCATGATAATTGATGGTGAATGGATGACGCTGGTACTGGCCTTCGCTCTCTTTGCCGTACTGCAATTACTGCTCTCTCTTATAGCTATTCTGGTAGCTGAAGATGATCTTAAACTGGCGTTGTATTCACCGCTCTTCATTATCGGATACAAGCAGTTCCTGGACTTCACCATGATCAAGGCCTTGATCGATATAATTGTGGCCGGCGGCACATACCTTAAACGCGAGAGAGTCACCAGGATAGGTGACGCCCCGCGCGGCAAACAACCTGCACCCGCTGAGGTGCTGCTTGAATTACAGGCCAAGCCATCCAAAGGTTTGAAGGCCGATAGTTGAGAATTGCCGTTCGGCCGGTCCCGATATTTTGCGGTTAAGTAATTATTCAAGATAAAGCTGATGAGTGATATCCTCAAGAAATACAGCGGGCTGCGCGTTCTGGTGACGGGTGGAGCAGGGTTTATCGGGTCGCATCTCGTGGAAAAGCTGGTCAATCTTGGCGCAACCGTATGCGTTGTGGATACCATGCTGTGCGGCAACAAAATCGAGGGGCTCAAGGAGGGCAAAAACCTGTCCGTACACCGGCTGGATGTCACGGATGCCAAGGCCATCGCTCCCTTATTTAAAGGCCAGGATATGGTTTTTCATCTTGCAGCCGTGGTGGGTGTTGAAGAAACTCAGGACCAGCCTGTTAATCTGCTCAATGTTGAAGTGATCGGCACCTCCAATGTGATCTCACTGGCGGCCAGGAACAAGGCCAGGCGTTTCGTGTTTGCTTCCTCTTCGGAGGTTTATGGCGATTCCGTCAAGCCCATGGTGGAGGAGGGGCCGTTTAATCCCAAATCCACCTATGCATTAACCAAATTGATGGGTGAACATTTCTGCATGGCTTACCATAAGAAGTACGGTCTTGATTATACGTCGCTGCGTTATTTCAATGCGTACGGTCCCCGTCAGGACGACAGGTTCGTATTGTCCCGCTTTGTCAACAGAGCTCTGGCAGGCAAGGATATTATTATCTATGGCGATGGGAAGCAGACGCGCGACTTCACGTACATTGACGACACCATACATATGACTCTGCTGGCCGGCATCATGGATGAAGGTACAAACCAGGTGATGAACTTCGGCACGGGAAAAGATGTGTCCATTAATACGCTGGCCGATATGGTTTTAACCGCTCTGGATCTGAAAGGCAAGGTCAAGACGAAATACGTTGATTATGACCGGCTCAGGTCGCTGGACATCGAAGTGTTTAACCGGATTGCAGATACGCGGAAAGCTGAGTCGCTGCTCGCCTACAGACCGGTTACAGGCCTGGAATCGGGTTTGCAGAAGTACATAGCCTGGTATAAGAACAGGAAGTAGCAGGATAGCCGGGTAACGGCTATTTCTCGCCCGTATGGTAGCGGTACCATTGCTCGAAGGTCATTATCGTAGCAAAGGACTTAAACCACTTCACAATGGTTTCAACTTTCTTCAGCTTGTCCAAATCGGGCTTGCCATTCTTGTCAATGAAACAATCGGGATGGAGGCTGATTACGCCTACTCCCAGGGCGTTCATGCCGGTGCACACTGTAATGGCAAAGTCGTTGTACACCTGTGATTCCCCCCATGCGTCTACATAAATACAGTAATCCTTCTGCTGCATGGGCTTGTCCAGGTTGACTATATCAGTCCACTGGCAGTTGTACCAGTCGCACAGGTCGGACCCGGTGGGGATGCGGTACATGCCTTTGTCCAGGTCTATCCGGCAGTTATAGTCGACAGGTTTCACAGAGGGGCATGGTTCATCTGATCTATGAACTGAAAATATTTTGTAGCCGGCGTCCTGAATCGCCCTGTATCCGAGTTCGTCATAGTAGTCCGTGGGGACGGTGAAGCATATCGGATTGATGCCGTAATATTTCAGGTATTTGCAGCGGGCCTGCAACAGCTTGTATTTCAGTTCATCGTATGTGACCTTGGCTTTTTCCGCCTCCGCTTTGGCGGCGTACACATTTATACACGGGTCTTCATCAAGATGCTTGAGGTAGTTCTGGCTGATATCAAGCTGATAATAGGTCCAGTCGTAGCCGTGAACGCTGATACCGACCACGTTGTCATCCGCGTATTGTTTCAGCCAGGGGATCTCATATGACTCGGTGCCGTCTACATTGGACACGACGCCGCAATCCAGCGGCACCCCGTTCCTCTGGAATACCTTTATGATTTCCTGCACGACTTCTTCACGATAGCCCTTGGCAACGTCATCCAGCCTGAAGATGATGATGGGTCCGCCGTGGTAAGGGGGAAGCGGCCGCTTTAAACCCGGGGAATCCATGGGGCAGCCGGTCATATATCCGTACCAGTCGCTTAGCGTGGTAACATCGCCAAGACCCCCGCAGGAATTAACCAGTGCAGACAGCTGCAGCAGTTTGGCGGGATCGGGTTTACCGTTTGTGTCGAGCACCGCGGTGACGGGCAATTCGATAACGGCCACTCCTATTTCTTTGATGTTCTGTTTAATGGTCTTGTACAGTGAGGTTGTATTGTCGAATGCTTGGGAGAGGTCGACCTCTCCGAGCGTGGAAAGACGGTATAATCCCCCACTGTCCAGCTGGCCCGACCAGTTCACCGGTTTGATCGAAGGTTTGAGGGCCGATGCGTCGTTATAGACGATAACCTTAAATCCGCTTTCCTGCAGCGCCCTGTAGTTGGCTTCATTAATAGCCTCAGTCGGCAGCCAGCAGGAGTAAACCGCTGACCCGAATATATATTTAACTTGATCTCGAATCAATGCAAGGTTGGCTGCAAAAGCTGTGAATTCGCCGCCGGTCAGTGACGTTCCAGACTTCAGCCAGTCAACGTAATGACCGTCCACGCTGGTATCTATGATCCCCGCATCCGAAAAATAGGTCAGTTCGTGGGTGCTGTCATTCAGGCCGAAATTCCTGTCGGGGGGCTTGATGGCGACATCGAGAGAGGCCCTGTTCTCCGCGAATACGCGTATGATCTCCTGCACGGCATTTATATATTTATCATCCATCTGATCAAGCACGAAAATGATGGCGCTGCCGCCTTCGTAGGGAGGTGTTTGTAGTTTTCTCTCATGTGCCGCTGGAACCGACTGAGAGGTAGTCGGAACAACGTTAGATGTTGGTGGAGTGGCAGTACAGCCTATAGACAGGAGTAAAACGAGACATAATAGAGTATTTATCAAACGTGCTGCCGGCGAGTTCATGCTGATATCATAAGACCTTGATCAGTCATTAGTCAAAGTGTGGCGGCAAGCGCTCTGCATGCCTCAATGAGCTTGACGTCAGTTGTATATTGAAGGCATAGCTCTATATCGGATTTCGCCTGCTCGATATTATGCAGGTTCTTGTGAATTATAGCCCGCGTAAAATAGGCCCAGGCGAAGTCATATTGAAGCCGTATGGCCTCGTTTATATCGGATAAAGCCCTATCGTACATGCCCTTGCCGTTATAGGCCCAGGCGCGGTTGGCCCAGGCAGCTGCCAGCTTGGGGTTTTTGGATATGGCTACGTCACAGTCCTCTATGGCCAGGTCCCAGAGGCGGAGATTATTAAAGGCCCAGGCGCGCGTTACATCTGCATGTGCGAATTCGACGCTTAATTCCATCGATTTAGTAGCGTCGGCGATGGCAAGGCGGTATTCTTCTTTCCATATATAGCCGCGTGCCCGCATATTGTATGCAAGTGCGGATTTGGGATTAAGTTCAATGGCCTTGTTGCAGTCATCCATGCCCATCTGCCACCAGTCTTTGGAGGAATCATAGGGATACTTCTCAAAGTAGGCCCAGGCGCGCTGTGTGTATGCCTGCGGCAGGTTGGGATTGAGCTTGATTGCCTTATCACAGTCGGCGATGGCCAGGTCGTAATTGCCCCTGGCAGTCTGCGCCCATGCGCGATTTACATAAGCCGTGGCGATCCTGGGATCCAGACTTATCGCCGTATTGCAGTCTTCGATGGCCTTTTCATAACCGCCGGTCTGGTTATATACCCAGGCGCGGTTCGCATATGCCAGGGCAAGTGTAGGGTCGAGATCAATGGCTTTATTGCAGTCGGCCAGGGCGTTTTCGTAGTTGCCCATCTCGTTGTAGTTCATAGCTCTGAATATGTAGGCCATGGCCCTGGTCGGCTCAGCGGCGATGCCGTCGGTGCAGGCTATTATCGATTCCCTGTACTCTCCCAGTCCGTACAGCGCCCAGCCCTTATTGATATAGCCCAGCGCAATCTTGGGGCTCAGCTCGATGGCCTTCAGAGAGTCGGCCAGCGCCAGTTGATACTGCCCCTTTTCATTGTAGGCCGAGGCGCGCGTGGTGTATGCCAATGCGATGTTGCCCTTCTTGTTTATAGCTCTGGTGCAATCATCGATGGCCAGATCGTATTCACCTATCTGGTTATAGGCCAGGGCCCTGTTGATATAAAAGAAAGGCTGGTTCGAATCCAGGCTGATGGCCCTGGTATACTCCTCGATCGCTTTGTCCCACTGCTTCTGGCTGTATAAATCATTTCCCGCCTTATAATGATCGGTGGCGCGCTCAAAGATTGAGCAGGACATGAGGAGCGTTGAGACGGTGATTAAAACAACGATAACGGCTATTCTATTCCACATGCTGTTCATAAGCCTTATCCAAAATACTATTTATATAGCCAGGCGCCAGGTTATTTTGCGAGTTTCCACTTCCACTTGAGTTCCGGCAATTGCAGGCAATCCATGCTGGTCACATAAATCACCTGTTCCGAGGGCGATATCTGGCTCGCAACGGCCTTTCCGCTGACTGTTACATCCGTCATCTTCCATTCATTATGATGGTTGATGATACGTCCCTGGTGCCAGCAATTATATATATCGCTGCCGGTATCCTTGTTCCGATCGAGTATCGTCCATTCAACAAATTTATTCGGGTAAGGGCTCCAGCCTTCGTAAATAGGTTCGGGTGTAACGTTTTCGGAACTGCTCTGGGGCCAGACAATTGCTCCGTCAGCTGTCTTGACGATTACCAGAAATTTCTGAGATACCTCATAGCATCCATCGGATGCCCTCAATGTATACAGAGTGGTTGCCTTCGGTGATACGGTGATACTTTGGGTGTCGACGCCGATATTTCCAATGCCCGGTTCAATGGAAAGAGAAGTAGCGGCGACTGTTTTCCAGGAAAGGACTGTCTGCTCGCCCAGTAGTATAGTTTTAGGTTTAGCAACGAAAGACGAGATATCAAGTATAACACAGGTGATACTGTTATTGGCGACCGGGGGATTAGCTGGATTGTCCACCGGTTGTGGTAATTCATTCACCGTGCATGAGGAGCCGATCAATATCACTACCAGCATCAATAATGATATCGCCGGTGCACTGCACCTCCGTTTAAGCAACATGTCGAATTGTATACGATCTATCGTCCGGATATATTAGTTCCATTATAGCGTCCCTTCCTTGTTTTGGGAATACGGCGCATTGCGTCATAATTATTGTTACCGAAAAGGCAGTACTTGCGTCAAAATTAATGTTACCGTAGGAGGGTAACGGCAACATGACGCGAAATAGTAT
>Ga0209609_10000496_pt1 | contig 23787 bp, 20 predicted proteins | sample LakKivw325mmetaG_FD_184136 | JGI IMG/M metagenome (GOLD analysis project Ga0209609, IMG submission 184136) | Anoxic lake water microbial communities from Lake Kivu, Rwanda to study Microbial Dark Matter (Phase II) - Lake Kivu water 325m metaG... | ecosystem: Environmental > Aquatic > Freshwater... | reverse complement strand
ACACCAAGCACGGGCTGACCATCCTCAGCCTGGGCCTGCCGCTCGTCGCAATTTACACGATGACGAGCATCGGCAGCATCGGCGGCGGCTGGCTGTCATCGGCGCTTATCAAGCGGGGCTGGACGGTCAACCGGTCCCGGAAGGCGGCCATGCTCCTCTGCGCCGTGTGCGTCGTGCCGATCGTGACCGTGTCGCGCACCGCCGACCTCTGGACGGCCGTTCTCGTCATCGGCCTTGCGGCCGCGGCCCACCAGGGCTGGTCGGCGAACATCTTCACCCTGGCCTCGGACATGTTCCCGAAGCGGGCCGTGGGCTCGATCGTCGGCCTCGGCGGCATGGCCGGGGCCGCGGGGAGCCTGCTGTTCGCGCCGCTCGTCGGGATCATCCTGGAGCGGACCCGCAACAACTACCTCATTCCCTTCCTCATTTCGGGATCGGTCTACCTTGTCGCCTTCGTCATCGTCCAGGTCCTGGCTCCGCGGCTCGCGCCTGTCGCCCTTGTCGAACCCGGTTCCCGCGCGGCTTGACAGGGTTCCCCGGCGCGGATATCCTCACGGCGGAATGACGAAGGACGAGCCGACGACGAGCGCCGAGGCGGGGGCCGAGGCGAAGGCCGCTCCCCCCAAACCCGGCCGCATCTGGGAGATCGACTTTCTGCGCGGCGTGTCCATCATCCTCGTCATCGGCTACCACCTGCTTTTCGACCTCGGCGAATTCGTCGGCCTCCCGAAGTTCCTCGGCTGGTCCACGAACCTTTCTTCCGTGGCTTGGACGATCGCCCAGCACTTTTTCGCCGGGCTGTTCGTCCTCCTGTCCGGGACGAGCAGCACTCTGACGCGCAGCAACGTCCGCCGGGGCCTGAAGCTGCTGGCCGTGTCCTTCCTCGTCACGGCCGCGACCTATCTCTTCGACCCCGCCTCCGCCATCTTCTTCGGCATCCTCCAGTGCCTGGCCTTTTCGATGCTCCTCTACGGCGCCGCCTTCAAGAAGGCCCCGTCCTCGGTCTGCGCCCTCTGCGGAGCGGCCGTCCTCGGCCTGACCGCTCTTCTCCCAGTCGTCAAGAGGGCCCTGGTCGTCCGAACGGATTGGCTGATCCCCTTCGGGCTGACCAGCCCGTCGTTCTCGTCCTACGATTATTTCCCGCTCATTCCCTGGTTCGGCGTTTTCCTGATCGGCGCCGCCCTGGGCAAGTCCGTTTATGCGAAGAAAACCGGCCTTCTGCCCTGGCGCATGCCGGCCAATTTCGTCAACTTCGCCGGCCGCCATTCCTTGATCATCTATATCCTGCACCAGCCCCTCATCATGGGCCTCCTTTACGCTTTCAGGCTGACCCACTAGCGTCCTGGCCTCCCTCCCGGCCCGGGACCGTTGTCGCTCGTGACGCGGGGCTTGTCCGGGCCTCGGTGGCCCCGGATTTCCCCTCTCTCAGGACTTTTTCTCGCCGGACGGCATCAGCGGGACCGCTTTCCCGCCTGAAGAACGGGGAACCGCTTCTTGGCACAATTCTTGAATTATCGGGAATAACGATGCTCGAATAGTACCAAAGGAGGCAACACATGATCCGTCCAAACATTTGGCTGTCCCGGATCCTGATCGCCGTCGCCGTCGTCGGCCTGACCATGGTCTCGGCCGCGGCCCAAACCAAGCCGGTCCAGCCTCCGGTCAAGGAGAACGTCGTCAACGAAGTCACCCTCAGCGAGGTCCAATCCACCCTGGGGACGGCCCGCGACGATCGTTCCGGCGTTTCTGATTTCAGTCCGGGCGACGACGGCCGGGTTATCATCGCCTATCATTATTACGACGTCGATGAGTCCAATTACGAGAACGATTTCACCATGGACATCACCCCCAAGATCCAGCAGATGTACAAGAAGTTCAAGAACTTCGACAAGGTCCGGTTCGAAGTCGTCACGAACAACCCGGCCGCGCCGCCCCTGTGGATCCCCTTCGCCGCCTTCGACATCGACCGCAAGACCATCGAGCAGCTTCATTACACCTATTTTGTCGCCAAGTACATCCTCGACCAGACCCTCAAGAATAAAAAGTAGGCCGCGCGGGGCTTCGGCCGCATCGAGCCCGGCTGTGCCTGACCGGAGCCTACCGTGGCGGACCGGAGATCGCTGAAACCTCGCCGCAACGAAACCCTGGAAATTTGCCGTTAAACACTATATAATTGATAGGGTTTATGGACAGGAGGCTCGTGCCATGAGAACGATGAAAGCGGCTTTGCCCGTGATGATCTTCCTCCTCGCCGCCGCGGCGCTCGCTTCGGCCCAGCCGGCGGGCTCCTGCTGCAATTCCCCGGGGCTCGTGCCCGCGGGCCAGGAGCCGGTCTTCCAGGACCTGCCCAAGTCGGGCAAGAAATGCTGGATCGGCGAGGTCGAGTATTTCACCTGGGAGTTTGACAAGACGCCCAAGATGGGCACGTCGATCCTCATCATCAAACTCTATGACAAGGACGGACGCCGCGTCAACGATCTGGCCGTCACCGGTCGGTCGGACATGCCCTCGATGCGCGGCGCCCATGATTCCGGCGAGGTCGCCTTCAAGACCAACAGGGCCGGCGATTACCTCATGCCGGTGAGCGTCGTCATGCCGGGCGACTGGGAGGTCCGGCTGACTTTCTCCCGCAACGGCATCGCCGTCTTCCGGGGCCGCGTCGCCTTCGATGTCTGATGCGGCCGAGCGGCGGCCCGCCGTCCGGCGGATCGCCGCCGGGATCCTCCTGGCCGGCGCGTTGGCCGGCGGACTCGGGCCCAATCGACCCTCTTCTATCTCGAGCTTCAGGCCGTGGGGGCCATGTCCACGGTCTCCGGCCGGGCGCAATGGTTCTCGCTCACGCCGGAAGACGTCATGCAGAAGCCGAGCCTTGGCTTCGATCTCGTCCAGCGCCTGAGCTCCCGGACCCGCGACGTCGGCGTCGTCGCCGTCCAGGCCCGGCTGGCCTACGACCAGGACGGCGACCACACGCTCCAGCCGCAGCTCTTCAACGCCACCTTCCGTCTCAAGACCCGGCCGGTCAATGTCTGGGTCGGGCACAGCCGGCCGGCCATGGGGCTCGCCTCGGTCCTCGACAATCACGCCCTGCTCCTGCCGGACCCGACCATGTTCGGCTTCGGCTTCGACCGCGATTGGGGGATCGGGATCGACCGGGACTTCAGCTGGGGCGGCGCCGCCGCCTCGCTGACGGCCGGGAGCGGCATGCCGCTCTACTTCAAGAGGAACTATCTGGCCGCCGCCCGCGTCTTCAAGGGCGTTCTGGCCCGCGACAACTATAGCCTCGGACTGTCGCTCGCCCAAGGCCGCCTCCTCGAGACGATGGGCTACACCCTGATGGGGCCGGAGCCCTTCGCTTGGGCCTCGGCCGGGCTCGACGGCGCGTTCGTCTGGCGGAACCTGGAGAACCGGGCCGAGGTCCTCGTCGGTCGCCGCGCCGGCTCCGGGACGCTTCTCGCATTCTGGAGATCGGGCCTGTCGCTTCTCGAAGAGGGGCGGCTCAAGGTCGAAGTCCAGCCGGCCCTCATCCGGCGGGCCGGGCAATGGACCTATGCCCTCGGCTCGGGGCTGACGGTTCTCGTGAACGCCGACTTCACCGGGCGCTTCATGGCGCTCTACGACCGAGGGCGCCGGGACGCCCGCTTCGTCCTCCAGCTCTATTACTATAAACGGATCTAAGGATCATGATCATGACCTCTTTCCGCAGCCTCGTTCTCGCAGCCGCCGGCCTCCTGCTCGCGGCTGCGGCCCTGCCGCTCCTCGCCGCCGTCGGGTGCGATCTCAACGACCCCGACCGGGACGTCAAGCGCCTCTTTCCCGATTCGACGAGCTACAAGACGATCTACGTGTCGATCTCGAGGAAGGGCGGCGGCGAGCTCCTCCGGAAGATCGAAGACCGCCTCGGCGACACCTTCACCGGCCTGTTCGAGACGGCCGACGTTCCCTACACGATGTACGAGATCTACAAGGGCGAGACGCTCATCGGCGCCGTCCACGGCGTCAATCAGAAGGGGACCTACGGCGGCCTTCAGGTTTTCCTGGCCCTCGACCCCCGGGGCGTGATCAAGGCCTTTTATTTCCAGAAGCTGACCTCCAAGGCCGGCAAGGCCTTCCGCGATCCCTCCTTTGGGGTCCAGTTCATCGGCCTGAGCCTCTCGGATTTCTATCGCTATGACGTCGTCTCCGGCAAGGAGGACCCGCCGGGGCCGATCAGCCGGATCAAGAACCCGGACCCGGAGGCCGAAAAGGACTTCCGGGCCTCCCTGCGGGCGACGAAGAAGAACCTCATCCTCGTCGACGAGTTCCTCCTCGGCAACGCCCATCTCAGTTCGTTCAAAGGCAACGCGCGATGAAAAAACTCTCCCTTTTCGAAGTCGCCTGGAAGGGCCTGCTGCGCAAGAAGACGCGCAGCCTGCTGACCGTCTTGGGCATCGCCATGGCGGCCTGGGTCTTGGTCAGCCTGTTCGGCTTCAACCGGGGCTATGAGACCTCGCTCAACAAGGACATCGACAACCTCGGCTTCCAGATGCTGGTCGTGGCCAAGGGCTGTCCCTATGAGGCCGCGACCCTCATGCTCAAGGGCGGCACCGGCCTCAAGTACATGGATCCGGCGGTCGCCCGGTCCGTGGCCGCGGAGCCCGAGGTCGAAAGCATCACGCCCATGCTCATGCAGGTCGTCTTCGATCCCAACAAGGGCGAGTCCGGCGGCATGACGGCCTTCCTCGGGGTCGATCCCGCCTCCTACCCGAAGATGAAAAGCACCCTGCCGTTCAAGGCCGGCGGCTGGTTCAGCGACCCGGCGGCGGCCGAGGCCGTCTTCGGCTACGAGGCGGCCGAACTCGAGCAGCGGGAGGTCGGCGACCTCTATCTCATCCCCGAGAAGAACGTCGAGGTCAAGGTCGTCGGCATTCTCGAGCGGACCGGGACCCAGGACGACGGGACGATCTTCCTGCCCCTCCAGGCCCTCCAGAAGATCTTCGGCGTCCCGGAGCTGACCTCGGTCGGCATCAAGGTCAAGAAGGACGCCGACATGAAGGCCTTCGAGGACAAGATGTACAAGCTCCCCGACGTCCAGGTCGTCAGCCTGACGCAGGTCAAGACGACGATCATGACCCTCGTCTCGACGGCCCGCGTGATGGTCCTATCGATCGCCCTGATCGCCATCCTCATCGCCGTGGTGGGGGTCGTCAACACCGTCCTGATGTCGGTCATGGAGCGGCGTCAGGAGATCGGCATCCTCAAGTCGATGGGCGCCCTGGCCGGCGACATCTTCAAGCTCGTCTGGCTCGAAACGACCTTCCTGTGCCTGGCCGGCGGCCTCGTCGGGACCGGTCTGGCCCTGGCGACGGCGCGGCTCACGGACGTCCTGGTGCGGCGGCTCCTGCCGTATTCGCCGAGCGGCGGGCTCGTCGCCATCAACGCCGGGCTCGTCCTGATAGCCCTGGGGACCGTCACGGCCATCGGCCTCCTCAGCGGGGTCTATCCGTCCTGGAAAGCGGCCCGGATGCGCCCGCTCGACACCATCCGCAGCGAGGTGGAGTCATGAGCGCGGCCGCGGCGCCGGCCATCGAAGCCGAACACCTGAGGAGGATCTACCGGCGGGGGACCGAAAAGATCGCGGCTGTCGACGATATCTCGCTCCGGATCGAGCGGGGCTCGTTCACGTCGATCGTCGGCCCCTCGGGCTCCGGCAAGACGACCCTGATCAACGTCCTCGGCTGCCTCGACAATCCGAGCGAGGGCACCCTCCGTCTCGGCGGGCGAGACGTCTTTGCCGCCGGCCGGGGATTGTCCGAAGCCAAGCTGACGCTCGTCCGCCGCGAGGTCTTCGGCTACATCTTCCAGAAGTTCTTCCTCGTCCCGACCCTGTCCGTCCTCGAGAACGTTATCCTGCCCTTCACCTTCTACCGGAAGCCCGGCGCCGAAGAGGACGTCGGCCGGCTGCTCAAGGTCCTGGGGCTCGACAAGCGGGCGGACCACCTCCCGGGCCAGCTGTCCGGCGGCGAGATGCAGCGCGTCGCCATCGCCCGGGCCCTGGTCAACCGGCCCGACATCCTGCTCGCCGACGAGCCGACCGGGAACCTTGACACGGCCCGCAGCGACGAGATCGGCGGGATCCTGCGGGAGCTCAACGCGAAGGAAGGGCTGACGATCATCCTTGTCACCCACAACCTGCGCCTCGCGGGCCTGGCCCGGCGGACGGTCGAGCTCCGCGACGGAAAGATCGCCGCGGCTTGACACGCGTTTCAGGGAAAAACTACAATCAGGCCACTTTCCGGAAGAGAGGTCCTCATGGTCCCGTCTCTCGCCCATTTGCTGGTCCATTCGGTGACGGCCTATCCCAAGCCGGACTTCATGCTCGTCAAGAAGGACGGCGCCTATCGGCCGATCGCGGCGGCCGAGTTCGGGGAGCGGGTCAAGCATCTTGCCCTCGGGCTCAGGGCCCTCGGCTTCGGCCACGGCCAGAAGCTCTGCCTGCTCTCGGAGAACCGGCCGGAATGGACGCTGACCGACTTCGCCGCGCTCACGGCCGGCGGGCTGACCGTGCCGATCTACACGACCCTCGTCTCGGAGCAGATCCGCTACATCGTCGACGATTCCGACGCGGCGATCGTCGTCGTCTCGAACCCTGAGCAGTGGAAGAAGATCGAGCCCCTGAAGCCCGGGCTCGGCAAGGTCCGGCACTACATCACCTTCGCCGTCGAGGCCCCGGCCGGGGTCCTCTCCCTCGAGGACGTCCTGGCCAAGGGCCGGGCGGCCGCGGCGGCCGAGCCAGGGCTCTATGACGAGATGGTCGGCCGGGTCAAGCCGGAGGACGAAGCGACCCTGATCTACACGTCGGGCACGACCGGCGTCCCCAAGGGCGTCATCCTGACCCACGACAACCTCCTCAGCAACATCAAGACCGCCTCGGACATCATCGAATTCTCCTCCAAGGACACCGTTCTCTCCTTTCTGCCCCTGTCCCACATCCTCGAGCGCATGGTCATGTTCACCTACATCTACAAGGGCTGCACCGTGGCCTTCGCCGAGAGCGTCGAGGCCGTGGCCCAGAACCTGGTCGAGGTCCGGCCCCACATCATGGTCTCCGTGCCGCGCGTTTTCGAGAAGATCTACACCAAGGTCATGGACCAGGTCCTTTCGAGCCCCGCGCTGCGGCGCCGCATCTTCTTCTGGGCCCTGAAGGTCGGCAAGGAGGCCGGCGTTCTGACTCTGGCGAAAAAGCCCTTGCCAGGCGGGCTCAAGCTCAGGAAGGCCGTCGCCGCCAAGCTTGTCTTCTCCAAGATCATCGCCAGGACGGGCGGCCGGGTGAGGTTCTTCGTTTCGGGCGGGGCGCCCCTGTCCAAGGACATCGCCGAGTTCTTCTACGCCATCGGCCTGGTCATCCTCGAGGGCTACGGCCTGACCGAGACGTCGCCCCTGCTCGCGGTCAACACCTTCGAAGATCTCCGGCTGGGGACGGTCGGCAAACCGGCCCCCGGCATCGATATCCGGATCGCCTCGGACGGCGAGATCCTGGCCCGCGGCCCCAATATCATGAAGGGCTACTACAAGAAAGAGGCCGAGACCCGGGAGATCATGGAGGGCGGCTGGTTCCACACGGGCGACATCGGCCACTTCGATCCGGACGGCTTCCTCGTCATCACCGACCGCAAGAAGGACCTGCTCGTCACGTCGGGCGGCAAGAACGTCGCCCCGCAACCGATCGAGAACCTGCTCAAGACGAGCCCCTACATCGCCAACGCCGTGGTCATCGGCGACCGGCGGCGCTTCGTGGCGGCCCTGGTCGTCCCCGATTTCGACAAGCTCCAGGGCTTCGCCAAGGCGCAGGGGATTGCCGCGGCGTCGCTCGAGGATCTCTGCCGGGAGCCGCGGGTCGTCGCCTTCCTCAAGGCCGAGGTCGACCGCGCGACGCCGCTCCTCGCCTCCTACGAGCGGATCAAGAAGATCGTCGTCCTGCCCCGCGACTTCGATATCGAGAAGGGCGAGATCACGCCGTCCCTCAAGGTCCGGCGGGCCAACGTCACGAGCGAATACCAGGAGGCCATCGAGGCCCTCTACCGGGAAGAGATCGAGAACGGGCGGGAGGACGGGGGAACGGCCGGCTGAGGCCGCCTATTTCTCGGCCTGGGGCTCGGCCTTGACGGGCTCGGGCTTGGCCGTCCAGTAGAGGATCCGGCCGCAGGCCTCGCAGAGGATGACCGCGGTCCGGTCCCGCAGCTCGTTCAGCATCTGGGGCCGGACGCGCATGTGGCACATGGCGCAGAAATCGCCCGTCACCGGCGAGAGGGCCGTACCCGCCTTCTTCTCGAAAATGGCCTGGTAGAGCCGGCGCTGTTCTTTGGGGATCCGCGGCAGCAGGGCCTCGCGCTCCTTGACGAGGGCCGCGTGGCGGGCTTCGGTCTCCTTCATCTTCTCGTCGAGGACCAGCTTCTCCTTCTTGAGGAGGTCTTCCTCGGCGCCTTGCTTGTGGAGGGCGGCCTTGATCTCCTCTTCGACATCGTCGGCCGCCAGCATCTCGGCGATGATGGCCTCCTCGAGCGTGTCGACCTTGTGCTGGGTCTCCTCGATCTCGTGGAGGAGCGAGGTGTATTCCTTGTTGGTCTTGACCTCGTTCAGCTGTCGCTTGTACTTGCCGATCTGGACCTTCAGGTCCTTGACCTCGTTCTCGAGGTCGCGGCGCTTCTTCTGGTTCTGGGCCATCTTGTCCTTGGCGTCGGCGACGAGCTTGGTGGTGGCTTGGATCCTTTTGTCGACGTCCTGGACCAGGCGGGGGATGCCTTCGAGAACGAGCCCCGCGTTGTGGATCTCCGTGTCCAAACGCTGGAGCTCGATGATCAGATCGAAATCAATTTCCACTGTGTACGCATCCTCGGTCTCTCGGTCACATGGGCCTACCAGGATTCGAACCTGGGACCTGCCGGTTATGAGCCGGTGGCTCTACCACTGAGCTATAGGCCCTAAGCTCCCCTTTATAACAAAATATTGGAGCAGCGTCAATGATGCCGCCGTCCCGGCGAGGGCCACGAAAATCGTTTAATGATTGTTGGTGAAGGATTTCAGCTTGCGGCTGCGGCTCGGGTGCTTGAGCTTGCGCAGGGCCTTGGCCTCGATCTGCCGGATGCGCTCGCGGGTGACCTTGAACTGCTGGCCGACCTCCTCGAGGGTGTGCTCGTTGCCGTCGCCGAGGCCGAAGCGCATCTTGAGGACCCGGCCCTCGCGGTCGGTCAGCGATTTGAGGGCCTCCTCGATCTGCTCCTTGAGGTTGATGTGGATGACCGTGTCGGGCGGCGACGGGATGAGCTTGTCCTCGATGAAGTCGCCGAGGTGGCTGTCTTCCTCCTCGCCGATCGGGGTTTCGAGGGAGATGGGCTCCTGGGCGATCTTGATGATCTTGCGGACCTTGCTGACGGGCATGTCCATCTTCTTGGCGATCTCCTCGCTGGTCGGCTCGCGCCCGATCTCCTGGACGAGGGACCGCGAGACGCGGATGAGCTTGTTGATCGTCTCGATCATGTGGACCGGGATGCGGATCGTCCGGGCCTGGTCGGCGATGGCCCGGGTGATGGCCTGCCGGATCCACCACGTGGCGTAGGTCGAGAACTTGTAGCCGCGGCGGTACTCGAACTTCTCGACGGCCTTCATGAGGCCCATGTTGCCTTCCTGGATGAGATCGAGGAACTGGAGGCCGCGGTTGCTGTACTTCTTGGCGATGGAGACGACGAGGCGCAGGTTGGCCGCGACGAGCTCCTTCTTGGCTTGGTCGCTGACCTTTTTACCGGCCGTGATGGCCCGGACGGCCCGCCGCAGGGATTCGGGGTCGAGCCCGATCTCGGCGGTCTGCCGGCGCAGCTCCTTGTTGGCGTCGCGGATCCTCTGCTTGAGGGCCGGGTCGTCCTTCTTCTTCTTGGCCAGGGCCGATTCCCAGTCGTCCCGCGTGTCCTCGAGATCGTTGATGACCTTGAGGCGCGTCCGCAGCTCGTCGATGATCTTCTCGCGGTGGGCCGAGCGGAGGTTGAGGTCGCGGATCGTCCGGCTGATCTTGACGATGAACCGCCCGCGGCTGACGAGCGTCTTCTTCTTTCCCGGGATGCGGTCGAGCTTTCGGCTGAGCTCCCGGATCTTCTTGACCTTGCCCAGGATCTGCTCCTTCTTTTCTTCGAGCCGGCCCTCGGCGATGTCCTCCTCGGAGACGTCGAACATCTCTTGGATGATGAACGGGTCCTCCTTGATGCGGTCCTCGAGGTCGAGGACCTGGTTGAGGACGAGGCGCGTCCGGCTGAGGGCCTTGATGATGCTCTTTTCGCCGCGCTCGATCTCCCGGGCGATGGCGATCTCGCCCTCTCGCGTCAGCAGCGAGATGTTGCCCATCTCGCGGAGGTAGAGCTTGACCGGGTCGGTCGTCCGCTCCAGGCCGTGGGTCGAGACGAGATCGGTCTTGCGCCGCTGCGGGATCATCTCCTTCTGGCGCGAGTCCAGGATCTTGATCCCGTAATCGCCCATCGAGGAGAGGAAATCGTCGAAATCCTCCTCGGAATCGAGGTCCTCGGTGAAGGTCTTGTCGATCTCCTCGAACAGGAGGTAGCCCTGCTTGCGCCCCTTGGAGATGAGCTGGGAGATCTCGTCTTTGTGGAATTTATTGTCCGGAGACACGGAACGCACCTCTTTTCTGACCGGTCAGTCCATTTGGACGAACGTTCATCGTGTTTCTTCCCTCATTGGAGCGACAGGATCTGCTTGGTCACGTCCTGCTTCTGGTAGAGGAGGGCTAGGAGCTCCTCCTTTTCGCCGCTCTTCTCGGACCGGGCGATCTTCAGCTGGATGTCCTTGAGCCGGTTCTGGAGCTGGACCTTGCGCAGGGAGCGCAGGCACTCCTGGGCCTCTTCGACCGAGCCGGCCGAGGCCTTCTCGAACAGGGCCCGGGCCAGCTGCGACAGGATGGCGGGCGGGACTTGACCCTGCATCCCGGGGAAGCTCCAGCCGACGTCGTTCTTGAAACAGCCCAGGATGTAGCGGAAGGCCGGCTCGCTGCGCAGCCCCAGAAAGACGTCCTCGCCGCATTCGGCGAAGACGTAGGGGGCGAGCGACGGGTCGCCCATGAGGATCTGGAACAGGCGCTTTTCGGCCGGGCAGAAGAGCCCCGGCTCCTCGGGCCCCTTGTCCGGGGCCTTGGCCTCGACGATCGTCCGGACGAGCTCCTCCGAGACGCCCAGCTTGCCGCTGGCCCGGCGCAGGTATTCACTGCGGGCCACGGGGTCCGGCACCTTCTCGATCTCCTTGACCACGGCCCGGGCGACCCGGCCCTTCTCCTCCGGGATGGCCATGTTCGTGCCCGCGGCGAGGGCGTCGATCAGGAAGTCGAGCCCGGGCACGGGCTTCTTCAGGAGGGCCAGGTAGCGGTCCCGGCCGTGCTGGCGGAGGTAGGCGTCCGGGTCGAGGTCGTCCGGCAGGACCAGGACGTCGATGGCGAGGCCCTTTTCGAAGCCGAGCGGCACGGCCCGGGCCATGGCCGTCCGGCCGGCGCGGTCGCCGTCGTAGTTGACGACAAGGCGGGAGGCGAAGCGCATGGCCTGGCCGACCTGCCAGGGCGTCAGCGCCGTGCCGAGCGAGGCGACGACGTTGGTGATGCCGGCCTGGTAGAGGGACGAGAAATCGGTGTAGCCCTCGACCAGGATGGCCGCCCCCTCCTTGCGCACGGCGTCCTTGGTGAAGTTCAGGCCGTAGAGGAGCTTGCCCTTGGAGTAGAGGGGCGTCTCCGGCGAATTCAGGTATTTCGGCTCGGCGTCGAAGATCGTCCGGCCGCCGAAGGCGACGACCCGGCCGGTCAGGCTGAAGATGGGGAAGATGACCCGGCCGCGGAAACGGTCCCGGAACTCGCCGGGCCTCGATCCGGCCACGGCCAGCCCGCCCTTTTCGAGCACCGACACCGGGACCTCTTTCGACTTGAAGAAATCGATTAGGGCCGTCCACGCGTTCAGGGCGTAGCCGATCTTCAGCGTCTGGATGGTCTCGTCCGAGAGGCCGCGCTTCTTCAGGTACTCGAGGGCCTTCTGGCCTTCGGCTGTGCCGGTCAGGTTCTTGCGGAAGTAGCCGAGGGCCAGCTCGTTCGCCTTGAAGAGCTTTTCCTCGAGCTTGAGGACCTCGGGCCGGACCCGCTGCTGGGCCGGAAGGGGCACGTGATAGCGCTCGGCCAGGCTCTTGAGCGCCTCGGGAAAGGTCAGGTTCTCCTTCTCCATGATGAGCGAGAAAATGTCCCCGCCGACGCCGCAGCCGAAGCAGTGATAGAGCTGCTTGTCCTCGTCGACGGTGAAGGAAGGGGTCTTTTCGGTGTGAAAGGGGCACAACCCCACCCATTTTCGCCCCCGCCGCTTCAGGGCCGTGTACTGGGAGGCGATCTCGATTATGGACGAGGCCTGCCTGATCTGGTCAATGATCTCCATATAAAATCTTGGGCCCGGGTATTCTTATAGAATATAGGGACGCCAGCTCACCTTGTCAAGTTCCTCTATTTATTACAGATGATTGATCTGACTGGCCAGGAAGGCGGCCCCGAAGCCGTTGTCGATATTGACCACGGCCACCCCGCCCGGGCAGGAGTTGAGCATGGCCAGGAGGGCGGCCAGGCCCTTGAAGCTGGCCCCGTAGCCGACGCTCGTCGGGACGGCGATGACCGGGACCTTGACCAGGCCGGCGACGACGCTCGGCAGGGCCCCTTCCATCCCGGCGACGGTGATGATGACCCGGGCCCGGCGGATCCGGTCGTATTGACCGAGCAGCCGGTGGAGGCCGGCGACGCCGACGTCATAGATGCGCTCGGTCGTGTTGCCGAGGATCTCCGAGGTCACGGCCGCCTCCTCGGCAACCGGGATATCGGACGTCCCGGCGGTCAGGACGACGATCGCGCCCTTGCCCGCGGGCGGCCGGGACCGGACCTTGCTGACCGTCCGGGCGGCCTCATTGTAGGCGGCCCCGGGCAGTCCGGCCTTGATCTTGGCCCAGACCGTTGGCTCGACGCGGGTGACAAGGAGGTTCGAGCCTTTCTTGAGGATCTCACGGCCGATGCGCCGGATCTGGCCCGGGGTCTTGCCCAGGCCGAAAACGATCTCGGGCGTGCCCTTGGCCACCTCGCGATGATGGTCGACCTTGGCGAACTCGAGATCGCAGTAGGGGTAATCCTCCAGCTCCTTGAGGGCCTGGGCGGGGCTGAGCTGCCCGTTACGGACCTTCTCCAAGACCTCTTCCAACCGCTTCTTCATCGCCACCTATTTTATCACAGATGCCAAGCCTTTCTTTTTTTGCCCTGCGTCCAGGCCACCAGGGTCTCGAGCGTTAAGGACAATGGCGCAGGGGCTACCCGGAGCGACCGAAGGGAGCGGAGGTCAGATGGGCTGCGGAGCGACTCGGAGCGGCACATCTGGGAAATATCGGGATAAATCACTCGACCAAGATATTTCGCAGAATCAGGCTTCGAGTGCTCCGCCTGATTCTGCCGGTCCGCTGCGAGGACTTCGCTACCCGCCGGAGGGGGGTTTGGCGTGCTGGGCCAAACCCCCGACCCGACGTAGGGCGCGCCCCGAGCCGATAGGTCCTTATAAGCGAGAGCCGCGGCGGGCCAGGCCGTATTGTCAAAAAACGGCATCTCGTGTAAAATAAACGCACTTCAGCTGTCGAGAGGAACAACCGTGCGCGAACAACGATCGAAGAAGGACGAATACCAAAAGACCCTGGCCGCTTTTTCCGCCGCCGTCAAGGAGTTCCAGAAGGGCGAGTTCGAGAAGGCCGCGGCCTCGTTTGGGGATTTCATCGAGAAATTCCCGGCCGACAAGGAGATCGTCGACCGGGCCCGGACCTATCTCGCCATCGCCAAGAAGCGCCCGAAGAAAGACAGCCCGGCGCTCAAGGGCTTCGAAGACCACTACCGGGCCGGCGTCGCCAAGATCAACCAGAGGGACTATCCCGCGGCCGTCAAGCTCCTGGAGAAGGCCCTCGAGTACAAGGAGAACGAGGGTCTGGTCTATTATCTCCTGGCCGACGCCCAGTGCCTTCAGGGCCAGGCCGACGAGGCCCTCGAGTTCCTCAAGAAGTCCATCCAGAAAGACAAGAACTACGCCGTCGTCGCCCAGAACGAGCCCGACTTCGAGCCCCTCTGGGAAGACAAGAAATTCAAGCTGATCACCAAACTCGCATGAAACGCCAGACCGTCGTTCTCGTTTTGGGGGGCGCAGAGCGGACGGTCTTCCAGCCGGTCCTGGGTCGTCCGCTCGGGGCCTGGACGCTCGATGCCGCCTGCGGGCTCGGGCCGGACGCGGTTGTGGTCCTCTCGGGCCCGGAGACCCGGGACCGCGAGGAATGGGGCGGTCTCATCGAGGCCGCCGCGCCCCGCGTCCCGATGTTCTGGCTGTCCGGCGAACGGCCGGTCCGCGGACCGCGGCGGGCCGTCCTGGCAGCCCTGGGCACCGCCCGGAAGCTGCTCCGGAACTATCCCGATTGCGACATCGTGGCCGTGCCGGCCGACCGGCCCCTGCTCCGTGACAGGACCCTGAAGGCCCTGCTGCGGGCCCATCGGGCCAAGGGTTCGTCGCTCACTTTCCTCAGCGGGGGAGGGAAGGCCGGCCTCGCCGACGTCCTGGCGCTGAAGTCGAACGACGTCTTCCCGCTCCTCCGGCCGAAGCCGGCCCGGCGCGGCCCGGCCTCTTATGAGGACCTCGCCCGGCGTCTGACAGAGGCCGGGAAGCTGGTGGGATTCACCGCGTGCCTGGAGGCGGGCGAAACGCAGCCCATCGCCGATAGCGCGGCCATCGGCCGCGCCGCTCAGGAGCTCCGCCGCCGCAAGAACGAGGCCTTGGCCCGTCGCGGCGCCGTCCTTCTCGACCCGGCCACGGCCTGGATCGATTGGGCGGCGTCGATCGGTCCCCGAACCGTCGTCTATCCGTCCGTCGTCATCGAAGGGCCGAGCCGGATCGGCGCCGACGGCCGGATCTATCCTCACGTCCATATCATGTCCTCGTCCATCGGGGCCCGGGTCAAGGTCCTGAGCTCGACGGTCATGGAGGACACCACGATCGAGGACGACGCCCAGGTCGGCCCCTTCTCCCGCTTCCGGCCGAAGACGCGGGTCTGCGCCGGGGCCAAGGTCGGCAACTTCGTCGAGATGAAGAACACGGTCTTCGGCCCGGGCTCGAAGGCCCAGCACCTGAGCTATGTCGGCGACAGCACCGTCGAGGAAGGCGTGAACATCGGGGCCGGGACGATCACCTGCAATTACGACGGCGTTTCCAAGAATCCCACGCGCATCGGCGCGGGGGCCTTCATCGGATCGGGGACCGAGCTCGTCGCCCCCGTCGTGGTGGGGCGCGGGGCTTATGTCGCCGCCGGCTCGACCATCACCATGGACGTCGCCGACGGTGCCCTGGCCATCGCCCGGGCGCGCCAGGTCGAAAAGCCCGGCTGGGCCATGGAGCGGGCGCGGCGGCTCGGGCGCAAGGCCCGACACGGAGGGGGGAAGCCATGAAACGCAGCGACGTGCGCAGGTACTTCAAGAACGGCCGGGCCGTCATCGCGCCCGAGACCTTCGCCATCGTCAAGACGAAACGGGCCCTGGTCAACGCTCTGGCGATCATCAAGGATGAGCGCGAGACGACCTGCGTCATCGACGAGTCGAAGCTCGGGTCGCAGAAATTCCTCGGCTTCGAGGGCGGCTGGCGCATGATCACCTTCGACATGGTCCTGCCGCTCAGCTTGGTTGGCTTCTTCGCCGCCGTCTCCGGCGCCCTGGCCGACGCCGGCGTCAACATCTTCACCGTTTCGGCCTATACCACGGACCATGTCTTCGTCAAGGACCAGAAGCTCGGGACGGCCATCGCCGCCCTCGAGAAGCTGGGCATGACCGTCCGCCGGCCCTAGCCCGGGCCCGGTCTGCCGCTCGAAGGAGTGCCGCATGCCCGCCGTCGTGTCGCTCGCCGAGATCAAGAACGCCCTGGGCTCGATCGACCCTCTCCCGCTCATCGAGGCGGGGTTCGTGGCCTATTCCCGCGGCCAGGTCGTCGTCCCGCCGGTCGGCGAGCTCCTCTTTGACGACCCGCCCGGGGATGTCCATATCAAGTACGGCTACATCAAGGGCGGCGCCCTCTACGTCATCAAGATCGCCTCGGGTTTTCCCGACAACTCCAAGCGCGGCCTGCCCGGGGGCGACGGGCTCATGCTGGTCTTCGATCAGTCGACGGGCGTTCTCCGCGCCGTCCTCCTCGACGAGGGCTATCTCACCAACCTGCGCACGGCCGTGGCCGGCGCCATTGTGGCGAAATACCTCGCCCCCCGCGACGTGACCGTGGCCGGGATCGTCGGGGCGGGCATCCAGGGCCGGATGCAGCTCGAGTGGCTGCGCCGCGTGCGGCGCTTCGATGAAGCCATCGTCTGGGGGATCGACGATGGGGAGCTCGAGGCCTACCGCCGCGACATGGAAGGCCCGGGGCTCAGGATCCGCACGACCCGGCGGGCCGAGGAGGTCGCCGCGGTCTCGAACCTGATCGTCACCTGCACCCCGTCGACCAAGCCCCTGCTCAAGGCGGAATGGATCCGGCCGGGCACCCACATCACGGCCATGGGCTCGGACACGGCGACGAAACAGGAGCTCGACCCGCTCATCCTGGCCAAAGCCGACCGCGTCGTTGTCGACAGCCTGAGCCAATCGGAGCTGAGAGGCGAGGCCTTCCGGGCCGTCCAGGCCGGGGCGATCCGGCGGCAGCGGCTGGTCGAGCTCGGCCGGGTCATCGCAGAGCCCGGACTGCAACGGGCGTCCGGTTCCGAGATCACCGTGGCCGACCTGACCGGCGTCGCCGTCCAGGACATCCAGATCGCCGCCGCGGTCTGGGAGCGGGTCAGAGATATTTCCTGACGACCTCTTCCATCGCCCCCATCCGGCGTTCCATCTCGGCGACCATCTTGAACTGCGTCCGGGCCCGGTCCAGGTTGTGGCCCGGGCGGTGGATCTTGAAATAGACGTCGCCCTTGAGGTGATCGGTGAGGAAGCGGATGCCGCACTCGAAGGTCAGGAGCTTGGCCGAGAAGGGCAGGAGCTCGGCCTCGGCCGGGACCAGGAAGTCGCGGGTCGCGTCGAGATAGCCGGCGGCCAGCCGGTCGAACATCTCGAGATCGAAGCCGACCTTGGCGAGATCGCGCTCGTCCTCGGCCGCCGTCGCGGCGCCAAGCCGGACCGAATCGCCGAAATCGTAGACGACCGAGCCCGGCATGACCGTGTCCAGGTCGATGACGCAGATGCCGCGGCCGGTGCGGTCGTCGATCATGACGTTGTTGAGCTTGGTGTCGTTGTGGGTGACGCGCTCGGGGATGCGGCCCCCGGCCAGGCCGTCGACGACGACGCCTGTGTCGTTCTCGCGGGCCTTGACGAAGGCGATCTCCGGCGCGACGCCCGCGGCCCGTCCGACCGGGTCATGCTCGAGGGCGTCGAGGAAGGCGGCGTAGCGCTTGCGGGTGTGGTGGAAGTCGGGGATGGTCTCGTGGAGTCGGCCGCCGGGCAGCCGGGACAGCATCTTCTGGAAGCCGCCGAAGGCCTTGGACGCGGCATAAACGTGCCGGATGTCCTCGACCCGGTCGTAGGTCCGGGCCCCGTCGATGTAGCGGAACATCCGCCAATAGCTTCCCTCCGGCATCCGGAGGAACGTCCGGCCCTCGCGGGTCGGGACGATGGTCAGCGTCTCCCGCTCCGGATCGCCCCCGGCCGAGAGGATCTGCTCCCGGGCGAACCGGGTCACCCGCTCGATGTTCTCCATGAGCTTCTCGGGCTCCCGGAAGACGTGGTGATTGATCCTCTGGTTGACGTATTTGACCCGCTTCCCGGAGTCCTGGAACTCCGAGCAATAGGTGTCGTTGATGTGGCCCGACGGGATGGGACAGGACGAGATCCAGGTGCCGGGGCAATCGAACGCGGCGCAGATCCGATCCAATTCGGGCAAAGGCTTCTTCTCCATGGACAACCTCGGCTGAAAACTCCCGGGCCCCCCCGGGCCCCCCATTCTAGCGAAGCCGCCCGGGGCGTGTCAACGCGAGGATCGAGGCCGTCCGCCGCCGTGTCCGGGGCGGGACCCGCCGCGCCCGCCGGAGGGGCGCCGGCCCCGACCGCCCGAGCCGCGGCGCCGCTCGAGATCCTGCCCGGCCAGCCGCTCGAGGCTCATGTCCCGGACGAACATGTCGCTCGTGACCGGGAACTCGGGGATGCGCTGGCCGATGAACTTCTCGATGGCCTCGAGGTGATCGGCCGTCTTCTCGCTGGCCAAGGTGATGGCCAGCCCCGCCGCGCCGGCCCGGGCCGTCCGGCCGATGCGGTGGACGTAGTTCTCGCAATCCTGGGGGACGTCGTAGTTGACGACCATCTCGAGATCGTCGATGTGGAGGCCCCGCGAGGCGACGTCCGTGGCCACGAGGATCGGGAAGCGGCCGGCCATGAAATCCTCGATGATCCGCAGCCGCTCGCTCTGGGGCAGGTCGCCGTTGAGGAAATGGGCCTTGTGGCCGTTGGCCTGGAGCTGCTTGGCGACAAGGAAGGCCGTGTGCTTCATGTTGGTGAAGATCAGGACGTTCCGGGGGGTCCGGCGCTGGAGCAGGCCGAGGAGCAGGTTGAGCTTGATGTGGCTCCCGACCTTGTAGAGCTCCTGGGTGATCGTGTCGACGGTCATCTGCTCGGGCGTCACCTCGATGAAAGCGGCGTCGTTCAGGTAGGCCTGGGCCACCCGCTGCGAGAGCTTGTTGAGCGTGGCGCTGAAGAGCATGCTCTGCCGGCGCGTCCGCTCCGGCATCTGCTTGACGATGTCGCGCAGGTCGGGCAGGAAGCCCATGTCGAACAGGCGGTCGGCCTCGTCGATGACGAGGAAGCCGCACTCCTTGAAGTCCAGGCGCTTTTTTTCGGCCAGATCGAGGAGACGTCCCGGCGTGCCGATGATGATGTCCGGTCCGGCCTTGATCTGAGCCAGCTGGACGGCGTAACCGACGCCGCCGTAGAAGCAGCCGATCTCGAGTCCCAGGGAGCGGTTGAGGAGCAACGCCTCGCCCTGGATCTGGACGGCCAGCTCCCGTGTCGGGACGATGATGAGGGCCTTGCGGCGGGACGACTTGGAGTGCTTGAGGAGATGGGAAAAAAGCGTGACCAGAAAGGCCGCCGTCTTGCCCGTTCCCGTCTGGGATTGGACGGCCACATCCTGGCCTTTGAGGGAGATGGCCAGGGTCCGTTCCTGGACCGGGGTCAGATCGGTGTAGCCCCTATCTGCGATGGCTTGTTCGAGTCTCGGATCGAGGCCGAGTTCCGTGAAGTGCATGTCGGTTCCTTTGTGGACCTGGTCGAGCCGCGGGGGGTTCTTCTAATAAGATGAATATCTTAGCACAAATCCGCCGGCCCCTCAACGAGGTTCCCGGGGACGAAAGGGTTGACAAGTCGGGATTCCTGCCTTATTTTCTGACTCTTCCCATGAGCGCCAAGACCATCCGCTCCCTCGTCCAGGGCTGGGAAACGGTCCGTTTCGAGCTCCTGAAGAGCCGCATCTCGGACCTCCGCCTGGCCATCGAGGGATCCCCCCTGGAGCCCTATGTGGCCCGGCTGCGCCGGGAAATGGACCGGAAGGGCCTTCGCTTCAAGCCCGAGATCTACCTCACCGACGGCTGGGGCTGTCCCGACCGGGCCCCCGTCATCGGGGCGCCGTTCTATCTCGCCGATGCGCGCCTCTCCCGACTCGAGGAGGAGCAGGCCGGCGACGTCGAGGATCCCCGCACGGTCATGATGCTCCTCCGCCATGAGGCGGGCCACGCCGTGAACTACGCCTACCGCCTCTGGCGCCGGCCGAGCTGGGGCGCGATCTTCGGCCCGTTCACCAAGCCTTACCGGGACTCTTTCCGGCCCGACCGGACCAGCCGGCACTACGTCCGCCATATCGCCGCTTATCCCTACGGGCGGACCTATGCCCAGAAGCATCCGGATGAGGATTTTGCCGAGACCTTCGCCGTTTGGCTGACCCCCCGCTCCGATTGGCGCGCGCGCTACCGGAACTGGCCGGCTCTCCGCAAGCTCCTCTACGTCGACCGGCTGATGAAGGACCTCCGCGGCGCCCTGCCGGAAAGCCGCCGCGGCCGCCGCCTCCGGCCCGTCGATCGGATGCACCTGACCCTGGCCGATCACTATGGGAAGAAGGCCGAGCGCTTCCGCCGCGATGCCCGAGGCTATGTCGACGACAGCCTCCACGACGCCTTTCCTGCGTCGCGGGGTCAGGTGCTGAGGCCCGCCGCGGCCCTCTTCAGGCGCTATCGCGACCGGCTCGTCGAGCGGGTGGTCCACTGGTCCGTGCTGACGCCGGCCGAAGCGGACGCCCTGCTGAGAAAGCTCGAGGCCCGGGCGGCCGCCCTCGGCCTCAGCTATCGCCCGGGCGCGGAAGGGGAGAGGCTGATGGACGTCGTGTCCCTCGTCATCGCCCTGGCCCTCGACTACGCCTATACCGGCCGCCTGACCGGATGAGCCCTCCGCCTAGCGTCCTCTCGGGATCCTCACGTTGGGCCCGGTGAAGATCGGCAGCTGCATATCGTAGGGCGGTCCCTCGAAGGCGGCCTTGAGAACCATCTGCAGGAGCTCCGGATAGGGGATCCCGGCGTGTTCCGCCGAACGGGCCAGTCCCATGCCGCTGTCGAGGCAGGGATTGCAGTTGACCTCGAGGATCACCGGCTCGCCGTTCTCGTCGAGCCGGATGTCGACCCGGCCGTAGCCCCAGCCCCCCACGGCCTGAAAGGCCTTGATGGCCGTTTTGTTGATGAGGGCCGTCATCTCGGCGTCCACGCGGGCCGGGCAGATGACCGTCGTTCGCTTGTATTCGACCGAGGTCTCGACCCACTTGGCCGCGTAAGACAAAATGGGCGGGATCGACCGCGGCAGCCGCGAGTAATCGACCTCGGCCAAGGGCAGCACGCGGAGGCTGCGGCCGCCGACGAGGCCGACGTTGAACTCGCGGCCGTTCAGGAAGTGCTGGACGAGGGCCGGCTGCTTGTAGGTCCGGAGGACCTCGCGGGCCCGGTCCCGAAGGGCCGTCTTGGTCTCGACAACGGAATTGCGGTCGAGGCCGATGCCGGCATGCTCCTGGGCGGCGTGGACGATGAGGGGGAACGTCCACTTGTGTTCGTCGAGGTCGCGCAGCCGCTCGATCAGAGCCGTGGACGCCGGGATGGGCAGGCCGGCCCCCCGGAGCAGGCTCAGGGCCATGTACTTGTAGCGGCTGAGACCGAGGGCTAGGGCCGGCGAGCCGGTCATGGGGTAGCCGAGCATGCGGATGAAGGCGGCCACGCGCATCTCGTAGAGCGCGCCGTGGACGACGTCGTCGTACTGGTTGAAGACGATGTCCGGCCGCAGGCGGTCGAGCCGCCGCTGCAGGATCGAGAGGTCGCCGGCGAGGGGCATGACGACGACCTCGTGCCGCATGCGGCGCAGGCCGCGGGCGATGCCGCGGACCATCTGCCTCAAGTAATGAAGACTGCCGGTATCGGCCTTCTCGTCAGGTTGAGAATCCGTGTAGGCGTTGTAGATAAGCGCGACACGGAGCTTTTTCATGCGGCGTCCCGAGTCCCTTCGCGCTCATTTTAGTTTAATGGGGAAGGCTTCCGCAAGGACAACATTGCGGCCCGGTCCGTGGCTCCCCTCACCGCGCTCATGGTAGGCCGGGATCCCGGCCGAATTGTTAAGCAGATGTCAAAATTCTGTAAAAAACCCCTCGTGATATATAATCGGGCCGGCCATGACCGCGAAGGGGATGACGCCGCGCTCCCTCGCCGGCCCGCTTCTCGGCGGGGCGGTCCTCCTCGCCGTGACCGTGTTCGGCCTGGTCAATCTGACCGGCCGGCCGGCGATCCGCGCCGAGCACCTCGCCCGGCCGATCGTCCGCGTCGACGGCTTCGAGGTCCGGGGCCCGGCCGACATCCCGGGCATCCGCTTCGCCCTCAGCCGCAAGGCCATCGGCGATCCGATCGAGATCCGTTTCGGGCCGGACGGAGGCCCTTCCTTCGTCCGCGACACCGTCGTCCCGTATTATTCCCAGCGGTCGTTCCCCTTGGCCCTGGTCCTGGTGGGACTGACGAGCCTTTTGGCCGGGTTCGTCGTGCTCCTCTTCCGGCCGCGCGACCGCCGGTCCTGGCTCTTCTATTGGCTCAGCCTGAGCTTCGGCGCCACGGTCATCATCGGCGGAGGCACGTACGGGCTCCAGGGCCGGGCGACCCATCTCCTGCCCGGCGTCCTGTTCAACATGGCCTACCCGATGACCCTGGCCCTGCTGCTGCGGTTCGCCCAGAGCTACGGCCCGGTCCGGCGCCGCATCCCGGCGGCCGTCTACTGGATCGTCCCCGTCGTTTGGGGCCTGCTCCTCACGGTCCCCTACCTCATCGCCGAGACGGCGCCGTCGCTGGCCGCCTACCGCTTCCGGGAGACGGTCAAGCATGTCTTCCGGTTCTACGTCATCATCGCCGGCCTCGCGGCCCTTTTCGAGTTCGCCCGGGCCCTCCGGAACACGGCCTCCGATGAGGACCGGGCCCAGATCAAGTGGTACCTGATCGGCCTCGCCGCCGGGCTGGGGCCGTTCCTGGCCTTCAACCAGCTGCCGCTGGTGTTCATGGACCATCCGCTCCTCGCCGAGGATTTCGCCCTTTTCTTTTTTCTGCTCGTCCCGGTCTTCATGGTCATGGCCATCCTCCAGTTCCGGCTGCTGCGGGTCAACGTCGTCTTCCATCGCGGCCTCGTCTATGCCATCCTGACGGTCTTCACGCTGGGGGCTTTTCTTCTCGCGGTCGAAACGCTGAGGCGGCTGTTCCCGCGGGCGACGGCGACCGGCGACGCCGTCATCACCGTGGCCGCGGCGGCCATCATCGCCCTGGCCCTGAGCCCGGGCCGCCGCTCGATCCAGGACGTCGTCGACCGGTTGTTCTTCCGGCAGGGCTACGATTACCGGAGGGCCGTTCAGGCCTTCAAGGCCGCGGCGCCCGCCGTCGTCCGGGAAGACGATCTCGTCGCCCTCTATGCCGGCACGTTGAAACGGGTCCTGCCCACCGAGGGACGGGGCCTTCTTTTCTGGGAGCCCGGGGCGGGCCCGGAGGCTCCGCGCCGGGTACACGGCCTGGATGCGGCGGCGGCCGCGATCGTCGAGAAGCTCCCGTTCAAAGAGGGACGGATCTGGGCCCGACCCGGCCGGGTCCGGGTCGTCGAAGGGCTCGATCTCAAAAGGGAGAATGACCTGGCCGCGGCCGGCGCTGAGGTCGTCCTGGCCCTGCCGCAGGCGGCGGGATCGCCCGAAGGCCTGCTCACTTTCGGTCCGAAGCTCTCGGGCCACCGCTGGACCCGCGAAGACCTCGACTTCCTGGAAACATTGGCCGGGGAGTTCGGGCTCGACCTGGGGCGCATCCGCATCCAGGAGGCCATGATCTACGAGCGGGCCTCGCGGGAGAAGTCGGAAGAGCTCGTGAGGATGAAGACCGAGTTCATCGCCTCTGTGGCCCATGAGCTGCGGACGCCCGTCACCTCCCTCAACGGGCTGTCCGGGCTGCTCCGCTCAGGCAAGATCGGCGATCCAGCTAAACGCGACCAGCTCTTGGCCCTGCTCGCCGGCGAGTGCGGCCGGCTGACCCGGTTCCTCAGGAACGTGCTCGACTTCGGCAAGATCGAAAACGACGCCAAGGCGTACGTCATGGCGGAGACCGACCTCGTCCCGCTCGTCCGGGAAGCCGCCGCCCTTGTCCGCGAGAGCCAGCCGGATGGGGGGG
>Ga0209609_10000492_pt1 | contig 23905 bp, 24 predicted proteins | sample LakKivw325mmetaG_FD_184136 | JGI IMG/M metagenome (GOLD analysis project Ga0209609, IMG submission 184136) | Anoxic lake water microbial communities from Lake Kivu, Rwanda to study Microbial Dark Matter (Phase II) - Lake Kivu water 325m metaG... | ecosystem: Environmental > Aquatic > Freshwater... | reverse complement strand
GGAAGTGGCAGCGGCTTACGAGGTTAGGGGTGAGGACTACTTTCGGGTTCGTGCTTACGATAATGCTGCCGATTCAATCGAGCATGCCACTTCTGAAGTTAAGGACCTTTGGGAAAGCGGACAGCTTCAGGCCGTTCCTGGCATAGGGGGAAGTATCGCCGGCCACCTTGATGAATTTTTCCGGACCGGAAAAGTTAAGCATTTTGAAGAGGCCAAGAAGGGATTGCCGTTGGGAATGTTTGAGTTTCTCGGTTTGGAGGGAATCGGGCCTAAGACTGCTTATCGATTAGCTAAAGAGCTTAACTTGAAGACGATCAATGAATTGAGAAAAGCCGCCGAGTCCGGGGCGATAGAGAGGTTGCCCGGGTTCAAGGAGAAGACAGCTAAGCAGATTCTTAAAGCCATCGAGGAGCACAAAGAAGGGGAGGGGAGGATGTTGCTTCCGATCGCTTATGCGACAGCAGGGAAGCTAACCGCGGAGATCATGAATATGCCGGGAGTAGAACGAGCCGACCCTATGGGTTCGTTGCGGCGGATGGTTTCTACCATCGGCGACATCGATATTGGAGTTGCGACCAGTGATCCCAAGGGAGTTGTTGATGCTTTCACCAAACTTCCTGATGTAGGTCGAGTTTTGGCCGCCGGCGAGGCAAAAGCAACCGTCCTTCTAAAGACGGGAAGGCAGGTTGATATCTATGCTCTTGATCCCCAGGGCTATGGTTCCCTTCTGCAGTACTTTACCGGTTCCAAGCAGCACAATATTCATCTGCGGGTAGTGGCGAACAGACAGGGATACTCCTTGTCCGAACACGGGATTGCGAAGTTCAAGGGGGGGAGAATTGCCGGTAAACCTGTTCCGATAGCGACGGAGGAGGAATTTTACCGGACTCTAAAAATGCCTTGGATTCCTCCTGAGTTGCGGGAGGACGACGGTGAGATTGAGGCGGCGCTGGCGAATTCTCTGCCGAAGCTAGTTGAGTTGGGGGACATTTGGGGCGACATCCACATCCATACGAATAACTCCGACGGAGAGGAATCTCTTGAAGAGATGGTGGCAGCGGCTGTTGCCCGGGGGTACAAATACTGTGCCGTTGCTGACCACGCGCCATCAGTCCGGTCGCTAGGGTTAGTGGGGGCGCACGGGGAAATAGTTCGGCGGCGAAAGGAGGTAGAGAGGCTGCAGAAGAAGTATGAGGGAAAGCTCACCATCTTCTTTAGCGGCGAAATTGATATCACGGCAGAGGCGGAGCTCGAACTTCCGGATAAACTGATGGCCCTCTACGACTTTACTACCGCCTCAATTCACTCCAGTTTCGGTCAGTCTAAGGAGCAGATGACGAGGCGCATCATAAATGCCCTTCACAATCCTTATGTGAAGGTCATTGGTCATCCAACCGGCCGGCTTTTGGGAAAGCGCGAGGCATATGATGTTGACTGGGAGAGTGTTTTTGCTGTCGTGGCTAAAGAAGGAAAGTTCTTGGAAATCAACGCCTTTCCTACTCGTCTTGATCTTCCCGATGCTTTGGTGCGAGAAGCAAAAGAGGCGGGGGTTAGGCTTGTTATCAATACTGATGCTCATCACTCTTCACAGTTTGGCAATATGCGCTTTGGGGTTGCCGTTGCGCGTCGCGGTTGGTGCGAAAGAACTGATATCATTAATACGCTTAGCGTTAGAGAGTTTGCTAGAGCGATTGGGATTAAGAGTCAGGAGGGTTCGTACCGAATAAGGCAAAGTGGGAGGAGGTGAAATCTCAACATAGGGTTTAGATGCTAGTGGCTAGCCGCTAAACCCTGGCTGCTAAAAATGACAACCACAACATTGATTGTTCTTGGTGTACTCGCTTTAATAATTGTTTTCGTTTGGGCTACCTACAACTCATTGGTGGTCGCAAAGGTTAGAGTTACTCAGGCTTGGAAGGACATCGATATCCAGTTGAAGCGTCGCTACGATCTTCTTCCCGACTTGGTAGCAACGGCAAAGAAGGCGGCCGCCCTGGATGAGAAGATTCTAACCGGGGTGGCCAGGCTTCGATCGGAGGGGATGAAGGCAGCTGGGAAAGGATTGGATCCCGAGCAACGGGGAGCAATTGAAGGAAAACTCTCCTCCTTAATGCGAGATGTGAAAGTGCAGATTGAGGCTTACCCCGATATTAAAGCTCACGGTGAGCTTTTGGAGTTGATGGGTAAGGTGACAGATATCGAGGAGAAAATTGCTTACTCTCGCCAGTTCTACAATGCCAATGCGGGTGAGTACAATACAAAGGTAAAAGTCTTTCCAGCAGTGTTGCTTGCTTCTATATTTGGCTTTACCCCCGCTCACTATTTCGAAGCGGAGGAGAAAGAGCGGGAAGATGTTGAAGTTAAACTCTAAGCTGTCAAAGATACTTGGGGTATTAGGCCGCTCTTACTTTAGGTCCTTTGTTTTGTTAATCTTGATTGGATGGGAAGCAACGATCACGTCTCTTTTGATATCACCCACATTGCTGATCTTGCACGGTTGAGGCTAACCAAGTGGGAGAAGGCGCAGATCTCCTCGCAGCTTGAAGAGATCCTCGCATACGTGGGGAAGGTTGCGAAATTGAGAGTGGGGAAAGTCCCTCCAACCTTCCAGACGACAGGTCTTAAGGATGTAACTAGAGGTGATCGGGTTGATTCGGCCCAGTCGCTTAACCAGGGGGCGGCGTTGGCGAATGCTCCCAGTAGGGAAAACGGTTTCTTCAAGGTTAAACGTATCCAGCCTGCTGATTCCCCAACCCCCCGGGTTTAGGGTTTTCCTCAGCGGCGTTGGAGGATCATGAGGTCCAAAGGTGTCTCTATGGAACTTTGTGATTTAACTATCCACGAAGCACATAAGGGGTTGGTCCAGAAGGAATTCTCATCGCGGGAGCTAACTCTCTCTTGTCTCCAGCGAATTGATGAGGTTGAGGATAGGCTAAACGCCTTCATAACTGTTACGGCCGAGTTGGCATTGGAGCAGGCGAACGCTGCTGATAAAAAACTTGGTCGCAGCGAAAAATCCTCTCCCTTGACGGGAATTCCTATGGCCTTTAAGGACCTTTTCTGCACTAAGGGAATTGAAACGACGGCCGCTTCTAACATTCTTCTCGGCTTTATTCCGCCCTATGATGCGACGGTGGTGAGAAAGCTAAAGGAGGCGGGTGTTGTGATTTTAGGGAAGGCGAATCATGACGCCTTCGCCCACGGCTCTTCTGGGGAGAACTCCGATTTTGGTCCGACGCGCAGCCCTTGGGATCTTAATTGTGTTCCCGGCGGCTCGAGCAGCGGTTCGGCGGCGGCGGTGGCGGCGGGGGAATGTCTCTTTGCTACCGGGACAGATACAGGCAGTTCAATTCGACTTCCCGCCGCGTTTTGTAACCTCGTTGGTTTAAAGCCCACTTACGGGAGAGTTTCTCGTTACGGAGTTATTGCGATGGCCTCTTCTCTTGATACCGTCGGGTGTTTAACGAAGGACGTTACCGATCACGCCCTAGTGATGAACGTAATGGCTGGTCACGACCCGCTGGATGCGACTACTCCCGATATCCCCGTCCCCGATTACACCAGAGCGTTGGCCTCTTCTAGTGTTAAGAATCTTAAGATTGGGGTTCCCAAAGAATACTTCAGCGCTGGGGTTCAGCCCCCGGTCAAGGAGTTGGTGGAGAAAGCGATTCGCCGGTTGGAAGATCTTGGGGCAACTGTTGTCCAAGTTTCTTTGCCTCACACGGAACTGGGGTTAGCGACTTATTGTGTTACCTGCCATCCCGAAGTCAGTTCTAATCTCGCCCGTTATGATGGAATACGGTTTGGTTACTCCTGTGAGGAAGGGGAGACAGTTCACGATGTTTATTTCAAATCGCGTGGCAGAGGGTTTGGAATGGAAGCCAAGCGGCGAGTTGCTTTAGGGACTTTCGTGCTCTCCTCTGGATATTACGAGAACTATTACGAAAAAGCACAACGAGTGCGGACGCTGATTAGGCGGGATTTTGAGAAGGCTTTTAAGAGAGTTGATGTCCTAGCCGCGCCTTCGTCCCCAACGATGCCGTTTAAGATTGGAGAGAAGCGTGATCCTCTTGAGATGTACCTCTCCGACACTTTGCTATGTCCCGCGAACTTGGCGGGTATTCCGAGTTTGAACGTTCCTTGCGGCTTTAGCGGCAACCTTCCGGTGGGGATGCAGATTATCGGGCCGCAATTCAGTGAGGAGTTGTTGTTCCGCGTCGGCTATGCTTTTGAGCAAGTGACGGAGTATTACAAGAAGAAACCGGTAATAATAAATCAAAAATGATCTTTGGGTTATTTAAGTCGAAGGAGAAGATCAGAAGGCGTGCCGCGGTTGGGAGATTAGGGCCCTACGATCGCCAGAAGATCGAGGACGATTGGGAGAGGATAGAACAATTGATCGCGGTGGGTGGGCCTAGTGCGTTGAAGGAGGCGGTGATCACTGCCGATAAGCTGTTGGATTATGCTCTTGGTCAGGTCTCTTCTGGGGAGGCGGCAGGGGAGAGGTTGAAGAACGCGAGGGGCGCTTTTCCACCGCCAATTTATCGGGGTCTTTGGGATGCGCATAAAATGAGAAACGCTCTCGTCCACGATCCCAACTTTGACTTATCTCAATTGGTGGCGCGAGAGGTTCTGGGGAAATATAAAGCGGGGTTTATATCGCTAGGAGCCCAAATATGAATTACGAGCCAATCATCGGTCTCGAGATACACGTCCAATTAAATACGAAGAGTAAGTTGTTCTGTGCTTGTTCAGCAGAGCACTTCGGTAAAGAGCCAAACAGCCAAGTTTGTCCTGTCTGTCTCGGTCTTCCTGGGGCAATTCCCAGCCCTCCCAATATTGAAGCGGTCAAAAAGGCGGTTCTTATCGCCAAGGCACTAGGATGTGCGTTGGCGGATAATTGCTATTTTGAGCGAAAGTGCTATTTCTATCCCGATTTGCCTAAAGGATTTCAGATCAGTCAGCACCATACAGCGATTGGGGAGCGTGGGGAATTTGAGGGGGTGCGGGTGCGGCGGGTCCACTTGGAGGAGGATGCTGCCAAACTCGTTCACGAGGAGAAGTGCACGCTGATCGATTTCAATCGGGCAGGTGTGTCCTTAGTGGAGATCGTTACCGAGCCCGTACTGAAGAGCTCGTCCCGGGCGAAGTACTTTCTCAAGGAACTGCAAAAGCTTTTCCGCCATTTAGGAGTTTCCGATGCAGACATGGAGAAAGGCTCGCTGCGGCTTGAGGCGAATATTTCCTTGAAGAGGGCGGGTGCCAAGAAGCTCCCGGGATACCGGGTAGAATTAAAGAACCTCAACTCCTTTAACTTCCTTGCTAAGGCGCTCGATGTGGAGATCGCCCGACAAGAGAAGATTCTGCAGTCAGGTCGGTGCGTTGTTCAGGAAACGCGGGGGTATAACGGGAAAACGGGGAAGACTTATTCCCAGCGGCGTAAAGAAGCAGCCTCTGATTATCGCTATTTTCCCGAGCCAGACCTGCCGCCGCTAACCGTGAAATCACTTCTGTGTGAGGAAAGGATCGTCCGTCCCGAGGAGTTGCGCCAGCGACTTGAAAAGGAGTATGGTCTTTCACGACGCTATGCTCGTGCTCTGGTAGCTAACCCGAAATTGCTCGCACTTTCCGAACGGGTGATGAAGGAGGCGGGGGGAATGGTTGGCGCCGAATATGCGGTAAATGCCATCATCAACCACCGCTTCGGGGATCCTGCAAAGCTAGGCGCTCGCGGCCTTGTAAAGGCGATGGCGACAGAAAAAGCAAAGAAGGAGGCGTTGTTGTCGGGGAAGGAAATTGGGCCGCTTGTCGATGAGGCCGTTTCTGCTAATCCTCAGGCCGTGAGTGATTATCGAGCGGGAAAGCGGGCGGCGCTACAATTCCTTTTGGGTCAGCTAATGAGGGAGACAGGGGGGCGGATAAACCCTAAGGACGTTCAGAAAATGCTTGAGAAGAAGTTGGGGGGCAAAAAGTGACCGAATTTAAACCTAAGGAGGGCACAAACTACCAGTTTATTACCGAGGTCAGGCAGGTTCCGAAGGCAATTAGCGAGCTTAGACAATCCGCCGTAATCGCTCTTGATACGGAGGCGACCGGATTTGATCCTCATCAGGCGGACCTTCTTCTAGTTCAGCTTGCAATGCCAGGTTTCGCTTATCTGTTTGACGCGCGAATGTTAGATCTTACCAAGCTGAAGGATTTGCTTGAGGATAGTGCGATCGTTAAGATTGCGCAGAACGCCAGTTTTGACTACCGTATGCTGAAGGCCAAGTTGGGAATTGAGGCGGGTCCCTTCTTCGACACAATGCTAGCCGAACGCGTTCTTACCTCCGGTTACTCGAGAGAGAACTCGCTCGAAGCGATCGCTCGCAAGTACCTGGGGATTCAGTTGGAAAAAGAGCTTCGGGAGACTTTCGCGAATCATCAACGGGAATTTAGCAAACGGCAGCTGGATTATGCCGCGGCTGATGCTCTAGTGCTTCCTCAGATACAAGAGGCGCAGAGTAGGGCTCTTGAGAGCGAAGGTTTAATGAGAATTGCCGAGTTGGAGTTTCGAGTGGTACCGGTGGTGGCGGAGATGGAGCTGCGGGGGTTTAAGATTGATGTTAATCGGTGGCGTGAGATTATCCATGAGTATGAGAGAAAGCGGGACGAAGCTGCTGAGAAGATTCAAAATGAACTCCGGCCGCATTTTCAACATACTCAGGTTGACCTTTTCGGCAGGCAGGCGGCAGTGGTGAACCTTAATTCGCCAGCCCAGATTTTAGGGGCTTTCAGAAAGGTGGGTTTTGATCTTCCCTCGACCGGGGAAGAAGTCCTTCAGCGGTGTAACCATCTTCTCGCGCAGATGCTTTTGGAGTATCGCGGCTATGAAAAGATCCTGACTGCTTTTGGAGAGAATTTAATTGCCAAGATTAATCCCAAGACAGGGAGAATTCATCCTGATTATATGCAGATTGGGACGGATACAGGGAGGTTTTCCTGCTCGAATCCGAATTTGCAGCAGATTCCTTCAGATTCACTCTTTCGACGCTGCTTCGTAGCCGAGAGGGGGTATAAGCTAGTCGTTGCCGACTACTCGCAGATTGAGTTGCGGATAATGGCCGATCTCTCGAGAGATCCAGTATTTATAAAGGCGTTCAAAGAAGGCGTAGATTTGCACAGTTTGACTGCCTCCCAGATGTTCAGTATTCCGATTGGCCAGGTAACGAAGGAAAAGCGGTTTCACGCGAAGTCGATTAATTTCGGTCTAATGTACGGGCGCGGGGCGAAGTCTCTTGCTGCTCAGCTCAAGGTTTCTGAAGAGGAAGCGCAACAACTTTTGCAGAAGTATTTTGCTACCTACAAAAAAGTTAAATCCTGGTTGGACCGAGCCGGGCGGTTAGCAGTAACACGAGGGTACAGCGAAACTGTTATGGGAAGGAGGCGCGGTTATCCCGACTTAAATCCGGCCGACCCTGGTTACGACCGACAAAGCGCTTATGTCGAAAGGCAGGGTAAGAATATGCCTATCCAGGGAACTTCAGCAGATATGATGAAGCTGGCGATGGTTTACGTTTATGAGAAAGTGAAGGAGCTTCATCTTACCGCTTCTCCTGTGCATACTGTTCACGACGAACTTGTTGTTGAAGCCAAGAGTGATCAGGCGGAAGAAGTGGCGCGAGTGGTCGAGGAGGGGATGGAACGTGCGGGCCGAGAAATACTGAAGGAGGTTCCCATTAAAGTCAGTGTAGGCATCTCTGATTATTGGGAACATTAGTTGATCAGTACAGTCGATAAGGTCGGTAACAGAGGCGGGCAATAGTTAGCAAATAGGACTTGACAGTGCTAATATAGTAGTATAGAGTATCCGTAGAGCCAAAAAGCTGCTGCCGGCCTGTTGGCGTTATTGATGTTATTATCGACTGTGGGGGAGGAATTATGATTTGTCAACGTTGCGGGGAAAGACAAGCTATTTTTCAAATGCACCAGATAGTTGATGGCCAACCGACCATCGTCTATCTTTGTGAGGTTTGCGCTCGCGAGCTTCAGCAGGGGGCGCAGGGGACTACTTTTCTCGACCGCTATGGCCGCGATCTTACTAGTTTGGCAGAGGAAGGTAAGCTCGATCCGGTAATTGGGCGCAAGGAGGAGATCGAGCGCATTATCCATATCTTATCCAGGCGAAAGAAAAATAACCCGGTGCTCATCGGTGATCCGGGTGTGGGTAAGACAGCGATCGTTGAGGGGCTGGCGCAACAGATTGTTAGTGAGGAGGTTCCTGAAGTTCTCCAGGGAAAGCGGATCGTAGCCGTAGACTTGGCCCTTATGCTTGCCGGCGCTTCGCATCGTGGGGAATTTGAGGAGCGGCTGAAGGAGACTTTGGAGGAAGTGGTGAAGGCGGAGGGGCAGATCATTCTTTTTATCGACGAGCTCCATACCGTTGTGGGAGCAGGTGCGGCGCAGGGGGCCATTGATGCTTCAAATATGCTTAAGCCGGCCCTGGCGCGGGGGGAGCTCCAGTGCGTAGGAGCAACAACCTTGGATGAGTACCGGAAGTATATCGAGAAGGACGGTGCCCTGGAGCGACGATTCCAGCCGGTGATGATTGATGAGCCGACAACAGAGGAGACGGTGGAGATTCTCAACGGCCTTAGGTCTCGCTATGAGGAGTACCATAAAGTTAGTGTCTCTGGCGAAGCGATAAAAGCGGCGGTTGAGCTGTCGGATCGCTATATTGCCGATCGGTTCCTTCCTGATAAGGCAATTGACCTTTTGGATGAGGCCTGTGCTCGGGCACGTCTGAATCAGATAAGAGAAGCGAAGAAAGGGGCTCAGCCTGAATCGCGTAAGGCGGTGCCGCAGTCGAAATTGGAGGAAATAGAGAAGTTGCGGGCCAAGCCGCGGAAGACGGTGGCCGACATGGAGCGGCTGGAGGAGTTGGAGCTGATAGTCGAGCATAAAGTGGAAAAATGGCAACCCGAAAAGGTCGAAAGCATTCCGGAAGTGACTAAAAAGGATATTGCCCGGATTGTGGCGCAAGCGACTGGCATTCCCGTCGAGGATTTGGCCGAGGATGAGCGGAAGAAACTGAGCAACCTGGAGGAGAGGCTGCACGAGCGGATTGTTGGGCAAGATGAGGCGATTAAAGTGGTTTCAGAGGCGATTCGGCGGGCGCGAGCAGGGTTGAAGGATCCTAATCGCCCGATTGGCTCCTTTATCTTTTTAGGCCCGACTGGCGTGGGGAAGACGGAGACGGCCAAGGCGTTGGCCGAAGTCCTATATGGTAATGAAGAATTGATGATTCGGCTTGATATGTCTGAATATGGCGAGCGGCATACCGTTGCAAGGTTAATTGGTTCCCCTCCGGGGTACATTGGTTTCGAGGAAGGCGGTCAGCTAACCGAGATCGTTCGTCGGAGGCCTTTTTCAATCATCCTTTTGGACGAAGTTGAGAAGGCCCACCCCGATGTCTTTAACCTCCTTCTCCAAATCCTTGAGGATGGGCGGCTGACTGACGGGCATGGTCGAACGGTCGATTTTAAGAACACCATCCTCATTATGACGTCTAATGTGGGGACAAGTACCATCAGTGAGGCGAGTTTCGGTTTTGGGGATAGTAAAAAGATGCGGCGGAGTTACCAAGAGCTGAAAGAGGAGCTTCTCGAGCACCTTCGGAAGAGCCTTCGTCCCGAGTTTCTCAATCGGATCGACGAGACGGTAGTCTTCCATCCCTTAACGGAGAAACATGTACAGCAAATTGCCAGTCTCTTGCTTAAGAAGAGTACCGAACTCCTAGCAGCGCGGGGGATTAGTTTGGAAGTGACAATTAGGGCGAGGAATTATCTTGCCGAGAAAGGCTTCGACCCCGACTTTGGTGCGCGTCCACTGCGGCGGCTGATTCAGCGGGAGGTGGAGAATCCTGTCTCCGATCGGATTATCTCTGGGGAGTATCAAGAGGGCAACACTGTGGGCGTTGACCTTGTTGGCGGCAGGTTGGCCTTTAAACTCAAGAAGCGTGTTTCTCTGAAGGTTTAAACACATATGGAGAGCCTGGAAGAAGCATTTTGGCGTAAGACAGAAATTATAGGGGGTAGACTTGGGGTGTGGAGATTGTACGCTTAGCAGTTGGACAGCTGCAGACGGATTGTTACCTTGCCTTCTGCCCGAAAACACGAGAGGCAGTAATCATTGATCCTGGTGATGACGGCGATTTCATCGGAAGGAGAATCGGAGATCTTGCGATTAGACCCAAGCTAATTTTGGTGACCCATGGCCACTTTGATCATGTTTTGGCGGCAACAGAGCTAAAACTAGCTTTCGGCATCCCGTTTGCAATACACCCAAAAGATCTCTTCCTCCTTAAAAGGCTGCGGCAGACGGCCGAGCATTTTCTTGGTTATGATGCTTGCCCCGAGGAGATAAAAGGACCGGAGGTCGATCGATTCTTGAAGGAAGGGGATGTCGTTGGATTCGGCAGGGAGAGGCTAAGGGTGATAGAGACGCCGGGCCATACCCCCGGCAGCGTTTGTTTTTATAGTTCTGGAGATGAGGTTCTTTTCTCCGGCGATATTTTGTTTTATCGAGGAATCGGCCGAACCGATTTTTCCTACGCCTCTCCGGAAGATTTGTCAGAATCGCTTCGAAAGTTGTTTGTGCTCCCCGGCGAGACTATTGTTTATCCTGGTCACGGCCAAGAAACCACGATCGGGGCTGAGGGGGGGTTGGACCTTTAACGGCGCGATTTTCTGATAGACTAAGCCAGATGAAAGTTCTTTTTGTTTATCCAGATTTTCTAGCGACCAGAGCGACGGCGGGTGGCAGTCGTTTTGAGATCACCAAAGGCGGCTGGTATTCCGAGGGGGTGGCGTCGATGTCGGCAGTTTTGAAGGAGGCCGGCCATCAAGTTGCGTTGATGCACCTGACGGAGCCGGCTTCCAAAGGGGATTTCGAGAAGAAGATGCGGAGTGAGGATCCAGGTATCGTCGCCTTTACCGTCCGGACTAGCGCCGTCCCCTATGTCCAGCAGTACCTGAGATGGGTTAAGGAGATTGATCCAAACCTCCCCACGGTTTTAGGTGGTGTTCACGCTATCATCGCTCCTCAAGAAACTATTGGGCTGGAAGGAGCGGACATCGTTTGCGTTGGGGAGGGGGAGGGACCGATGGGTGACTTATGTCAGGCCTTAGAGGAGAGCATGCCTATTGACAAGATTCCTAATCTTTGGGTCAAAAAAGAGGATCAGATCGTTAAGAATCCGCCACGAAAGCTGATCTACCCCCTTGATAGCCTGCCGCCCCCTGATTTTGAGCTGTTTGATTTTTCGAGGCTAATTGCCACTCAAACGAAAACGGCGGTCGTAATTATCTCTCGCGGCTGCCCTTATAGTTGCGGTTATTGCTGCAACCACAGGATCCGGTCAGTTTACCCCGATCAGGAGCACTATACTCGATTTCGCAGCCCGGAGAATGTAATGCTTTATCTCAAGAAACTTCTCAAACTTTATCCTTGGGTTTCTTATATCAGATTTATCGATAATATCTTGGGGGTTAATAAAGAGTGGTTGGAAGGATTTTGCCGCCTCTATAAAAACGAAATTGGTTTGCCCTTCGCTTGCGATCATCGTGCCGATCTAGTGACGCCGGAGCTTCTTTCTCTTCTACGAGACGCCGGTTGCGATTTCATTTACTTTGGGGTTGAGTCCGGCGATGAGCATTTGCGGAAGGAGGTTTTGTCGCGGCGGATGGGCGACGGACAGATTGGACGGGCTTTTTCCGAGTGTCGGCGGTTGGGGATTAAGACGCTTGCTTTTAATATCATCGGATTGCCCTATGAAACACCGGAAAAGGCGCTGAAGACGATAAAGTTGAACGCCAAGATTAACCCTGACAAAATGATCGCCAATATCTTTACCCCGTACCCTTATACCGATTTGTACGAGACCTCCGTCAAAGAGGGTTTTATTCCTGGTCCGATCGCCGATTACCGCGGCGAGGTTTTCCTCGATCAGCCTAATTTCTCTAAGGAAGAGGTGTTGTTCTTGGCGACCCTCTTCCGGCCGTTGGCGCAACTTTACCAAAAGACACGCCGGTGTCCCCCTTTTTGGCGGTTGTTGGACGCGGCCGTTTTGTCGCCGCGCTTGCCGAGGCGTGCGTTAATAGCTTTGGTGCGCAGTTGGTATGGTATTGTTGAGCAGGGGAAGGGTGTCGTGCGAAAGAGGCTGCCCAAGGTGTATATTTTCTTAAGGGATAGGATTTATCCTGTTTTTGGAGATGGAAGCAGTTTACGGCTTTTCTAATCGCCGCGACGGCGACATGCACGAGAATGAAAATCTGGCTCGATTTCTCGAGTCCCTTGGTGTTGGGGGGATGCCGTTCGTTCGGGCAGAACAGGTTCGCGGTGGGGAAGTCGCGCGTGTTGGTTTGGAGCACGCAGGTCAAGTTGTCTCCGGGGTGGACGGGTTAATTACGGCGCGGCGGGGACTATTTCTGGCGGTTTTGGCGGCTGATTGCATTCCGGCACTGATCTACGATCGTAGACGGGATTTTGTTGCCGCTGCTCACCTCGGCTGGCGCGGTTTGTCGATGGCATTGGGGAGAAGGGTGGTGGAGCAGCTGGAGCAGCTTGGGTCGGTTGCCTCTGACATTGTGGCGATTTTTGGCCCGTCGATCTGTGTTCGACATTATGAAGTCAAGGAAGACTTAGTTAGCCAGTTCGTTGGGCAGCCGGAGGCGGTTTTCCTCAAGGAGGGCGAGAAGACGTTTATGGATCTTAGAGCCACAGCCCGCAACCAGTTTATTGGTGCCGGTGTTCCCGAAAGCAACATCGACGTTGATCCTACTTGTACCTTCGAAGACTCCTATTACTTCTCTTGGAGGAGGGAACAGCCCGGGTTGTCCGGTTCCTTCGCCGGCGTTATCGGCGTTACTAGTTGAACGAAAGGCGTGCCAACGCCTCCCCGTTTGGATTCTTTCTCCTCAGGGAAATATTGCTGCTAGGGCTGTTGCTGTGATTACGGCGATGTTGGCAACGAAAGGGCAAGCAGTGTTTTGTGGTTTATACTGTTAGTGATGGCTAGGAAGCGTATATTGCAGTCGGAGCAAGAAACAAGGGTGCTGGCGAGAAAGTTATTGAGGGATTATTTTGGCGTTATCACTGATCGGGCGCTTCTCTTTGCTCTTCGTGGGGAGTTGGGGACAGGGAAGACGGTCTTTGCTAAGGGGATAGGCGAGGCACTAGGGGTTAGGAGGCCGGTAAGATCGCCAAGTTTCGTTCTTGTGGCCGAGTATCCGTTCGAATCTGGCAGGTTTTTTCACGTTGACCTTTGGCGGGTAGAGAGTGAGAAGGAGGTTCGCAGCCTAAAGATTGAAGATATGATAAAGCCGGGAAACGTGATTTTAATCGAGTGGGTGCAGAAGATGCCTGGGTTCCTTGCTGAACTTCGTCGACGAGATGATCTGAAAGTGGTTGAGGTGAGGTTTGAGTGTAAGGGAGGAAATGAGAGAGAATTGAGAATTTATAATTACTAACGAATGGCAAATAAGCAGCGGATAAAGGGTGGATCGCGAGGGATGTTAATCCTTGCGTTAGATACCTCTTGTGATGAAACCTCGGCTGCCGTGACTTATGGCGAGCGGGTCTTGTCAAATGTCATCGTTTCGCAGGTTGAGGCCCACCGGAAGTTTGGGGGGGTTGAGCCGCTGGTGGCTAAGAGAGAGCATCAGAAGCTGATTGGTTCCGTTGTCGAGAGCGCGTTGGATCAGGCGCGGGTGAAAGCAGCTGATATTAAAGCGGTAGCCGTTACGATTGGTCCCGGCTTGGCACTTGCCTTGGAAGTTGGGGTAGGCAAGGCAAAAGAGTTAGTAAGGACTTACAAAAAGCCGCTAATCGCTGTTGATCATATGGAGGGGCATCTCCTTTCGGCTTTTGCTCGGGATGCGGAGGGAAGATTTGGGGTGGATGAACCCGAGTTTCCCGCCATTGGCCTTTTGGTCTCCGGAGGCCACACGGAGTTGGTATTGATGAAAGATTTTGGCGATTACCGACTTCTGGGGGAGACACTCGATGATGCGGCCGGTGAATGCTTCGACAAGGTAGCGCGCATTCTTGGGTTAGGATACCCCGGCGGGCCGATTATCTCTAAGTTAGCGAGAGGAGGGAATCCCGCCGCCTTTGATTTTCCCATCCCGATGGGGAAGTCCGGTGATCTCGATTTTTCTTTCTCTGGGCTGAAGACAGCTTGTCTTTATAAGAGGAGGGAGGTAGGTGAGATGAGCCTAAAGCAGATTGCTGATTTCTGTGCCTCGTTCGAGCGTGTGGCAATAGAGGCCCTCGTTATTAAGCTTGTTTCTGCCTGTTACCAATTCCAACCCAGAATGATCCTTCTTGGGGGTGGGGTGGTTGCTAGCCGCTATCTACAAGAAGTGGTAAGGAAGGAGGCGAGCCGCCTTGGCGTTCCCGTTTGTATTCCTTACAGTCCCCAGCTCCTGACGGATAATGCGGCGATGATCGGAATAGCCGCCTTTTATAAAATGAAACAGGGCAAGCTTGTCGAGAATCCTGATGAGGTAGAGAGAATTCCCAACCTTGCCTTGAGTGGTGTATTATAATATGGCATATGGCTAAAGAAGAAAAGGAAGATAGAGAGGAAAAACGAGTGGAGCCTCCTAGGTTTAGAGTGGGGGATATGGTTAGGGTTTTTTATCGTGTTTATGAGGAGGGTAGGGAGCGATTTCAACCGTTTGAGGGGATAGTGATTGCAATGAGGGGAGCGGGAGTAACGAGAACATTCACTGTGAGAAAGATTGCTTCTCAAGGGATAGGGGTAGAGCGGATTTTCCCGCTACATTCGCCGAACATTCGGAAGGTTGAAGTGGTTCGGGAGGGGAAAGTTAGGCGGGCGAAGCTCTATTATCTGCGAGGGCGGATTGGGAAGAAGGCGACGAAAGTTAGGGCGAGGGCCTCTGAAAAAGCCGGGGACTGATTCTCTTTTGCAGGAGGATTAACGCGTGAGAGAAGCGTCTTTTTTCCGTGAGAGGATACTTTGGGAAGATGGGTTGTCATCGGTAGCCGGTATTGATGAGGCGGGGCGTGGCGCTTGGGCCGGTCCTCTTTACGCAGCAGCCGTTGTCTTTCCTCCAAAAGTGAAACTGCCCTTTCCTCTTTTCGATTCAAAGGCGTTGGCGCCAAAGAGACGTGTTGAGTTAGCGAAAGTGGTGAGAAGCCATGCGCTCGCTTTTTCTTTTGGCGTAGCAGAGGTTCCTTTGATTGAACGTTGTGGCATCTCTTACGCGACTGAACACGCGATGCTCCAGGCTCTTGAGGGTCTGGGGTTATCGCCAGACTTTGTTTTGATTGACTTTTTCAAGATTCGCTCGTTTCCGCGGTGGCAACAGGAGGGAATTGTGAAAGGAGATCAGCTTTCAGCCAGTATTGCCGCCGCTTCGATTTTGGCCAAAGTGGAGCGCGACTCACTAATGTCCAAGTTTGACCAAGTTTATCCAGGTTACAACTTTGCTCTTCACAAGGGTTACGGAACAAGGGTGCATCAGGAGGCGTTAGGAAGATTAGGTCTGTCCAAGGTACACCGGCCGAGCTTCATACCAAAGAAGATACTGCAATGATTGATTTAGGTGAGGAGGGGGAAAAAATAGCAGAGGAATTCCTTCGTCGAAAGGGATTTGTCCCTGTTGCGCGGCGGTTTAGAAGCAGAAGATGGGGAGAGATCGATCTCATTATGCGTGATGGCGACACGACCGTCTTCGTTGAGGTCAAGACCAGATGTGGCTCCGGAGGATTGTTCGGCGGCCCTTTGGGAGCGATTAATCGACAGAAGATTCGGGCATTAAAGCGGACGGCCCAGTTTTATATGACTTCCAAAGGGTTTAATTGGGAAGCAGTACGGATTGATGCTGTCTCGGTAATTCTCCAGCCCGGCGGAACTGCCGAAGTTAAGCATTACACCGATATAACCGCCGGGATGTTAGAATAGGGTTGTGATCTTGGGTCCGTAGCTTAGTGGTAAAGCAGCGGGCTTTTAACCCGTTGACCTGGGTTCGATTCCCAGCGGACCCACCATGAATCTGTCTGGTTGGGGAGGTTTCTCCGCTGCCCGGAAAGGACCGTGGGCGGTTGCGGAGCGGGCAGCCAGGAGAGTGGTAGGACGGAGCGTTTCGCGAATGCCCCGGTCCTATTTGGAGCGAATCCGCTAGGCACTAAGGCCCTCCGGTGCTTTTGTTCTGTTCTCTGGTATTATTGAGATAGACGTTTCAAGGCCCCATCGTCTAGCGGTTAGGACGCCACCCCTTCAAGGTGGAAACACGGGTTCGACTCTCGTTGGGGCCACCAAGTACTGGAGGAAAAACAGCCCCAACGGCAATGCGCAAAGACTGCTTTGCGAAGGTGTGTCCGCTGTTCCCGCTTGGTGGCCTTGCAAATTGGCTATGGAACTGTTAATATGAATTCCCGTTGGGAAGTTAAATTCTTCCAAACCCGAGAGGGGGTGAGAATGAGTGAATAAGAAACTTTACGTTGGCAATCTTGATTATGGCGTTACCGATGATCAATTGGCGGAGCTATTTGCGCAGGCAGGTAAGGTGGCTAGCGCGGTGGTGATCACTGATCGACGTACGGGAAGATCAAAAGGATTTGGCTTTGTTGAGATGGAGACTGAAGACGATGCGAAGAAGGCAATTGAGACATTCAATGAGAAAGATTTCCAGGGACGAAAGATGCTCGTGAACGAGGCACGGCCTCGCGAGGAGTGATCAACCCTGCAGGAAATCTCCTTAGTGTGTCTTGGTAAGGGTTGTTTGGCGCTTGGTGGAAACGGCGTGGGGAGGAAAGCGGGCCGGTTGTCCCGGGGGCGGAGGGGAAAAAGGAAGGCTTATTAGATTTTCTGAAGAGGAAGCTCGATGAAAAGGAAGGAAACGCCGCAGGTCCGGGTTATTCTAAAGGAATCCAAGAGCTTGTCCGGTTTCACATCCGGCGGGTGCGGGATGATATTGATTTTTTGCCGCAGGATAATAAGGTTTTGGGGTTGGGGGAGGAGGATATAGCAAGCTTGATTGTGGCGCTCAATGGTTCCCTTGAGGAGAGAAAGAAGGAGTATAGATATGCAACAGTGGGAGACCAGTTCAAATCGGCTGGGAAGACAGTGGAGGTAGTTGCGATTTATTCTTCGGCTGAAGAAGCATTCACGGAGGGGGAGGCGATTTAACAGGGTTGCAGGTGGTGACATCGGGGACATCACAGTACGATCAGCCTCCAACCGACAATGGGTTTGAGTTTTTGCCCGTTGTTTACTTCTGTAGACAAGTTGAGAGCCGGTAATGTCGGAAGTAGTGGCCCCGCCAGAAGTTACGTCTCTTGTAGCAGAGTTGCGGAGGCGTTTGGATGAAAAAGCGGCGAAAAACGAGAAGTTCCCCAACCGCGACAAAGATGCTGAAGCTCATGTTCAGCGCGTGCAGAAGGACTTTGGCTTTATTGACCCCCGCTGTTACGGGTTCTCTGAGGGCGACGCGGGGAGGGCAATAGAAAAGCTCATCGAAGGTCTTAACGCCTCCCTTGCGGAGCGTGGGGAGGAGCATCGGTACCTTAGAGTGGGGGATGAAGTGGCCTTGGGGGGAAAGCAGCACCGCGTGGTCAGTATTTCGCTTTCGATTCCGATATTGAGCGCCGTGGAGACAGGTTCCCGCCGTTCCATTGTTGGTACGAATTTGTATGATAATCCTGCTTCGAAGCAAGAGTTTCTACCCTTGGTATACCTCTTTGAGGAGATAACCTGATATCCTCCGCGTTCTAATTTCCCTTTCTTAATGTCCCAATTGTCTTTAATCCTTTGGCAGTGGTATCCTGTTACGGATGGTCGATCTTCGGCGATTAAGGCAGGCTTTTGGGTATGCTTTCTCTGGCGTCGCCCACGTTCTAAAGACGCAGCAGAACTTCAGGATTGGTCTAGCGGGAGCAATTTTGGTTATAGCGGCGGGAGTTTTTTTCAGGATTACCCTCTCTGAATGGACGCTAGTTATTTTTGCGACCCTTCTCGTCCTTATTACCGAGATGATAAATACTGTCTTCGAAGAGATGGTCGATCTTCTGAAATGCGAGTATGATAGGCGGTGTAAAGCTGCCAAGGATGTTTCGGCGGGGATGGTTGTCCTTGCCTTATTGGCGGCGATTATCGTTGGCCTCCTCGTTTTTCTCCCTAGAGCTGCCGAGCGAATCACCTCGTTTTGTTAGAATGGACCCGTTACCGTGCAGATAGAGAGGGCATACGCTCAGCCAGTTAGAGAGATCTTTGCCGCCTTGGGGAGCTCGAAAGAAGGGCTTTCCTCTGAGGAGAGTGAGCGGCGGCTGGGGCGTTATGGCCCGAACGTTCTAGTTGAGGAAAAGCGTTTCAAGACTCTGCGGCTGCTCCTAGCGCAGTTTAAGAACCTGTTCATTCTTCTTTTGCTTTTAGCCGTGACCCTCTCCTTTCTTTTTGAATCAGTGGTAAATGGCGTCCTCCTTCTTTTTGTTGTGGCGTTGAATGTAGGCAGCTCGTTCTTTCAGGAGAGAAAAGCAGAGAGGATGTTGGAGGCGTTGCGGGCGATTTACCCGCCAAAAATCGAGGTAGTTCGGGGCGGAAAGACTGCGGAAATTCCCGTCGGGGAGCTAGTTATTGGCGATGTTGTTGTCCTACGAGAGGGTGGTACAGTTCCTGCAGACCTGCGACTCTTTGAAGTTCACAACTTGAAGATCGATGAGTCCACCTTGACCGGCGAATCGGTTCCATCCACCAAGGTTTACGAAGCTCTTCCGGAGTCGTTGCCCCTAGCCGATCGCGAGAACATGGCTTTCGCCGGAACTTTGGTTGTTAGTGGTACCGGAAAAGGTGTAGTGACACAGACGGGGTTGAGGACGGAGTTTGGCCAAATAGCCGCTTTTGTTCAGGAGCAGGAGGGGCGAAGCCTTCTTCTTGAGAGGATTGCCCATTTGAGTATTTGGCTGGTTGGTATTTCCGCCACTCTCTCGCTGTTAATTTTCGTCCTTGGTTTTTGGCGCAGTCAAGAGCTTATTCATACCCTTAATTTCTCTATCGCGCTTTTTGTTTCAGCAGTGCCAGAGAGTTTGCCGACTATCACTACCTTAGCTCTGACAACAACTGCTTTACGGCTCTCGCGAAGGAAGGCTTTGGTTCGTCACCTTCCAACAGTAGAAGCACTTTCCGGCATAAATCTCTTTGCCTTCGATAAGACAGGGACTCTCACCCGGAATGAGATGTCGGTCGCCAAAATAATATTCCCCGATCGGGAGTTGGTGGTGACTGGGACGGGTTTTTCCTCCGATGGCCAGGTGTTGCGTAACGGCGCAGGCTCTGATCCTCGAAGCGATCCACAGCTTCGGGAGTTCATCGAAGTTGGTGCGCTAGGCGCCTCCGCCACTATCACACCTGTCGATGAGTCGGCGGATGGGAAATGGGTCGTGCACGGGGATCCCACCGAGGGGGCTTTCCTCATCTTAGCGGAGAAAACGGGAATGTCATTGGACAGGGGGAACGCTGCTAGGCGATTTGCCTTTACCTCAGAGAGGAAAATGAGTTCCGGTGTCTTTTTCAAGGATAAGGAATTGCGTGTTTACAGCTTGGGGGCGCCGGAGGTACTCCTTCCAAAATGCCGTTACTACCTGCATGGCCGGAAGCAAGTTGAACTTTCTCCTGCGAGGCGCGTCGAGCTCGAAAATCAGGCGAGCAGGTTGGCGGCTGATGGCTATCGCGTTTTGGCGTTGGCAATGAAGAAACAAACGACGAACTCCATTGCCAGTCGGGAACTCGAGCAAGATCTCACTTTTGTGGGATTTGGTGGTCTTCTTGACAGGCCGAAAGAGATGGTGGCCGAGACATTTACGAACTTGATGAGGGCGGGGATCAAGCCGGTGATTATAACCGGTGATCATCCGGGAACAGCTTCAGCGGTGGCTAAGGAGCTGGGGTTAAAACTTGCTCCGCGGGAAATCCTTTCTGGCTCCGAGATTAACAGGATGACGGATGAAGAGTTACTGGAGGTTATCCCCCGGATTACCGTTTTCGCTCGAATTACACCGACGCAGAAGTATCGCCTGGTGAAGATGCTTAAGCGCTTCGGCCTTCGGGTGGCCGTCTCGGGCGATGGGGTTAATGACGCGTCGGCGCTGAAGGAGGCTGATGTTGGTGTGGTGATGGGCGAGAAGGGAAGCGACGTTTCTAAAGAGGCAGCCGATTTGGTAATTCTTGACGATAAGATTGAGACGGTCATCCCGGCGATTGTTGAAGCCAGAACTCTTTACGACAACATCAAGAAGTTCTTTACTTTTCTTCTTTCGAGCAATTTTGATGAGCTTTTGGTGATTGCCTGGGCATTTCTGATGGGACTTCCCCAGCCGCTTACTATTCTTCAGGTGCTGTGGTTGAATTTGATTACCGATGGCTTACCCGCCCTTGCTCTCGCTTTTGACCCGCCCTCCGGCGACGTGTTAAAGGAGTCGCCTCGTGAGCTTGGTTCAAGCATGGTAAGGCCGATCGTTGGTTGCGCTCTCTTCTACGGTCTTCTCGCTCTGATCTGTAATGTGTTTATCGTTTTGCTTTATCTCTCCGACGTAACGAAGATGCGGACAGTCCTCTTTACCCAGGCGGTTCTTTTTGAATTGGCGGTTGTTTTTGCGATTCGAGGTGAGAGCCGCCCGTTCTGGAGGGGATTTTTCGAGAACAAATATCTTCTTGCAGCAGTTGCGGTTTCCGCCTTAATACAGGTCTCCTTAGTTTACGTGCCGGCGCTGCACCCATTGATGGGAATCACTTTTCTGAATGTTTCCGATTGGGGGGTGGTCTTGGGCGTTACCGGGGGTGCCTTCACGGTTGCGGAAATTGGGAAATGGGTTTGGAGGAGCAGGTACTCTCACTGACACATGGGTCGCGTCTTCATTGGTACTTCAGGTTGGGTTTATCCTCATTGGCGGGGCCGGTTTTACCCCGAGAATATTCCTGATGGCGGGTGGTTAGAGTTTTACGCGAAGAACTTCTCCGCCGTGGAGCTGAACGCCTCTTTTTACCATCTTCCTGGGGAGAAGACTTTTCGGAGTTGGTACGAGAGAACACCGAAGGACTTCGTCTTCGCCATTAAAGGGTCGCGATTTATTACTCACGTTAAGAGGCTGAGGGACTGCCAGGAGCCGTTGGCCAATCTTCTCCAATCGGTGTCCGGACTTGAGGAGAAGCTGGGCCCTATCTTCTTTCAGCTCCCCCCGTCGTTTGAGAGCGACAAGGAGCGGTTAGGGGATTTCATTAGGCTTTTGCCGATCGGTAAGCGCTTTGCCTTCGAGTTTCGTCACCCATCTTGGTTTAATAAAGAGGTCTGCGCGCTTCTGCAAAAGGCAAACTGTGCCTTGGTCGCGTCGGACACTCCCGACTATCCTTATGGGGAAATACAGACGGCTAATTTTATGTACTTCCGCCTGCACGGTCATGAGCAGCTTTATGCTTCGTCCTACACGAGGATGCAGTTGAAAGAGTATGCAGAAAGAATGCGGCAATATTTGAGGCGAGGCGATGTGTTTGTGTTCTTCGATAACGATGCCAATGCCAATGCTGTGGAGAATGCCAAGGGATTGGCTAAGTTGGTAGAATAACAAGGTAATGACTGACGCATACATCTTTCGAAAAGAGGAATTGAGACTTAATCCGTATATTTTTCGGATGAATGATATTCGAGGTGTCTTTAATAGGGATTTTCGGGAGGATGACGCCCGGGTGATTGGGCAGGCGTATGGTACGTGGCTGCAGGATAAAGGAAAGGACAGCGTTGCCTTGGGGCGAGACTGTCGGCTTTCTTCGCCGGTGATCCACGATGCCACCTTAGAAGGACTGCTCTCCACAGGTATGCGGGTCATTGACGTTGGATTAGCGACTACCCCCGAGTCTTATTTAGCTCCTCTTCTTCTTAAGGTTGGCGCGTCAATGATGGTGACTGGTTCTCATCTTCCGGCTGAATGGAATGGTTTCAAACTTTCTTATGAGGACAGGACGGTCTTCGGTGATGAGATCCAGGAGGTCAGGAGGATCATCGAGCGCCAAGAGTTTAAGAAAGCGAAGGGAACGGTGGAAGAACAAGATATTCGCAGCGCGTACGAGGAATTGCTTGTCAAAAAGATAGGGGAATTCGAGCAGGCAATCGGTGGTAATAAAAAGCGATCGCTTAGGGTGGTGGTAGACTCCTCGAACGGGATGGCAGGTAGTTTCGCTCCCTATCTCTTGCGTGGATTGGGATGTGAGGTGATTGAACGCCACTCGCGATTAGATGGGACCTTTCCCAACCATGGGCCTAATCCGGTACAGGGGGTGAACATGATGGAGGTAATTAGTCTGGTCAAGCGGGAGAAGGCAGACTTAGGAATGTGTTTCGATGCCGATGCCGATCGTGTCAATATTTGTGACGAAACGGGATTTATTTTATGGGGAGACGGGATTCTAATGTTGTTTGCGCGTGATATTCTTACTCGCGATTCACGTTTGGAAATTCTCTACAATACTCAATGCTCACCGGCGGTGGAGGAGGATATTATAATGCACCGAGGTATCCCCGTGATGGTTCCTACCGGCCATTCTCTTGTTCTAAATGAACTTCGTTTTTACGAAGGCGCTTTTGCCGGAGAATACAGCTGTCACTTTTACTTCTATGATCATTATTACGGGTTTGATGACGCTTTGTATGCGGCAATGCGCTTGGTAAAAATTCTTGGGCGAAAAGAAGAGCCGCTCTCGAAGATAATGTCTGATGTTCCGTTCTACAGGGCGACGGGGGAGATCGAGGTTCCGATGCCTGACGAGCGGAAGTTTGCCGTTGCTGAGAAGGTTAAAAATTCGCTTCGCCGCAGGTATTTTGTCAACGAGATGGATGGTGCTCGAGTTAAGTTTAAGGAAATGGAAGACACTTGGGGTCTGATGCGCGCATCTGACACGTGTCCCGAGTTAGAAATCTTTGCTTGGGCAAAGACCGAGGAAGACATGATTAAAGCAAAGGAGGCGCTTTTGGAAGAGGTACAGAAGTATAGTTAATAGTGAATGGCTAATAGTAAAGGTAGTAAGGAGACAGTGTTGTCAATTCGGACGGCAAAGGAGATGCGGGAGGTAATGATGGACCCTGCTGCCAATGCTCCAGAGGAGGCTTATTACATGATCCGTCGGTCGGGGATGAATATCACTGTCCTCCCCGAATATCGTCTTGGTCGGGAGTACCCAAAGACATACGGTCACTTTCACCAGCCAGAGGCAGAGGAGAAGTATGAGATCCTTCTTGGTGAGGCAGCGATGTTGCTCCAGAAGGGAGTGAACCCGATAGGCGAAGTAAGGCTAATTCGGCTGGAAAGGGGCGATTCGATCACTGTCCCGAAAGGGTACGCGCACAGTCTAGTTAACCTTGGTACAGGACCGGTGGCGACGCTTGACGATCACGATTCCGCCGACTTTGAGAACGTCTACGATTGGATTCGCACGAAGTGTGGGTTCGCGTATTATATTGTGGAGGATAGTGAGGGCCGTCCAGAAGCGATTCCTAATCTTCATTACGAAGGTATTCCTCCGATTAAGTATGAGTAGTGATAACGACTACCCGGAACTTCCGGCAAGAGAGAAAGAGCGGGGGAAGCGGCGTGAGAAGAAGCAACGTCCCCAGTGGAAGATAAGCGGACGGGGCGTGTTTACTCTTGCTCAGATCGTTCGGAAAAAGGCGAGGGGTAAAAGAAAATGATGAATCCGATTTTTTGTCTGGAGGAATTGGGGCTGCGAGATGCGCCGCGGGTAGGCAAGGAGGCGGCGGTGCTTGGGGAGCTTTTCAGGATGGGCGCTCCCGTTTCGGCTGCTTTTGCTATTCCGAATACTTCCTACGCGGAGTATATTAATCAACCGGTGGTGAGG
>Ga0209609_10000490_pt1 | contig 23934 bp, 18 predicted proteins | sample LakKivw325mmetaG_FD_184136 | JGI IMG/M metagenome (GOLD analysis project Ga0209609, IMG submission 184136) | Anoxic lake water microbial communities from Lake Kivu, Rwanda to study Microbial Dark Matter (Phase II) - Lake Kivu water 325m metaG... | ecosystem: Environmental > Aquatic > Freshwater... | reverse complement strand
CCCGTATCACAGAGGGTGGAAGGGGACAGTGTTCCCCGTCTCCCGAAGTTTAGAATGTGTTTGTTACGGAGTTAGCGGACAGGGAAAATACCTGCCTGAGATAACTGTCACGCCTATTTCTCAACTTCTTCATATGCAAGTACTTACAGGCAGTGCAAAGAAGGCAGACGATTCACGAGTTTGAAAAATCTGGATCTCAATTCTGGTTTCTCAGCAACTCCAGCATCATGTCTATGTTTTCAAGAGGAGTCTCGGGAAGCGCATAGTTGGATAACCCCACTATTATTCCGCAGTATTTTTTCGCCGTCTCAAGACAGGATAAGACCTCTTTTTTTACGTCTTCAGCGCTCCCCTGGCTCAGTGACCATGAACTTATATTGCCCAGAAGGGTTAATTCCGGATATTCCTGTCTCAATTCTTCCAGCGACATGCCTGCCTTCAGGTCTATCTCATAGTAACCGTCTATCCCGGATTCTCCAAACAGTGCTCCGGCAACAGGCCATAGATTGCCGTCGCTTGCAAACAGGTGGCAACCACCGTATTTATGGCATATGGCCGAGACCTTCTTCAACCCGGGCAGTATCAAATCCCTGAATACCTTCGGGGAAAACATCGGTCCCTGGTCCGAGGCAAAATCCCCTCCGCCAAGGAAATACTTGAAACCGTAGCCGCTTAAAAACCTCGTATTCTTTTCCGCCCTTATCACCTGCTGCTCAACGTAGGAACGCACAATCCCCGGGTCAAGGAGCAGCGCCTCAAGCCAGACCGAATCATGGGGGATGCCTATGCCGACACCCCCTGTCTCTATTGCTCTTTCTTTCCCGTATAACTCCTGGGCCCTTATCTGGAAATCAAAATCCTCTCTCCGCGGCTGGTATGAATCAATCTGTTTCTCGCCTTCCGCTACAAGATTTCTTATCTTCTCAAAGGTGAGTTCTTCGGGATGGAGGAGGGAAATATTCGTCTGTTCGCTGTCAGGGTAGTGGCGGAGAATCCTCCAGTCTTTCTCATCGCCGGTTTCATACAGGTAGGTGTATCCGCCTATCTTCCTCGTCGGCTTTTCAGGTGCCCGCCAGTAGGAAGTCCTGACCAGGTCCTGTCCTGTGGCGAATGCCAGGTCAACAGCGTCTCTGAAAGAGCGTTCCAGGTACTCCGCGTGCCATCCTTCCCATAAAGACTTCGCTTCCCTCCACTGCTGGATACCGCCCCCACAAACGCTTCCCTGCCGAGTATGTGGGATGCAATCCGGGAGGAAAACCCGCGGTGGTTCACAGGTATCCTGTCGGTATATTGTTTGTGAAAAGCGGCGGCTGTCCGTTCCCTTGAATTCATGGAGGCAAATCCCGTTCTCTCCGAAAGGATTACTCAGAACTTGTCTGTAAGTTGCGACGGTTTCATTATAGCATCCAGAATCTCCTGTCTCAACCTGTCAGCGGCTCCGTGGTCACCGGGCGCATTGCAAACCGAGTTCACCTATTTCCTGCGCATTTATTCTCTTTTCCCCTTTGCAGAACAATGGTGATTTGATTTCAGGGGATTTTGTAGTAAAATAACCTGCGATTGAAAGGAGAAAAAGCGAGTGGAAAAAATACTTGTGACGGAAGAGTTCGGAGAGGATGCCATAAACCTGCTGAAAGAAGCCGGCCTTGATGTCGTTTCAATGCTCAATCCATCCGAGGAGGAACTCATCGCGTGCCTTGGCGGGTTTGACGCGCTCATAGTGAGAAGCCGAACAAAGGTCAACGAAAAGGTCATAAGTGCGGGAAAGAAACTCAGGGTCATAGGAAGGGCAGGCGTGGGCGTGGACAACATAGACGTATCAGCCGCCACAAGACAGGGCATCGTGGTGATGAACGCCCCCGATGCAAATACCATAGCGACGGCGGAACTGACAATGGCGCACATCCTGGCATTGTCCCGGAAGATTTACCAGGCGGTACAGTCGCTCCGCATGCAGAAGTGGGAAAAGAGCAAGCTCAGCGGCACGGAACTCCACGGCAAGACGCTTGGAATCGTGGGGCTCGGCAGGATAGGAAGCGCTGTTGCCACAAGGGCGCTGGCCTTCGGTATGGAAGTAATCGCCCACGACCCTTTTGTCTCGGTTGAGAAAGCAAAGAAACTCTCCGTAAGACCTGTCTCCCTTGACGAGCTGCTGGCGCAGGCCGATTACATAACATTGCATCTCTCGCTCACAAAGGAAACGCACCATCTTATAGGAAAAGAGGCATTCGCAAAGATGAAGAACGGGGTCAGGATTATCAATTGCTCCCGGGGCGGCATCATTGATGAGGATGCCCTCTACAAGGCGATAAAAGACAGGAAGGTTGCGGGGTGCGCACTTGACGTCTTTGAGAAAGAGCCCCCTGCCGGTAACCCCCTGCTGGAACTGGACGAGTTGATTGCAACCCCCCATCTGGGCGCCTCAACCAGGGAAGCCCAGACAAACGTCTCCCTGCAGATAGCCAGGCAGGTCGGCAAAGCCCTCACCGAGGGGATAATGGAAAATGCCGTGAATTTCCCGTGCGTTGAACCGGCAATCCTCCAGGAGATTCAGCCGTACATAACGCTTGCGGAAAAACTCGGCCGTTTGCAGGCACAGATGGTTGACGGCAACATTGAGCGGCTGAACATACTTTACGGGGGTGAGGTGGCGGAGTATCAGGTGCAGCCCCTGACCCTGTCGCTTCTGAAAGGACTCCTTGAGCCGATCGTCCCCGGCTCCGTGAACTACGTGAACTCAATGTTCATAGCGGAAGAACGGGGAATCAAGGTCACCGAGACAAGAAGCACGGAGGTTGAGGATTTCGCCAACCTTATACGGATTGAAGTCCATACGACCGGCGGAACCGGTTCTGCCGCAGGTACCCTTTTCTCTAAAAGGGACCCGCGCATTGTGAGGATAAACGAGTACCACGTGGATGCTTCGCCCGACGGGTACCTCCTGCTGTGCGAAAACTATGACAAGCCGGGCGCAGTGGCACACATCTCCGCGGTCCTGACCGGGGCGGGAATAAACATAGCCAACATGACCGTGGGAAGGAAAGAGGCCGGCGGGAAAGCAGTCATACTTCTGAACATTGACAGCAGCCTGTCGGCCGGAACCCTGGAGAAGATAAGAAGCAACAGGATTATAATACAGGCACGCTTACTTGAACTGTAAGGTGTAAAGGAGGAGATCATGAAGCTGGGCATAGTGACGTATCTGATTGCGGCGGAATGGGATATTGACACGATAATAGAAAAAGGCAGTTCTCTCGGCTATACCGGCTTTGAACTGCGCTCCACGCACAAGCACGGGGTGGAGATTTCCCTGTCAAAAAAAGAGCGGGATGCCGTGAAAAAGAAATTTGAGAACTCCCCGGTCAAACTCCTTGGACTCGGCAGCGCATGCGAATACCACAGCCCGGACAGGGAAGCGCTGAAAAAGAATATAGACGAGACCAAACAATTCGTGCTACTGGCGAAGGACACGGGTGCGGAAGGAGTGAAGGTGAGACCCAACGGATTCCCTGAGGGTGTATCAAAGGAAAAGACGATAGAGCAGATAGGCATGTCCCTGAGAGAGGTCTCCGCTTTTGCAGCGGATTACGGGGTGAAGATCCGCCTTGAGGTTCACGGCCCCGGCACATGCCACCCGCCTTACATAAAACAGATGGTGGATATAGCGGACCATCCCAATCTCTACGTATGCTGGAATTCCAACATGAGCGACCTGGATGAGACCGGTTCCATAGAGAAACACTTCAACATGCTCAAAAAAAAGATAGAAATCTGCCATATAAACGAACTCTGCAGCGAATACCCGTGGGTTACGCTCTTTTCGCTTCTACAGAAGATGAAATTTGACGGGTATTGCCTCGCCGAGGTTGGGGACAGCCCGGAACGAGACCGCTTCCTGAGATACTACAAGACGCTTTTTGATGCCTTGAACCTGATTGCAACAAAAAAGTAGTATGCGGGCGCCATGGAAATTTTGCAGGTTCTGAAAGATTTCGGCCTTGAAGAGATTACCGCTGTAGCAGGGGGAGGCGGCACCGCTTCCCCCAAGCATGTCATAGAGACACCTGCCGGAAAATACCTGCTTAGGGAAAGGAGGAAGGAATTTTCTCCTCCGGATGTTATCCGTTTTGACCACTCGGTCATGATATTCCTGCACGGGAAGGGACTGCCGGTAATCCCGCCCGAGAAGACCATCCGGGGGGAACGCACCTGTTGTTACGGAGGTGCCGTTTACGAACTTTTCAGGTTTGTGGAAGACCTTGAAGAATTTTCCCCGGGTGACAGGAACCAGATTGAAGGCGCCGCCGCAACGCTGGGACGGATGCATAGAACTTTGCAGAATTTTTCTCCCGAGGGGAAAAAAGCGTGGACAAGAGAATTCTACCCGCTTCTCATAAGAAGCGAACTGGAGAAATATATCAATAACCTTCCCGGCCGTTTCACTGACAGCAACATGATAAGCAGGATTCTCGGGGAGCTTGACATACTCATACAGAACTTCCGTACAGAAAAACTGACCCACAGCATAGTCCACGGCGACTACACAAGCGCCAACGTCAAATTCAGAAACGGCGCTGTCGCCGGAATATTTGACTTTGACTGGACATCCTTCCAGAATACGCTCTATGACATATCAAGGGCAATCGTATATTTCTGCTTCAGAAGAAACTCCCCTGTTGACGGCAGCGACATACGCTCTCTCGTTCAACCCTGCGAAGTGAATATTGCCGACACCGTTGTTTTCATTGACGCCTACAGGAAGGAATTCCGCCTGACGGACGCAGACGCCGGGAACCTGCCGTATGCGCTCAAGGAGATTATCATCGGCGCGCGCGTGCGCGCAATGAGAAAGGTCCCGGACACAGAGAAGCCGGGCCTCCTTGACGGGAGTCTTGTGAGAATGCTTGATTCCCTGGACGGCAGGAGAAGCGAACTGACAAGAATCATTTCCCCACTGTGACAATGACCGGCCGTACCGTGGCCTTCCTGTCGGTTACTTCAACGAGAAGGAAATGGTGAAAACCGCCTACGGGATAAGCGTGAAGAGGTCCGCCTCCGCCGCCCGATACGACCTGGCGGAGTCCGTCGTGCAGACTGCTGTCGTAAAGATGCTCGTGTCCGGCAAAGATTGCACTCACCCTGTATTCCCTGAAAAGAGAGGTAAGGGAATCCCTCTCCTCCCTGGAAGAAAAGTGCGCATAGTTTTTCCCCGGTGAGAGAACCGAAAACAATGGCCTGTGAAGAAAGACAAATAGATACCTGTAGCCCCTGGCCTTCTCAAGTTCACCCCTGAGCCATGACAGCTGCTCGCCTTTTACCGCTCCCTCGCTTCCTGCAATCTCAGTGTCAATGACGATGAAAAAACAGTTCAGGTACACGAAGGAATAGTAGAGGGGGCCGAATAGTTCCCTGTGAAGATTCTCGTTTTCCCTGACCCCGTTTATCTCGTGATTGCCCACCGTGACATGGACGGGCACTTTCAGTTTTCCAATAACCTCCCGGTACTCCGCATATTGCCGTTTTACCGCGTTCACGTCCTTGCTCCCGTATATATTGTCCCCGAGATGAATCAGGAAATCTGCCCCGGATATGTCTATCTTTTCTATAATCTTTTTGAATACCTCCGGCTGTTTCCCCGAGACACCTGTCGGCCGGCTGTCTCCCACAACGCCGAAAGTGAATGATTCTACGTGGATACCTTTGCGCGGCTCAATAACCGTGGGCAGAGGCGGAGAGGGATACAATGCCCTTGTAAAGAGACAGAATGAAAACAGCGTTAGTATACACCAGTATCTGTTCATATTTTTCATGTTTTGCTTTTATGTCAATTTCAATTCACGCTCAAATGCAAAAACAAGATTGCCACGCCCCGAAATACGGGGCTCGCAATGACAAATTGTGGCGATGGAATTCACCCCGTAGAACGGGGCAAGTCGCACTGAAATCAAATCTGTAATTACCAGTTGCCGATGTCATCGGCGGTTCCAGTCTCCCTGTCAGGCCCCGCTGAAACAATCGTGTAGGAAACGTTTGAATGTTCAGCCTGGGGATACCTGTAGGAAAGTGGCGTCTTCCATGCGTCAAGAATATTCCTCTTTCCGTCAAGGTCTTCCGTCTTGAACCTCATGTAGGGCCCTTTCCATGACCTGCTTTCAACAGGACCCTGAAGCAGGTTCACAAGAACCCCGGTCCCCTCGCCTTCATATGCCGGATAGTCTCCGAAATCCATCCCGTACATGGAGAGCGCCGCTTCAACGGAACCGATAACAGACTCTGTTTTCACCACCATGGCGCGGCGCCTTGCATCCCTGCCCGCAGGAAGTCCGAATGAGGCAAGCAGGGCAATTATTGCCATGACGACAAGTATTTCCAGTAGCGTAATACCTGCACATCTATTTGAGTCTTCCGGAAAGTCTGTATTGTCATTACGAGTGCTTTTTGCGAAGCAATCCAAATTAGATTGCCGCGGCAGAAAACGCCTCGCAACGACAAACAAAAAGGTTATGGGCTCCGGCTTAACACATGCCGGAGTGGCATAATACGCCAGATTGCCGCGCCGAAAAACGGCTCGCAATGACATGATTGAGGGAATACTGTCTCGCTTAGCAAGTATCATTTTCTGATTGTTTTCCAGCGGGTTCCGTAAGGGGTGTCCTCAAGAAGAATCCCCTGTGACCTGAAAATCTCTCTTATCTCGTCCGATTTTCCAAAGTTCTTTTCTTTCCTTGTCTGCTCCCTCTGCTTTATGAGATTCTGCTGTCCTTCGGACAGTTCTGTTTCTTCCTTCTCAAGGATTGCCAGTACACTGTCTATCTCCTCAAGGAAATCCTTCACCTTCACTGCATCTTCAGGCCCGAACGCCCCTTCGGATACGGCTATATTCATGGCTTTTATGAGATTGAATATCCCGGCAAGAGCGGCAGAAATGTTCAGGTCATCGGCAAGTCCGCCCGCAAAATCTGAACGTGCCTTCTGTATCTCCGCTCCTGTGTCTTTACTGCCGATGCCGGATTTGCAGAAATCAAGCGACTGGTAAAACGCATTGTAATTGCTCACGGTATTCTCCGCCTGCCTGAGCGCTTTTTCTGTAAAATTGAGCGGGTCCCTGTAATGGGTGGATAGCAGAAGGTATCTTACGGCAACAGGGTTGTATCCCTTGTTCAATATGTCCCTGAGCGTGTAAAAGTTGCCCTTTGACTTGGACATCTTCTCGCCATTGACCAGAAGGTGGGCACAGTGCATCCAGTAATTCACGAATTTTTTGTCCGTCGCCGCCTCGCTCTGCGCAATCTCGTTCTCATGGTGGGGGAAGATATTATCAACACCGCCGGTGTGTATGTCAAAACTCTCGCCAAGGTACTTCATGCTCATCGCGGAGCATTCTATATGCCAGCCCGGCCTGCCCCTGCCAAGTTCCGTTTCCCAGAAAACGCCTTTTTTCTCCTCCTTCCACAGTGCGAAATCGCGCGCATCCTCTTTTTCATATTCGTCAACGTCAACCCTTGCGCCCGGTCTTATGCCGGAAAGGTCTATCCCTGCCAGATTGCCGTATGCCGGGAATTTAGATATGCTGAAATAGACAGCTCCGTCTTTTTCGTAGGCGTATCCCTTCTCCAGCAGTTTTTTTACGAGGGCCACCATTTCGGGTATATGGTCCGTTGCCCTCGGCAGGTAATCAGGCTTTTTCAGCCGGAGGGTTTCCATGTCTTCAAGGAATGCTTTGAGATACCCGTCAGTATATTCCCTCAGGCTGACCCCCTGCTTCTCGCTTCCGGCGATGGTCTTGTCGTCAACGTCGGTTATATTCATCACCCTTGTTACCCGGTAACCGCTGTATTCAAGGCACCTGTGCAGGAGGTCCTCAAAGATGTATGCCCGGAAATTTCCGATGTGCGCCAGGTCGTAGACCGTGGGTCCGCAGGTATAAAGCCCGATATCGCCTTCTCTTATGGGCTTGAATTCCTCTTTCTTCCTCGTTAATGTGTTATAGAATTTCATCTTTTCCATCCGAGTTTTTTGAGCACCGCGTCTGCCTCTTCTACCGAATCCGCGCTGGTGGAAATCAAGAGTCCCTCCGGCCTGAGATTCTCCAGAACCAGGTCTATCTCTTCAATCCTGGCATAAACAATAATCGCTTTTTTCTTCTCCTGAATCTTCTTATAGAGAGAGAACCATCTTGCAATTCCCGATTCCCCGAAACGAGCCCCTGACACCCACTGTATCGCGTTCAGGCGCGGGATTTCCAGGAGGATGTCAAGGTGCTGCAGCGCCTCAACTCCGTCCAGGTGATAGATTGAATAGTCAAGGTATTCTATCTCCGCAAGAAGTTCTTCAAGGAAAAACCCGCGGTACATACCCGGAGAAACCAGGCATGAAAAGTCGTTCTGCACCGGATACATCTTTCCGGGCGCAAATATGGAAATCCACGTGTTGGTCCCCGGCTGTATGTCCCTGACAACCGAGTAGTAATCCGCGTAAATCTTGCGCCAGGCATTGAAAAGCACTCTCATCGCATCCCTGACGCCATCCGGGTTATCCACCAGGTCCAGCACCGCCCTGTCCGGACCGCCCCTCAAAACGGCAAGCGAGTCAAAGCCGGCATGCAGGTCAGTGACCCCAACAAGATACCTGTTTTTTCCCCTCTCGGCGGCAAGTCTCAACAATTCCATGTTCTTCCTGTACAGAGGATTTTCGTCGGATATATGCAAGCCATTCAGACAGCTATAGTCTTTAAGGAACGGCTCGGACCAGTCTGCCCAGGACGTAGAGTCAGAATCAGAAGAATAGTTCATGCCGACGCCGAGGAAAGCCGAAAAGACATCCGGGCCGAAGTTGGGCCAGAAATAAGGAACTGCCAGGCCTCCGCAATAACCACACCCTATATCCTTTTCAAAGAAATCCAGTATCTTTTCCGGCGGTTCACCGGCGACAAAAGAAGGTTTAGACCAGTCTGTCCATCTGCTCCTGTCTCCGCTTTTAGGCGCGTAAACGGAGACTGCAACCCTGTCAAGAACCCCGCAGTTCCAGAATGCCTCGTAGTATGGCTTCAACTCCTCAAAATCCCGTTTATATTCCATCTTGCCCAGAATTCTCCTCTGCCAAACCCTCTTGTGAGGGGTCATGATTTATCTTTTGTACTTCCTCATCCCTCTATCACGGGCGCCCTCTTTATGTCCGGGTCGGTGAATATATCCGTTTCATCGTTACTGGTTGAAGAAAACTCGGATACTATCGCTCCGTTGCCTCCCGCCTGGAACCAGTGCAGGGTATCATGAGGAAGGGTATACTGCTGTCCCGGCTTCAGTACTATCTCTTTCCACACGGTGAAATATTCCTTTCTATCCTTCAGCACCGCTTTCGGACTCTTTACCCTCTCCCCTGGCATATAAAGATAGACCTCCCCGTACCTGCACCTGAAAGTCTCCTGCTTCCCCTGCCTTGATGGAGAAGCGGGAGGATGCCTGTGCTCAGGACATGTCTGCCGCGGCATCATTATCAGTTCCTTTGCGCAGTAGCGGTCGTTGTTTTCATAGACAATTATCTGCAACCCTATTGCCTCGGGGATCCCCAGGCCCATATCGGCAACCTCCATCTCCTCGTATTCCCTGTCCGTTATCACTATGCCCGCCCTCTTCAGCATTTTCAGAGATTTCCTCTTCAATTCGTCATGCTTTTCCCTTGTAATCATTACGCACCCCCGGTAAACCTACGCTTTTTGTCGTTGCGAGGCGCCTTTTACCGCGGCAATCTCAACCTTATTAGAGATTTCGCTTGCGCTCACAATGACAGAAAGGGTCAGGGTTATAACCACCTTTTTGTCCTTTCTGTCACCTTTGCTTTGCCGAGAAGTTCCATCATCTCAAACAGTCCCGGACCTTTTGTCTTTCCGCTCACCGCAACCCTCAAAGGATGGAAGACATCCCCGGGCTTGTATTCCTTTTCATCGCAGAAACGCCTTACCGCCTCTTCCAGTGTCGCCATTTTCCAATCTTCGCATCCTTCAAGCGCGGGCAGAAGTTCCGAAAGGACCCTTTTTCCGTCTTCAGCCAGGTGTTTGTCCACCGCCTTCTCCTCGTATTCGGGCTCCCTGACGAAGAAACCGATGTGGTACGGAACATCCTTCAGAAGTTTTATCTTTTCCTGTTCAAGGGCAACCGCTTTTTCCAGGTACGCTGATTCTTCCGCGGAGAGTTTTCCCTTTACCATTCCCGATGCCTCAAGAAACGGAAGCGACAGAGACAGTATTCTTGCGGGCGTCGTTTTCCTCATGTAATAGCCGTTCATCCAGAGTAATTTATCCGGGGCGCACACTGCGCTTGCCTTCTGGCACCTCTCCAGCGAAAATGCCTGCACGAGTTCTTCCCTTGAGAAGATATCCTGGCTTTCGGTTGTCCCCCATCCAAGGAGAGAAATGTAGTTGAAGAATGCCTCCGGCAGGTAACCCGCCTCCCTGTATGCCCTCACGGAGGTCGCACCGTGCCTCTTGCTCAGGCGGGTCTTGTCCGGGCCCAGCGTCATGGACATATGCGCAAACTGAGGCACAGGCGCTCCCAGCGCCTCAAACAGCATGATGTGCTTGGGCGTGTTGGAAAGGTGGTCTTCCCCGCGTATGACGTGCGTGATATTCATCAGGTAGTCATCCACAACCACGGCAAAGTGGAAGGTCGGCAGCCCGTCTGATTTCATGATGACGAAATCCGGTATATGCTCGCTTTCAAATGTGACCTCTCCCCTTATCAGGTCGTTCACCTTAACAGTTTTCTCCGGAAACCTGAACCGTAAAACCGGCTTTCGACCCTCGCGTTCATATCCAGCGGCCGCTTCTGCCGTCAAACCCCTGCACCTGTTGTCGTAGCCGGCAGACTCGTTTCTGCCCGCCTGCCTGTTTCTTTCCTCTATCTCTTCCTTGGTGCAATAGCACCTGTATGCCTTCCCCTCGTCCAGCAACCTCCCGGAGAACCTTCTGTAGGTATCCAGGCGGTCCATCTGCCGGTAGGGGCCGGAATCACCCCCGACATCCGGTCCTTCGTCCCAGTCAATGCCGAACCATCTGAGGTCCTCCATCAACGCGGTCTCGTATTCCTTTGACGAGCGCTCCCTGTCTGTATCTTCAATCCTCAGTATGAAACTGCCGTTGTTCTTCCTTGCAAAAAGATAATTGAACAGCGCGGTCCTCGCGTTCCCTATGTGAAGATAACCGGTGGGACTCGGTGCAAACCTGACTCTTACCATGTTTTCCTTTGCCCTGATAGCAGTTTTTATGCGATATAATTCTACATGCAGGGGATAGAAAGGTCAAATAAACAGTTGAATCCTGCGATGAGGTTGGCGCTCCGCTACCCGGATGAAATTAAGCCGTTATAAGTTCGGCAACCGCGGCGATGGTCCTGCCCGGGATATCAAACTGAAGTGTCTTGTCCTTGACCGAAAAAGGCGTCTTTCTCGGCTTCTGCCCCGGTTCGTGCAGTATGACCTTGCCAACACTGCCGGCTCTTGCTGAATTGATACAGACCGTTTCGGAAGAAACACTCCTCGGCATCTGCCGTGGAGTTGAACTGACAATGCTCGCCACCAGGTTCCCCGCAGGATTGACGAAGAGATTCCCGTTGAAACCGGACGGCGTTTTGACCGGCTCGCTCTCAAATACCCAGCGCCGCCTGTACAGCAGTCTCAATAGAGGGGTGTACAGAGCATAGATGTCTTTTGAAGACCTGTATGCCTCCGGGTAGCTTGTATAACCTGCGCCGTAGAAAAGGCAGTTCTGGAACATCTTTTCCACCGCGCGGTCGCTTATATCGTAAACGAGGAAGAACATCGGCTTTGCCAGGGCATAATACTGCAGGTGGTTGCAGAGCCAGCCCTCGCCCTCTGCCATGAACCCGTCAATATATTTCATGATGCCTATGCCGAAAGGGCCGTTGCCGATGATTGCCTTCCCGGGATGAAGCAGACCTGAAAGGAGTTCAAGGTGCGGGAAATAATTGAAGCCTGTCATGTAGGCAGGCCGGTTGTTGACTGCCGTAATGCCGTCACTGTGCGCGGTATCAAGGAAGTTGTAGCATGCCTGGTCAAGGAAGACCCCGTCCATCTCCGGATAGCGCGCAGCCATGCCCTTTATCTGCCTTATCACGTCCCTGCCGAAGGGAAGGGACGGGTCAGAGTTTAGCAGGTGCGTGCCGGGCCAGGCTGAGACTTTCTCGCCATAGATGTTCTCTATCAAAGAACCTTTCAGAATATCGGCCGGGAGTTTATCATCGCCGTCACCCGCAACCTGTATGTAAGGCATTGCCGCTGAACCGACCCTGTGCAGGGTGCTCATGGTACGTTTTATGATATCCACGGTTATGTCAGGGGTCTTCTTTGACCCGCGCTTCGGATGGCCGGTCTTCCAACTTTTCATGCCTTCAGGATGATAGTTGCCGTAGAAGGGAAAATGACCGTGAATCTCGTGCCACTTGAGTCCCAGTTCCGCCATTATGCGGGCTCTTGCCAGAGGCACGTCATACCCGCCGGATATATGCCCTCCCCAGAGATTATGAATGCTTCTTGAGCGGGGCTCAAAATACTCCTTGAACCTTTCGTAGAGCCAGCCGAGAGAGGGACGCCATCCACCGTAAGCGGCGCGCAGGAGAAGACTTGCCTCGGCAGGTCTGCCCGGAGCAAGCGCAAGCCAGTCGTACCTCACATCAAGGTCAGGGTCGCGGTAACCGCCCACAAAGCGAAAACGGGGCGTCTTGAAATCAAAGGGCATTGCAAGAAGCAGCCCCGCATCCTCTTTCTTACGGTACGCGCACAGCGCAGGTATGAGAATCCCGCTGGTAATCTCTCCGTATTCAAACGCGAAGCCACCGAAACGTCCCAGTTCCGAAGGCATGTTTTCCTTCGCCGCCCACAGGTTGTTGCTGTACGGAGGCTGGGGCCAGGGGATGGAATAAACGATTGAGCAGGAGCGGAATTCTCCTTTATCCATATCAACCCGCGCAGTCCAGTTGATGACCTCATCTTCAACGCTGTATTTCTCCGTCAGCATCCAGGGCACATCCTTGAAATACTTACAGATGGTCAGGGTGCTTCCTTTAAGTTCAAACTTTATTCTTTTGATGTCCCTGCCGGTGTACTTCTTCCCCGTAAGGTCATCCTGAACGTAAACCCCTCCCCTGTCAGGCGTCCACACGAAATCTCCGCCGACAACAAGTTTCTTCAACTCTCCCGTATCACCTGCTATATCCATGACAAGATTTCCGCCCTTCAATTTCCAGCCGCCTGCAATCCTTTCTATCTTCCTCATTTGTTTGTTCTCCCTTCTCCCACCTCTCCATTGTTCTTTGTCATTGCGAGCGACCGCAGGGAGCGTGGCAATCTCTGAGATTGCTTCGGCGCTGCCTCGCAACGACAAGTGGTGAGGAGGCCTTATTTTTTTTATTCCGCATATTATATAACTTCCCTTTTCCCTGTCAAACAAGATAAGGATGAAATCTCGGTGAATTGACCATGCTCATGAAGCAAATGGGAGCGGGTTAATCCATGCCATATGTCCATCGGCCTGGGAGATTCGGATATAATACACGTCCTTCTCTCCGAAACTGGTATCCTGCCAGTCCAGAATCTCCTCAGAATCGTTCCTGCAGTAAAGGTGAAAGACTTCCTTTCCGTTCTTGCAGACCCATATCCTGGCGAGCGGAGCGGTACCCGCTATGTAAAGGACCACTCTCAGTTTCCTGTTCTCCCTGCGGACATCCGGTTCAATCAAAATCCTGGCTCCTGTCGTTGCATAACAGTGTTTCCGGTACAGGGCTTCGTAGATACCATGCCGGTCAAGGCTGCTGCACAGGACGGCCGTGAGCCCTGACGGGTAGCGTATCGGTCCTCCTGAAAGACACCCTCTGCCCATGAATCCGGCGCACGCCTTGTGGTCATCCGAGCCGCCCGTAAGGCCCGGAGAAAGACCCTGTGCAAAGATGCTTTCAATTGTCGCGGTGCTTGTATTCTGCCTCGCGCATTTCTCTGAAATTCCCCATTCGGAGCATGCCTCGTAGAGACGGAGCAGGGTCTTTTCTTTTTCTATCAGGTCTCCGCAGTGATGTGCGGTATACAGGCAGTCAACACCTTCAAGGCCGGCTATGAACTCTTCAAGGGTGGGAGACATTGGAACGGCAGAATCCCATACCTGCCGGTATGCCTCAATCTTCTCGTTGAGGAAACTTCCGCCGGAGCCGGGCTGGTAATCAGCCATCAGAAGTTTTCCGGTATCTCCCGGAAAGTACACACTGCGGTGGCCATGGCCGTCTGTCATGATCTCGTAGCCGAGTATCGGAACAAACCTGCCGTCCTCCGCGGATTTCCTGACCGCATCCTCAAGCCAGTTCCAGTGTCCCCTGACAGCCAGGCCGAAGGCGTGGTCTGAAAGCGCGGAGAAATCAAGCCCGCGGATATCCTTCGCATAGTGAAAAAAAACATCCGGCCCCGGGCCTCCTCCGTCTGAAAGACTGCTGTGCCCGTGCAGGTCTCCCCAGAATATGCGCATGCCGGCTTTCTCCGTAACCCTGCAGGGATTGGCCTCGGCAACACCCAGTCCGGCAACGCGGAAGGCAAGACCGGTAAACATGCCTTCCTGCATGAAAGTGACGGGAATAGCGGCATACCCGTTCTTTCCCGTATTGAATATGGATGGCTTGAATCTGATGCCGGTCCTTTCGGCACGCTCCGGCTCGGCAATGTCAACCATGCCCTCATACCCGGCTATGTTGTTGTAAAACCTGTCGTAAATAATTACCCGCATCTCTGTCTTTTCCCCTGCCATAACCATCCCGGGGAAAACAAGGTCTGCATAGCGCGGATAGGAGGGAAACAGATTGATTGAAACACCGGCGGAACGCCATTGCGGAAATTCTTTTCCGTCAGGTGAAATGTACTGCATGTATCCCGGAGCATCCGGATGGAGAGACACGAGAGGATACCTTCCTTCCGCATCAACGTGGTAGAAAAAATCAAGGCTGTCCCTGGCCAGAATTCCCGGGCATAACGAGGGTTTCTCCGCATCCCTGCCACCCAGGTAGATATCAACGGCCTCCCCCTGTCGCAATCCTTCCTCAGTTATCTCAATGTCAATCACATACAGGTCTGAAACCCCCGCTGTACGGAGATGGCCTATTGAACGCCTCCATACCGGTTCCCTGCATATCCTGGCATTTCCGGATACAGAAACAGGTGCGTTGCAGGCGGAATTCCCCAGGGTGTCCCTCATGTGTGCGCCGTTCTTGAAATTCATTCCCAGGCGGATAAAAGCACCCGCGCGAAGGACATCGCCTGCGTGCGTATAACGAAGGTGCGCTGAGATATATTCTCCGGCCCTGACATTTCCCGAAGGCGCAATCAGTTCAAATACGCCGTTTTTTTCCATGCGGTCTCAATTGTATCACTGCAAAAGGATGCCGGCAAACACTGCAAAAGTGCCCTGGAAATTTCTTTTTTAGAAAATGAGAGTATAATAAGTATATAAAATGAATGACTTCTTGTATCTCAGGGTCAAAAAAGACCTTTTGAGGAAGATAGAGACCGGAGAGTTGAAGGAAGGGGATTGCCTTCCGTCTGAAAAAGACCTCTGCAGGTTTTATAAAGTCAGCCAGATAACGGTACGCAGGGCAGTGGGTGAACTCACCCACGAGAATATCCTTGTACGCCAGCAGGGAAAGGGAACATTCATAAGGCGGCATGAAACATGCGCGCAGGTTAAAACAATCCTCGCGCTTGTCCCTCGTGCGGAGAACACTTTTTTCTATGACGAATTCTACGGCCCTGTGTGGAAAGGGATGGAGGAGGAAGCAAATATTTCCGGATGCAACCTTGTCTTCAGCTCCCATTCCTCGGACCTGAAACACAAACGGTACCTCCTGAAAGCTATCAACTCCGAGATGCATTCCGGCATAATCGTCATCAACGAACTTGACCACCAACTACTCTATGAACTCAGGGATAAACTCCCGGTGGTACTCGTGGATTATTCGTTGACCGATTTCTTTTCGGTGGTGAGTGACAACGAAGGGGGGGCGTTTGAAGCAACGGGGCACCTGGTCTCTCTCGGACACAGAAAGATTGCATGCCTGACCGTTCCCGCTTTCGGAAACAGCTATCCGCTGAGGGTTTCCGGATACAGGAAGGCGCTTGAGGCGTTCAGCATCAAGAATGATTTTGTCTTCCGGCAGGAAATAACGGATCCCGAGGACAAGGGGATAAACGCCATGGAAAAGCTCGGCCACGGGGCGTGCAGGAAGATGCTGAAAAACAGGCAGGGAATAACGGCAATTTTTGCAGTCAGCGATGCGGTTGCGATAGGCGCCATGGAAGCATTGAGAGAAGAAAAGATCAAGGTTCCGGAAGAGATGAGTATCGTCGGGTTTGACGGAATATATGATACGATCCATTCAGACCCGCCTCTGACAACAATGGATGTGCCGAAGGAAAAGATGGGCAGGATTTCTGTAAAAACGCTCCTGGACAATATTAACAACCGGAACGCAAATCCCAAGGAAATAATCCTTTCACCCCGCCTTGTGATAAGAGCATCAGCCGCTCCGCCTGAAAAGGTAGTTTGAAACTTTTCAATTATTTTATTTCCACGAACTTGACGTTGTTGACGTAATTGATGACCTCGCCGGGGCACAGAGCATAGTCTCCGATGATGACAAAGAGATGTTCCGGGTTGTTCGGGTCAAACGGGACATTCGTGTGGACATCAACCGGGTCGTCCATGTTATCCACGAAAAACTCAAAGGTCTTCTCGTCAGCGTCAAATAAGATGCGGAACTTGTGCCACTTGTCCGGTTCAATATTGTTCATTATGTCAAAGTGTTTCTGGGTAGGCTTCCCCTCGTACCTGTTCCAGTTTATCTTCTTCACGCCGTAGCCGTTAAAACTGGTCAGCTGTCCGAAAAGGTATACCTGCAAAGAAAGATGCTGGTTGTTTGCACCTCCTATCTTTGCCTCAAACCCCAGATATCCTTTTCTCACAGCAGGTATCGCCTTGGCTATCTTGTCCCCGCGGTAGGGAACCGTGCAGTGGAAAATCTTCAGGCCGTCCTCTTTTGTGAGCTCAAACTTCGTGGGTCCGATATCGTCCTGCAGTTTCCATCCGCCTGAGGCAAAATCTGCTATCTCCTTGAAATTGTCGCAGAAAATAACATTCTCCTCCGCAAAAGAATTCTGCACGGCAAAACCCGCTACAAACGCCAGCAGCAGGCAAACTTTCATTAAAATCTTCATTTCTCCCTCCTAATCCCACCGTACGGGATTTGATTTCCTGCCGGAAACCCGGCAGTTCCGGGCTATTTGTTACTTTCTATGTCCTTTTTCGTTTCTTCCGCCCTGCGCATCATTTCCTCAACCTTTTCCGGAGAGGCTCCCATCTCCTGCATCTCCTTCCTCGTCTCTGCATCCTTCTCTTCCGGTGTCATATTCTGCCATCGCTCCTGCTCCGCCTTCTGTGCAGGTGTCAGGGCGGAACCTGTTTCTCCACGAAAAACCGTTCTTCCCAGTATTACCGCCAGCGCGCCGAGTATGATAATTACCAGTACAATAATCTTGACCGGATTCTTCCCGCTTTCCATTATTATACCCCCTCCTTTTTCTGTTATGTAATTCTGCCCTTAAAGAGGCACTCCATTCTTTTTGAGTATCTTCTGAATCCCCGCCGCATCCATATCCTTCGGCGCCTTTTTCCGCGCGGAGGAAAGCGCCGCAGCCACTCCCGCCGCTTCCCCTATTGCCATACATGTTCCTATGACACGGGCGGAAGCCATACCGCCGTGGTCGGCGGATATGGGACGCCCGGAAATAAGAAGATTGTCAATTCCATTCGGGACTATGCACCTGTAGGGGATATCATAGTACGAACCCGCGGGCGGGCATGTCACCGGATAGAGCTGGTCATGATATTTCCGTTTCATAATGCAGGGCGGCTCAATCGCGCATTTTCGGGAGCACAGATTGCTTTTGGAACTCCACAATCCCAGGGGACAGTGAATATCTATAAACCAGCAGCCGCGCGCAATCTTATCCGGAAATTTTTTGCCTTCCAAAACGTCATATCCGGTCAGAACATAATCCCCGATAATCTGCCTGGTCTCCCTGATTCCCATCTGTACAGGAGTATCTATTAGGTAGCAGTTCTTATAACCCTTCACATTCTTCCTGTAAAAATCAACAATCTCAAGGGTGTCTTTCCTTATCTTGAGTTCGGCGCGCGTGAGGTCGTAAACATTGGTGGCATCTCCCGGACATCTTGTGACAGTGGGCGTTATCTCCCCTTTTCTGACGGTTATGCCGTTCTCGCTTATCTCCTCAAAAAAGGCGTGGTAGGCGGGTATTCTCTTTTCATCCATCGCCTTTTTCACTATTCCCGCGTAATATTTTTCCTCCTCGTCTGTCATCGGCTCAACCCCGCCTATGCGGAACTTTGTGCCCATGCTTTGCGTTCTGCCATCCGCTGGTCTGCCCTTGGTATATCTACATCCCGCCCAGTATCCAAGGTCGCCGTCTCCGGTGGCATCAATAAAGATCTTTCCCCTGACAGCCATGCGGCCGCTCTTGTTTTCCAGGATGACCGAGTCTATCCTGTTCCCGTCTTTGATGACCCCGACGGCAAGTGAATGCAGCAGGATTTTAACCCCGGCATCCAGAAGCATCTCGTCTATCACGTGTTTGAGAAGCTCAGGGTCAAACCTTATGGAATCCCATGTTATATTCCTGTCGTCCAGCGCCCCGCCTTTCTTCTGCAGTCCTCTGACAACCTCCACCGGAATCCCCCCCAGTATGGAATTACCCTGGTCCCCCCACGCAAAACCGAATAGTGGGCCCATCAAGCCCGTTGTGGCAAGCCCTCCGAAAAGACCGTACCGTTCAACTATCAGGGTTTTGCATCCCTGCCTTGCGGCCGCTATTGCGGCGGGGAACCCTCCCGGACCTCCGCCTACAACCACTACGTCCGCTTCCTCAACAACCTCCATCTTCCTTTCCGGCTCAACTATAAACTTGTCTTTACTTCCTTTTTTCATTTTTCTCCTCTATCATTCGGTCAGAAACTTCTTGACTATCTCTTTGAAGAAATCGCCCCATCCCGTCCATTCCGACAGAAGAACCGTACTGCCTCTTGATTTTCCCATGACCGTTCCGGCAAACGATACCACCTTGCCCTTTCCGTAATTCCAGTATACCCATAGAGGTATATTCTGCTCGCTGTTTACAAGAACCTTTGCCCCGTCTTTCATGGTAAGGTCATGGTAGTAATACACGGCAGGCTTATCCTTTTCTATCTGTACGGAAAACTTTTCAAATCCTTCCCCCGGCTTTATTACCAGAGGCGCAGAGGCCTTTTTCACTTCCCATAGCCCTGAAATATTCACGGGAAGAAGCAATTCAAGCAGGGTACCCTTATACTGCCCCTTCCCATAGCTGAACGGACCTCCGAGCGTAATGAGAACACCGCCGTTCTTCACCCATTCCTCAAGGCGTTTTAAGAAATATTCCGGCACGCAGTCAGGCCCGAGAGGAAGGTCAACAAACACGATAACCTTGCTTTTATCAAGAGTCCCTTTGCCGGGAAGCCTGCCCATCCTGAATTTATTCACCGGAATTTCTGAAAGAAGCACCTCGGCCCAGTACTCCTGGATTGTACAGCCCTCAAGTATCCTGAGCACCTTTGCTGCCTGATATTCATTTGAACTCATGCCCTGGAAAACGAGTATGCTGTTTTCTTTCTCCGCCGGTCCGGAAACCGCGGCATCATCCGCCGCCGCCAGGACTATATTATCAATTCCGTAGGTAACCGGCCCGTTCACGAAACCGATGCTGGCGAAGGAAAGGTACCTGCCCATATATTCCGCCCGGCCGAGAACCGGCACGTCTGCATCCACGTGCACCGGGTCTGTCATGTCGTTGCAGTAGTACTCAACAATCCCCGCGTCGGCATCAAAAACAATCCTGTAATGGTTCCACTTTCCTTTTTCAACATTCGTAAGAACCCTGTGCCCCACCGGCTCTATGCTGAAGCCCTCTATCCTTTTGCTCGGCGGCTCAGGAAAATACCTGCGCCAGTCACCGCAGTAGTCGTGATACCACGTGCTCATGTTGTAGAGCCCCATGGCAAGCGCGATGCCTTTCGCGTTCCCGGCGCCCTCCATCGCAATGTTTGCGTCAAAATCAAGCGTTCCTTTCTTTACGAGAGGTGTCTCTTTTTCGGCAAAACCTCCGTTGTAGGGGTTATTAAAGCATGTTATCTTCAGAATTCCGTCTTCAATTCTGTACAGACTCTGGTTTTCTGCCGCCTTTACGCTCCAGCCTAATTCGCTGAGCGGCGTCCCGTTTTTGATTCCGTCAAAATTCTCGCTGTAAATGACCTCGGCACAAAGCATCGTGGCCAGAAATAGAAGGAAACAGACTATGCCAGCCTGCAATTTTCTTAAAATCATTTGCCACCTCCTATCCCGGCCACTATTATTGCCGCCTGTTCAAGTTCCGAAACGTCTATAACAACACGTCCTTTTTCATTGTTAAACTTAAGTGCGCTCTGATGAGGATAAGGAACGGGCAGAAGAGCATTTGCCCTTGTGCATTTTTCACCTTCATCCAGTTTCACAACAACCTTTATGTTTCGTTTCGTCTCCGGTAATTCATGGTACATCGATATGTAATCCGATTTGGGCAGATTCAGAAGATGTACAGTCACCTCCCTCTGCCCTTTCTGGAAAGCCCTTCCATAAGTGAACGGCTTCCAGAGGATTCTGTCGGAACCCTCCACGCTGGCTGCCCCTTCGGGAATCTTCCTGAATCCCGGGTCATAAAAATATTCTGAAAACCTGAATGAGTACGCAAACCTCTTCCATCCGTCGTCTATGGAATTCTTCGGCCCTATCTTGCCGTTCCAGTGGACACCCGAGGCAAAAGCGATATATTGCAGCAACCGTTGTGTGATACCTCCCGGGGCGTACGTCATCCATCCCACCGCCGGCTGTGCCCCGTTTTTCCTTACAACCTGCGTATTATCAACCAACTCGGTCGCCCATTTCTCCCATGTATTCAGGCCCTGCGACTCCGAAGTGTAATTGAGCAGGAATTCAAAAAGGATGCCGGAGTTTGTTGATTGTTCCGCAAGGTATTTCGGGAAGACATTCTCAAGTTTATAACGGTAACCGGCATTTGTCATGTATTCAAACCTGGGATACTTCGCACTAACCTCGCTTCTCCACAGTTTCAGGAGGTTTGCCGCTATGTCATCGGGGTTCTTGAACAATTCGTCTGTTGAAACTCCGTTAAAGTTATACCACCTCTCCTCGTCTTTCCGGAGTATGTCCAGCGGGTCGGGCGGAACTGCCGGTATGAAATTCCAGTCCCATCTCACCCCGTCCCATCTGAACATGTCCGTGGAAGCAATCATCTCCTGCGCCCATCGCTTTATGGACTCTTCGTCATAGACATTTGCAGAAACTACCGCAAACCTGTCATCCCCGTGAAGTTTGCCTGCCCAGAAATAAATCTGCCCGTCTCGCGTATACTGCATATCTTCGGGATGCTGTAATGCACCGGGCAGACTAGCAAACCCTGACGCCATGGTGACTACCCTGACTCCGTTTTTCTTGCCAATGGCAACCAGGTTCTTGATGAACTGCCGGGTTATGGTAGTCCTGTATGCGGTCTGTGACTCTGTTTGAGGTTCAAATATTTCCGTATCGGGGGTCATGTCGTAAATCTCGTCCGGCATCCAGCAGTAGTATTCAACGATGCCGTTATAGTTTTCCCTAAGATTGTGTATAAGGTAGCCCTCCTGCCCTTCCCTGTTCATCCAGCCCGGGTTGGCGACGTAAGGATGGCCGACTTTCGTGAACTGCTCCGCCACCGCAAAATACTCCCTTCCGACTCCTGCCTGCTTGCCGCTTTTTGACGCTTCCGCACTCAATTCATATCCGTATTCCCTTCCCGCGTTATTCCACTTTACGGGTATTTCCTTCTTCTCATTCGGAGAAAGAATAACCTTCTCCTTCAGGATAGTCTCCTTTTCGTCAATCCTGCCCGTAATCTGCACAATCAGGTCCGCTTCCGCCTTTTCGCCGGAGTTGTTCTTCAGAGTCACGATGCCTTCCCCTTCCTCATCCGGCCAGTATATCAGTTTAGACGGCATGACCTTCTCAACGGTAATCCCTTCTTTTGCGGGGAGCAGTTTCTTCGCCAGAGCGGTGGCATCTTCAGGGCTTCCGGCGAAGACCTTCAGGTTTATGGAAACCGGCCTGCCTGCCTCGTCCCATCTCAACACCCTGCTGTAAACACCCATTGAAAGGAATCTTCCTGAAAAGCCCTCCTCCTGCCCCCTCTGCAGGTATCCGAGGGAGCGCAGATTTTCAGGCCTGTCAACGAGAAAACCTATTCCGCCTTTTGAAGCGGAGTCATAGGCAAAAATATACCCGGGAGCGAGCGAATGATATTCCCACCCCTCGTTGGCGCCGTGTCTTCCCCCGTCGGGATAGAATAGAGTTACAGGGCTGAAACCGTTTGAACGCAGCTGTACATAGACCTCGGCAAGCCGTGTCTTCGGTGTCACTTTATAATTAATATCCATAAAAGGCGTATCATCGCCGATGGAAATTACCTGGACTGTCTTTGCCAGTGCGCCTTCCCATTCAAAGGTGAAGACAGCACCGTTTGCCGTCTTTTCCGTAATACTGTGTTTTGCAGGCGCGGATAAGTTTCTCTGGATATCCATAGCAGGACTCTTGGCGAATGTTTTGCTATACTGGTTCTGCTCGCCGCATTCAACCGCCGTAAGAGAAATTATGGTATCAAACGCTTTTGACGCGGACGCGGGTTTTATGCTTTTTATCACGCCTGTTTTTGCAAGAGACATCTCATAGTTCTTGGTCTTAATCTGGAACGCATCCGCTTCTTCGGCAATCTCCACGGAAAAAGCCTGCGCGCAGGGAAAAACCAGCGTTATAAACAAGCACAAAAAAATCCGCCTTGTGATTTTCATCCAGAACCTCCCTTTTACTTATATATTTTACCGCGGAATGCGCACTGTTCTTCCTATTTCCATCCGGGAGTCACATATCCCCTGAACCATACAGAGCGGCCCCAGCCGTTGTCAACCCACGGCTGTGCGGCATTCGCCACCGTCCAGCTGTAGTTATTGCCCCAGCCGCCTTCGTATGCCTTCTTGTACTCAACGCTTCCGCCGACGGTGATGAAATTCCCGAAGGTTTTATCATTATGAAGTGGCCACGCATGGCACTGCCAGCTTGAATTTGCCATGGGATGGAGCTGGGCAAACCTGGTTGGATATCCAAGAAGACGCCAGTCTCCTTCTCCGAAAAGAGCCACGGTTGCAGGCACCCGGCTTAACTTAAGCGTTCCTTCTTGATACCTGCCCCTTACGTTGTGGTAACCCGCAGAACTGTACCATCCTCCTAAGAAGTTATTGTAACAGTAACTTCCTGCCATATAGTAAGAATATGGAACTCGCGGATAATAAGTCTGGGATATGTATATCGGATACGTCCCGCTTCCTGCTCCCTCCTGGAGACGGTAAACCGTTCTAGGGTTGGATGGGCATTGAAGAACGGTAACGAGCCTTCCGCTGCCCATTTCACTTCCGGCTCCTTTTACCGCCAGCGCCGCCCTGCCCAGGAATGATTGTCCGCCGAGGTATTCATACAACTGCACCGGCCATGTAACCTTTTCCTTTCCTATCCACAGGGTTGCAAAAAACGCCGGGTCATAGACTGCGGGGAAGTACTCTTCATTGTCATTGCTGTACATCATGCAGGCCAGATGTAGCTGGCGAAGGTTGCTCATACATACCGCCTGCCTTGCCCTTTCCCTCGCCTTGGACAGCGCCGGCAGAAGCATTGCGGCCAGTATCGCTATGATTGCCACCACCACCAGAAGCTCTAT
>Ga0209609_10000483_pt1 | contig 24101 bp, 23 predicted proteins | sample LakKivw325mmetaG_FD_184136 | JGI IMG/M metagenome (GOLD analysis project Ga0209609, IMG submission 184136) | Anoxic lake water microbial communities from Lake Kivu, Rwanda to study Microbial Dark Matter (Phase II) - Lake Kivu water 325m metaG... | ecosystem: Environmental > Aquatic > Freshwater... | reverse complement strand
GTCACCAAAAGTCACATGAGTTTTATTGAAGATGAAATTGCGGAAAAGATCCGTTCCAAATACAACGAGCAGATCAATGCTGAGAAAAAAGCTGAAAAAGAACGCAAGCACTTCATCGAGATGAAGCATCAGGCAGCCGCCAAAGCCAAACATGATGCGGAAGTGGCAGCCCAGCCTCAACCTCAGCCCGAGGTTGAGGAAGAAGTCATTGAAGAGCCGGCAGTTCAGGAACAGGAAACTCAAACTGTATCGAAAGAACCGATTGTGACCCAGCATGCAGTTCCCGGAAGGCAGAAGGTCGAACCCGCAGTCACCGATATCAGGGTTCCCTTCAAACAGCATCAGCCTGCTCCCAGAGCCGGTGCTCAGAGGGGAAAACCTCAGTATAAAGACAGGCCAAGATCCCAGGCTGGAGGACCCAAGGGCAGTGACCGTTCTGCACCAGGCAGCACAGGTCGCGATTATCGTCAAACAGGATCAGCTCCCGATCAAAGAAGAAGACCCGATTACCAGCAGCGCAGACCAGATTCTGCAGTTACTACACCACCCCGCAAACCTGTGGCTGGAACTACACAAGCTCCTGCTGCAGCCCCCAAGATCAGTGAGATCAAGAAATTTGGCAAAACCAAGATCAGCCATGAGGAACTGGGTGATAAGAGTAAACACCGCAAAGCGATCATAGAGAAGAAGAAGAAAGAGAAAGTTGTTGTTCTGGAGCCCACTGAAGTCGAAGAAGCCGAAATTTCCCGCAATATTAAAAGGACTCTTTCGCAAACCCAGAAAAAGAAAAAATACCATAGAGAAGCTCAACAGGTTTCTGACCGCGCTTCCAGCGAGATAGTGATCAGGGAATACACGTCGGTCAGTGAACTGGCCAAGATCATGGATGTGGCTCCCTCCGAGATCATCACCAAGTTCTTCAAGATGGGACAATTGGTGACCATGAATCAGCGTCTGGACAAGGATTCTCTTGAGATGATCTGTGACGAGTTCAGCTTCGAATTCCGCTTTGAGGATGAATTTGGAGCGGAAGAACTGGATAAGAAAAAAGAGCAGTTCTCTGATGTGGAATACATCACCAGACCGCCGGTTGTCACCATTATGGGTCATGTCGATCACGGCAAGACCTCGATTCTGGACTATATCAGAACCACCAATGTGGTGGCAGGCGAATCAGGTGGCATTACACAGCACATCGGCGCTTACCAGATCGAGATCAATAAGCACAAGATTACTTTTTTGGATACTCCCGGTCACGAAGCTTTCACTGCTATGCGCTCCCGCGGTGCCAATGTCACAGATATCGCAGTCATTGTTGTCGCTGCCTCCGAAGGCATCAAACCTCAGACCATAGAAGCGATCGACCATGCCAGAGCCGCTGGTGTAGCAATGATCATAGCCATCAACAAGATAGATCTGCCGGAAGCGAATGTGGATAGAACCATTGCCCAGCTTCTGGAAAACAATGTCTATCTTGAAACTTACGGTGGCGAGGTCCCCTGGTGCAAAACATCCACTGTAACTGGTGAAGGCATTCTTAATCTGATCGAATTGATTCTTCTGACCGCTGAGATGAAAGATCTCAGAGCCCGTCAGGAAGTGCCTGCGGAAGCAGTCGTGATCGAATCAGAGAAGGATCCCAGGATGGGTGCGGTAGTCACGATTCTGGTGCGTGAGGGTAAACTAAAAAAGGGTGATATCATTGTCTGCGGCGCTACTTATGGCAGGATCCGCAAGATGGAAAATGAGCGCGGAGCCGAGATCAAAGAGCTTTTCCCATCTGATGTGGCAAGGATCTTTGGCTTGAATGACGTACCCAAAGCAGGTGACGTACTGAATCAGGTGGATAATGAAAAAACCGCCAGATCCATCAGTTCTGAGCGCTTACAGATCCGCATGGAGCGCGAGAAATTCCAGAACAAAGCTTCCCTGCAGAACATCTTTGCCCGCATCAAAGAAGACCAGATCGGTGAGCTCAATCTCATCATCAAAGCTGACACCGACGGCTCGGTTGAGGCCTTGGCAGACTCCTTCCAGAAACTTACCAATGAAGAAGTGATGGTCAATATCATCCACAAAAGCGTGGGCGGCATCAATGAAGCTGACGTCGGACTGGCAGCAGCTTCAGACGCCATCATTATCGGTTTCCATGTACGCGCCAATCAGCAGGCCAAGAAAGCTGCTGAGGATGAGCATGTGGAGATCAAGCTATATCAGGTCATTTACAACGCCATTGACGATGTGCGCAAAGCTTTGGAGGGATTGCTCAAACCAGAATTTGAAGAAGTACCATTAGGATCAGTTGTAATCCGCCAGCTTTTCAAGATCAAGAAACTGGGCACCATTGCCGGCTGTTATGTGGAAAAAGGTGTCATCCAGCGCAACTGCAAGATCCGTCTTTATCGCAACGACGTCCTCATCCATGAGGGCAAGCTAGCTTCCCTCAAGCATTACCAGAACGAAGCCAGCGAAGTCAAGGCGGGAAGTGATTGCGGACTGACCATCGAAGGTTACAACGACATCCGTGAAGGTGATGTCATTGAGTGCTACACCGTTCAGCAGGTAGAAAAGAAACTGGTCTGACACATATGATGAAATCCTTCCGGCTCGAGCGTCTGCAGAATGAGATCAAAAAGATCCTGAACAACGCTCTCAGCACCAAACTCAACGACCCAAGACTGGAGTGGGTGATCATTTCCGAGGTCATCATTTCCAAAGATCTCAAGTACGCCAAAGTCTATTTTACCCACTACAACAACCCTCTGTCTCATGAGGAGATAAAAGAGCTATTGATAATAGCTTCAGGCTTTTTCAAAAAACAAATCGCAGGAGCAAAACTTATGAGAACCATACCCGAAATCACCTATTTTTATGATGAGACCGAAGAACGCGCCGCCAAGGTTGACGCCTTGCTGGCAAAGGTCAAGGATGATTTTGATGATGACGATGATTATGATCCCGACATCGACATTGACGATTATCTGGATGATGATGAATTCTTTGATATAGACGAGGATGAAGAAGATATCACGGACATCGAAGACCTCGATGAAGACGAAGACCTATAACCTTGTCCAGAGCATTATGCAGGGCAGTGTTTGAACTGCCCTTTTTTTATGAAAGATGTTTTTCTGTTTTCACCCAGAATAGCTGAACCTCTTATCCCACACAGCGTCCTCGCGGGGGCGGCCTGCGTGGAGCCCGAGTGGACCCTGCGTGGATTAAACCCACGATATATCCTTGCATTAAGGAAGAATATATGATCTGTTTTTTGGAGAAAGAAGAATTTGCTTCCAAACTGTTAACTGCACTCAGGGAAGCAAAATCCATCTGTCTGACCACCCACATTCATCCTGACGGTGATGGGCTTTGCGCCTGTCTTGCCCTAAAACGCATTTTGCTCAACATGGGTTATCAGGCTGATTTCGTGGTGGATGACCTCAATCTTGACCGCTATGATTATCTGCATATTTTTGAGCATGTCATCGTCGATAATGAGCGACTGAAGTATGACCTTGTCTTAGTCATAGATCTGCACGATTATCAGAGGCTTGGCAGCAGATTGCACCTGGTCAGGTCAGCAGACAAAGTTGTGGTCATCGACCATCACGAGATCCAGAACGACATGATGGATTGCGCCTTTGCCTGGGTTGACAGTAACGCGATCTGCACCGGCTGGATGCTGCACGGGATCTTTCAAAACCTGATCCAGGCCCTGTCAGCCGAAGATAAGGCCTATGTGGGAATGTGTCTTTACACCACGCTTTTGAATGACACCAATAACTTCACTAACTCCAATACTGACAAATCTGCCTATGAAATGGCAGCGCAGATCTGTGACTATGGAGTTAAGACTTTCCTGGTTCACAGACTGTTCATGGCTTCCCGCACACCGGCGGAAATGATCCTGATCGGGCATGTCCTATCCACCATAGAATACTTGGAAAACGGGCGTATCCTCTTTATGCACAGCACGCTGCAAATGCTGAAGGAACTTGGTTTGACGCCGGAAGCAACTTCCAATCTGAGCCGCCTTGTGCAAAATCTCAAAGGTGTCGAAACCTCAGTGTATTTTCGCGAAGAGGAACAAGGAAAATATAGGTTGAGTCTGCGTTCCAAGACCATCAACGTCAACGAAATTGCAGTCAGATTCGGCGGCGGTGGCCATCTTCAGGCTTCCGGATGTTACATCAAAGGCTCTTTGCGTGAAGTCAAAGACATCATCAAAACTGAGATTCTGTCTGCCAGGAAACTGGTTAATTAGCTGAGCATGACAAATTCAGGACAGCCATCAGGATTTCTGCTCATCGACAAGCCTGCCGGAATGTCATCTTTCGACATGATCAGACAACTCCGCAAGCAGACTTCTGTCCGTGCTTTCGGCCATGCCGGAACCCTGGACCCTTTTGCCACGGGGCTGATGATCCTTGCTTACAACAAATACACGCGGCTCCTGACTTTACTGGAAACTGCTGATAAGGAATACACAGCGACCCTGATCCTGGGAACTCAGACCTCAACAGGCGATCCGGAAGGTGAGATTACTGGCACATCAGAACAAGTCATAACTTCTGAACAGATCGAGGATGTAAAAGCTCAGGTTTTGCAAATAAAAAGTTTGAAACCGCCCTTGCACTCTGCCATAAAAGTGGATGGCAAAAGGTCCTATGCCCGTGCCCGTGCCAATGAGGAATTTGACCTGCCGGAACGCGATTCCAGAGTTTTCACATTTGAGATAGTTGAATATGATTATCCGAAACTGGTCTATGCCTGCCGTGTCTCCAAAGGCACTTATATCAGGTCTTTGAGTCAATTCATAGCACAGGCTTTGAATACGGTCGGATATACGAAAGAGCTTACCAGAACGGCGATCGCAGCCATTTCGTTAAAACAGGCAAACCGGCTCGATGCTATCACAGCACAGACTTTAGAAAGTCTTTCAACTCCGGTTCATATCATTCTGCCTGATCTGGAAAGCCTGGCTCTGAAAGGTAATGAACTTCTCAGGATCAGAAACGGAAATCCGATAGCCAATCAGGGCTCGGACAATTCGCAGATCCTTATTTTTGATGAACAGCAAGTTTGTCATGGTTATGCGGTCAGAAAAGAAAATCTTCTTTATCCAAAGGTGAATATATAATGCAGTGGTTTGACACTCCCATTCCTGATTTTGAGAACAGTGTCCTGACCATGGGCAACTTTGACGGCCTGCACCTGGGACACCAAAAAGTCTTTACTGAACTGCTGGCGCAAGCTAAGCAACGCAACACTGTGCCTGTGGTTCTGACTTATCAGGAGCATCCGGGGCACTATGTACATTTTAAGCATTCGGTTGCCATTCTGACACCTCGTGTCATAAAACAATCACTTATTAAAAAGCAGGGCATAGAACAGGTCTTTTTTTTGAATTTTACATCCGAAAAAGCCCACACAGAAGCTCTGGAATTTTTGAGGGATGTATTAGTCAAATATTTCCACCCTCAGGTAATCGTGGCAGGTCACGACATGCATTTTGGCTACCGGCGCGAGGGCAATGCCGATTTTCTGCATCAGCATGAAACAGAATTCGGCTACCAAACCTTACAAATAGAGCCCGTTCTGCACGATGGTAAGGTCATCAGCAGTTCGCGCATCAGGGAAAGTTTGTCTCAGGGTGAGATTTCATCAGCCAATGCCATGCTGGGCAAGCCCTACTGCCTTTACGGCACTGTGACTCACGGACAGAAACTGGGGCGCCAAATCGGATTCCCAACCATCAATATCAATCTGCTGGACAACGAGCAACTGATCCCGCGAGACGGAGTCTATCTCAGTTCGCTTACCCTGAAAGGCAAAGCGTATTTTGGATTGACAAATATCGGCACCAGCCCGACCTTGAAAAATAATGCTCAGATAGAGATCGAGACCCATATCCTGGATTTCGATGAAGATATATACGATGCGGAAATTGAACTCTACCTGCTGGAATTCATCAGGGCTGAACAGACATTTAGTTCCGTTCAGGAACTGCATCAGGCGATTTCTAATGACATCGCGGCAGGCAGAAAATTGATAAGCAGATTCTTATGATTATGCATAAAAATAGACATTACCCGGTAACAATTTTACTGGCACTGCTTTTTACAGCAGTCCTGCCGTTGCTTTGCATTAACTTCATCCCGAGCAGCGGAGAGGATATCTCAGCAGGTTTCGATCAGCTCAGGGATCGAGCCTTCTTCTATCACAACAACACGGATGACCAGCATTGGTATGGTACAAACAAATGGGCCGTGCGCTTTGATTTTGCCAATGCCTATCCCACCTTTGCCACCTCTGAATTCGTGATCAGCTCGGTCAGGGTCTATTTTCCTCAGGTGCCGTCAAATGCGGTTCCTGTCACCATTGAGATCTTTTCGGATTTGGGTAATGCTCCCAATGCGCTTTTGTCCAGCGCTTCTGCCAATATTACGTCGCACTGGATGGAGTTTTCCTTGCCGCAAACTGTTACAACTGACCTGGCCTGGGTGGTGGTAAACTGCGCCACTGCAGCCAGCGGACCCTATATGTCGGCTTCCATCGGCGGGGGAGCTTACAGCTATTACTGGAACACGAATACTCCCACCCATTACTTTCAGAATATGCAGACCGCCGGCTACAGCAGTGAGTTTCTGATCAGCGTGGTGGGTAGATTTGAACTGAGCGATGTGGATCTGGAGCTTGCTGCCTTTGATCTCAAGCCTGATCTGATCCCCGGCAGGACAGTGACTCCTCAGTTCACAATATTCAACAACTCATCTGTATCAGTTTTACTACCTCATATCACTCTGAGCGTGACATCCCCCAATCCTGCTTATTCAGTGCAGGACACGATCGCCATCTATCAGACCCTGCCGCCGTATTCGGAATTGACCATCCTCTACGACGACCCGCTGATGCTGCCTTATGCGTTTCTGCTGCCTGATTTTTCCACTCAACTGAAAGTCAGGGCGGTGCTGAAGTCTGAACACGACCTGGCTGACACGCTATTCAACAATACAATTACAAAGTATTACAGTTGTTATAACAACATCCTTCCGGTTCGTCTGGTGGAAAACTTTATCCAATACATTGCAGCTCAGAACCTTCTGCAGACGCAGGATGGCATTGTCGGGACGGATGTCTTTGTGCTCAATTATTTTCCTCTGGTGGCGGATGCCTATTACTCTGCCGGAGCGGTGCAAAGGTTCAACTGGTATGGCTTTCTGGGTTATCCGATGACTGTTGTCGGCGGTGATGAGCGAATTGCGGGATTCATTGCGAATGATTATGCAGACCGGTTTACTGACGCTTTAGACGCAGTGGGGGAGCAGATGACTTTTCTGCAGCAGGAAGCGGTCCTTGCCAAGATCGCCAGTCCTTATAGTGTTCTGCAGGTCAGACTCAGTCTGAGAAATCCGAACACTTATGTTTATACCGGCGGTGCGGATCCCTCTCCCATTCTGCAATCGCGCTTCTTTGCCGCACTCTGCAAAAAAGTCAATTTCTATGGAAGTGAAAGGCTTGTCTTCAACCGTTGGGGCGCTTATGCTGACACCATCGGCACCGCCATTGCCATTGAAAATAGCTGGACCAAGCAGTTCAGCATCAATGTCAGCGATATCGGTGTGGATTCCCTGTTGGCGCAGTATGAGCTGTTTTACTGGATCCAGCATAATAGTAACAAACAGATCATTTATGCCAACCGCATTGAGATGAACTCGGTGGTCAGCAATGATGACGAAACCCTTCCCCAAGTGCCTTTTGACCTTGTTGTATGGCCCAATCCCGTTGCTCTGGGAAAGGACTTGCAGATCAAACTGACACTCCAGGCTAAAGAAAAAATCACCAATTACCGCATTTATAATCTGAAAGGGCAGCTTCTGCAGAGCAGCGCGCCACTTACAAAAAACGCAGAGTATTACCTGGATACACAGCAGATCAGCTCTGCCGGCATCTATCTCATCAGATTTGATCTGGTTGATAAAAACAGCTCAACCAGGACCGTCACCAAAAAGATTTTCGTTTACTGATAAAGGACAAGCAATGGACAGGATCGAAGTTAAAGAACTCACCCAATTCACAGGAAAAGAGATCACGGGATACTACCTGGCTGCCGAAAAAGAGCTCAGGGAAGGCAAGCAGGGCTACTACCTGCGTCTGAGGCTGCAGGACAAAAGCGGCAGCGTCAATGCCAACGTCTGGAACAATGCCCAGAAGGAAGCAGAGAAGTTTGAGGAAGGCGATGTCATCAAAATTGCCGCCATGGTTACCAATTACAAGGGCCAGACCCAGCTCTCCATCAGCAAGATCAGGTTTGCCGACAAATCAGAGTATGATCTGGACGACTTTTTGGCCAAGAGCGAAAAAGACCCAACCGTGCTGGCGGAAGAGTTTTTCAAATATCTGGACAGCGTGCAGGAAGTGCATCTTAAGCAACTGCTCAAATCCATCTTTGACGACAAGGAGTTTTTCACCAAATTCTCCTTTGCCCCGGCTGCCAAAAGCTGGCATCACAACTACATTCACGGCCTTCTGGAACACACAGTGGCGGTGGCCCGCGTATGTGATTATGCTGCCAAATACTACAATGTGAACCGCGATCTGCTGATCACGGGAGCGCTGCTGCATGACTTCGGCAAGGTCTTTGAGTATCAGCACATTCCATCCATAGAGTTCACCAATCTGGGACGCCTGGTGGGACATCTCACCATCGCTGACCAGGTCGTTTGCGAGAAAGCTGCCAGGATCAATAATTTCCCTTCCGAACTGCTGATGCTGGTGCGTCACATGATCCTCGCCCATCACGGCGAATATGAAAAGGCCTCGGTCCGCCTGCCTCAAACGATCGAAGCGCTGGTTCTGCATCTGGCTGACAACCTTGATGCCCAAGCGACCGGTGTGCAGCAGCTTTTGGAACTTACGCCAACCGACGCCGAATGGTCGGAATACGATAAGCTGAACAACCGCTACTACTACAACTTCAAGGGCTAAGGAATGTTTCAGACCGCCGTGCTTGCCTCAGGCAGCAAGGGCAATTGCGTTTTGGTTGCCTCGGATGAAACCGCTCTGCTCGTGGATGTGGGGATTTCCGCCAAGCGCATCTGGGCGGCTCTGGATAATCTGAGTTTTGATAAAAACCGGCTGCAGGGCATCCTCATCAGCCATGAGCACGGCGACCATATCAGCGGTGCTGGAGCGGTTTCCCGTCTGTTAAAGATCCCGCTGTATCTGACCCGTGACACCTACTTTGCCTGCAAACACCGTCTGGGCAATCTCCATGACCGTATTGTCTTCATCAGGGCGGGGGAGAGCTTTGCCATCGGCGACCTCGTCATCCATCCATTCGCCTCGCCGCATGACGCTGTGGACAGCTGCAATTTCACCATCCACCTGATGAATGAGCCGGACAGAAAACTCGCCATTGCCACCGATGTCGGCTATCAGTCACGCCTTCTGACCACGCATCTCTGCAATTGTTCAACCCTCATCCTGGAAAGCAATCACGACCAGAAAATGCTGCTGGAAGGGCCCTACGAATGGCATCTGAAACAGCGCATCATGAGCAACCACGGGCATCTGTCCAATCTGGACGCCGTCGGCGTCATTAGCCAGGTCATGCACAACGGCCTGAAAAACCTGATCCTGGCGCACCTTAGCGAAGTCAACAACCTGCCTGATCTGGCAGAACAGACCATGCTCGAATTTCTGCATTCCATCAACAGCGAAGTCACCCTCCTTGTAGCAGACCAGTACCGGCACACCATCCTCATCGACATCTGATTTCCGCTTCCATAAATCCTGATCTGATTTAGCACAATAACACCATTATTCTGTCCCTGATGTTCCTTATCCCATGCCTAATTGTTGCCTTTTCACTTCCCGGGCAATTCCCGGGCCAAGCCCGGGAACTCCCCGGGAAGTGCCCGGGAAGTAATTATGTTTGCTAATGGAAGAATTACCTGAAGTTTTGCGGATGCGTTTTCTTCAAGATGTCTGAATGGCATGGATGATGAGAAAATATAGGCAGGCCTGAAAATGTATGATATGAAAGAAATATTATTGAGTAGTATCTTGAGATTCAGCATAGTCTAAGTCTTTGTCGTATATTTTTAAATAGTGGTGATTATGAACATCATTTAGAGTTGAAAGTTGTCTAACCATAGAATTTTGCTTGACAGACTTAACTTTACCAATAAACATAATAATCAGGATTAGAACTAAAATTCACGATACGGTTCTATTCATCATCAAAAACAAAAATCTTTAATAAAAGAAGGTGTAGTAGTATGAAAAGCACAATGATTTTCCTGTTTCTTTTTTTTGCCGTGATCCCGGTCTTTGCCGTCAACTGGACTGGTGCGGTCAGCAGCAGTTGGCACAACCCCTCCAACTGGAGCACCAACGCCGTCCCTAACAGCACCACCAATGTGCTCATCCCAGATGTTGCAGTCCAGCCGATCATCACTCAGGACGCCTCCTGCCTGAACCTTGAGATCCAGCAGTCTGCCAGTCTGGAAATGAACGGCACCGTCGGCAGCCAGGACCTCCATGTCTATGGCTCGCTAACCGTTCGCGGCGAACTGATCATGACCAATTTCGGGGATCTCTACGTGACGGGCGGCATCTCTTGGTACAACACCGGTTCCGCCACCATCAACCACGGCGACGCTTATATCTATGCCTATGGCAGCGTGACTTTCAACAGCTATTCCTACATAACCTTTGACACCGGCACCTTCATCTTCCTGGGCTCGAGTTCCGCCACCCTCACGCTGAACGGCAATGCATTTTTCAATAACCTCAGGTTCGACAAAGACGCCGGAGCGTCTGTCACAGTCACGGGTTCGGATTACATGTATGTAACGGGAAACCTGAATGGCTATGCTGACAATACCACATATTTCAATTTGGACAATACCATCTACGTTTGGGGAAACTACACTGACAGCAATACCAACGCCAGCTATGGCATGCGCTGGAACGCCGGAACCCTAAGGATAGACGGCACAGCTCCCACCATAAACATGCAAAGCCCCAACGGCTACCTGAATAATGTCACTTTCAACACCAGCGGAACCGTCACCCTCGCCTCGACCCTGACCGTGAATGGTAAACTGCGCATCGCAGACGGTGTCCTCAATCCCAATTACAACAACATTTACGTCGCCGGGGACTGGGAAAACACGGTCGGGCCAGCCGCCTTCAACGAATCCACCGGAGCGGTTTTCTTCAACGGTTCGGGTCATCAGTACTGCAACTACACGGAAACATTCAATAGCTTTATCATGAATAAAAGTGGCGGCTCACTCAGAGTCAACAGCAGCACCGCAACCGTCACCATCAACAACTATGACTGGACCGCCGGATCCGTAGACGTTTTGACGGGTACTTTGACCATCGGCGACCTCGTGGACAACGGTCTGTTCGGAGGATTCTACTGCAATGCGGGCGGCACCATCAATATCACTCAGGATGCAGGGCAGCGCATAGATTTAAACGGCACGATGTATCTGTCCGGAGGCAATGTCAACATCTACGGCGGCAGCGCTGACGCACGCACAGGTTACTATGCAAGCTGCACTCTTACGATGACCGGCGGAACCCTCAAATTCCATGACCGCGGCATTTACATTTATAATTCCCCATCTTATGGCTTTACACACAACCTGACCGGGGGCACCATCGCCACCAATGGCTCCCTCACCTGCAACCGCTCCAACTTCATTCCTGCCGGCGGTACTTTTGAATTCAACGGTTCCACCGACACCGGTTTTGATTTGAATATATACGGTACAGGGAACAGGTTTTATAATGTCAGGATCAATAAATCCACAATGAGTGCAAAAGTTTCCCAAAACGATACAGAACTTACGCTCAACGGCAATTTGATCATCGACTACGGCACTTATTACTTTATCAACCGGACACTGAACTGCCTGGGTGATCTTGATATCAACAACGGCGGAAAGCTCTCCGCCAATAGCGCCTGCTTCATTAAGATGGGATCAGGAAAAAGCCTTGATGTCAACGCAGGGGGATTTTTCACTCCAACCGGAGTGGGTGGCGCCAATGTAACAGTGACACGTTACGATACCGGGAACTATGCCATAAATGTCAATGGCAACGGCAACCTTGAAGCAAATTACACCATCTTCGAATATATGGATGCTAATGGAGTTTATGCTCATCAGGAAGCTGTTGTCACCACTCTCGATAACTGCACTTTCCGCAATGGCATGATCGGAGGAACCCTGCTCAAATTTGATGGTTCTTTCTCATTGAATGTCATTAACGCCAACTTTCCCACCAACGCGGGAGGCGGAGCTAAAAACGTCACCAGGACAGGTATCGTTGGCGACATAGTCATGCTCGGTTACACAGGTTCCTTTGGCGGCCCGGCTTATGAGAATGACATCAGCGGCAGAGTCTTCTGGCCCGGCACTGACGTTAATATGCGTATTACAAATGTAAGCTGGTCCCGCCCTGACAGCTATGTGGGCGCACCTGTCACCGCCATTGTCACAGTCAACAACAACGGCACTCAGGATGTTTATGGAAGCGTACAACTCGGCTTCTACAAGAATTACCCCACACCACCTCCAATCGGTGCTGCGGCCGATCGAATCGAGTTCTTTACCAACCTGAGCGCGGGAAGCAGTAAAACCATCACCTTATACACCTTCAGCAGCGATACGCCCGGCACCTGGAATTCCTGGTTCCGCGTAGATCTCGATAACGCTTTTCCTGAAACCAATGAAACGGATAATCTCTGGCAGCCCGCCATTGTCACAGACTGGTTTCCCCTACCCGATATCGCCAACCTGAGCATAGCACGGACCGGCGTTTCCACCATCCACCTGGATTGGGGTTATCCCATAACCGTGAGCCGCTTCAAAGTCTATCGCGGTTCTGATCCCTATTTTACACCCGGAACGTCAAATCTCATCTACTCCGGCAGCAATGACTACCTGGATACTGTCTCCAATGCAGATAAATACTTCTATATAATCAAAGCGGAAAGGGATATGCCATAAGATGTTTTTGTTGACAGGTAACAGGCATTGAAGTTGTAATACAAGTAGGTTCAAAATATCTTATGGGAGAAGCCGGATGAGAAATCTGCTCAGCGTAAAAAACGTAGTGGTAGTAATTCTGCTGCTGACCTCGATGTCGGTGATCAGCTGCTGCAAGAATAAAGTTAAAACGGATGCAGTTGACAACATGAAAGTCAGGCCTGTGTCGACTGACAACTTCAATTATACAGGCAGTTTGTATAAGGGCAACTATGTCTGGGGTGGGGCGATGAACCTTTGTTGGAACGAGCTTACGGACAATATAGTCAAAGATACTATCAAATTACGTACTGATGATAAAGACGCTCTAAACACATTGGACAAGCTGAATCATCCCGTCATCACAATCAACGATCTGGATGAGGCAAGCTATTACATTAAAAGCGGTTTCGGCCCTCAGACGCAGGATATCATCAACCGTGAAAGCAAAAAGAAATTTCCGGATAAGAGCTTTGAGGATTTGAACTATGACCTGGGCGAAACAGATATCATTTCATATGCCTACTTTCTCAAGCAGGTGGAATATCAGAAAGTGTTCAGGAAGCAGGATATGAGCTTTATGCGCTCGATGGTGCAAGGTTTTGAAGCGGATGAGCAGTCATACCAGAATATCTACATACTGGAATACAGAGATCAGGATAACTTTCTGATCGGCATAAAGTTGAAGGACAGCAAGGACCAGATCTTTCTGGCCAAGGGTTTTGACATGGACTATCCTGAACAGGTGGTAAAAGTGTTGAGGGAGAAAGCACCGGCACAGAAATCGGATCAATTTACTTTGGGTTCGCCAATGCAGCATTCAGACGTCTTTCAAGCGCCGTTCCTTTCCCTGAGCCACGAACGGGATTACGAAGAAATGCTGGGAAAGGTCTTGCAGAACCGGATCGAGGGCAGAGAATACTTTATAGATGTTATGAAGGAAAAGATCAAGTTCGACATGGATGAAAAGGGCGCCCGGGTGGAAAATGAGGCAGTCATAGTGATGAGGGAGACTTCCATGCCTGCTCAGCAGGAAAACAAAATCATGATACTGAACAAGCCATACTGGGTGTTGATGAAACGCTTTGATTCCAATAATCCCTATTTCATTCTGGGTGTGAATAACACACAACTGATGAAACAGGCGGAGTGAGATTTTAACCACGGAACACACAGAAAACACAGAATATCAAAACGTATCAAGTCCCGACTACCTTCCTTTGTGTAACTTTGTGCTCTTTGTGCCTTTGTGGTGAAAAGAAAAAAACATGGATTCCTGCCTGCGCAGGAATGACGAGGTTAAAACGGTAGGTTGTTCATGCCGGGAGGGAGTTTGTCTGACATACCTTTCAAGCCTTTGGGCATTTTGCCGGAGGACATCTTTTTCATCATCTTTTTCATGTCTTCGAACTGACGCAGGAGACGATTCACTTCAGTTACGCTGCGTCCGCACCCTTTGGAGATGCGCAGACGGCGGCTGCCATTCAGGATTTCCGGTTTCTCGCGTTCTTGATTGGTCATGGATTGGATAATGGCTTCGACATGTTTGAGGGCATTGCCGTCCAGTTCAAAGTCTTTCGGCAGCTTGGGAGCCAGGCCGGGGATCATTTTCAGGATGGAATCCAGGGGTCCCATCTTTTTGATGCTTTGCAACTGATGCAGAAAGTCGTTTAAAGTGAACTGGTTCTTCTGCATCTTCCTGGCAAGCTTTTCTGCCTGCTCTTCATCAAAGGCTTCTTCCGCTTTCTCGATCAGGGAAAGAACGTCACCCATACCCAGAATGCGGGATGCCATGCGGTCAGGATAGAATACTTCCAGATCACTGGTCTTTTCACCGATCCCGACAAAGGCAACCGGCCTGTCGGTGGCAGCTTTGATGGAAAGGGCTGCACCGCCTCTGGCATCGCCATCCAGCTTAGTCAGGATCACTGCGTCAAAAGCAAGTTTATCATAAAACTCTTTGGCAACATTGACGGCTTCCTGTCCTGTCATGGCATCTGCCACGAAAAAGATGTAATCGGGCTTGACAAAGGCTTTTAGCTGTTCCACCTCATGCATCATCTCTTCGTCTATGTGCAGGCGTCCGGCGGTGTCAAAGATGAGCAGGTTGGTGAAGTCTTTTTCCGCTTCTTTGAGAGCTTTGGAAGCTATTTCCATGACAGTTTCAGTTGTTTGTTTTAGAACAGGCTGGATTCCTGCCTGCGCAGGAATGACGGAATCCGGAACTACTACAGGGATATCAAGTTGTTTGCCGAGGACCTGCAACTGGTGAATGGCTGCGGGACGATAAATATCACAGGCGACCAGCATGGGCTTGATCTTTTTCTTTCTGTAATGGGCGGCAAGTTTGGCACAGGCGGTGGTTTTTCCGCTGCCCTGGAGTCCTACCAGCATGACCTTGGTGAGTTTATTGTCATAGGCTTTCAGTTCGAAGTTACCGGTATCCATCAGGGCGATAAGCTGCTCGTGTACTATCTTGATGACCTGCTGACCGGGTGTCAGGCTTTTGAGAACTTCCTGTCCCAGAGCGCGTTTTTCTATCTCTGAAATGAAGTTTTTAACAATTTTGAAATTGACATCCGCTTCCAATAAAGCAAGCCGAATCTCTCGCAAAGCGTCCTTAACGTTTTGTTCTGAAAGGTAACCAACGCCTTTGAGGTTACGGAAGATCTTGTCCAGGCGTTCAGACAGGCTGTTAAACACTTCTCAGGCTCCTGATCGCGCCGGCGTAGTCTTTGCTGCTGAATATATAGGAAGCTGAGACAATGATGTCGGCTCCTGCTGAGATCAGTTCGGGAGCGTTTTTATCATTGATGCCGCCGTCAACTTCTATCAGGAAAGAGAGCTTTTTCTGTTCTGCAATTCCTTTAAGCCGTTTAATCTTATCGGTCACGACAGGAATGTATTTCTGTCCCGAATAGCCTGGATTGACGCTCATCAGCAGAACAAAATCCAGATCAGGAAGAAGCTCGTCAAGTGTCGATACCGGAGTTCCGGGATTCAAAGCTGCGCCTGCTTTCATACCATTCTCTTTGATTGCAGATATCAAACGGTGAGGATGAAAAACAGTGTCCGGATGAAAGGATAGATATTGAATACCCAGTTTTGCCATTCTGTCAACATAATCTGCGGGATTTGTAACCATGAGATGCGCATCCAGAGGTAGTTTGGTCAGTCTTGCAACAGTCTCTGTAATTACATAACCAAAGGTCAGATTGGGAACATAGTGTCCATCCATGATATCCAGATGCAGGATATCTGCTCCAGCAGATTCAATGGCTCTGATTTCTTCTGCCATCTTGCCAAAATCTGCTGAGAGCAGCGAAGGGGCGATTTTAATAGTGTTTGACTGCATGTTTGCTTCCTGTCATAAAGATAATGTCGTTGACCTGAGTCTCCAACAGCTTGTTCATTCTCTCGATGATCTGAGGTTTGATCAGAACGAGTTCCTGCATCCAGGTGGGATTGTTGACTTTGACAAAGAGAGTGTGGTGCTCATACTTTTCAGGCGTTGAACGCTCTGCCAGGAGTTCACCGACAATGTTTCTCCAGTTCAGGGCGATCAACGCCAGAAAGCGATATTTTTCGCCGGCAAGTCTGAGCACGAAATCACGGCAGAATTTACCGACGGTTTGAAAAGGCATTGTCTATTCTTTATTCAAATAAAGACTCAAGCCCCACCAGGTAAGAACGGCAACCAGAACAGCCACATAGTATACAGAGCCGATACCTGTGGTGGTTTTATCATGAGGGATCACCAATAGAGCAGGAACGGCAGAAAGTAAGATGATGATAACATAGCCAAGTATCTTATTCACCTTTGTACTGCCTTTTTTATTGATGAGATACACACCCAGGATGACGCCAGCCATTAGAGCAATCGTGATGGCGACAATGATGGCGATTATTCCCACACTGATCTTTTCCAGATTGAGTTCAAACAACTGCATGTTGCTGATGGCAAGAGCCGGAATGGCTATAGCCACCAGCAGCATAACCATGCCGATGACTTTACTGATGGTTTGGTTGCGCTGGCTGATGATCTCAAAATGACGCTGGTTCTTTCTGACAAATAAGAAGATGATTCCCATCACTACTACAAAGAAACCAGCATATGCCAGGATCATAATGGGCCTGCCTGAAACCACTCCCATTAAAGAGAATGCCAGAATGAAAATCAGCAGTCCGATAATTTTACCAACAATAAACAGTGTATCCTTCATGGGACCTCCCCATTATTCTTTATCTTCTGAAAGCTGCTCTTCCACCTGTTCAGCTTCTACTGCAGGTTCAGCAGGTTTTGTTTCTTCCTGTTCTGTTATACTATCTTCTGATTCAGTTTTGTCTTTTTCAGTCTGTTCTTTGCTGACCTTGATCTTCAAAGACGCAGTCACTTCTTTATGAAGACGGATGGGAATCTCAAAGTCACCCAGCTGTTTGATGTGTTTTTCCATTAAAATTGCAGCTTTGGGAATGTCAACATTCTTTTCCTTCAATTCATGCATGACATCCATTTCAGAGACCGAACCATACATGCTTTCATGCTCATCCACCTTGCGAATGAATTCAAGATTCAGACCTGCCAGATTGGCGGCCACCTGTTTGAGTTGCTCGATGCGCTTGCTTTCTTCGTCGGCAAACTGCTTTTTAAGGCTATCCAGTTTCTTGAGATTCTGGGGTGTGGCATATATGGCGAAATTTCTGGGCACCAGATAATTGCGGGCAAACCCGCGCTTGACGTTGATTACGTCACCTTTGTTTCCAACTTTTTCTATGTTTTCAGTCAGGATCACTTTCATGTTTTTCCTCCATTAAATTTAGTTTACGAAAGTCGAACCAGTTATCGATGATTCCGACCAACGCGATCAGTATTAAGATCGGGTAGTTTACGATCACTGCTGTGATCAGCAGTGTTCTCATTAATTTCACTCTGGCAAAATAGTCTCCCCAGACAAAGCTCAGAACTGCTGTGCCCTGGATCAGATAAAACATACTCATGCAGACCAACGCATTCAGTCCCCAGGTTCTGGTTGTGGGGATCAGTGTCAGCATCAGTGCTGCGATCATGAGATACACAACTTCGTAGGGGAATTTAATGTACCTGATCTTTTGTTTATTAGCTGAATACTTATTAAACAGCATAAATCCCAAAAACACAGCCAGAATCTGAAATGAGCCCCAAATTGCTGTCTGATACCTTAGCAGGAAGCTTTGAATCCAACTTATTGCATCAGTATTGAAATCTAGCTTAGGCATTCTTTCCAAATACATTTCATAGACTGGTTTCAACTGCAGCGACAATGCTTGTATTGCTGGAGCGAACATCCAGCTTCTGAGCAGGTAATAGCCAATCTGCACAAGCAGCAGGATGGTCAGGGCAAGAGTTAGTTTCTGACATCGCCTGAGAATCAGAACAAACACAAGGCAGCCAAGACCGGTTCCAATAATTGAATCCGCAGCATTTAGCCAGACAGCAGGCGAGTTGTCAAAGACAGCAATCGCTGCCATCGTCAGGATATAGGCAAGCAGGGCCAGAAGCTGTCTGACAGCTGTCTGAGACAATATTTTACCACAATATGCAAGTGTAAAGATCATTCCCAAAAAGGGAGAAAAAAGACTGACTAAGCCAAGAACGAAGGGAATCTCAAACTCCACATTATTCAATTACAAATGGGATCAGAGCCATCTGTCGGGCGCGTTTGATCTCATTGGCCAGCCGGCGCTGATGTTTGGCACAGTTTCCTGTGATCCTGGCAGGCTCGATCTTTCCGACATCAGATATATATTGCTTGAGCACGTCAATGTTCTTATAGTCTATGACCAGTTCGGCATTGGCGCAGAACTTACAATATCTCTTTTTCATAAATTTCTTACGTTTATCGAAAGAGTTCATTTTTTCTCCTTAAATTAAAATGGAACGTCATCGTTGGTGACGTGAGGCGCTGCAGCATCATCTTCTGTTACAGGCGGGACTTCTGCCTCATGGTACTCTTCATGTCCTGAATCTTCGGATCTGGGCTTGTATTCAAGGAACTGAATGTATTCGGCAATGATCTCAACGCTTTTACGGTTGTTATTGTTAGAATCGACATAATTGCGCGCTTCCAGGTGGCCTTCGACAATGACGGGACTGCCTTTGTGAGTGTTGTTGCTGACAGCTTCAGCCCATTTTGACCAGGCGACGATTTCCAGAAAACTGGTCTGGTTCTGATATTGCCCGGTGGCATCCTTCACAGCTCTGTCCACAGCCAGGGTGAATCTGACCACTGGTGTTCCCTTGGCAGTATAGCGCAGTTCCACATCGTTGGTAATACGGCCTGAGATGAATACACGATTGAGTCTCGGTAATTTTAGATCAGCCATTGTTCCCTCACTTTTCGTTGCGGTCGATGACGATGAAACGTAAGATTGACTCAGTGATATTGTACATGCGTTGGATGTCTTTGATCTTTTCGGAGTCGATCTTGAAGTAGTTGATGTAGTAATAGCCTTCAGTTTGCTTGTTAATGGCATAAGCAAGCTGGCGCTTTCCCCAGACATCTGTTTTGATAAGTTCGCCACCGTTGTCAGTGATCACTGAAACGGCGCTCTCGTTTGCTTTGTTTGCCTCATCCTGATTGAGCTGAGGCGTAAGGATTATCATGCTTTCATAATCCTTAATCATCATTTTCCTCCTTTGGACTTTTGATTCCGCCTTCTGCCGGCGGAATAGGTTTTTTCATAAACTTACTATATTCATCAAGCAAATTGCTCAGATCGAATCTGATGTATAAATCCAGCCACTTGGCTGTTAGCTCAAGCGTCGGTTCAATAATCTTCAGCTCGTCAGAGTCAAAATTTTCCAGGACGTGATCCCTGGCTGTCTTTTCCAATGAGCGTCCGATCCCGATTCTGATGCGGGGTACATCCCCTGATGGTATCTTGCTCAGGATCGACTTTAGGCCATTATGACCACCGTCTCCGCCAGTAGTTCTGATCCTGATCTGCCCCAGTGGTAGCTCAATATCATCCATGACCACCAGGATCTGCTCAAACTCGCAATACTTGCTTTGAGCGCTTAGATAGGCTTCCCCGCTCAGATTCATAAAAGTTTTGGGTTTGATCAGCAGGCAGTCTCTGAATCTGTAAAAAGAATACTTTCTACTTGATTCCTCTTTGAGACCATGCTTCTCAGCAAATCTGTCCAGACACATGAAACCGACATTATGTCTGGTGTTTTCATATTCTTTGCCGATATTGCCCAAACCTATGACGAGCTTCATTTCATAACCCGGCAAGCTGTCAGCTTACACACTATAATCGGAATCTTTGGTTTACTTCATTTCCTGAGATTCTGTTGCGCCAGGAGCAGGTTCTTCAGCTTTTGTTTCTTCAGCAGGAGCAGCAGCAGTTTCGACCTTCTTGGCCTGAATCGTAACCAGAGCATTTTCCGGATTGTCTTTGACATTCCATTTATCTTCCGGCAACTGGTGCACATGGAAAGCTTCGCCGATCTGCAGATTGCTGATATCGACTTCGATGTCTTGGGGAATGTTCTTTTCCAGGCACTGAATACGCAGAGTCCTGCGCACCACATCCATGATTCCGCCTTCTTTGACTCCTTCAGGGGTTCCCACAAACTTCAGCGGGATATCCAGTTCGATCATCTGGTCATGCGGAACTACCATGAAGTCAACGTGCAGGATTTCTCGGGAAACCGGATGGATCTGGCGTTCCTTCAGCAGAGTGTGGTATTCTATGCCGCCCACCATTACCTCATAAAAAACCAGTTCGTTGAAGCTCTTTTTATAAAGCTTCATGAATTCTGTTTTATCCATCGTTATGTCGAGCGGTTCAATACCTTTTCCGTAAACTACGGCAGGTATGAAACCTTCTTTTCTTAATTTGTTCAGGTCGGACTTGCGTTCGGTTTTTCTCTGAACTGCTTCAATCTTGAATATCATTTATTCCTCCACATGTTCAATTCTATCTGAAAAGAATGCTTATTGATTCTTCAATGTGTATTTTCTTGATAGCCATGGACAGCATCTCAGCAATTGAGAGCTGTACGATTTTTTTGCTCTTCTTCTTTTCCTCGCGAAGAGGGATCGAATTGGTAACGAAGAGCTTCTCTATCGGTGAGTTCTCTATATTGGCCACAGCGTTACCTGAAAGTACCCCATGCACGCAAGCTGCAAAGATCCTTTGAGCTCCCTGTTCTTCCAGGACTTTGGCAATTTTGATCAGGCTGCCCCCTGTGTCTATGATATCGTCAAACAGAATGGCAACTTTATCTTTGACATCGCCGATGATGTTAAGAAGCTCTGTCTGATCATTGTTGCCGCTTCGTCTTTTATCGCCAATGGCAAGGCCGCAATTCAGTCTTTTTGCAAGACTGCGGGCGCGATTGGCACCTCCTGAGTCAGGCGAGACCACTACCAGTTCCGAGCTTTTTAAGATATTTTTGAAATATCTTTCAAATATCGGTATCGAATACAAATGATCCACAGGGATATTGAAAAAGCCCTGGATCTGGTCTGCATGCAGATCAACAGTGATCACTCTGTCGGCACCTGCAACGGTGATCAGATCAGCCACCAACTTGGCTGTGATCGGAACCCGGGGTTGATCTTTTTTATCTGATCTGGCATAACCGAAGTAGGGAATCACGCAGTTGATCCTTTGTGCAGAAGCTCTTCTCAAAGCGTCGATAAGGATAAGCAGGTCCATCAGATTATCATTGACCGGATAGCAGGTGGGTTGGATCACAAAGACATCCGCACCTCTCACATTATCATTGATCTTCACAAAAGCTTCATCATTGGAGAATTTGAACAGCTCAATATCTCCAAGAGGAATACCGGCATATCTGGAAACTTCCTCAGCCAGAGGCCGGTTGGCGTTACCAGTGATCAGTTTAAGCTTTGAGTACATTCTGATATTGTCTCCGTGTTAATGTCCTTACTATCCGACACCACATATTCTTTGACCGAAAATACTTCAGCACAGATCTTTGTTTGAGTTTGTCCTGAAATCTACCTATGCAGGTAGGACCGCTTCCGGACATCATAAACTCATTAGCACCGTTTAGCTTCAGATCTAATAGAATATTATCCACTACATGATATTTTTTTCTGATTCCTGCTTCCAAGTCGTTGAACCATAACCCGGAAGATGGACACTCTATAATTTCTTTATCAGCAAGCTGATAGGCCTCACTACTGGAGATGGTGATACCAGGATTCACCAGCAACAATTCCTGTTCATCCAAATCCGGAAGAGGGGTGATAATCTCCCCACGGGATGATCCCTTTGCCAATCCACCAATGAAAAAGAAGTTAATGTCACTTCCATATTCAGCGGCAACAGACTGCATATATTCTTCATCCATTTCAATCTGGAACAGTTTGCGCAAAGCCAGAAAAGTGACTGCTGCATTGCTGCTGCCACCACCTAGACCGGCTGCCACCGGAATTCTCTTCTCAATATGTATTTCGAGTCCGGCTTTGATCCCAAAATCTGCTCTGATTCTTTGCGAAATCAAATATGCTAAGTTATTTTCAGAGCATAATTCAGCAATGTTAGACAAAATTTTGACAGCAGGCTTTTTTGTCAAAGCAAATTTAAGGCTATCATGAAGATCGATGGTAGAGAACAATGTCTCGATCTCATGATAGCCGTCAGGTCTTTTACTTAGGACTCTAAGAGATAGATTGATTTTTGCGTAGGAATCGATTAACACGTTTCTTCTGCTTTTCAGGGACCTCATCACCGTAATAATAGTAATAGTAGTAATAATAGTAATAATAATAGCTCTGCTTATTATAATACTTCTGAGCCATAATACCATTTACGACTATACCATCAATTTTGCCTTCAATACCATCAATCAATTCTTTGGTCCTCTTAATTATGCCCTTTTCAGTTTGATCTATCCTGATCACAATAAAGGTCATATCAACTTTCTTGGTCAGGATCAATGCATCTGTAACAGCAATGATGGGAGGCGTATCAAACAGCACATAGTCATAATTCTTTTTCAAGTCAGCTATCATCTGATCCATTCTTGGGTTTGAGATCAACTCGGATGGATTAGGTGGCACAAAACCGCTGGTAATCACGTCCAGGTTCATTATTCCTGAAGGTTTGATAATCATCTCAAGCTGGATATCCGGATCGATCAGATAGTCACTGGAGCCGTTTTCCTTATCAAGTGCAAACTTTGTGTGCAGCATTGGTCTCCTCAAGTCAAGGTCTACCAGCGCTACTTTGGCATTCATCTGAGCCAGAGTAATGGCCAGGTTGGCCACCGTAGTAGATTTACCTTCTTTAGGTCCGGAAGATGTTATCATAACAGCGACAGAACCTTCAGGTTTCTTGGAAACGATATTGGTTCTAAATGTCCTGTATGACTCTGCCACAGGTGATTTGGGAGCATAGTGAGAGATCAGTTGCATCATCACATAATGCAATGATTTGGTTAATTGCTCACGGCTCTCACCTTCAGCCTGTTCAATCATTCTATTGAATTCATCGATGCGTGAAACTGATTCCTGGATAATTGGAATTGTGCCTACTATCGGTAGCTTCACATAACTTTCCATATCATCCAAAGTCCTGAGTTTTGTGTCAAGCGAGTGAACCAGAAATGCCGCTCCAACCCCCAAACCCAATCCAATCACCACGCCGATCAGGATATTAGTGGAAACTCTGGGCCTGATTGGTGTGGTTGGCACTTCAGCCCTTTCAATGATTCTGACATTGCCCATCTTGGCCTGTTCCGCCACTTTGGCATCTTCATATTTTTCCACCATCATGGAGTGAATCTTTTCATCCAATGCACGATTACGAGTCAGGCGAGCCAATTCCAGTTCTGTGTCAGGCAGCAGTGAAATCTTTTGTTTATACGCGTCGCTTATGGCTTTCATGCTTTCAGCACGTGCTTGAGCCATTTCAAGGTCAACCTGATTGACTATGATCTGATTGATTGTTTCAGATCTTTGGGCAAGAGGATCTGATTCTGAAGGGGATTCCACCAGTTTTTTGATTTCGAGGTCAAGTTTACTTTTGGCA
>Ga0209609_10000481_pt1 | contig 24112 bp, 23 predicted proteins | sample LakKivw325mmetaG_FD_184136 | JGI IMG/M metagenome (GOLD analysis project Ga0209609, IMG submission 184136) | Anoxic lake water microbial communities from Lake Kivu, Rwanda to study Microbial Dark Matter (Phase II) - Lake Kivu water 325m metaG... | ecosystem: Environmental > Aquatic > Freshwater... | reverse complement strand
TCACACCAAGTTAATTTACATCTGCCAGAGTTGCAGTCACCGGAGGAGTAACATGTTTCTCCGATGTCCGCATAAGCATTCACTATTCCTCTAACGCTGCTTGTTGGATAATAAACCGCATTCACGCTGAGGAGAATGAAACCTGAAGCAATCAAAACCAAACTCAGCAAAATAAAACGATGATTCAGATTCATCATTAATGATACTTATTTATAAACTAAAATCATACCTGCTCTTCCGCATAAATCGTATTCCTCACAACGCTTCCCGCAGAGACCCATGCTCCCGGATAAATGGAGCGCCCGGGCATTATGGAAACGTTTATCCCCGTTTTTACGTTGTCGCCCATCAAACAGCCGAACTTTCTTCTCCCGGATGCTTTCAGTTCCTCCTTGACCATGACCTTCACTTCGGAGTCGTCAAACCGCAGGTTTGCGACTTTTGTTCCAGCACCGAAGTTGCACTTCTCGCCGATTATGGAATCTCCGACGTATGAGAGATGACCGATGACGGTTCCCGCCATGATAATACAGTTCTTCACTTCAACGCCGTTTCCAACCCTGCAATCATCCATCAGAACCGTATAAGGCCTTATGAAACAGTTCGGTCCGACCGTGCAGTTCTTGCCGATGATGCACGGCCCCTCGATGTACGCTCCGGATTTTATAACCGTGCCGTCGCCGACAGCAACCTGACCCTTCAGCACGGTGTACTTTTCGACTGTCGCTTTTTTGCTGACTTTGAATTCTTTCAGCCTCTTTATCGTTATCTCGTTCGCGTCCAGAAGGTCCCACGGCTTTCCTATATCCATCCAGCGGTCCCTGCAGACTGAACCATCCAGTCTCTTTTGTTTGATCAGTTCCTTCAGGGCGTCTGTCAGCTCGTATTCCATGCGCTCGGATTTTTTCAGCTTTCTTATGACCTCGAATATTGACTTGTTGAAGATGTAAACCCCCGCGTTCGCGAGGTTGCTCCTCGGCTTTTCCGGTTTTTCCTCAATGGATTTCACAAGCCGTCCGCCGAGTTCCGCTATTCCGTACTCCTCGGGCTGGCTGACCCTGGCCAGGCACATGCTCGCCTCGTTCTTGTGTTCCTTAAGAACTTTCTTTATTATGTCTTCGGAAACCAGGATGTCGCCGTTCATGATGAGAAAGTCGTTTTTTACTTTCTTCTCGGCCATTGAAACCGCATGCGCGGTTCCGAGCTGTTCCCTCTGCTCCACGTACTCGATGTTGAGGTTTTTGAATTTTTTGCCGAAGTATCTCTGGATGATTTCTTTTTTGTAACCAACCACCATCACAATCTTCTTGAATCCGCAAGTTGCAAGTGCCTCGAGATTCCACTCGAGAATCGGTTTTCCCGCAACCGGAAGCATAGGCTTCGGGCGTGTTGACGTCAGCGGTCTCAACCGCGTTCCTTCGCCAGCCGCAAGAATTATCGCATCCATCTCAATTTATAGATTATTAATAAAGAAGAATAAAAGAAAAATCACACACCTTTCTCAGTTACCACATAATCGTCTTCCCACTTCGGCGCGAGTTTCTTCAGCTTGTCCTTGAACTCCGGTTTGTGAACCGGTTTTTTGTCCTCGCGCGTTACGTTGCGCATGTCAACGACGTAGTGCGTCTCCTCGGTCTCGGGAATTTTCTCGAGTTTTTTTGAGAAATCCTCGATGAGTTTAATGCCCTGTTTCTTTATCTCGTCCGGGTTTACTTTTCGTTCCGCCATTTTACGTCAAAAACTTCGTGGCCATTGGCATGAGTTTCGGGAATTTCGTGATTACTGTCTTGAGCAGGTAACCGTAATCCGCTTCCGTTAACTTAACTATGTCGGCTCCCGTTAAAATTTCCGCAAACCTTTCGAAGTCGTCATCCCCAAGTTTCTCAAGGAAATTTCTCAGGCGCAATAGTTTTTCCATTTTCTTTCCGTTCGTGCTGCGCCAGATTTTTTCGTATTCGTACAAACGTTCTCTTGAAAAATCACCCTCTTTTATCGCCTTCGCGGCCACTTCCGCAGCGATTTTTCCTGCGTTCATCGCTATTGCGATTCCGCCACCATGAATCGGGTTCACCTGCTGTGCGGCATCCCCGATGACCATTAAACCGTCGGTAACAAAAGTTTCAACCGATGAACTTACCGGAACGCCGCCTGTGTTGATTTCTATCGGACTTGCGGTTTCAAAAATTTCAGGATGTTTCGAAATGAATTTATCCAGGTAATCCTTCGCGCGTTTTCCGTCTTCGGAATACTTTCCGAGAATTCCGATACCGACATTCGCAACGTTGTCATTCTTCGGGAATATCCACACGTATCCCTTTGGCGCTACATCGTTCCCGAAGTAGATGTGCAGCATGTCTTTTTTCACGTTCTTGAGACCGGCCATCTCGTACTGGAACCCTGAATGGTAGTCCGTGAGTTTGTTCTGCGTGTTCAAACCGGCGGAACGCGCGATTTTTGAATCAACACCGTCCGCAGCGATGACGATTTTTGCATTTATCTCGAGTTCTTCACCCATGTACTCCGCTTTCACTCCGACAATTTTCCCACCCTTTTTTATCACTCCGGTTGCGTGGGTTTTCACCATGTACCTTGCGCCTTTTTTTATCGCCTCCTCTGCAAGGAACTTCTCAAAAATCTTTCGCTCGAGAATGTAGCCGAAACCGAACTTCATCTCTACGGATTTAAAGGACGGGGCATACATCACAACCCCGCGGATTTCGTTTACTGCCCATCTGGGGTTCGGTTTCAATCCAACCTTTTCCAGACCCTGGATGTTTATACCTTCAGCGCATCTTTTCGGGGGGCCGATTTCCTGTTTTTTCTCAAGTACAAGAACGTCAACGCCCTTTTCCGCAAGAAATTTCGCAGCGATACTTCCGGCAGGTCCGGCACCGACAACAACGACATCGCACTCTTTTTTCATTTTTCAATCGTTATCGCACCCACGGGACAGAACTTCGCGCATATTCCGCAGTTGACGCATTTGTTTTTATCAACAACAAGAACAACCTCCTGCAGTTCCAGCGCATCCTGCGGGCACGTGCTCACGCATCCGCCGCAGTAGCAACACTTGTTTTTATCCACCAGCACCCTTCATCATCCTCCTGTATTTTCCGTATCTGTCTTCTGGTGAAAACTTTGCCGGCTTCGGCGTTATGGTTCTCACACCGCAGTTGTTGCATTTCTCTGCAAGCGTGTACTTCCTGCACTTCGGGCACTTGTAGAGTTTCATCCTATCTCCGCACGAACTCGCCCTCGCCCTTGCTCTTTTTTATGTACTCCAGGGCAAGATCCGTGGAACCTTCGATTGCGCGCTCAACGCTCTTGTAATCCGGACCCTTGCATACAACGCGATAGTTCGGTGCCGAGTAGTAACTCACGTTTATACTGCAGTTGCTCTTGAAATTTTCCATTTGCTTGATTGCTTGTTTTATCACATCAACACCGTTCGGTGCGTAACTCTGGAGTTTAAGGAGTCCGGTTATCTCGACTTCCGGGGGTTTGATGCTCTTCCTTATTATCTCAAGAAGCTTGGGCCTCCACTTCGCAGGAATCTTAAGTTTGTCGGCGTTGTTTTCGTCACTCGCTATTGCCTCAAGTCCGGAATAGGCGTCACCGTATTCCTTCACAAGTTCGTTCGTGATTTTCTCGTTTATCTCACCGGCCGAAACCTTGAGCTCTTCGCCCAGGTATTCGAGAAGTTTCCTCGCGCGCTGCGCCTGTTTTACCTCTTGGAGTTTTTTCTTCCTCTGTGAGTCCGAAACCCTTCTCAGCGAAAGGTCGATGTGGCCGCGCTGCTGGTTTACGTTCAGAACAAGAAGCACGACTTTCTGGTTTTCCTTAACGTAGTCCCTTATGTTCCTGACCCATTTGAGCGAGATTTCTGACAGTGGCAGCATTCCACGCGCGCCGCTATACTCGTCAAGCTCGATGAAGGCGCCTTGCTTGAATATGTTCTTCACGGTTCCGATTATGAATTCACCCACTTCCGGATACCTTTTTGCCATCTTGCGTATATTTATAAGTTCTACTTAATAAGATTGATTCATTAAAAAATGGAACAGCACATACTTACTGCGCTCGTGGAGCACAAGCCCGGAGTACTGCAGAGGGTCGCGTCCCTGTTCAGCAGGAGGCGGTACAACATCGAGAGCATAACGGTCGGAAAAACCGACAACCCCGACGTTGCGAGGATGACCATAGTCACGAGAGGTGATGATAAGATTATAGAGCAGATACAGAAGCAGATGAACAAGCTGGTGAACGTCATCAAGATTACGGAGCTTGACAAAGGAAAAGCGGTATGCAGGGAACTCTGCTTAATCAAGATTCACACGCCCACGGAGAAGGACAAGACGCAGGTGATTCAGTACGCGAACGTGTTCAGGGCGAGCATAGTTGACGTAAGCCCGAAGTCGCTTGCAGTCGAGGTTACCGGGGATTCGAACAAGATTGACGCGTTCATCGACCTCGTGAGGGCGATGGGCGTAAAGGAGGTTGTAAGAACGGGTCTGACGGCAATGCAGCGCGGATAGGACTATGAAACAATCCTACAGAATCTTCAGATTTTCCGGAATATCGGTTGAACTGCACCTTACGTTCATATTGTTTTTTTTGTTGTTGCTAAGCTGGGGGATTTATCAGTTCGTATTCTTCGGGGTTATATTCACCCTTGTCCTGGTGCATGAGCTGACGCACTCCATGGTTGCGAAGCGCAACGGCATCCAAGTGCCGATGATAGTCCTGACACCGCTTGGTGGTTTGGCAAACATCGAACTTCCGGAAAACCCGAAACTCGAGTTCAGAATCTCGCTTGCTGGCCCGGTCTCAAATTTCGCGTTCGGGATTTTTTGTATCGCGTTACTCCTACTAACCAACTCCACCCTTATTAGTTACGCAGATTTGTATTCTGTAATGGAAATCAATGTTTCATATGTTCTGAGTGTAATGATATGGATCAACTTTACCCTCGGTCTTTTCAACATGCTCCCTGCGTTCCCGATGGACGGCGGCAGGATTTTCCGCTCGATGCTTGCAAGCAGGATGGATTACCTACGGGCGACAAAGATTGCGATACGCACGGGTCAGCTGCTGTTTGGGTGCATAATCCTGCTCGGATTGCTGTTCGGCGATTTGTGGTGGATTATGATAGGGGCATTCCTCCTGTGGGCAGGTGGCACCGAATTCCAACTTGTATGGATGCGTTACGCTTTGCGGGATTTGAAGGTTATGCACATCGCCAGGAGGGATTTGGAGCACGTGAACGCCGACATAACCGTGAAAGAATTTCTCGAACTGATAGCGAAACCGGGGCAGGTTTTTTATCCGATAAGCAGTGACGGAATGATTGTCGGCGTGTTAAACCTTAATGATCTGAAAGGGTTAAAAAACAGGGATTTTGACAAAACAACGGTGAAGAAGTTTGCACGTGGCTTTGCAGTGGTCAATGGCAACCTCCGGGTTGAGGATGTTATCACCAGACTGATGTCTGGCGGATTCCTGATTGTTACGGATGGAAACCGGCTGGTCGGTTATCTGACGCCAGAACATCTGTTTGAAACTGCAAGGTTGTACGGAATAAAGCGCGCGGTTTCGGACTGAATTTAATATTTAACTTTTTATTATCATAATCTTATGTCATGAAATATTTACGTGTTTCCTTGCTGCTGGCAATTTTGGTTTTCTCGTTTGTCGGAGTGGTTTCTGCCGATAGGTGCTCAGGTTATGGTTCTGTAGATGCATGTCTGAATGCGGATTGCCTTCCGATATACTGCGATGCCGGCGAACACGACGAATTCTCGAAATGTGTTGACCCTGAAGAAATGCAGAACAACGTGAACAGTGAAATGAGTACGTTTTCAAGTGATATGGAAACTCTGGCGAGCAGCATGGACGACCTTGGACAGGATTACAATAACATCGAAAATACCGTAACCAAGGAGGTGAACGATGCATGGGGGAGATTGAACGTAAGCAGGATTGAGCTGCCCAATTACTACGGTGCCATAACCAATGACAAGAACTTCAAGAAACTGGTGACCATCATCGCCCTGGCAACCGGTAAGGGTCACATAGAACTTGATTTTAATCCAACATGCATGTGGACGACGGATACCGGTGTAAAGTGCGCAAGCGGTTTTGATTACGACCTTGATGTGGACATTGATGGCATCATCCCCAACCCGACGAACTTCATAATAGATTACCCGGAGATATCATCATATATGAGTCGCGTTTTAAACCTTCCAGACCTTCCTTACAACACCTGGCCCCCGTACGTTGTCATAGCCACCATTCCAACAGCGCTGCCGCAATCGAAGTCCGTAAGCGCCCAGGACATTCCATACGGCAGGGTAAATTATCCTGAAAAATGGGTTCCTGACCTGCCCACCACGGCCCAGTTTGTGACCCCGTTGTGCTCATTGAGCTCGAACATAGACATCGCAAACAACTACGTGAACAAGTACAACGAATACCTGAGACAGGCAGATAACTTTGCGAGGCGCTACAACGAATTCAGGGACATTCTCCTCACATGGTACAGGAGCGATTACACTGTCAACGATGTTTTCACCTGGAGCGGGAAGTTCGGTGGTAGCGGGCAGTGGACGGTAACCATAAGCGGCGTTGGCGGTACACTGTCAGAACTCATTGGCTGGAAGGACCAGAAGTACAAGGACCTATGGAAGGAAGTGACAGGTAAATCCATAGAAGACCTCCCTGAGATACCAAGATTGTGCGATCTTCTTAAAGATGAGGTCGGTGACAAGGTTCCTGATTGCCAGATACCACGCCTCAAGAAACTGACAGATGTCGGTGTTTCCGTGGAAACCGGCGATGTGACTGCTACTGCCGACCTGTGTAAGGTGAGCATATCTGGCAAGGAGTTAAAGGTGCCGAACATAAATATCCTGCTCCCGAAGAAAGACCAGTGTCATGCTGCGGAAGCCGCTTCAACAAGCAGTGCAAAAAAAGTTACCGGCATGAGAACCGGCGACACCGTCACGATACAGATTCCGGGTCTGCCGAGAAAACCGAATCTCCCGGGGTTGCCCTCACTGCCGTTTCTCCCATACTTCGCTGTGGAGGGATGGACATTCTGCGACTACAACACGGGCGACGAAAGAACCAACATCCTTGACGATGACATCTGGTACGTAAAAATCAACATAAGCAAATACGGAACGTTCGTTGACGGACGCGGCTATGACCGCGACGAAACTCCGCAGGCCGGATACGCTTCGGCACTCCGGATGCTCAGGGTCTGGAACAACGGCACTGTCGAATGCTCAAACGACCTTGGAGAACATTACTCAATTGATGCGTGTTATGAAGAGCACTTTCTTGTCAAGGGTTTAAGCCAAAAGGATTTGGATGCGGAGAGCGACCCTACAAAATACACCTGGCTTGACCCGATAAACAGGGTTTATGGCGGCGTTGCTCTTGCCGAGCATTTTGGAAACTACACGGTTGTGGATGACGTGTACTACATACTCGGTGTTAATGACAGCATGGGGCGTAAGTATGAAGCTACCGGCGATGCTGGGCTGCACGATTACTATACGGATTACGTGCTTGCAAGGAAGTGCGACGTTGTGGGTGTGATAAACCAGAGCGGCGAGTGCAAGACCGTTGCGTTAAAAGGGCGCGGTAATCTTGACCTTTCGTACGAGGAAAACGTGGACCGGATGGGTTACAGAGACTGCGAGTGGATGCTCATAGATTACGGAAAGTATTTCAATTACCCAGGAGTTTATCTTGCAGGCAGTCTCCGGAAATCAAGGTTAGGGGCGAACATGGGTCTGCTCTACTACCTTGCACTCACCGGAGACATCCGGCGCGTCACAGATGATCTGATAGACGACGGCAAAACCTATCTTAAAAGTGATCTTCTCGACTGGAACCGCGATACTGGGGAGAGGATATTCGGCTGTGACGACTGCGGCAGGGGCGACCTCGTGTGTTCCATGGGCTCCGCGCTTGCAGGCACTTACAGGTATGACAAGGGTAAGGAATGTTATCAGAGCCTTCAGAAATGCGAAGAGGAAACAGGAAACATCCTGACAGGAAAGAAGAAAACCTTCGAACCAAAGTACGAGTGCGGCTACTACAACGTAACCGGCAACGACCCGAACACGCAGAACTACACAGGCAAGCCGTCTTACGAGTTCATAGCGGATTCAGTAAAATCCATAAAAACCGATATCTCCGGGGTGGCAATATCTGAAAGCAAGTGGAAGGGCCCTTCATACAGGATGGACTGGAAAGAGGACCCACCAAAATACGACATGCCTTCCGAAGAAAATGCGTATGCCGAGCGTTACCATGTCACCGAATCCAACATCAACAGTTTCATCTATGATGGAACTTCAGAATACGAACTGAATCCACACGGCGAAAAGGTTTTAGAAATCGTGGAGGTCAAGGGGGTTGACGAAACCGGCATAATCACGGATGAGGCCCACATATACGCCGCAGGCAAGAACGAGTATCAGCTTTTCCAAAGGGCGAAGAGCATCCTGCAGGTCAAGGGAACCTATAATCTGGATACGAACTATATTTTTGCTCAGGGACAGGACTACGAACTCGCATGGAACGGCCAGTACATACGCTGGCTTCCGGGAGGCAACCATCCAAACCCCGATGCCAGCGACCCGAATTTCTATGTCACCTATGCGAATGTGATATCCTCCGTGGTATTTGATCCATTGCGTTACACTCTTACTGGCAACTCAATTTCGTGGAATACGCCACCCGAGCAGTCAACCGAGTTTATCGTCAGTTACAAGTACGATGTGATAAAGCTGAACTGCAGTTATCCGGAAGATTCAAAGAGTGGCAGTTATCTCGGGGAGATTTGCCCGCAGGGCGTTGATATTACAACAACCATAATCGCATCGGACCATCCATACACCTATACCGAATACCCAGGACAGACCGATTGCAACGGTGTTATCAGAGATGAGTGGCGTGACCGTCCGCTGGACAGGTACGACTGCACAAGGCCCGTGCACCTTGACACCTATCTCCCGGAGGTTCTGCCTTTCGATCCGTGCACTGATGATTTTCTGGAGAAAGCATTTGACGAGGGAGAAGGTTGGTTTTTTTACTGGGATGCGTTTCTCCCATGTTACGACTACAACGCGAAATACTACCGCCAGTTCAACAAGGACAGCGTCTGGGCTTTCATAACTGGAATAACTCCCGAGTTGTATGACCAGCCGATGGAGGAATGGTATCTCGGGAAACTCGGCGAGGCGGAAGGCGACTGCGATTCAGACAGCGACTGCAAGGACGGTTTGCACTGTTCGTACAGCGACGACCCGGACAAGGACCATTGTTGCCCCGAAGGCAAGGAATACAACCTTGAAACAAAAACGTGCGAGGAATGCGGGGTTTATGCATACAAAAGAAATCCCGATTACTGCGAGAAGAGGGCGAAACTCGGAGTTCAGTGCAAATGCGACGAAGGCGAAAGCCACTGCAACCCAGGCGAATGCAAGGAAGGTTTGGAATGCATGCCAGGTCCCGAAGGTGTTGGTGTTGACGGCTGCTGTAAACCGCACGATGAGTTCTGGAACGGATACCACTGCGTTACGCCGACAACGACCATCACGCCCGGAAAGATTGCGGAGGCGGAACCCGACTGTCATGGTGATAATAGCTTATGCGAGAGCGGGTTGCACTGCTCAATCAGCGGCGGTGATAATCCGGATTACTGCTGCCCTGGAGGAAAGGAATATAACCTTGAAACAAAAACGTGCGAGACATGCGGTGTTTACGCATACAAAGGCGACAAGGATTATTGCAAGAAGAAAACCGAGCATGGATGCGCTTGTGATAAAGGAGAGGGAAGCTGCGAACTTGCAACCGAGTGCAAATCCGGACTGGAATGCATGGACGGGCCGGGCATAAGCGAGATTGATGTGGACGGTTGCTGTTCTTCCGGCGAGTACTGGAACGGCATGCACTGCACAAGCCTGCCACAGAAAAATGAAAACATAACGGGATGGACGCGGACAGGCGGCGGCGAGGGCGGCGGCAACATCTGGGTTCACGTCGCTGCAGGTGCTCAACTGCCGAACTGGCTTGAGGCAAAAGGCTTAAAGGAATGGATGTACTGCACAAACGAGCTTGACAGAAGGGGCTGCCCTTACACAAACCCGCAGTCAATCTGGGGCGAGGTCAAAGCATTGCCGTTCGGCAAATACGAACACTGCGAGGATGGGGAGGCGTCATCTGCAGCAACGCAGGATGACCTCCCAAAACCCAAACGGGTTGATAACAGCATCATGAATCCCGGATGTGATCCTTCCGGAGGCAAGGTGATATGTTCAAGTAAACAACCGATGGAATCATGCGGACAATTATGCGCAAAGTTCGTTGAATCATGGTATTCATACGACGGCTACTTCAATCTCACGATAAACGAGTTCAACGAAAGCGGTAGCGTTATATCCACCAGCAGCGTCGGATGGCAGGTCTCGACCGGCGACGACATAATCCCGAAACCGACCAGCGCGCTTGACGAACTTGACAAATTGTTCGTGAACATATTCCATTACGCAAGCATTCCGGTAACGCTGCATGACAACATCTCGAGCTTCAACATCACTGCAACCTACACTGCCAAGAACACGATGAGAAGGAGCGCGTATGCGGAAAGATGCAGGTGGGAGAACCGGCAGCAGTTCAACCAAACCCGTGACCCGCAGACCGGGCAGGTTACGGCATGGAACACCTGGTACCAGGGCTGCTGGAAGCATCTTGACTGCAGGTATCCCGCAGGAACCGAAATAATAAACGACACATCAACTGTGATAAGCAACACCTACGGGTTCAAAATAAAACCGGAAATCCCACTGCAAAACAGCCCACTCCTAAACATAAGTATCAACGGCCGGGCTGATTACACGAAAGAGGCATCAACAGAATTCAATGCGGATTTCGAGTTAAGGGTTGAGCCCGACATACTCAACGGCTTTGACCTACTCGTGAACAACATCACGGTTTATCAGTACATAACACGGGATTATCCCGCGATGCATACGCTATACAAATTAGGCAGCACACCAAGCACGCAGACAATATTCTTCGATGAGGACATACGGAGGGAACTCGGGCTGAAGGATGCGGAAACCTGCGAGTACTCATTCGTTATGAACAACCCGCTTGAGAAGGAGTATCATCCGCTTGATTTGTATTATGCGTCGTATTCACCGATCTACTCCTGGGATTCGTATCTGATACCGAACGGCGTATGCGGCGAAAAATGGAAAACCGGTTTCGCGGGCGTCGGCCTGTTCAGGAACTATCACGAGGACGAACCCAATTACCTTGACTCTGCTAGGTTCTATGCGATGTCGCGCTTTGACAGGTCAGACCCCCAAAACCTTGCGCTTTACCCATCCACCTACCACTCCGACCTGATTATGTACGTAAGTTACGACGAAGAAGAGCAGGTGTACAAAGTCACGTTACACAGCACAACCCTGAACCACACTGATATCGAGTCCATCGTGGTAAAGGTTTACACGCACTTCCGCAACACCGGCGACCTTATAAAACTTATCGGCACGGAAGACCCTGCACCAAACATCCATCGCTACATCTACGTAAGGCACTCGACGCATATTGAGGTAAAAATTGAACCATCGAATCCTGTGCCCGGTAACGTGGTAACCGTAACCCCGGAAGTGATAGACGATTTTACAGGCGGCAGCATTACGGACGGGTCGGTTTCCGTAATTTGCTATCCACCGTATGACGGTTATTCTACAACCATAAAACCCGGCGAGAGTATAACCTTCGTGATGGGGCAGGACATTCCTTACTGCACGGTTGAGTACTCTGGCTATTGGTACAGCGGGATGACCTACTGCAAGGACAGCGCTTCAACCAACGAACCACCGCCAACCGCGGGCAACGCAGGAACCGGAACAGACAACGTGATTTACAACGTGTGGGGTTGCCATGCCGCATGCAAATCCGTTTATCCGCAGAACTACAAATGCACCAGCATGATGAATCCGAATGTCCGCTGGACAGGATTCCACGCATGCAAGAAGCAGGACGCGGGTGCCGGAACCTGCACGCAGACAGGCGGCACGGGCGACGAGGCATGCCAGAATGCCGCAACGACCTTGGGCAAGGACGGAACTTACATATGCTGCTGCGACGTGACTTCCGGAACTGAAACCACAACGACTGCAGAATTGGAAGCGGGTGCGAGAGGTACAAGGGCATTGGCCGAGACCACCTCAACAACAACCACGACAATCAAACCATCAGGAACACAGCCGTCAAAAACCTCGTTCACCGTGGCTAACACGAGCAGCGGTGCGGTAAACTGGCTGACCAACAACTACATACTCCTCATCATCGCATTCCTTGCCATAATGTCCTACAAGTGGTTCACGGCAGCGAGAATGGACTTCGAAGCCATGCTCCAGGAGTCCGGCGTTTATGACATACTGAAGGATTTGCTCGGCAAGAAGTAATAGCAAATTGCAAAAATAGAACTTAACTGCAATTTGCTAGCTAGCAAAACACATGTAAAAAGTTCATAAATAATGTGTTTTGCTATAAAAAATTCATAGATTAATGTGTTTTGCTATAAGATGAGGCGCATAAAAAAATCCAACGTTTTGGTAATCCTTGCAGTGCTTGCAATCATCCTTATCTTAAGCACTCCCGTTTCCGCCGGCTTCTGGGGCTGGTTCTGGGGGGTGGGCAAGAAGGTTATTGATTTTTTTTGCAATTTGGCGATAGCCCTGCTCTCACTGTTGTTCAGGGGATTGGAATGGATGTTCAGCAAAGAGCCGTGCGTTTACTCCCCCTCAGGAACATGCCTCAGCGGCGGTTCTCCTGACAAGAACATAGTTGAGATGGTAAACCTGTTCCTGACAATCCTTATTCCAATATACGAGGCAATCATCCTGATACTTGCACTGTTCCTTGTTCTCCTCTCCCTGTCGCCGCAGGGAAGAGCGAAGGCAAAAACCATGCTCCAGCGCCTGGTTTTGGGGATGGTCCTCGTCGTGCTCTGTCTGCCGATCTACCAGATCCTCATAGACATATCCGGCACTCTCACCACAAACGTTTTTGACATCATGAAGACAAAGGTCATTCATGCATCCACCTTAGCAGACGCCCTGAACAAGGAACTGACAAGCATGCCAACGGGACCAAAGGTTGCGCTCCTTCTTGTCATCATGCAGCTTTGCCAGCTGACAATCTACGCATTCATAGTCCTGGTGTTCAGGTATCTCATGGTCGTGTTCTTTGCCGTAATGTTCCCGTTCACGCTTTTTTTGTTCACCTTCGACCTTACCCGTGACCTCGGCAGAAGCTTTTTCAAGTCCACGCTGGTGTGGATATTCACGCCGCCGCTCATGGCCTTGTGGCTTTCGATAGGCATGGCAACCATACAGGGCCTGAACATTTCCGTAGTCTCCGACCCGTCCGGTGGGGTTATCGTAAAATACCTCATCGGCATCAGCGTGTTGATGGTAAGCATGATCATGATGATTGTTTCGCCGCTCTTTGAAAGCGGGCTGATGGCATGGATAGGGGCGGTTGTTACCGCGATAGGTTTCGTTGTTCCCGGCTGGTGGGGTTTTGCACTCACGTTTGTCGGCGGTCTGCTGCAGGGCAGAGGCGCGCAGGCATTGGCAACCGCAGGCCTTGCAACTCATGTACGTGGAAAGGTTACCAAAGCAACGCAAAGGGCGAAGGCGCAGGGACAACTTAGGAGGGGTTCGGGTGCTGCTGCCAGAAGAGGAAGTCTGGCAGGCACACTCGCAAAATCTGCGTTCATTCCGGGCTATGCTCCAGTCAGGTTGGGTATTGGTCTGGGCAGACTTGCGGGAAGAATTCCATTGGGCAGGGGTAGAACTCTTGGCGGAGTTGTGGGCGGTGCTGCCCGCACCGTAGCAAGACCATTTGTTGCTGCCGGACGAGCTACAGCCGGTTTCGGCAGGGCTTTTGCGAGGGGTTACCGTGCTGGCGCATCGCAGGGCCTTGGAGCGGTTGCAGGCAAAGCATGGAAAGGCGCTGGCAAACTTGGCGCAACCCTCGGCATGGCGCGTCATCCAATCCGCACCCTCAGAAGCGCATTCGGACGCACAGTGACAGCGGACCGCGCAACGGGTACAGGTCCTGGCCGAAGTGCAGTCGGCAAAAAATCTCGCCGGCTTGAGGACATACGCGGTGTTGACAAAAATCTTGCGGGTAATATGCGAAAAGCAGGTTTGTCTTCAGTTCAGGATGTTGCAAAGGCAACTCCGGAACAACTCCGTGCGCTTGGAATTTCCGACAGCAGGGCAAGGAAGATAAGCCAGAGCGCGAAGACCATGGAATCGGGTCGTGCACCTACACCTGTCAGTGAAGACCGCGCCAGGGTTGCAGCCGCAGTGGACAGACGCGCAGCTGCTGCGCCGGACTCTGACCTCACGAAGATAGACGGCGTAGGACGCGGGGGCGTGGATGCACAGGCACTCAAGAAAAATGGATACAACACGATAGACGATGTTGCGAACGCAAACCCGAAGGAACTTGCAGGCCGGTTGGGAATCCCGGAGGAGAAGGCGGAATCCATTGTCGGTTCAGCGCGTGAGAAATCTCCGGCATACCAGCAGAAACAGGCGGCCGCAGAAAGAGAAAGGGGAAGAGAACTGGACATAAAACGCGCGATGGCAAGGGCAGGCACATCGAAGAAGGAGGAAGACGAAGAAAAAAAGGCAGAGGGCGACACGCTTGACAAGCGGCTGGGCATCACGACCGAGGAGGGCGGCGAGCCGGAAAAACCAAAGAAAAAGAAGGGGGATGAGAAATAGAAGTGGTTATTCTTATTCACAAATTTTAATAAAATTCCGTAATATATCGGGACCTTTCGGTGTGTGATTTACCTCTGGATGAAACTGCACCCCATAAACCGGTTTCGTTTTGTGCCTGATTGCCTCGTACTTGCATATGTCCGACTCCGCAAGCCCCTTAAGTTCCTTACTTATTTTCGAAACCTCGTCGCGGTGCGATTCCCACACCACGAGTTTTTCCTCCAAACCTGCAAAAATTTCATTCTTCTCGGAAATTTTTATCTCAACGGCAGCATATTCGCCGCTCCTGCCTTTTCTCACCTCGCCGCCAAAGTGTTTCGCAATCAGTTGATGCCCGAGGCAGATTCCGAGAACCGGCACATTCATTGAACCGAGAATCTCATAATTCAATTTTAATTTTTTTTCATCGTCATAAACGGAATAAGGACCGCCACTGAGAATTATACCTGTCGGATTTTTTTTCTTTATGTTCGTTAATGTCACACTATTGGAAATAATCTCGGCATCACAACTCAGGTAACGCAAACTCCTCAGTATCCTGTGCACGTACTGCCCGTGGTTGTCCAAAATTAAAATCATTTTTCAATCAGTTTTTTTCCGCGTGCCTGCGGAATTATCGTTTTCTTGCCGTAAAATTTTTTCTCAAGCTCCCTGCCGTAAAGCAGCCTGTCCAGGAAAACCGCGAGCGCGGAGACCTCGGAATGTGGCTGGTTCCCGATTGCCAAATTGTAATCGACCATTTTATAAACCTCGGACGGCACCTTCTTCCCGCCGACTATTATCAACTTATTCTTTCTGGACTTTCTGATCTCATTCATTTTATCATTGATATTAACTCCGTACATGGTCAAATGAATTTTCTCACCCCTAAAGTTCTCAACAAATTTTTTCCAGTTTTTTACGAACTTAACCTCGAAGACGCCGCCCCATTCATCCACCACCCTCATGATGCTTTTTTCAACTTCCGTGTCCCTGGCGTCCATGACGATCTCATCCGCGCCGAATGCACGCGCAACCAGCGCGACGTGCGTGCTTATACGGTCGTCCCTTCCGTAGCGGTGCCCGATTCTCAGGACGGAAATTTTCATCTTATGTTTCTCAGCAAACCCCTTGCTGCGAGTATCCCGGTTGCGGATGCGTTCACTATATCACGGCTCAGGCCCGCGCCGTCGCCCGCAGCGTACAGGTTCCTGATGTTCGTCTGCATGTTCTTATCGACCGTTATCCGGGTTGCGTAAAACTTCACCTCCGGGGCGTACAGAAGCGTCGAATCTGCCGTAATACCGGGAATCACCGCATTTAACTTCTCCAGTCCGTCTATGACGTCTGTCACGACCCGGTGCGGGAGCGCCATGGAAATATCCCCGGGGGTTATGTCCTTCAGCGTGTTTTTGACGGGATTGCCTTTCAAGCGTTCCCATGTGGAGCGTCTTCCGAGCTTCAGGTCACCAAACCTCTGCATTATCGGCTTTCCGCCGCCGATGGTCGTTGCCATTTCCGCGATGGAGCTTCCGTATTCTATGGTGTTTTCCACCGGTTCCGTCAATGCGATCTTCACGAGAAATGCGAAGTTGGTGTTCTTCGATTTTTTGCCGAGCATCGAATGCCCATTAACACCGATGAAACTGTTATAGTTTTCTTTCACGACAAAACCCTCGTGGTTCGTACAGAATGTCCTTACAAAATCATTGTAATGATACGTAGTTATGTGGAACTTCGGGTCGCGGCTTATCCTTATCACCGGTTCCATGACCTTTGAAGGAACCTCAACCCGGACACCAACATCGATGGCTCCAAAAATTGTTTTTATGCCGTATCTCTTTGCGATGTTGCCGATCCATGACGCGCCGACCCTTCCGGGGGCGATGATAACGCACCTCGCATTTATCGTTTTTCCATTTTTGAGTTTTACCCCTGTGCATCTTCCATCCTCTATTGCAAAATCATCAACCTTAGTTTTCAGTAAAAATTTCACACCCACCCCCTTCAGGTAATCTGCGAATTTTTCTATGACCTTCGGTGCGTTGTCTGTTCCTATGTGACGTTGCGGAATCCTAACGAATTTTACGCCGACGGAGGCCGCCCGGTTTATCAAATCCGAAACGCCCTCAACGTTCGGGTCGTATTTCTTTCTTGGGGCACCAAATTTCAGAAAAATTTTATCCACGTATTCTACGAGTTCCAGCGCGGATTTTCTGTCCTTAGTGAATTCGGTAAGGTCGCCGCCGATGTCCGGACTCAGGTTCAGCAACCCGTCAGAAAAAGTTCCTGCTCCGCCAACACCGCTCATTATGTTGCACGGGCTGCAGTTCGCGCATCTGTTGGTTTTCCACATGGGACATTTTCTTTTTGCGATATCATCCCCGAGGTCTATCACCAGCACGCTTAATTTTTTATCGCAGAGTTCGTATGCCGCAAACATTCCTGCAGGTCCTGAGCCAACAATCACAACGTCGTAGGTTTTGTCCATCCATATATTATTATACTTTAGGTATTACTATGCTTCCTGTTTCGTCGCCAATTGTTTCCGTCTGATTTTGAAGGTAAAGAAAACCCGTCATAGCCGCAAGTATCGCATCAAGTTCGTCCTTCGTCAAAAATTTCCTGTTTACGTCTCCGTTCAAATCTAGGGAAAGTAGGTTTTTCTGCACCTGCATCTCTGTTTTTCCTTGGACTCCGAGGATTTTTGCGCTTGCCCTTGAAAAAATCTCTATGGTTTTTATGTTTTCGTTATCCAATTTTTTTGCGAGCGCAGAGCCGCGCTCCGCGAGCATTGACATTCCACGGAGCGTTACGGGCAGTGCTCCGTATTCCCTGAGCAGTTCGTCGCACTTTCTGTTCTCATGGTTGAACACGAGCGGGGCATCTATGGCAACGAGGTCGGGTTTCGCGACATCCACTTTGCTCGTAATCTCCTCGTCGGAGTGCAAGATGCTCGTGCTAACGGTTCTTTTTCCGTTTTTTACCTCTAACACGCAGAACCCGCTTTCGTTTTTCGGACTTCCTGCCAGGTCTATTCCCACGATGATCATTTTTTGCATTGACGGTAAGCCAAAGCCATACGATAAGGCAGGATATTAGATAGCTTTCAAGCAAATAAATAGCTAAAGTAAGGAGCAGAAAGCCAAAAGTGCCCGGGATGCTCACAGATACGGTTCCAGTCGGAATGAAAAAACTGAAAATAAAAATTAATGCCGCAACCGCAACCTTCCCTTTGGTCGGTTTGAGAAAACCTTTCCAGTTTCTGTGGTCGTGAATCCATACAATCGCGCATGAGACGACATAGTTGAGCAACAGCCACAGAACGAACATCGGGTTCAGGATTATGCTCACTGTCCGTTCCGACAGCAGAGTTTCGGGGATTAACGACTGCGGAAGATTTTCAACGTTGCCGGTTTTTACGGAAAGTGCGGTTGCATGCAGGTAAAGAATCATCATGAAAAGAACGCCCTTCCTGACATCGGGTTTCAGAAATTCATTTACCTGCATTTTTTGACCTTCTTGCTCCAGAACCAAACCAGCGAACACGAAACAAGGTACATGAAAACGAAATACAGAACGAAGAAAATGTAAATGAACACGTATTTCGGATACAGTGCGGGGTCCTCGGGTATCAACGGACCGCACGTTCCTGGTGGTTTAAACCTTCTTATGTAAACCTGCATGACAACGGAACTTGCGTAAAGCAGCATGACGTAAACCAAAGCTTTTGCAACGCTCGGTTTCAGAAATTCCCTTAGTCGCATATAACAAAATTAGATTAAAAGTATATTTATCCTACTTTTCATCGGTCTTTGGTTTTTCTTTTCTCGGCACTCTCTTCTGCACTGCAGCCGGTGCTGTGGGTGCTTCGGTTTTTTTCCTGAACTCGGTGTAGCCGCACTTGCCGCACGTGTCGCGGTCTGCGTGCGACGCCATGTAAACCCCTTCGCCACACTTGGGGCAGAATTTTCTCTTCCTTTCCAGTTTTTCGCCTTTGCTCTCATACAGCTTGTATCGCTCGCTCATTTTTTCTCCTCAGCCGGTTTTTCCTCAGATTTTTTCTCCTCGGCCGCTGCGGGTTTCTTCTTCTCCTCCTTCTCAAAGTTTTTCTTCAACTTGTGCTTCAACTCGACCTTCATCGCATCAGCATTCTTGTAGACCTTTGCATAACCCATGGCGGATGACCGTCCGAACTCGGGGTTGAGGCCGTCCACCACCGTAAGCTCATCCTTCGATTTCATGAGGTTGACCAACTCCGCCCGTACATCCTTGAGTTTCGGTATCGCCCCGCTATAGGTTACCCTGAATCTGATTTCCCTTCTTTCCAGAAGCGGATTTTCCTTTTCGCTCAACACGTCAATCTTCATTCCACTTCCTCCATCCTGCTTATCATGCCTTTAACCTCATCCCTGATTTTCTTGTCGACCTTAACAACAACTATACCTTCATTCGGCTGCCCGTAGACCACGAACGTGCCGTCCGAAGCAGCGAGGATTGCTGCGAGTGCAGTCAGATCCTCCTCCCCGTCAATTATGATCCTCGTGTTTTCCGCACGTTTCAACGATTTTTCGATTTCGGAAAAAACCCCCCTCGTCAACACTCCGGGAGGATTTTTTACCTTCACTTCCCTTGCGTCAAAATTTTTGACTATGTCCGGAACTTTAATCCTGATGCGCTGGGTTTTACCGTCATACACGCACAGCTTCGGCCTGAAACCCAGCTCGAGCGCGATTCTCGTTGCGGTATCCCCGACGCATATAAGCTGCCCTGTTTTGTCCAGGGTGCTCAAATCCTTAAGTAATTTGCCGAGCGGTTTTTTTAGTTTCCTTCTGAGATCCTCTGTTAACCTTAAATCCCTCTCTATCATCTCCTCACTTTCAACGCGTACTTCCCTGGCGTTTTTATCTCCATTATCTTGGCGATCTCGGATTTTTCCGGGTGCATGACTCCCAAAAAACCGCTCCAGTACTGTGATGTTGTCGAGCCGCACGCGGCGCACTTGTCACCCTCCGTCATCAGGTGGCAGTTTCTGCAGGCCTTCATTTTTTCTTCTCCTCCACCTTCTTCTCAGATTTTTTCTCGGCTTTCTTTTCCGCACCCTTGTCCTTTTCCTTCTTGGCTCTTTTCTTCTCCTCCTCGAGCCATTCCAATTTCCCGAGATAGGGCTGCCTCATGGTCAATCCGATTTTGGATGTGGATGTCCTGTCCTTGAGACTTATCGCGACAATCCTGGCGCGGACGCTGTCGTCTTTTTTCAAAACTCGCTTCGATTCTTTCCCCACGAGAGTTCCGCCTTTCTGGTCGTAACTCATAAAATCCTCGGTTATCTGCGACACGTGCACAAGCCCGTCTATCGGTCCGAGAGTTATAAAAGCCCCGAACTCGGTTATCTCCGAAACAGCGCCATCCACAACCTCGTTCAGGACGGGCTGGTAAACCAGGGCCTCAAAGGTTACGTCATAATAGATTGCGCCGTCACCAAGTATAACACGGCCCTCTCCGACCTCCTTGACGTTCGTTATCGAAAGCACGATGCCCGTGTTTTTGTCTACGCTTCCTGAGAGCGAGCTTTCCAACTCCGATATGATAACCTGCTCCAGATTCTCGTTAAACCTCTTTGGCGGAATCCTGACCGTATCCTTAATTGTCATCAGTTTGTACATTTTGGCATCAGAATTCTATACTATTTCACCTTATGCCTAATAAATTAAAAAATCGGCGGAAACCGCAACAGCGATGTGTTGTAGGTTTCTAAACTCTAATGACTCTTTTTTATATAAATAAATAATAATTATTTAAACAATCAAAATCTGTTCCTTTTAAGGAACAGTCAAAATACTCCTATCGGAACAGATTTTGTGTATAAAAACTGTCGGTTTTAACCGACAGTTTTTTATAAATCCAAAAAGGAGGTGAAACATGAGTAAACTTGGTAGTTATGCGTTTATCGCAGGTATTGTGATATCAATCCTGATAGGACTGCTGGGGTTGAAAGGCGACACCCTCGGGACTGCGACAGCGATTCTGGTGATTCTGGGACTGATAGTGGGTCTTCTGAACGTGACTGCTGGTGAAACGGTCGCGTTTCTGGTTGCGACCATCGCGCTTATAGTTGCGGGAACTGCCGATTTGGCAGTGATACCGATGGTCGGGAACGCGCTCCAGTCCGTTCTTGCAGCGATAGTGGTTTTTGTTGCGCCCGCAGCCATAGTAGTTGCGTTAAAGGCGATTTACGCACTGGCGTCAAGCAGGTGATTCCTTTATTTTCTTTTTTTTATTTTATTCCATTATTTTACTCTGTCTCTGAATACTAAACGCTAACATGAAACTCCTCACCCTTGAGCTGGAAAACTGGGCGTGCCACAATTCGCTCAACATAGATCTATCGCAGGGTTTACAGATTGAGGGCAGGAATGGCACAGGTAAAAGCTCCATACTCGAGGCGATAAGGTTTGTTTTTGCCAAATCGGGAACTGGGTTCAAACACCGCCTTAAGAACAGCGCGGATAACGCAAGGGTAACCCTGACCTTCAGCAGGGACTCAACAACCTACAAAATCGAAAAAACCCTCTCCCGTGACAAATCCTCAACCGCAGTCATGTTCATGAATGGAGAACAGATTGCCGACAACCCGAGCAGCGTTTCGCAACTGCTTGATGGAATTCTTCGTGAGGACCTGCTGGAAAAATTGCTTTATGTGCCGCAAGGCGAGCTTGTCGGTCTTGTTGACCGGCTCAGCAGCAAGCACGGTCGTCAGGAACTCGATTTCATGTTCGGTCTGGACCGCTTCGAAAAGGTATGGAAAGGCGTCGGTGAGGAAATCCAGGCCTGCAAGGCGAAGCTCGAAATTTTGGAAGGGCAAAGGTCAAGGTATCCCGAAAATGCGGAAGAACTTTACAGCACCCGGATAAAAAACCTTTCCGACGAATCCTCGGCGCTTGCAAAAAAAATCGACGAACTTGACAAAAAAACGAAAAGTTTCAGGGAGCGGCTTTCCGCTCTTGACGTAGGGATAGATTCAATACTGAAGATAAAAGGAAGAAAGGACTTCAACACCGAGCGCGTTGAGCATCTGAGGATGCGGATTTTGAAACTCGAGAACGACCTGAAAAATACACTTGAAAAACTGGATGGAGTTGAAAAAAAGAAGAAAGAGCTCGAAGCCCTGAAGGAAACGGAAGCCGGACTGAAAAAATTCCCAAGAATTCGGGAGCTTCTGCTCGAACTGGAAAGCATCAGGAAGAGAATGCAGGAATTTGACGAGCTTGACAATTACAAGAGAAAGCTTGTTGCATTAAGGAGCGAACTGATGTGGAAAACGGAGACCGAAAAAACATGCTCCGAACTCGAGGCAAAGGTTCTCGAACTTGAAACAAACGTGGCGACCAACAGACGAGTGCTGGACGAGCGTCAGAAAAGCCTTGCGGATCTCGAAACCCTATCCAAGGAACCGAAATGTCCGAGATGCGGGCAGGTTCTCACCTGGCAGCACCTGTGGCGGGAAAAGAACCAGCTAAAGAGCGATATCGACACCGTGGGAAGAGCTATCGAACAGTCCGGCGCCATGCTGAAAAATCTGAAAGCCAATCTGAACGAGAAAAAATCCGTGCTCAGGGAGCTTGAGAGAAAGGAAATCGAGGTGGAGCACCTCGTCGAGCTTATACAAAAACAGACCTCCAAGCAAGAGGGATTGCATAAAACCCTCAGGGACACGGAACTGAGACTGAAGCATGAGGGATACGTGAATGAGCAGCTGATCGTGGTTGAAGATCATGCAAGGGAATTCAGCACGGTTCAGGCCCGCATACATCTACTCTCACAGGACATCGAAAAAGAGCGCAGGTATTTCGAGGAGAAGCTAAGCCTTGCGAACAACCTTCAGGAGATCAAAGCAGAAAAGCTCAGGCTTGAGGAGGAGCTGAAAACATTGCACTACGATGAGTCGAAACTTGAGGAACTCCGCATTGGGCGTGAAACCGCGCAGAAGGAGTTTTACCTTTCAAACAGCGACCTCGAAAAAAACAAAATTCTGCTTGAAAACAACCGGAAGGCGCTCGACGAAACAGAGAACGAGAAAAAAGAGTTCCTGAACTCCAAGAGACAGCTGGACGAAGCGAAAAAACAGCTCTCATTGCTTATGGTCGCAAGGGATTTTTTCCACACGGACAAGGGCATTGTTAAATATCTGAGGGAAAGGTACATACACCAACTTGGCAATCTTCTTTCTTATTATTTTAACTCCATAAATCAGAATCCAAATTATAGGGATGTAGAGTTTGATGAGAACTACGGAATCCAGATCAAGACCAACAGCGGGGTGCTTTCCATTGCGCAGTTATCCGGGGGCGAAAAGGCGCAGATATCAATCGCGCTGAGAATAGCCATAATTGAAATGCTTTCTCCGGTAAGATTGCTCATTCTTGACGAGCCGTTCGGCAGCCTTGACCGCGAGCATAGGGATTTATTGGGAGACTCGTTGAACAAGGTCGCTGAAAACGGGCAGGTAATCCTCGTAACGCATATACCGGTGGATTCGCTGCAGTTGTCGAATAAATTGCATCTTGGAGGATACCAATGGACACAGTAAAATTCTACCGTGTGAAGGAGGAGGTCAGGATTCTCGGGATAGACGATGCTCCGTTCAAACGCGGGGACCGGGAAGTTTTGCTGGTCGGTACGGTTTTTCGCGGGGGTTCATACATGGACGGCGTTCTTACAACAAAAATCCGGGTCGATGGTTTCAACGCAACTGAAAAAATCGCCGATATGGTGAAAAAGTGCAGGTTCAAGGACCTTAGGGTGATAATGCTGGACGGCATCGGCTTTGGCGGGTTCAACGTCGTTGACATCGATGCGTTGTTCAAAAAAACCAAGCTCCCGGTCATCGTCGTGACCCGAAAGAAACCGGATTTTGCAGACATAAAAAACGCCCTGAAAAACCTGAGCAGTCCCGGAAGAAGATGGAGGTGCATCGAGAAAGCGGGAGAACCGGTAAAAACCGAGACCAAGTATGGAAAGCACGTTTACATACAGACCCGCGGAATAAGGTTGGAGGACGCCAAAAGGATAGTAAAACTGGCATCCACACGAAGCCTTATTCCGGAGCCGGTCAGGGTCGCGCACCTCATTGCGCAGGGGGTTGTGCTTGGGGAGTCGAGAGGAAAGGCTTAAATATCCATAAAACCAATAAACTTAATGCAGAAGATGGAAAAAAGAATTGACGGCAGAATAGTAATCAACCCAAAAATCATGGTCGGTAAACCTGTAATCAGGGGAACACGAATACCTGTGGA
>Ga0209609_10000477_pt1 | contig 24151 bp, 27 predicted proteins | sample LakKivw325mmetaG_FD_184136 | JGI IMG/M metagenome (GOLD analysis project Ga0209609, IMG submission 184136) | Anoxic lake water microbial communities from Lake Kivu, Rwanda to study Microbial Dark Matter (Phase II) - Lake Kivu water 325m metaG... | ecosystem: Environmental > Aquatic > Freshwater... | reverse complement strand
TGCATTCTGCGAGATTTCAGTCGCTTCCAGCTTCAGGACAATCATAAATATCCTATTAACGAATGTCTGTTTAAATTTCCGTTATGCAGCGCGCTTCCGATAAGAACGCCGTCCGCACCGCAGGCTACGAGTTTTTTTATGTCCCCAATACTGTCCACACCGCAGCCGTAAATTGCTCGCCCCAACTTCCCAATGACCTTTGTGCATAACTCCACGTTTGGGCCCTTTCCTGTTCCGGCCCTACTCAGGTCCAATACCACGATATCGGCAACATTCCCGATTTTTTTGTTTTTAAAAAAATCAACGAAAAAATCAAGCGTAACCCCCAGGTTGTTCATCAAAACACCGTTTCGTGTATCAATGCTCAATGCAAACCTCTGCCCGATTTTTTCCAAAAAATCCAACGAGGGGAGGGTTTCAGTTCCGACCACAGGCATAAACCCGCCAAACAGGTCCAAATCCTCCAACCTGGAAATTCCATAGTCGGCCATCACCCCGAGATTCGTCTTGTCCGTTATGCCCTGTATGATGTCCAGATTCGGTTGCCCTTTCAGAATTCCATCCAAATCCGCGATGTAAAGTTCCTTAAATCCGAAACCCTCATACGCCTTTGCGACGTCCAATGCATCAGACGAACTGCACAAAACGCTTTTCAGCGGCATGTATTCCGTGCGGTTTCCTTCAACCGCTCTGACAGCGATGCCGTTCATCAGGTCCAGAACCGGGATAACACGCATGTTAATTATCTATCGTCTATAAAATACATCTACAGAATGAAAATCATAGCGTTGGAGTACGCCTCCGCCGGATTGGGCACAGTTTCGGACTCAATCCTCGGCGAGGGCTTTGCAATGCTAAGGTCGCTGACTGCCGGACTATGCAATGAGCACGAGGTCGTTGCGTTTCTGAATCCTAAACTGAAAAAATACAATCCGCGGATTGATTGTAAAATTCTTTATACGGTGGATTTTTTTAAAGAAATAGAAGAATTCAAAGACCATGTAGTTTTCCCGATTGCCCCCGATTATGAGCTTTATAGAATTGTCAAACATCTTCGCCAAAAAAAATTCGAAGTCCTCGCTTCCGATACGGATGCGATAAAAATCGCTTCCGACAAACTCCTTCTCCATAAAAAACTAACAAGAAAAAAAATCAGGATGCCCGAGACATTTTTACCTGGCAAAATTAATTTCGAGTTTCCAGTTGTTGTAAAACCGAGATTCGGTGCGGGTTGCGAAAATGTTTTTTTGGTGAAAAATAAAAGAGAACTTATAAAATTGAAAATCGGTGGGGAATCCATCGTCCAGGAATTTATCCCCGGCATCCATGCCTCCATAACACTTATCTCAAATGGAAAAAAAGCCGTTCCGGTGACTCTGAACAAACAGGAAATAAAACTGTCACCAAAAAATTCGAAATACCTAGGGGGGCAGGTTCCGTTCGAACATCCACTCAAGAAAGAAGCGTTCAAACTTGCGAAATCCGCGGTTGAATCAATTTCCGGCTTGAGGGGGCCGCTTGGTGTTGATATCATCCTCGCAAATGAACCGTACGTAATCGAGATAAATCCGAGGTTTACGACATCAATGATAGCATTCGACAGGTTAAATTTTAATTTTCCGTTACATTCGTTAAATTCATTTCATGGTAAATTGCCGGAAATTCCAAAATTCAGAAAAACAGTAAAAATCACAAAGACTGCAGGCAGAAACCCGTTGGAATCCGTGAGGTTAGAATGGATGTAAAATACGTGGAAATCAGGCCAAAGACGGTTCTGAACCGTTTGAAGGGCGAGGATGAAATTTTTCATTCCAGATACACGCTGAATCCGTACAAGGGCTGCGAGCACGGGTGCCAGTACTGTTACGCCCGCTCCGAGAAATACTTACCGCATTCCCGCGAGGAGGATTTCTCGCAAGTCATCTATGTAAAAGTGAATGCTCCACTCCTGCTGAAGAAAGAACTCCCAAAGCTGAAAAAAGCCATAATCGACCTCGGAAGCGCATGCGACCCGTACCAACAAGCTGAAAAAAAATTCGGTCTGACAAGAAAAATTCTCGAGGTGATTGTGAAACACAACTTCCCGTTGAATCTGCTGACGAAATCGGACCTCGTTCTCCGGGACATCGATTTATTCAAAAAACTGGACTACTGCTGTGTTTCGTTTACTGTCACAACCCTTGATGAAAAACTCACAGGACTTCTCGAACCCGTTGCACCTTCCCCTGAAAGAAGGTTAAATGCAATGAAGAAATTGAACGAAGAAGGAATAACTACCGGCGTTTTGTTCATGCCCATAATTCCATTCCTTGAGGATTCATCCAAAAATCTGGAATCCGTGATATCCGAATCGAAAGCGCACGGTGCGCGGTACGTTATCGCATCACTCGGAATGACGCTGCGCGACAACCAGAAGCTGAGGTTCATGAATTTTTTAAGAGAGAACTACCCAGAGCTAATTCCCAAGTACAACGAGCTTTTCGGCGGCAGGGTATCGCCGGGCCACGCCTACATGGAAAAAATAAGCAAGGAAATAAACGAACTTTGCGATAAGTACAAAATTTCCGAGTTCATGCCGTCTTATGCACCAAAGGAGCCGCAGACAAAACTCTATAACCCATGAAAATACTTGCGCTTGACATCGGTGGGGCGAACACGAAAGTAGCGGTGATGAGCGGCAGGAAGGTCAGCGAGGAGGTTCATTATTTCCCTATATGGAAAAAGAAAGAAGAATTTCCAAAATTCCTAAAAAAAATTTTAAAAAACAAACTCGATGTTGATGCGGTCGGCGTGACCATGACCGCGGAGCTGAGCGATGTTTTTGAAAATAAAGAAGAGGGCGTCAACTTCATTCTCGATGCAGTGGAAAGAGTAGTGAGCAAAACTCCAACCTTCATTCTTACCAATAAAGCCGAACTTGTACCAACAAAAAACGCAAGGAAAAATCCTTACGACGTGGCGTCAGCAAACTGGATTGCCGCCCCAGAAATAATCGCAAAAAAATTTCCTGACGCATTGCTGGTGGACATCGGTTCAACGACCACCGACATAACGCCGATAAAAAACAGCGGAGCGCTTTCAAAAGGAAAAACCGACCTCGACAGGTTGCAGAGCTACGAACTGCTCTACACCGGGGTTTTGAGAACCAACGTTGCTGCGATAACAACCGAGGTTCCAATCAACGGGAAAAAAACGTTCGTTGCATCGGAGTTTTTTGCAACATCCGCGGACGTTTATCTCCTCACGGATGACGTATCTCCAGAACAGTACACGACAGAAACCGCAGACGGGCGCGGAAAATCACGAAGCGAGGCGCTGGCACGCTTGGCAAGAATCGTCTGCTGCGATACAAAAACGCTTACCGAAAAACATGTCGTTGAAATCGCAAAATACATAAAGAACCGCCAGGTCCAGGCAATCGCCTCCGTCGTCTGGAAATGCAGGTTGAAGAACGAAATTGAGGGTCCAATCCTGATAACCGGAATAGGGAGTTTTCTTGCGAAACAGATAGAGCCAATAATAAAAAAACCGATAAGCCGTATCGAGATAACACCGACAATGGCTTTATGTACGCTCGTGGATAATAAAATTAAGAAGACCAAGAAAAAATGAAACCCGTGCTTCAGGTCGCGTTGGATTTCGTGGATTTGGACAGAGCCCTAAAAGTCGTAAAGGAGGCGGTTTCCGGAGGTGCGGACTGGCTTGAGGCTGGAACGCCGCTGATAAAAAGCGAAGGCCTGAATGCCGTACGCGAACTCAGAAAAAGATTCCCGAACAAGAAAATTGTGGCAGACATGAAGGTCATGGATGCGGGCAGGATTGAGGTCGAAGCCGCGTGCAAGGCGGGGGCGAATATTGTTACTGTTCTTGGAGCGGCGTGCGATTCAACGATACGGGAATCCGTAGACGCTGCAAAAAACCTCGGCGCAGAAATAATGGTTGATCTGATAAACATCAGGGACAAGGAAAAAAGAGCGAAAGAGGTTGTTGCTTTAGGTGCAAATTACGTTTCAATCCACACACCAATCGACGAGCAGATGAAAGGCATGCAATCCTTTTCAGTCATAAATAAAATATCAAAAATAATAAAGATCCCGATTGCATCTGCAGGTGGCATAAATTCCGAAACCGCGCCATTGGCAGTAAAGGCCGGGGCAGCAATAGTGATTGTTGGTGGGGCAATAACAAAGGCAAAAAATGCAAAGGCGGCAACCCAAAAAATAAAAAAATCAATGCTAAAAATGAAGCCGGAAAAAACCGAGCTTTTCAAAAGAACAACGAACGTGCTTGAGATACTGAAAAAAGTTTCGACAGCGAATTTATCGGACGCAATGCACAGAAGCGGCGATTTGAAGGAAATTCTCCCCGTGCTTCAAAACAAGAAAATCGTTGGCAGGGCACTCACCGTGAGAACCTACCCTGGGGACTGGGCAAAGCCCGTCGAAGCCATAGATATCGCAAAGAAGGACGATATCATCGTCATAGACGCAGGAGGCGTCCCGCCCGCGGTGTGGGGCGAGCTCGCTACAAATTCCGCTGTAAAACGGAAAGTAAAAGGTGTTATTATACACGGAGCTGTCCGTGATGTCGAAGAAATAATAAAACTAAAATTCCCTGTTTATGCAAAAACCGCATCCCCGACGGCCGGAGAGCCACGCGGCTTTGGTGAAATAAACGTGCCATTAAAAATCGAGGGCGTTGAAATCAGGCCCGGGGACTGGATTGTTGGTGATTCCGATGGCATTGTCGTAGTGCCTAACTCTCATGCTGTCGAAATCGCAAACCGCGCCATGGACGTACTCGAGCGCGAGAACAGAATCCGCGGTGAAATCGTGAAGGAAAAATCCAGCCTCGCGAAGGTCACGCACCTGCTTAAGTGGGAGAAGAAATAAAATGCGTCTCTATGTGGACAGCAATGTCCTCATAAGTTTCATCAACCGCGAATTTGGTGGTGGGTTAGAATTTATGGAATATCGCGTAGGTGAGTTCTTCAGTGTCTGTAGTGAGGACAAACATACTATTGTTTTGAGTGAGTATACTCTAACAGAAATCAGAAAATGTACTGGACTTCCAAGAAAGGAAATTATTGATATGCTCAAGAATCTTAACCTTATAGTTGAGTATAAAGATATTAATTGGAAAATAATAGAAAGACGCAATAGAGAACTCAAAGAAATACAACAAATCCATAGAAGTGATAGGGCACATGTGATAATGGCATTAGAATCAAAGTGTGATTGTATTGTGACGTGGAATACACGAGACCTTGAAGTTGCTAAAAACCTGATAGCTATACTACCTCCGTCGGAATTCACTTAAAACTCTTAGGATTAACACCTTTACTCTTAAGATACTCATTCAGAGCCGCCTCTCTATCCTCCCTTGTGACCATACGTGGTTTATAACCGCGCTCCCTCAGTTTTTCGATTATCGGTTTTGTTTTCTCCCGAATCAAAGTAGCGCGGACTTCAATAAGGCGTGATCTAACAGCGTCCCTGAGGAATGCATTTCGTGAACGATATAAACCCTCATCGTGGACAAGTTGATCAATCTCATCAACTAGACGAGGCTCCACACGCACTAAAATAGATTTCATGATATCACATATAATATCATATTATCTACAAAACACTATAAAAATCAGTAAAATCATAACCTCTGGCTCACATAAAACCTTCCAGCCTGCGTATCGCCTGCAGCTTCTCTTTATTTCCAAGTTTCGCCTCCTGAATCCCATGCCTCAGCATTTCCGTCGATTCGTCCATCACGCGCCTGTTCACAGGATACGGAACGCCATCCTTTCCGCCATGCGCAAACGAATATTTCACGGGGTCCTTCCATGAAGGGGGCTTTCCATAAACAAGGTCTGAAATCAGCGCCAGTGCGCGAATCGTTGACGGTCCTACGTTTTCCGTTCCCAGAAGTTCCTCGTAATTTTGAGGTTGTTTGTCATACAACATTTTCATCGCGTTCCAGTTTATGCGTCTCGGAAGGTTCAGCGAAGGTATCACGATTTTTTCCTCCGGTTTTGTCCATTCCAAAAGCATTCTCTGTTCTTTGAGCTCCATCTTCTTTAATAGCGATTCCAATCGCCCCGGCTTTTCCGTTGCCAATTCCACAGACAAATTCCTGCACCCCTCGGATTCCCTCGCAACCATGTTCAAGACATGCTCGTGCGTCACATCGCAACAAATTTCCCCCGGCTCCTCAACAAAAGACCTCACGTTTTCCGAAAGCCAGTGGTATCTCCGGGCATAATTATTCTGCGAATTCAAACCCTGCTGAATCACCGCCCATTCCCCGTTTTCCGTGAAAACAAATGTATGATGATAAAGGTTGTATCCATCCTGCAGTGCGTTGTTATCCACTTTTGCGGATAACCGGCTTGAGTATTGCAACTCATGAATTTTTTTATCATTCAAGGAAAACAAATCACCGATTTTCAGAATCTCTTCCGGAGTTTTTCTCGATGCCTTTCCCTTTCCGCCGGCAACCGCTATCCCGAAATCTTCGGGATTTATCGCCTCCTTAAGCGCCCCGCACGTCACGGTTGTCGTGCCTGAAGAATGCCAGTCAAACCCGAGAACGCATGAGAACGCCTGAAACCAGCACGGCTCGGAGAGCCGGCGCAGGAACTCCTCATGGGGATACTCCAGTAGAATCGCGTTCGTTATCTCACGCGCGAGCCCCACCATGCGCTTGAACAGCCATGGCGGTGCAGTGCCTCCGTGCAGGGGCAATTGAGTGTAACCGGTTTTTTGCATTTTGTGGTTTAATAAGTATAAAGAAACGTGCAGTTAAAATAACTCCCGGACAGCGAGGGAAAAGTGGTTATAAATAATCATTTATCGAGTTCTGGATTTGTTTTGACTCTTTAGGTAGTCTGAGTAATTTTTCTAAACCCTTCAAATCGGTTTTCTTACTCCTCTTATTGAAGAAACCCTCCAAATCCTGATAGAATATAAACTTCCAATTGTGTTTTACAATATTCTCGTTTATCATAGGATCCTTCATCTTTCTGTACAGTAACTTCTCCCTTTCTTTGGGTATGACAATAACTCTCGTCAGATGGTTTGGCGGAATATTTGAGCCTCTTGATATGGCCTCTGTTATTGCAGTTGTATTTTCAACTTCAAATTCAAAATAAATTCTCCCGCGGTCATGCCATATCACATCTATCTGGTTAACCCTATCCCAGTTCATTGTGTTGACAAACCGCCATACCGGTTTTTTTATACTGATCAAAGAACTTAATTTTGTTTTGTTATACATTCCACTTTGCTCTTTCTGCCCAACCCACACATCAAAACCAGCTTTCTCTCCAATCAAAGCGAGCATGTAAATCATCTTGTTGTGTGCAGACTCTGTCAAGTTCAACCTCAACTCAGGCTTTAACTGCCATTTGCCTTCAGACGTTGATGCATATTCCTCGAGAACGTTCTTTATCTTTTCGGTTTCCGGTGTAAGAGCATTCGGGAATTCTATAAAAATTGCCTGTAAAATCTCGTCAAACGAAACCTTGACATTATGCTCTAGTACTTCAACCACTTTTCGCTCGACTCTGTCGCTTAACGTTGGCTGACTGAAATGAGATATATCGGCACCCTTCAGCCACCATTTTTTGCTGATGGTTTTGCCTTTCTCATCCTTGATAGTTATCAACTCAAATTCTTTTCCTATGTGGTCTTTCAAAACTTCCTCGATATTTTTCGCGCCTACAGGAACACGCCTCCCACCTTGTAACTCCGCCATAATGCCGTTGAGGATGTATTGATATATCGTCGGTTCACCTCTCTCGCCAATTATCCTCTGCGCAGCGTCAACAACTTCAAGTTCGTAAGTCTTTAAGTCTATTTCCTTCTCAGTTCCCAAGACTTTAGCCTCTGGTTTCCTAAATCTGATGTAGTAATCACCTACAGCCGAACCATAAGGCTGCAATTGTCCTTTTGCCGAGGGCATTGCCGGTGGCTGGTATATGATTTTCTCGAGTTCAAAGCCAACCATGACAACCGCCTTGATGATGGAGTTCCAAACTTTGATGTCTGTACTGTGGAATGTTACGGTCATGTATCTCCCAGGTTTGAGGACTTGGTAAACTTCTTTAAATGATGCCCTAAGCATCTTGTGGTAGTAATCAAAGTCCTTGTTTTGATTCGGGTTTATCGTAATTTCGTCGTTGTAATTAAGGTCTAATCTAAGCCACGAAGTCCAGAGAGTACTTAACTCAAAATACTGTATTGAACCCCCGTAAGGTGGATCAGTAAAAACATAATCAATAGAATTAAGTGGGATCACTTCAGTAAGTTCTAAGGCATTATGTGTCTTGATGAAGATGTTTGCTCCATCGTCAAGTTCTGAAAATCTTTTTGCTTCTTTGTAATTTTGAATCAGTTGATTAGATTCATGCTTACCCCGCAGGATTTCATTAAACCTAAGCCTAAAGTAGATTAGGACATTAAGCTCCCAGTGTTTTGGAGGAATCCAATAGCTATGAACTGTCCAACCTTTGCAAATTTTTCCGATACTCTCCTTGACGTAAGGCATCATAATGCTTGCTTGAGGCACAGTAGAAGAAAATACAAACTTCAGCATGTCTCTTGTTTTGACATCCTCTATCTTTTCTATCAAATAGAGAATTTTTGAAAGAACTATCAAATTCCTTTTTGTAAATAACTGGTCAACGGAATTTGATTTTTCTTTTTTCATGAAAGGATCGCCGTCATAATAAAATTTTGTTGTCGGATACCAATCCTTAATCTCAATTCCATCTATCTTCTTCAGTTTCTTAACATCAAAATCAGTTATTTTCGCCCTTTTCTTTCCACATCTTGGGCATTCATAAACCATCTCAAAAGGCGTTCCATTATCATATGCCATCCCGACAATTATGGATTTGGAATCGCATTTCGGACATTTGGTTTCGTATAAGTCCTCTGCAATAGGTTTTATCTCGGCCTCTATTCTCCTAAACTCCTCCTCAAATTTCCTTAAATCAACAGGCATGGCTGTGCATCTTGTTATAAAAGCAGAAATAGGGTTTAAGTCTACTGCAACTGCTTTTCTACCTGATTTTATGGCTTCTATTGCAGTAACTCCAGAACCAGCGAATGGGTCTAAGACAGTATCTCCTTTTTTAGTGTAATTCTTGATGTACTCAGAAACCACGTTGTGTGGTTTTCTCGCCCAGTATTTGTGCATAGAATATGTGGGCGTGTGAGTTTTAGCGACTAGTGCATAATTAATCTGGTTTATCTCACGTTTTTTTGATCTAACCATCGTTCAACCACCACCAATCATAACAAATATTATATTATCCAATTAATAATATCAAATCTCAACAACCAACTCATACTTATCCAGCGACTTCAGTTTCAGTTTTTCCCGGATTTCGGAATCAGTCAAACCCTCTTGCCTTAATTTTTTTATTTCATCAATCGTCGTCTGGATTTTGTGCATGTTTTGGTATATCGTATCACCCGCACTCCGGTACTCCGCGGATTTTTCCTTCAGTTCCTCAAGGGTTTTTCTCTGGATTTCGAGCTGTTTTTCCAACCTCTCGATAGCCTTTGATTTTGATGTTTCCGCAGTTTCATCGACTCTTGCAATTTCAACATTTGAGAAGTACTCATCGACAGCTTCATTAAAGGAATCGAATTTTTTTGATTCAGAATTTTTGTAGAATTGTAATTCAAACGGGATGACGTCTACCTGTCTTTTATTCTCGAAAATTATTTGCGGTATTGATTCACTTTTTATTTTTTTAATTAAATTAAAAAAAGAGTTCTGTACCGCCGCAAGTTCTTTTTCCGTTAGTTCGTTCGCATTTTTTTCTTTCTCAATTTTTGCATCCAAGCACAATTCTTCCGCATACAGACCGCCGAGCGAGAAATCCATTGCAAGGGTCTTTACGATACTTTTTCCGGAATTTTTTATTATTTTTAAGAAATCCTTATCACCGATTGTCAAGGGGTTCAACACTGCAGGTGGATATTCGTACGCCATCCCAGGTCTTAAAGTGCGGTCTCTCCATTTTTGGCTCTTCAGTATCCAAATAATTTTTTCATTTCTCAACAAAATAAGATTTCCCTTGCTGAAAAGTTCAATGATTAATGTGTAATCTCCTTTTCCTGAAATTTCAATTTCAATAACTCTATCAAAATCGTGTTGAATAATCTTTCTGATAAAACATCCTCGTAGGTGCTTCCTCAACTGCATCACAAGATTCGTGGCTTCTCTTGGTATCGAGCGTTTGTAATTCGTGATGCACGCGAAATTCGGGGCTGCCGCAAGTTCAATCTTCTCTTTTTTATACAAACCAAATACAAATTCCTCATCCGAAACCTGGTGGATGTTCTCTATCCTTGAGTTCTTGAGTTTTTTGTCAAGCTCTTCCGCAAGGACGCAAACGTCTACACTGGTCAATGCGGCTTTCATTTATTCAGTCTTTCATCAGCGTTAGAAGAATGGCCTTCTGCGCGTGCAACCGGTTTTCTGCTTGGTCCCAGACAGCACTGTTCGGGCTGTCAATCACGTCATCAGTTATCTCCTGACCGCGGTGCGCAGGCAAGCAGTGCATGACCATGCAGTTGCGCTTTGCTTTCTTTACAAGTGGCTTGTTGAGCTGGTATTTTGCGAACGCCTTCATGCGCTTTTTTTCTTCCTTTTCGTTGCCCATGCTCACCCACACATCCGTGTAGATTATGTCTGCGCCGGCGACGGCTTCTTCCGGATTTTCCGTGAGCACGATCTGGCTCTTGTACTTCTTTGCGAACTTTTCGGCCTCTGCGATGATTTCCGGTTTTGGAGCGTATCCTTTTGGGGTTGCAACCGTGATGTTCAGGCCGACCATCGCAGAGCCCAACATGAGCGAGTTGCAAACGTTATTGCCGTCTCCGATGTAGGCAAGTTTCAAGCCTTCGAACTTTCTTTTTTCCTCGTATATCGTGAACAGGTCGGAGATTATCTGGCATGGGTGCTCCAAATCCGAAAGGCCATTGATTATTGGTATTGTGGAGGTGCTCGCCAGCTCCTTCAGGGTTTCGTGGGAATAAACGCGGGCCATCACGGCATCCACATAGCGGCTCAACACTTTGGCGCTGTCTGCAATGGTCTCGCCGCGGCCGAGTTGCATCTCGGATGCATTCAGCACAATAGCGTTACCCCCGAGTTCAAGCATCGCGACCTCAAATGAAATGCGCGTTCGAGTTGACGGTTTTTCGAATATCAGCGCCAGCGTCTTGCCTTCAAGCTCGGAAGCGTATTTCTCCGGATCGGTCTTCACCTTCTCGGTTTTTGCCACGAGTTTCTTAAGTTGCTCTGGCTTCAGGTCGAGTATCGAAAGCAGATTCATATATCTTTCTTTGTTTATATATACTTATAAACATGTCTGTACGAGAAATAGCCAAAAAAATCCGCTCCATGAGGATTCGGGGCGCCTTGGACATCGCGATAGCGGCGGCGGGTGCGCTTGCCCTGGAAGTGAATTCGTCAAAGGGGAGCACGGCCGAAATACTGAAAAAATTCAAGAAATCCGGCAGGGTTCTGAAGAATGCGAGACCGACAGCGGTTTCCCTACCGAATGCGGTTGATTACTGCCTCTATCTGGCGGAAAAAAACCGGCATCTGGAAGCACGGAAGTTCAGGAAAAAAACCCACGATGGGATACGGAAATTCGTGCGTGAGCAGGAACGCGCGCTGGAAAAAATCGCGGAAATCGGTTCGAGAATCATAGAAAAGAACGATGTCATACTGACACACTGCAACAGCGACACGGTCACAGCGATACTGAAAAGGGCGTGGGACGATGGCAAGAAAATAAGGGTGATTGTAACAGAAACGAGGCCGAGGTATCAGGGTTATCTCACGGCCAAGCAGCTTTCAAGGCACGGAATTTCGGTTACGATTGTTGTCGATTCTGCCGCGTATCTGGCGATGAAGGAGTTTGGCGTGAGCAAGGTTCTTGTCGGTGCGGACACGGTTTACGTGAGCGGCGAAGTCATAAACAAAATCGGAACTTCGCAAATCGCGCTTGCTGCGCATTCCCTCGGAATAAAGTTCATTGTGGCAACTGAGTGCATAAAGTTTTCGCCTCGGAGCATCTTCGGGGAAACCGTGGAGATTGAATACCGCGAGCCATCGGAGTTCGGCTTAAGACTCAGGGGGGTGAAGATACTCAATCCGGCGTTTGACATCACCGAGCCCGCATACGTTGACCTGATAATAACCGAGGAGGGCGCGATACCGCCGCAGGCCGCCTATCAGGTGCTGAAGGAGAAATTCGGATGGGAGCTGTGAAATGGATGCGGAAACGGAAAAAAAATTAATAAAAGCAATCCAGGAAAAGGACGCGTTCGGAATGCGCGAACTTTCAAGAATTTTCAGCGACGATGCCGTTATAGGTCAGGACAGGGACGTCATAAAACTGGCGATAATCACTTACGCATTTAACAAGATTTTCTCGAAGGTTCATCTTCGGAAGGAGTCCGACAGGCTGGTCTCCGAAGCGCTGGACCTTGCTGAGCGTGGCGATTTCGACGGCATCCTCAAGGCAATAAAGAACTTCGACGACAAGTATGGATACTTCCACGGAACACTGATCGGGAAGTCGAGAACGAAAATCGGTTCAAGGCTGTACTCTGCCGGTTTGTCACTCTCAAAATCCGCAGAACTTTCCGGTGCAAGTCTTTCTGACATTCTGGAGTACAGCGGCGAAACAAAGGCCAGCGAGATTGCGTCTGCAAGAACGGTTGCGGACCGGCTGGAGAATGCGAGAAGGGTTTTGAAATGACGATAAACAGCGAAGCATTCTTTCTTTCTTGGTAAGAGCGCAGAAATCTTCAATTTCTGGCTCCCAAAAGTGCTTCGCACTTTTGCGGAAAGAAAAGGTTTAAAGCATTTAAATACCCATATGTCATATAATACTCGTTAAGTGATGGACATGTATCCTATTGGACCTTCGGCTTATGACAGAGCGATTACGGTTTTCAGCCCCGACGGGCGCTTGTTTCAGGTTGAGTACGCACGCGAGGCTGTCAAGCGTGGAACGACTGCGATAGGCGTTGTTTATGCAGACGGCGTTCTTCTTGCCGTGGACAAAAACATAACCACCAACCTTATAATCCCTGCATCCATCGAGAAGATATTCCGCATTGATGAGCACATCGGAGTTGCAACTTCTGGCCTTGTTGCCGATGCCCGGCGTCTGGTCGAGGACGCAAGACTGATGGCGCAGAGGAACAGGGTGGCATACAACGAGCCGATAAGCGTTGTGGCTCTTACAAGAAGTCTTTGCGATATCAAGCAGGCATACACGCAGTACGGAGGCGCACGCCCGTTCGGAACCTCGCTCATCATAGCCGGAATAAACAAGGAGTCGCATTTATTCGAAACAGACCCGAGCGGAGCATTCACGGAATTCGGCGCGACCGCCATAGGCAGCGGCAAAAAAGACGTCGAGAAGTTTTTCGAGGAGAAGTACAAACAGGGCATTAGCAGGCAGGAAGCGATAGACCTCGCTGTGGTGGGCCTGAGCAAGGTTTCGGAGGGGAAACTGAAGAAGGAAAACATAGACATCATAACCATAGACCAGAAAAACAAATACCAGAAGGTTTCGCCCGAAGAAATAGGGTCCGTAATAAACCGGTTCGGAAAAGAAATTCAGACTCGCAAAGAAAAAAAATCTGAAAAACCTGAGGAATAGTTGATTTTGTGTGTTGATTTGCGTTGGGAGAAATTAAGGTGGTAAGTCTCGACAAGGCAGTAATAGCAAGACTAAAGACTCACGGCGAGAACTTCGAGATTCTGGTTGACCCGGAGCTCGCTCTGGATTACAAGAGGGGAAAGGACATAAAACTCAGCGAGATACTTGCAGTAGAAACCGTGTTCAAGGATTCGAGTGCGGCCGATAAGGCATCGGATGAGTCACTAAAAAAAATTTTCGGTTCTACGGACGTTAGCGTCGTTGCTGATAAGATCCTGAAGAAGGGCGAACTCCAGCTTACAACGGAACAGCGAAAGGCGATGCTTGAGGCGAAGAGAAAGCAGATTGTTGCGATAATAGCGCGGAACGCCATAAACCCGCAAACCGGAGCGCCGCATCCGCCGGCGAGGATAGAAAAGGCGATGGAGGAGGCGCGCGTGCACGTGGACTTGTCAAAAACCGCCGAGGAGCAGGTTGATGACGTTGTGAAGCAAATCCGTCCATTATTGCCGATAAGGTTCGCGACCGTGAAAATTGCGGTCAAGATACCGCAGGAATACGCCGGTAAAATCTACTCGCTGTTTCAGGAGTTCGGCGGCGCGAAGCAGGAGGAATGGGCTGGCAGCAACCTCATCTGCATGCTGGAAATGCCTGCCGGCCTTCAGGATACGTTTTACAACAAGATAAACAATTTTACCCACGGCAGTGCGGAAATCAAAATCATCGAGAAGAATGTTCAGGGTTAAAAACAACGAATTCGTGATTCCGGGACAGCTTGTCGGCACAGACATAAGGCATGACTCGAACTGCTTCAGGGAGGGTGGCAACGTCTACTCGTCCGTGCAGGGGCTCGCGAGGATTGAAGATAACACGCTGAAGATAATACCGTCGAGTGGCGGCTACACGCCGAAGGAGGGTGATGTCGTTATCGGCGTCGTGAAGGATGTCCTGCACGGAAAATGGCTCGTTGATATCGATGCGTCATATCCTGCAACCATGGACGGCGAAGAAGTGACAAGAAATCCGCAGAGGGTGGATCTGAGGGACTATTTCAGGGTTGGAGATATTTTAAGCGCGAAGATTTTTTCGGTTGACGAAATCCATGCGTCAAAACTCGGACGGCCGTCGAAGCTCGAGGGTGGTTACATCATCAACATCAACCCGAAGCGCGTTCCGCGCGTGATAGGAAAAAACAAATCCATGGTAAACATGCTTCGCGAAAAAACCAATTCACGGATTGTCGTGGGGCAAAACGGGAGGGTTTGGATTAATAGTGCCAATACGGCGTTCGTTGTAAGCGTGGTGAGAAAGATAGAGCGCGAGGCACAAACCTCCGGATTGACGGACAGAATCGAAAAATTGCTGAATAATGCTTGAGTGATGAAAATGAAAAACCCAGAAATTGAACTGATAAAAAACGGAAAAAGACTTGATGGAAGGAACCTCGACGAGTTGCGCGAAATAAAGATGGAGGTCGGCGTGCTGAAGAAGGCGGCCGGCTCCGCGTACGTTGAGTGGGGCAAGAATAAGGTGCTTGCCGCGGTTTACGGTCCGAGGTCGCTGTACCCCGCATTTTTGAAAGACCCGACAAAAGCGATGTTAAGGTGCATTTACAACCTCGCGCCATTCTCTGTTGACGACAGGAAAAAACCTGGCCCAGACCGGCGCTCGGTTGAAATATCCAAAGTGAGCACCGAAGCGCTGGAATCCGTGGTCATGACGGAGCGTTATCCGAATTCCGTCATTGATGTTTACACAGAGATACTGCAGGCGGATGCGGGAACGAGATGCACGGCTCTGACGGCTGCGTCGCTTGCTCTTGCGAACGCCGGAATCCCGATGAAGGACCTCGTTGCGGCGTGCTCGGCCGGAAAGGTCTCAGGCGAAGTTGTTCTTGACCCGATGAAGGAGGAGGACAACTACGGCGATGCGGACTTGCCTCTTGCAATAATCCCGCGAAGAAACGAAGTCGTGCTGCTGCAACTCGATGGCCGCCTTACGCGCGAGGAGTTTGACCGCGCATACCAGCTCGCATTCGACGGCGCGTTGAAGGTTTACGAAATGCAGAAAAAAACACTGCAGGACGCCATGAAAAAATCCGCGGTGGTTGGTGATTGAAATGGAAATCGAAACCTACCTGAAGAGGGACCATATCAGGAACATCGTTGCAGCCGGAAAGCGCGTGGATAACAGGGCCTTTGACGAGCAGCGCCCCCTAGAAATAACCAAGGGGTTTGTGGCCGACAAGGCAGACGGCTCAGCACTGGTGAGACTTGGCAACACGCTGGTTCTTGCAGGCGTGAGCATGGACATCGGCGAGCCGTATGCGGATTCGCCAACCGAAGGTGTCCTGACAACGTCAGCGGAATTCAGGCCCATGGCTTCGCCAACTTTCGAAACAGGACCGCCGGACGAAAATTCAATAGAGCTTGCGAGGGTGGTTGACCGCGGAATCCGCGAGTCGAAATCAATCGCAACCGAAAAACTTTTCATAGAGGAGGACCTGGTCTGGGTCGTATTCGTGGACATCCACATACTCGACCACGACGGCAACCTCATAGACGCTGCCGGGATTGCGTCCATAGCCGCGTTGCTCGATGCGAGACTTCCAAAGCTTGAGGACGGAAAAATCATACGCGGCGAGTGGGAGGGCAAGCTTCCGATGACATGTGTTCCAGTACCGTGCACCTTTGCGAAAATTTCGGACAAGGTCATGCTCGACCCGTGTTTGGATGAGGAGTACGCAATGGATGCCCGCCTTACAGTTACGACCACGGACACGATAAACGCGATGCAGAAGGGTGGTCGTGGCTCCTTCACCACCGAGGAGATAAAGTACGCAGTGGATACGGCCTTCAAAAAATCAAAAGAAATACGGAAGCTGCTGGGTTAGGTATTTTTTAAGGGCACTTCCATAATTAAAGACATCAAAATGTACAGCCACACACGAAAGGTCGGAAGCGTCGGAAGATACGGTGCGCGAATAGGCAGAAAAACCCGGGAGGAGATGCGGAAGGTCGAGGACCTGAAAAAAACCGGAAACTGCCCGAGATGCGGAAAAACGAAGCTGGCAAGGAAATCTTCAGGCATCTGGATGTGCAGGTCGTGCTCTTTGGTATTCACGGGCGGCGCATATATAGCGGTTGCTGAAAAACCCGCCGTGGAGGTAGAAGAATGACCTATGTCTGCATGGAATGCGGAGCCGAAGTGGACTACGACGAACTCGTCAAGAACAAGCTCAAGTGCACGAAATGCACGGAAAAGCGTTCGAACATATGGTTCAAAAAACGCCCGAAGGAGATAACGAAAACCCTGCCAGCGAGATGAACGAGCTTGAGATAAAAATAGAGATGCCTCAGGAGATGGCTGGGGTTTGCTGCGATGCTATAAGCATTGAAACCGCAAACGAACCGGCGCAGCACTCCAAGGTCGAACTAAAAAAAACCTCTGGCGGATTGACGATAAAAATAAGGTCCGAGGACCTAAGCAGCATGAGGGCTGCTGCGAATACCTATCTTAGATGGGTTGGGTTGTGTTGTGAGTTGATGAAAAATGGAACAAATACCAAAACAGGTGCAGGAATAAGTGCAGGAAACTAAGGTCGTTGGGAACCTGTGGTTCTCGACGCGTCAGGAATCGAAGATTCCTAACGTCCCGCCCTTATCAACCCTACCCTTCCATTAACTAAACACAATTACATGCGATTAAAATGGAACTACCAAAACAAGTCCAAGATAAACTTGCGCAATTCCAGGGTCTGCAGAACCAGTTGCAGTTCATGGCGCTGCAGAAGCAGCAGCTGATGCTGCAGGCGACAGACATTGACGGCGCACTTACGGAACTCGAGAAGGTAACGAACGAGAAGCTTTACAAGACCGCAGGTCCGCTCATGATAGAGGCGAATAAGAAGGACATAAGTGCAGAACTGAAGGAGAAAAAAGAAACATCCGAGGCAAGAATAGCCTTGCTCGAAAAACAGGAAAAAAAGCTTGCGGAAAAACTCGAAGAACTTGGCAAGGAACTTCAGGCCATGCTCAAAGGTCCTAGCGTACCGAAGGCAGGTTGATTTATTAAAAACTGACAACTAAAGTCGTCAGTTTTTAATTGCCGGAATCCGCCAGATCCGGATGCGTATCATTAAACTGACCCTAAAAGGGTCGGATTCCATGCATTCAAATGCAAGACACGGTCGTAGTCCGTTATGGTGAGCTTTTTCTGAAGAGCGATTATGTGAGAAGGAAATTCGAGGAAAAACTGCTGGAGAACATTTCCGCAACGCTGAAAGACAAAAAATTTAATTTTAAAATTGTAAAAAAAAGGTTAAGGTGTGTCATCAAAACTGATAAGCCACATGAGGTTGCGGAAGCGGTAGCAAAGGTTTTTGGTGTGGTTTCAACAAGTCCTGCAGTTTTTGTTTCCTCCAATCTTGATGAAATTTCAGAAGTGTCTGTAAAAATCGCTGAGAGAACAATAAAGAAAAATAATACATTCGCGGTTCAGGCGAAAAGAACAGGAAAGCACGAATTCAGCAGCAAGGACGTCGAGGTTCTGGTCGGAAAAAAAATCCAGGAAAAAACAGGCGCGAAAGTAAATCTGGACAATCCGGAAAAAATTATTTTTATCGAAATACATGATGAAGAGACATTCATTTTTACGGAAAAAATCAGGGGTGTTGGTGGATTGCCGTACGGAACGCAGGGGAAACTCGTTGCGCTGGTTTCGGATTTAAATTCAGGGGTTGCAGCGTTCATGCTGATGCGCAGGGGGTGTGAGATTGTTGGATTGCATTTTGGTGAGGAAAGCGAGGTTAGAGACATTCTGAAAAAACTTGAGGAGTACTCTCCAAAAAAATTAAAATTAATTATCAATAATAAAAAAATTCCGAAAGAAAAAATGTACCAAATCGCGGAGGAAATCGCTAAGCGGGAAAATGCGTTCGGGGTGGTTTCCGGAGAGTTGCTGGATGATCTAAGCCCCGTAAACCTGAAGATTCCGATTTACAGGCCGCTTGTCGGCTTAAACGGGGACAAGATTTCAAAAACCGCAAAGGAAATACGACTTATAGCAAAACACATTAATCTATGAACTTTTTACGTGTGTTTTGCTAGCTAGCAAATTGCAATTACAGTTCAAATATTTCTGCAATTTGCTATTATTTAATAAAAAACACATTACTAACCAATGCCGGACGTAATCGACTCCTACGGTAACGTCAAGATTGTCAGGACGAAGGAAAACCCCCTGCCGATGTACATAGTCTCCTTACCGAAGTTTTCTCCGGAGGAGCAGAAAATCATAGACGACCCGAAGGAGCTGATAAAGGATTACGACAAGATTCTGAAGAGTATCGAAAATCTGAAAACTCCGGAAGAAAAGGAACACTTTCTCAGGGATCACCTGAAAAAAGAGCTTGAAAAAAGGGGCGTTTCCTCCAAGAACATGGACGAGCTCATCCTTGCGTTGATGGATAAGGTTTTTCTGGGTTATGCGGAGCTCGGAATCTTCATGCGTGACGACAACCTCGAGGAGGTCATGGTCAACGGTATCGAGACTCCAGTTTATGTGGTCCACAGAAAACACGGGACGTGCATAGCGAACATGGAGTTCAAAACCCACGAACCGTTGAACAGGATTGTCGAGTGGCTGTCGCGCTACGCGAACCGCGAGATAAGCTGGGAAAAACCGCTTCTGGACACGCACATGCCCGACGGAAGCAGGGCGAATGTCGCGATTGCACCAGCGGCGCCGTATGGACCGACAATCACGATACGAAAGTTCAAGCGCATGCCGTACAACATCATTGACCTCATAAGGCTGAACAGCGTAAGTCCGGACCTTGCCGCCTTCCTCTGGGTCTGCGTTGAGGGTTTGGGTGTTCGGCCAGCGGACATGATACTCGCGGGCGGGGCAGGAAGCGGAAAAACCACACTGTTGAATGCGCTTGCGATGTTCATCCCGAGCGCAGAGCGCGTGATAACCGTTGAGGACACACTTGAACTGAACTTTGATTTTCTTGAGGACTGGGTTCCGTTGCAGGCTGCTCCTACCGTAATCGAAAAGGCACCATCCTTGGATATGCACACGCTCCTTAAGAACTCGCTGAGAATGCGTCCGGACAGGGTTATCGTTGGTGAAGTCCGAGGCAGCGAGGCGGAAACGCTCCTTGTCGCGATGGATATCGGATTGCGCGGCTCGATGGGAACATTACATGCAAACAACGCACGGGAGACGACCATCCGGTTAACCAACGACCCGATGAACGTTCCTCTTAGAATGATTCCCCTGATCGACCTCATTGTGGTGATGAGCCGCATTTATGACAGGAAGCGAGGAATAATCCGCAGGGTTACCCAGGTTGCGGAGATATCCGGAATGGAGGGCGATGTGATACAGATGGGCGACATATACACGTGGGACATAAATACGGATGTCATAAAACGTACGGAATACCCGATACTTCTTGAGGAGCGCATATCAAAGGACTGTGGCATCAGCAAAAGGGAACTAAAGCAGGAGTTAACAATACGAGAGAAGCTACTTCGTTACATGGTGTCCAAGAACATAAGCGCAAACGAGGATATCGTGAAGATATTCCAGAAGTACCATCAGGATCCAAAATCCGTTATAGAGGAGATAAAGAATAAATAGGTAATATATAACACAAATGGAAATAATCGACGAAAAGGGTAAGGTTTTCGGAAAGATAAATCTGATAGACCTATTGATAGTAGTCGTGGTTCTTGCTGTTGTTGGTGTTGCTCTCAAATTCCTACTTGCAAACGAGGAGTGGATTACCGTTGAGCTGAAATTGTCAAACCAACCCTTGTGGATAATGGACGCGCTCCATGTTGGCGATTTCGATGGAAAACCGGGCGACGTGAATGCGGAAGTAACCGATATAGAGGTTATAGCGAGTAGCACTGGTACTCCTGCTGTGGCAACATTGGTGAGTAGCATAACAACGGGAAAGATTTCTTTGGGTTCTAGTAAGGAGCTGACAAAGGACATAATCCTGACAGCAAAAATGAGAGTAACCACAAAGACGGAGAATAATCACACATACTATTCCTTCAAGGGCGATGAACTGAAACTGGGCTCCGCGGTAGAACTTAAATTGGGCAATGCCGATATTAGCGGGGTTGTTACAAGGATTGGGGACATCAACAAAACATACCTAGATGTGACACTTGCCATGCAGGACCAACCTTCATGGCTTCCAACTGCTGTAAAGATAGGTGATGTCGAGAGAACGAGCAGCGGCAGGATAAATGCACGTATACTGGGGGTTAATGTATTCCCGGGTTCGGAAGCAGCAACAAAAACAGTGTTCCTAAACGCGCAGATTGCAGTTTATATAAACGAAAATGGCGTTCCTGTCTTTAAGGCCAATGAGCTTAAACTCGGCTCTGAAGTAAACATCGAGCTTTCCGACATAAGTATCACTGGTGTCATAACAGATTTCTCCCAGCCCGCACTGGTGGGGATGCCCCAGAAAAATCTGGTCAAGAAAATCGTCGAGATTAAACTTGGACTTTTACCGTTGTGGGTCGTAAGCTCCCTGAAAAGGGGTGATGTTGAGAAGGACTACAAAGGAGATGTGATTGCCAAGGTAACTGACATTGACCTCATTTATGCACCAGAGATTGTGGCAAGTGCATTAAGAGTCGTTACGGGTGTCGGAACGAGCAGCAAGGACATAAGTGTTTTAAATGCGCGGGATGTGACTCTGAGGGTCGAAATAACCACTGAACAGAATGGTGATACGGTGGTGTTCAAAGGCAACGAGGTCAAAATCAACGCCCAATTATACCTGAACATCAACGGCATGGACCTGCCGGGAATAGTGACCCTGATCAAGGACCCGAATGAAAGCTCAAAGATAATGGTTGAACGTCTGGTTACCGTTTTGCTCCCAAACCAGCCGATATGGATAGCAAGTGCCCTGCACGAGGACGATGCGGAAAAGGATTATCAGGGACACGTTACCGCAAGGATTATCGGCATTGAAAAAGCGCCAACGACGGGCATAGGAAACGACATACTGCTGACACTAAAGATAAATGCCGAGCAGCGTGGAGAATACATGTTGTACCGGGGCCAGGAGATTAGGATAAACTCCCCGCTAGACCTTAGGATAAACAACATTGATCTGAAAGGAAATGTCACGAGCATAGAATACGCACCCGATAAAATCCCGGACAAAAACTGGGTCGAGAAGAACATAATACTGCGGATGGATAACCAGCCGAAATGGTTGGTTGAGGCAATACATGTCGGCGATACGGAGATGGGTTACCGTGGCGATGTTATAGCGAGTGTGACAAGCGTGAGTACCCTAAGTTACACCGACGATCTAAGGAACGTGGATATACTCGTCGGCCTTAAAATAAGGGCGGAGCAGAAGGGCGATTACATAACATTCAAGAACAGCAAGCTCAAGGTGAACGAGCCGTTGACGGTAGAACTTAAAACAATCGACCTCAAAGGGAAGGTAGCTGAGATTAATTAGTCCGAAGATGCAACTAAAGCGGATTTGTTCCGAAAGTTTCATATCGAGGTTGGTTTTCAGGTCAACAAAAAAAACAAAACGCCTCCTCGGCAGCAGCAGGGTAGCAAGTGCCGCAAGTTCCGTTGATCAGATTTCACCAGATAAAAACATTTCAGGCGGGTCAAGGGTTTTCTCCGTCGGATTTACATCGGTCACAAAAGTTGTGCTTAGTGCTTTCGGTTTTTTCGGCTACAGCAGCATAAAGTCACTTACGGATTCCCTCGAGCAGGAGTTTCTTTCACACCCGATAAAGGTCACGAGCCTGTTCCTATTCTCCGCGGCAGTAACCAATACACTGATACTCGTGGCAAAGGGCAGTCCAAGCGAGGCGGGTCTTGTTGTGCGGTTATTTTTAATCGCCATTTCTTTTATAGGTTTGCATGTTAAAACGCCCCTCAAGGAACTTGCAGAAAGGAGCGCCATCCTGCGGGAGTTTTCGGATTTATCCAGAAAATGAATCAGTAAACCCTCTTCGGGTCGAAGACTTTTTTGCCGGTGACTTTCAAGTTTCCTTTCTCGAGCTTCCTGAAGAAGCAGCTTCTGTAGCCCTCATGGCACGCCCCGCCCTTTTGCTCGACCTTCAGCAGCAGCGCGTCGCCGTCGCAGTCCACGTAAATCTCCTTCACAAGCTGCACGTGTCCTGAGGATTCGCCCTTCAACCAGGATTTTTTCCTGCTGGTCGAATAGTAATGCGCCTTCCCCGTTTTTAGTGTATTCTCAAAACTGGCTTTGTCCGTGTACGCGACCATCAACACTTCGTTGGTTTTGAAGTCCTGTGCTATGACCAAGACCAGATCATTTATACCGTCAACGGTTCTCTTCTTCAGATTTTTCCACTCGATTGTCATTTTCCTTATTAAATATAAATACTGTAATAAATAGAAACAAGATGGTTGACTACAAGGAAGACGAGGCCGAGGTGGAAGGCAGTGGGGGCGAGATATTCCGGGTAAGAACGCCGCGGAGGGGTCAGCTTTTGGGCGAGGTCGAGCAACTCCTCGGCGACAGGAGGATGAGCGTCAAGTGCACAGACGGAAACACGAGGCTGTGCAGGATACCTGGAAAAATCCGCAGGCGAATATGGATCAAGGAGGGGAACATCGTTCTTATAGAGCCGTGGAGCGTCCAGAGCAACGAGCGCGGCGACATTCTTTGGCGATATACACCGCAGCAGGCGAACTGGCTTGAGAGGAAGGGTTTCCTGAAGGGAATCCGTGAGTTTTAGTTTTTCACTATTTCTGCAGCATCCTTAAGCATGAGGTAAATTGCGGCGTATTCTGGTAGTTCGCCAGCACCTTTCCCGAACGGCCCGAACTTTTCCCCATTCAACTCGAATTTCGGAATTTCTTTTGTAATTTTAATCTTCATTTTTTCATCACCAAAAATAACCGCGTCAACCAGCGGGTCGAATTTTTCCAAGTTCTCAACGGTCCTTGCCCTGAGCCCGGTTCCGCCATGGAGGGTGTCGGGCAATCTTATAAGGCGCGACGTGTCTATGGTAACACTCCTGTCAGTATCCTTCGGAACTACGCCCTTGACTGCGTTTTCCTCGATTATTCTTTGAAGTATCGGGGATTTCACATCGTCTATTACGGACAGCTTCACGTTTGGGTCGGCACTGCTTTTTCTGGTGTATATCCTCATACCTACAATCTCTCCTGGAATGAGGTCGTATCTACCGTCATCCAGCCCGTTCAGTATCTCCCCCCTCTTCTTTAAAATCACCTCGACTCGTTTGTTCCCAATTCCCTTTATGCGTTTCAGATCCTTTTCGTTTGCATTCTTGATGAAGTCATGCAAGCTCTGATGAATCCTGCCAGCCCACCCCGCATCGCCTTTTTTCGGGCCGAACACTTCGCTCCTATCAAGGTCGATCCTCAGGAAATTCGTCAAATCGATTTTTC
>Ga0209609_10000475_pt1 | contig 24204 bp, 23 predicted proteins | sample LakKivw325mmetaG_FD_184136 | JGI IMG/M metagenome (GOLD analysis project Ga0209609, IMG submission 184136) | Anoxic lake water microbial communities from Lake Kivu, Rwanda to study Microbial Dark Matter (Phase II) - Lake Kivu water 325m metaG... | ecosystem: Environmental > Aquatic > Freshwater... | reverse complement strand
CATCGGGCCTTCTTTTTTTATGTAGAATTCGGCAACGCCTTCGTCAAAAATGAATTTTTTCAAACGTTCAAATTTGCTAATTATGTATTCTTCAAAATGCTTGTCCAATTCCACTGCAGAATAAATCCTTATATCCATTCTTATCCCCCTAGTCTATTCTGGTCACTTCCATTCTGGGAAAGTAATGTTTGAGTATCTGCCTGTAATCATATCCTCTTTCAGCCATTACCCTCGCTCCCCACTGGCACATTCCAACACCGTGACCGTAACCTGCTCCTTCAAAAACAAACTTGCCGCCTGTCTGCAGAACCTTGAAGTTTGTGCTTGGAATAATATCCGGCCTATTGAACAGAACTTTTGGAGCACTTTCATTTATTTCCATGCGGAATTTGTGTCCTGTCAAATTTATAATATTACCATTCTTTAGCGAAATCTTCAAAAGTTTCACCCTTCCCGACATATCTGTTTCCTCTACAGTTATTCTATCAATAATATCTGTTGCTTTTAACTCAGAAAACATCTTTGAAAGCTGTCCGGTTGTAAAAGTTTTTTTCCACCTGCAATATGGAGTGTTTTCACAATATTCATCCTTCACGCATACAATATTTTCATAACTATTTCCACCCCAGACATCCGATGGAGACGCGGTGCAACCTCCACAAGTCGCATGAAAAAAAGCCTGAGAAACCTCACCTCCGCATGTGAGAACCTCCCCCCTCGTTTCTCTTACTGCGGCGATTATTTTATCACAATTTGAGGGACTGTAAACCTGGTGAAAAATAGAATTTTCAATGTCGTAACAAAGATTTTTTGCCCTATTCATGTTTGAAGTGTAAACTGTGAAAGTCCGGGATACAACCGCCTGGGCTTTCAATGCCTCAACAGGCCATGAAGAATCCATCTCTTTTGAAAGAACACCTGCGAGGTAATCTTCTATATCAATCCGGTTGACTATTAAAGATTCCCCCTTGTCATTCATAACCACGACGTCCCCGAAATACGTATTCCTGTATTTACTCAAGACCTTCTCAGGGTTCCTGCCCCGCCACAAACAAATGCTGACATCTCCGGCGTAGGCTGCATATGCGAGCATCAAAAAACTAATCAGGCTTTTTTTCTGTATATATTTGCGCATCTATATTTCCCTTAACTTCTATGGTGTTTTTTTCAAACTCATAGAATATCATATCGCCCGAGAATCGGTTTTTTCCCTTTGTTACATAGGGGGAACCTTCCATAACCAGCCTTTTCTGTTCATCATAATATGTAAGCTTCTGGCAATAGCCTTCCATTGTAACAACGCCTGTTTCTATATCTCTGTAAACTATTTTCACATTTCCAGTAATTACAATCGTCGTTAACTTCTTTTCATCCGGGACTATTTTAATCTCTCCTTTTCCTTCCTTGCCGGTATTTATTTCTATGATTTCCTTGGAAGTTGAGAATGATAGTTGTGGTGATCTTACAGATGTTTCCCCCCCGGAAGAGATCTCGGCACTTTCTCCTTTCAGTGTAAAACTGATCTTATTGCTGGCAAATTGCTTCAGACTGAACTGTTTTATCTCTGTATTTGACATATCCAAATCAGCGGGTTCATTTTTCTTTGAACAGCCGTTGACAAGAAAAATAGTTACTGTGAGGATAAGAATTTTTGCAAAATTTCTTTCCATATACCTTTCTCCGTCAACAAAACCTCCGCCACCTCTCTCAATGCACCCTTCCCACCGTTTTTCTCACATACGTATTCTGCAATTGACTTGGCATCGTTGCATGCATCCGAAGGAGCAACGGAAAATCCAACCTTTTTCATTACAGGGAGGTCAGGTATATCATCTCCAATGTAACACACCTCATCCCATTCTATACCTGCCTCACTGATAATCTCTTTCAGGGCAGCAAGCTTGTCGTTCACTCCGTCACAATAATAGTCTACCCCAAGACCTCTGAATCTCTTTTTTGTTTCCTCACAACTTTTCCCGCTCATGACAGCTATCTTTATACCCGCCAGTTTCAGGAGAGAAAAAGCAACACCATCCTTTATATTGAAAGAACGGCAAAGTCTGCCATCCAGATAAAGTAACCTTCCATCCGTAAGAACTCCATCTATATCCGTAGCAACCAATTTAATTTTTCTGACTCGCTTTGTAAACATGAATCCGAATATCCTTTCCAAAAGTTTCTTTATCAATATTCAATCTTGAATTCCTGTTTCCCCAGCAAATCATGAAGGTGAACTATCCCTTCCGGTCTTCCGTCTTTACGCATAATTACAAGACATGTAATTTCCAGTTTTTCCATGAGGCTGAGAGCTTCCACAGCCAATCTCTCCCCCTGAACAGTCTTGGGATTTTTCGTCATGCACTCGCCCGCCGTAAGTTCCACAATAGCATTTCCCCTATAGCAAAGCATGCGTCTGACGTCACCGTCGGTTATGATACCCTTCACCCTACCTTTTTTATCCTGAACAAGGGTAAATCCCAGATTTATTCTTGTTATCTCTTTAACGATATCGGATATCTTAGCATCAACGGAAACGGATGGAATTTCTTTCCCCGTATGCATAACATCCTTAACTCTGAGCATCAGTCTTTTTCCCAGATTTCCCGCAGGATGGAAAAAAGCAAAATCCTTCTTGCATATACCCTTTATCTGCATGACCAACAGAGCCATGGCATCTCCGAGGACAAGGGCACAGGTTGTGCTCGAAGATGGTATGATTCCGAAAATATCCGCTTCTTCAATCTCTCCCGTTTCTATTACGACATTACTGTACATCCCGAGTGAAGAATTTCCTGAACATGTAAAAGATATTATTCTTGCTCCTATCTTCTTAACAGCCGGCAATATCCTCAAAATTTCCTCTGTCTCGCCGCTGTTGGAGATCACTATGACAATATCATTTCTTGTTACCGTACCAAGGTCCCCGTGCACCGCATCCGCCGGATGCAAAAAAACAGAAGGTATTCCCAGACTGGCAAAAGTTGCGGCTATTTTTCTGCATATTATGCCACTTTTACCCATTCCCGTTATTATCACTTTTCCACGACAGCTGCAAACCGCATCCACGGCTTCCAAAAAACCGTCTCCAAGCTTATTACTCACCCTCTTCAAATTCTTACATTCTATGTCAATAATCCTTCTTGCATAAGAGAGATAGTTTTTTCTATCCATTGCTTTCATGTCACCTGGCATAATAGATATCCTTGAGTTTTCTGAGCAATGTTTTCATTTCTTCAAGATCAAGCATATTCGCACCGTCTGACATTGCCCTTGCAGGTTCGGGGTGGACTTCCGCAAATATTCCATCGCATCCAACGGCCATTGCTGCCTTTGCAAGATAAGACACAAAATTCCTGTCTCCTCCGGAACTTGTCCCAAGTTTGCCTGGTTCCTGAACACTGTGGGTGGCGTCAAATATTACGGGATAACCGAATCCCCTTATTATGGGAAGCGCGCGGAAGTCTGAAACAAGGTTGTTATATCCGAAAGTTGTGCCTCTCTCCGTAATGAGTATCCTTCTGTTGTTCGTGGAGATGATTTTTTCAATGATATTTTTCACCTCCCATGGAGAAAGGAACTGCCCCTTTTTTATGTTCACGGGTTTGCCCGTTCTGCCAGCTGCCACAAGAAGGTCTGTCTGTCTGCACAGGAATGCAGGTATTTGTATCATGTCAACCGCATCGGAAACTTCGTCCATCTGTATTTCGGAATGGACATCCGTTGTAACAGGTATATCAAAATACTCCCGGACTTTTCGCAGAAGTCTGAGACCCTTCGCAATTCCTATCCCCCTGAAAGATTTGATTGAGGAACGGTTTGCCTTATCAAAAGAGGATTTGAAGACAAACGGAATTTTTTCATGGATGCATATTTTCATAAGAGATTCGGCCGTAAATAGCACGACCTTCTCCTTTTCCATCACGCAAGGGCCGGCTATAAGACAGAAAATGTTTTTCCCACCAATTCCGATATTTCCTATCTTTATCTCTTTGACCACTGGTATATATGCTATGTTCTGAACATACATGGTGTTTTTCTTATTGGTCTCCATAAATCTCCAACCTGATTCTCTCCAATCAATGTAACTTTATCCCGGTGGCCATTTCATAATTCTTCCGCCCAATAAATGGATATGCAGATGCTCCACGCTCTGTCCGGCATCCCGACCCGTGTTTATCACGACACGGTATCCTGTCTTTGCGATACCTTCCCGGGTTGCCAGTTGGGAAGCAATACTCAATAATCTACCCAGTAACAAATAGTCTTTTGCATCGTGAAGCTTTCCAATGTGTTCCCTGGGAATAACCAGAATATGGACAGGAGCTTGCGGATTTACATCCCGGAAAGCAATAGCATTTTCATCACTGTAAATTTTTTCGCATTCAATCAGGCCCTTCACTATTCTGCAGAAGATGCATTCTCCCATCCTGAATTCTCGCGTCTCGCTCCCTGAAACCACAACCTTAAAGTCTTCTGACCACACTTGTTTTCACATATGACTGAATTACATCTCCCTCATAAAAATCAGCAAAGTTGTCCATTCCTATACCGCACTCGGTATTCTGTTTCACCTCTTTAACCATTTCTTTGAATCTTTTCAAGCTGGAGATGGGCCCCACATGTATTATACTTCCCCCGCGTATCACCTTGCCCACTGAATTTCTGACTATCTTTCCATCAACAACAAGACAGCCGGCAATGGACGTTTTGTCCGATAGACGGAAAACCTTCTTGACAACAGCCTGCCCCGAAAGGACTTCCTGTTCTTCCGGTTCCAGCATCCCTTCAACTGCTTTCTTAATATCTTCCGCCAGTTCATAGATTATCTTGTAGGTTCTTAATTCAACACCCTCTTCTTTGGCAACATCTTCAACTTTCTGGGTCAACGGAACATTGAATCCCACAACAATTGCGTTCGAGGCAGAAGCTAAAAGCACGTCTGATTCAGATATTGCACCGGCTTCAGAATGTATGACCGAAATTTTCACCTCGTTGGAAGGTATTTTGCCTATGACATCTCTTATGGCCTCTATGGTTCCTGCATAATCGGTTTTCACTATGAGTTTCAGTTCCTTCACTCCCCCTTTTTGAATTTCATTGTAAAGGTCCTGAAGAGTAATTTTCTTAACCATCTGTTCTTTTCTGAAAATAGCCGATTCTTTTCGCTCTTCAAAAAGCTGCCTTGCTATTTTTTCTGATTTCACCACAGTAAATCCCTCTCCTGGAATTGCAACACCGCTTGCTCCGAGAATCTCAACAGGAGTTGAGGGACCGGCATTCTCAATCTTCCTGCCCCAATCATCTATAATCGCCCTCACCTTTCCTCTAACGTCTCCTGCCACAAAGGGTTCTCCAATTCTCAGCGTTCCCTTCCTTATAAGTACGTTAATTATCGGACCTTTTGCCTTGTCAATAAAAGATTCCATAACAACTCCTTCCGCCCTCCTTTCGGGATTTGCCTTAAGTTCCAGCATTTCCCCCATGAGCACTATCATCTCAAGAAGGTCATCAATGCCCTGACCGGTAACTCCGGAAACATTGACAAACACAGTATCTCCTCCCCATGCTTCCGGAACAAGCCGATACTCTGACAATTGCTTTTTCACTTTGTCCGGACTTACATTCGGCTTATCAATCTTGTTGATAGCAACTACTATAGGAACGTTTGCCGATTTTGCATGGTTTATTGCTTCCACTGTTTGAGGCTTAACCCCTTCGTCTGCAGCAACCACAAGAACCACTATATCAGTAACCATGGTTCCTCTCGCGCGCATTGCAGTGAAAGATTCGTGTCCGGGAGTATCAAGAAAAACGATAGATCCCTTTTTTGAATTAAGTTTGTAGGCTCCTATTTTCTGGGTAATCTGCCCGTGTTCTTTTTCAGCTATTCGGCTCTTGCGGATAGTATCCAATATCGTGGTCTTGCCGTGGTCAACGTGCCCCATGATTGTTACCACAGGAGCTCTTGCAACAAGAATACCTTCTTCCTCTTCAAGTATTTTTTTCTCAACCTTTGTTTCTACCTTTTTGAATTCCGTAATAAACCCGAAAGATTCGCATACTTTCCTTAAATTTTCCTTTCCTGGAGATTGGTTTATGTTAAAGGAGAGTCCCAGCAGGAAAAAATATCTTATTATCTCAGCTGGAGGGATTTGAATCTTATCTGAAAGTTGTTTTATGCTCTCGGTGCCATCAAGCAAAATCTTCTTCTGAACAGGCTTTTCTGGCTTAATAACCGGTTTCTTTTCTGCGATTTCTATAACGGCGGTTTGAGGTGCTTCTCTGGAACCTTCAATCTCTTTCACCGCTTCCGCAGGAAGTGCCGTTTTTCTCTCATGCTTTCTAACAACAGGTCTTTGTTTTTCCTTCTCAATCTTTTTTACGCCAACGTGCCTCTTGGGCTTTTTTTCAGGAACCTCCTTACTTTCTGCTTTTTTCTTCTCCGGTACACGTTTTTTTGCTCCCTTCTTCAAAGGTTTTTCTGGTTTTGTTTTTTTTGCTGGCGTTGCCTTGGCCGCAACCTCGATTTTTTTCCGTTGCACTGCCTTTTCTCTCTGGGCAGAGATTTTCTCCTTGACTTTTCTGCCTATATACTGTTCAATTTTTCTAATCTCTGCTTCGGATAAGCCGCTTGTAGTTTTCTTTCCCTTAATACCCACATTTCTTTCAATAATCTCCAGAAATTCCTGCTTGCTCATCTTGTATTTTTTTGCTAATTCCAATACTCTCATTTTCACCCTCTATCATCACTTATTGTCGCCCGATCCATTTTTATTCTGGGAAATTCCTTTTTCTTCTCCCTTTTCTTTCAACTTCTTCCTGTAATCTTTCGCTCTTTCAATTATATCCCTGGCCAGGCCATTTCCTATAGATGGTATTTTTTCAATTTCTTCAGGATTTGCTTCCGCAAGCTCTTTTATTGAACTGTATCCAAATTTCCCAAGTTCAAGAGCTGTCTTTTCGTCGATTCCTTCTATCATTGAAACTGCGGGTTTTTCTGGATTTTTATATTCGGATTCTCTCAGGACTCTTATATTCCACCCGGTTAGTTTAGAAGCAAGTCTGACATTCTGGCCTCTCTTACCTATTGCAAGAAATAGCTGTCCGTCATCAACAATGACTGTTGCTTCCTTTTTCTTTTCATCAAGGATTATTTTCTTTCCAACCGCAGGACTCAAGGAGTTCATTATATATTTGCTAATATCTTCGACCCACGATACGATTTCGACCTTCTCTCCGTTCAACTCCCTCATTATGTTTTTTATCCTGCGCGCCTTTTCTCCCACGCACGTTCCAACCGCATCAACCTTTACATCAGTTGAAACAACCGCTACTTTAACAAGGTCTCCCGGAAATCTTGCAATTGATTTGATTTTTATCGTTCCGTCCTTCAACTCGGGAATCTCATTCTCAAGAAGTTCTTTTACAAAATTGGGATGAGTTCTGGAGAGTATTACCTGATACATTCCCCTGTTTGGCTTTCTTACTTCTATTATATAAGCTTTTATAGGATTTCCAACCCTGAAATGTTCGTTCTCCAATTTATGAAGATGCGGAAGCAATCCCTCTGTCTTACCTATGGAAATTACAATATTGTTTTCCTCAAACCTCTCAACCCTTCCGCTCACCATAGAACCTTCCAGTTTTTTAAATTCATTATAGACGGTTGACTTTTCAGCCTCGCGCAAACGCTGCATAATAACATGTTTTGCAGTTTGAGCGGCAATTCTTTCCCACGGGAAATTTGGAGGCGGAATCTCTTCTCCTTTTTCGTTTAGAAACTTCAGGTCCCCCGTCTCTGGATTAATTCTGATATTAACATTTTCATCAAGACCTGCTTTCTTTCTATAGACGGTCAAGAGCCCGCTTTCCAGCGCATTGATGAGAAAATTCTTGTCTATGCCCCTTTCCTTTTCCCAGTAGTCAAGCAGGATAATCAATTCCCGATTCATTCAAACACCTCCGTTGTAATTGTATGAAATCCCGGGCATTATGTCAAATCAAAGAGACATTCTTTGTGCAAGGGAGGTCTCCTCTTCATAATAGAGGCGAATACATTATTTTTTCTATTGAATATGCTGTTTTCTTCTTTTCAGGCCAGCCCTTAAATTGAAATTGAATGGTCACTGCAAGACCGGTAAAGACCGCAGCTTATGAAAATTTCATAAATACCTCACGACGGGACTGTTGTTCTTTTGTCAAATTTCTGCTATACTTTTGAAACAATTATGTAACTTTTAAATTCAAATGGAGTGGATAAAGCAGAATAATTTTTTTATCGGTACACTTCTGGTAGAAATACGAAGTATTAAGGTCCCCAACGAGAACGGGACATCAAGAAGACTCAGGATTTCCACCGTAGGGCAGAATCCTTCCCTGTTTACTAAAATCCCTGCGGAGGGACGGCTTTTCAAATCCGATAAAGGACAAATAGGCGTTTTTATTTCGGGCAAGAACAGCTCCGCCATAAAGGTGGGAAGCAATTATGCGATTCAACAGAATCTGATAGTCGCATTAAACACTTTGAGCAAGAAACCTTTGCAAAAACTCCTGAAGAATACCCGTGTCGAACTAATTGAAATTGACGGAACAATCGTGGGCATTGAGAAATGAAAAAGAACAATGGATCTGCCGAAATGCTCCAGAATATAAAATCATTTGCAGAACGAAAATCCATTATGGTTTACCTTGTGGGCGGATACATAAGGGACCGGCTGCTCAGAAGAAAAAGTAATGATATTGATATCGTAATGGAAGATGATGCTTTGTCATTCGCAAAAGAATTTGCTCACGAATACCATTTGCCTCAACCCATTTTTTATGGAAGATTTGGCACTGCAATGATTGAACTGTCGGGAATAAAGATTGAGTTTGCAACTGCACGCAAAGAAAGTTATCCCGAAGATTCAAGAAAACCCTACATCAGAAAGGCAACCATAAGCGATGATTGCAAGAGAAGGGATTTTACCATTAATTCAATAGCGGAAAATCTCATAACCGGAGATATACTGGATTTTTTCGGAGGGCTGGCTGACATCAGAAAGAAAATAATAAGAACGCCGATTTCTGCCGAAAGTACTTTTTATGATGATCCGCTCAGAATATTAAGGGGAATCAGATTCGCTACGAGATTCCGATTTCAAATAGATAATGAAACGCTGGAAGGAATGAAAAAAAACGTAACGCGTTTGTCAATTGTCAGCCATGAAAGAATATCGGACGAGATAATGAAGATTCTTGAATCACATATTCCATCAAGAGGATTTTATCTAATGGATGACATTGGCGTTCTTTCCTCATTGCTTCCTGAAATCTATAAGCTGAAAGAAAAACAAACAGCGCATGCATGCAAGGAACTTTTCCCTCACACACTTAAGGTGCTTGATAATGTGAGTGAACATACAAAAGATGTCTATCTTAGAATGGCTGCCCTGTTGCATGATATAGGTAAACCCACAACATTCAGAGTAGATAAAGGCAAGGTAAGTTTCCACAGACATGAGTTTCTGGGTCAAAAAATGGCGTATATTCTGTGCCGACGATTAAATATACCCGAAGATAAGAATAGATTTATCGGCAGAATAATAAGGTTTCATCTGCGACCGCACCTCCTTGCAAAAGAGACTCCAACAGATAATGCCCTTAGAAGATTCATAAGAGAACTCGGTAGAGATATCAGACCTCTCTTCGTACTTGCCAAGGCCGATCTGACCAGTCACAATATTGCAAAAGTGAGAGAGGCTCTTGAAAAGTTAACTCTTCTTGAGGACAGAATACGGGAGATTAACAGAAGAGACAGACTTACATGTTTCAAGCTTGCATTGGACGGATACGCGATAATGGAAATTCTCGCAATCCCCCAGGGCAAGAAAGTGGGAGTAGTGAAAAGAAAACTTGAAGGTCTTGTCCTTGATGGTATAATTAAAAACAGAAAACGTTCTCTGACTAAATACCTGAAAGAAAACAGGGAAGTTCTTCTGTAATAAAGGTCGGGATGGAGAAAAACAGTATTTTATGGGCACCGTGGCGACTTGGTTATGTCAGAACAATCCCTCAAAAAGGCTGCTTTCTGTGCAGGGCTTTTAGAACAAGAATAGAGGAGGACGAGAAAAATTTTCTTCTGTACAGGGGCAAATACAACTTTGTCATACTGAATATTTTTCCTTACAATAACGGTCACACAATGGTTGTTCCCATAAGGCATATAAAAAATCTGGAAAGTCTCTCTCATCAAGAGGAAAAGGAGTTCATGTTCCTGATCAGATCTTCAGTGACGATACTGAAAAAAACCCTTCATCCGCAAGGTTTCAATATTGGGATAAATCTGGGAAGGGCGGCAGGAGCAGGGTTGAAAAATCATATACATGTACACATTGTTCCCCGATGGATAGGGGATACAAATTTTGTACCAGTGGTTTGCAAATTAAAAATTATTTCACAATCTATGGAGCAACTTTACCGTCTTCTTCACCCGGAATTTGATAAAATCAGAAAATGTACATAGCAGATTTTCATATTCATTCCAAATACAGTCGTGCCACAAGCAAGAATATGGATATCCCCGAACTCGCACGATGGGCAAAATACAAGGGAATAAACCTTCTCGGGACAGGAGATATAACCCATTTCTTATGGTTTCATGAGTTAACCAATATACTCAAGGAAACAGACAGGGAGGGTATCTATTCGTACGACGGAATTGATTTTATCCTCACCGGTGAAGCCTGCAATATTTTTGATGAAAAAGGAAAAGTCAAGAAAATCCACAACATGCTTTTTCTTTCATCCTTTGCCAGAGCTGAGAAATTAAACAGGGTGCTGGAACGATACGGAGACATAAACGCTGACGGAAGACCCATACTGCAGATGGATGCAAGAGAACTTGTAAAAATAGTCCGGGATATTGACGAGAAGGGATTCGTTGTGCCCGCTCATATATGGACGCCTCATTTTTCATTATTTGGCTCAAATTCCGGCTTTGATTCCATCTCAGAATGCTTCGGAGATTTTACATCGGAAATCTTTGCCCTGGAGACAGGATTGAGTAGTGATCCTGCAATGAACTGGATGGTTTCTTCGCTGGACAGATTTTCCTTAATTTCCGATTCAGACGCTCATTCCGCCGGAAAAATCGGCAGAGAGTTCAATATATTCAGCGGACAATTTGATTTTTCAGGACTCAGGGATATATTGAGAACAAAGGACGTTAAAAGATTCATTTCAACAGTGGAATATTTTCCGGAAGAAGGTAAATATCATTTTGACGGACACAGAAATTGCAGTGTCTGTCTTTCTCCCGAGGAAACCCGTAAAAACAATAATCTTTGCCCTGCATGCGGAAGAAAGGTCACAATAGGAGTCATGCACCGGGTATCAGAACTTGCTGACAGAGACTACGGAGATAAACCCGCCACTTTCGTTCCCTTCAAAAAACTTGTTCCGCTTGACCAGATAATAGGCAGCATACTTGGCAAAAGTTGCGATTCAATTCTCGTTAGAAACAAATATTTCGAGGTGATTGAGCGGTTTGGAACTGAATTCTCCGTTTTGCTTGAAGTTGCCGAAAAAGACATGCTGGGCAAGATAGAGGATAACATTATAGAAGGGATTCATTTGGTGAGGAAGGAAAGTGTGAGGATTATACCAGGATATGATGGAGAATTCGGAAAAGTTGAAATTCCGCTTGGAAATAGTAAATCTGAAAACGAGCAAACCCTTTTCTGAGTTTTTCTTCAGAAGGTTTGTTCTTCACAGAAACTCGCTGTTTTTTGCGATACTGTCTGTATATCTATCCCCATTTACCCTTTTTTACCTGTTGATAATCTACTGCAAGAAGATATTGATTCCAGAAAGAAAACTGAAATTGCCTGTCATAAGCGTTGGAAACATTATTTCAGGAGGAACAGGGAAAACTCCGCTTGTCATGAGTCTTATTAAGATTCTGCAGAATCAGGGCAAGAAAATAATTATTCTTTCGTCGGGAGTTGATGATAATTTTTCAAAGAGCAGGGATGAGATTCTCATGATAAGCAAGAAGTTCCACGGACTGACATTTTCATCCAAGAAAAATAAAAAAATAAAAGAAATTGTTACGGACAGATACCGCTCTTATGACATTTGCGTCATAGACGACGGGTTTCACTGCCATCATATCCACAAGGATCTTGATATTCTTGTAGTGGACATGTCAAACCCTTTTGACAACAACATGGTTATCCCCTCAGGTCTTTTGAGAGAACCAATACCATCAATAAGAAGAGCCGATATTTTTATCCTCACACATCCTTATATGGTCAACGCGCGTGAAGCCGCGAAACTGAGGATTTATCTTGAGAAATTAAAGAAACCGGTATTTGTTATGGATTATGAGATTGAATGTCTGAAAAACCCAGACAGGGAAATACCTCCCGAAACTATCCAGGGCAGAAACATCATTGCCATTGCTGGAATAGGGAATCCTCTTAACTTTTTTCATTTACTGTTGAAATGGACACCAGAAAGAATATACGGAGTTATCTATCCTGATCATTTTCGATACAGGGATTTCGATATTCATGAATTATATGGCCTGTATATCAAAAAGAATCCAGATTACATTGTTACAACCGAAAAAGATTATGTCAAACTCCAAGGAAAATGCCCCCCAGAACTACCATTATTCTATATAAAGACCAGAAATATAATCACCAATACAAACAGAGCAAACAAGAATTTTGACGCATTTTTGTCTGAAATGTTATAATAGCTCGCTTTAAGAAATCCCTTAAAACCTGCAAATACAGCAAGACGGCAAAGGTCAAAGATGATATACATTCCATGCTCTATGCTGCCCTTATGAGGGTAAAGGAGGATACCATGGGTTTTGCCCCTTCAAGATTTATCAGTCAGAAAATCGAAGAACTGCAAAAAAAAATCGGTCGCACAAAGAAAACACTGATAGCCACCTCAGGCGGAGTTGACAGCATGACCTGCGCGATGCTTGCCAGGAAAGCCCTCGGAAATAACCTTATCGTGCTTTACCTTGACGATGGGCTGATGAGAGAAGGAGAGTCCGAAGAGATAAGAAAATTCTTTGAAAGCATAGGTATGGAATTGCAGATATGGGATGTAAAAGAAAAGTTTTTTGAAGGGCTGAAGGGCAAGATTGATCCGGAAGAAAAAAGGATGATATTCAGAGATCTTTTTTATAAAACACTCGGGCAGGCAGCCAAGAGCTATTCCGTAGATTTTCTGATTCAGGGAACAATAGCTGCAGATATAGCTGAAACGCAGAAAGGGATCAAGACCCAGCACAACGTACTATCCCAGATAGGAATTAATCCCTCTTATTTCGGATTGAAGATAGTAGAACCTCTCAGGGAATTATATAAACACCAGGTGAGAGAAGTGGCGCGAAAAATTGGATTGCCCAGGAAATTCGCAGAAAGAAAACCTTTCCCTGGCCCCGGTCTTGCAACAAGAATTATAGGCGAGGTCGTTCCTGAAAGAGTTGAGAAGATACGCAGGGCCACCAGGATTGTGGAAAGCATGATAAAGGGCACAAGCGTTTTTCAGGCATTCGCGGTACTTCTGTCCGACAGGGCAACGGGAATGGTGAATGGAAAAAGGGTTTATGGCGATATCATTGCAATACGATCTGTTGATTCCAGAGATGCTCTCACAGCAGAACCTTCCAAGATCCCCATGACGACTCTTTATGCGATACGTGACAGAATAATAGAGGAAATCCCCGGTGTGGTAAAAGTGGTCTATGATATAACGCCAAAACCTCCGAGTACCATAGAATACATATAAAATTCAATTTTTCAACAATGAATGAAAACTGTGGAATTTTCGGGCTATGCAACACAGGGAAGGAAAATGCAGCAAAAGATATCTGCTACGGCATTTTCAAACTTCAACATCGCGGACAGAGATACTGCGGAATTTCAACACTATCCCGCAATATCTGTTTAACAACTCATAAAGGTTTTGTCAGGCATACTTTTACAGAAAATGATATTTTATCATTGCGAGGTTCCTCAGGAATAGGACATGTCAGTCTGAAAGAACGCCAGCCGATAGTTTTGATATCAAAGATGGGAAAATTCGCAATGGCGTTCAGCGGCAATATAGTAAATGGCCAGAAATTGAGAAATGAATTAAAGGAACAGGGACATTCTTTCAGCAGTGAAACAGACATCGAACTCCTCGGGAAATTGATATCTTATGAAAAGGATTTCCTCAACGGAATAGAGCAACTTGGCAAGAAAGTCCAGGGAGCTTACAGTCTCGTCCTTCTTACGAGGAATGGCATCTATGCCGCAAGGGACCCTCACGCTTTCAAACCGCTTATATTGGGAATAGGTAAGAATCAATACGCAGTGGCTTCGGAATCCAGGCCTTTTGATCTACTGGGTCTTGAAATTTACAGGGATGTAGAGCCCGGGGAAATTATTCTAATCAATAAAGATGGTTTTAAAACCCTTGGCAGAACAGAAAATGCGCGCCCTGCCTTTTGTGCTTTTGAATGGGCATATATAGCATCCATTGACTCAATAATAGACGGCATACCCGTCATACGGGCAAGGGAGAATTTCGGATTGAAGCTTGCCGAGAAAGATGGAAAGTTTGATGCCGACATAGTGTCACCAGTTCCCCTTTCAGGTATAGGATGCGCTCTGGGTTATCACAAAGAATCCAAGATACCTTACCAGGAGGCCTTTCTTATAGACAGATTTGCCAGCAGAAGTTATACCCCTCTCACACAGAAGAGCAGGGACGAGGAAGCCCGCATCAAACTTTCCGTAATCAAGGAAAACGTAAGAAATAAAAGAATAATACTCTGCGATGATTCCATTGTAAGGGGGACTCAAATACAGTTCAAGGTCATGGAATTGAAACATGCGGGCGCAAAGGAAGTCCATGTTAGAATAGCATGCCCGCCCCTCATAGCGCCCTGTTTCTACGGCATATCAACGCGTTCCTACAGTGAATTGGCAGCCAAAAGATACTCACTCAACGGCATAAGGGAAAAAATAGGCGCTGATACATTAAGGTACAATACAATAGAAGATTTTATAAGTGCCATAGGATTGCCTGCAAATCATCTTTGTCTTTCCTGTTTCACGGGAGAACTTGTTAAGAATCACTTAAAAGCATGAAAGGCATAATAGTTTTGGAAACAGGTGAAGTTTTTGAAGGAACTCTCCTGTCAGGAGATGGGATCAGAACAGGAAAGTTGATTTTTGATACCCGCGTTGTCGGATATGAAAAGATTCTGACCAGCCCGGAATATTCTGGCAGGATTGTCTGTTTTACATATCCATTGATAGGAAATTACGGAATAAATTATGAAGATATTGAAAGCGATGAGATATTTCCGTCTGCCCTGATAATCTCGGAATACAGTGGAATTTACAGCAACTTCAGGGCCAAATGTTCAATGGAAGATTTCCTGCGGAACAAAGGGGTATCCATAATTGGGGGAATCGATACACAATACCTGACTACCCTGATAAGAGAAAGAAAGGGTATAAGAGCAGCAGTTGCTCCCGGCGATTTGCAGATAACCAAAATTCTAAGCGAAATAAAAAACGCTAAAAATAGCAACTGTCTCCCCATTAAGGGAATAGAAGAAAAACACACAGTTCTCAAAAACGATAAACCATATATTTCAGTCATTAACCTTGGGGTGAAAAAAAGTGAGCTGGAAATGTTAAAAAATCCTGAATTTGATTTGCTTTTCCTTTCTCCATGCAGCCCGGGAATTGAAGACGCTATAGCAAATTCTTCCGGAATCTATGTTACCTCGGGGCCCGAAAATCTTTCTCTTATTGAAACAACGGCATCCGTTATAAAGAAATTTGTGGGCAAAATCCCTGTTTTTGGCGCAGGCACAGGACACCTGGTTACCGGTATTGCATCGGGCGGGAAAATAGCGGATAGCCTCTTGAATCATTATGGAATAAACCATCCTGTTGCAGACATGAAAGACGACAGATGCTATATCACGGAACAATCCCATAGTTTGGTGCTTGAGAAGGGATCCGTATCAAACTCAATCAGGTTTGTCAATATTAACGATGAAACAGTGGAAGGGCAGCATGACAGCAGTATTGAAATTCTATCCACGAGTTTTCTCCCGACAAGCAGTATTTTCAAAGAATTTATTTCTCTTGTGAAAGGACAATGAAATGCCCCGTAGAAAAGACATTAAGAAGATAATGATCATAGGTTCCGGACCGATAATAATAGGACAGGCATGCGAATTTGACTATTCAGGTTCCCAAGCATGCAAATCGTTGAGAGAAGAAGGATACAACGTGCTTCTGGTGAACAGCAATCCTGCAACAATTATGACTGACCCTGGCATGGCCGACATCACCTATCTGGAACCTCTGACGGTTGACCCTTTGGCAAAAATAATAGAGAAGGAACGTCCGGATGCGCTTCTGCCAACTCTTGGAGGTCAGACTGGACTCAATCTGGCCACGTTTCTTGCAAGCGAAGGCGTCCTTAATAAATACGGAGTTGAGGTTATCGGTGCGGACATATCAGCAATTGCAATGGCAGAAGACCGGGAACTTTTCAAGAACGCAATGACCGACCTCGGAATAGCCGTTCCAGAAAGTGTGCTTGCCTATGATCTTAAGGACGGCATTGAGATGGGCAGAAGACTCGGATTCCCCTTGATTCTGCGGCCGGCTTACACGCTCGGAGGTACAGGCGGATCGGTTGCTTACAACATTGAAGAACTCGAAAAGAAACTGGAATTCGGTTTGGATACAAGCCCCATAAACGAAGTTCTAATAGAACAATCTGTCCTCGGATGGAAAGAGATAGAATTTGAAGTCATGAGGGACAGCAAGGACAATGTTGTTATTGTCACGTCAATGGAAAATGTGGACCCTATGGGCATCCATACAGGAGATAGCATAGTTGTAGCTCCTTCACAAACGTTGAGTCTCCGGGAGTACGAAAACCTTGTGGACCTCTCAAAAAAGATTATAAGAAAGATCGGTGTGGTGGGAGGTGCAAACATCCAGTTCGCTGTAAATCCCGAAAACGGAAATGTGGTAATAATAGAGGTGAATCCCAGGGTTTCAAGGAGTTCTGCTTTAGCTTCGAAAGCAACGGGTTTTCCCATAGCAAGGATAGCCACAAAACTGGCAGTGGGATTGACGCTCGATGAAATAGACAACCAGATAACCGGTAAAACAACATGTTTTTCGGAACCGACAGTGGATTATTGTGTATTCAAAATTCCGAGATTCACTTTTGAAAAATTCCCTTCGGCTGACAGGACAGTATCAACTTCCATGAAGGCAGTGGGAGAGGCGATGTCCATAGGAAGAAATTTCAGGGAAGCGCTTCAAAAAGGTATTCGTTCTCTCGAGATCGGCAGCTATGGACTCGGGTGCGACAAGAAAGACAGGTGGGATATCAACCATAAGTTTACTGACGACGAAAAGGAATGCATAATAAGGAAGATATCCGTCCCGGATGATGAACGACTATCTTATCTGCGATATGGAATTCTGGCAGGGTTAAGCATTGACGAAATATATAACCTGTCAAAAATTGATATATGGTTTCTTCATAACATAAGAACCATTGTTCAAATGGAAAAAGAACTTTATGAATACTCCGGCATAGAGACCCTTCCTTGCGAAGTCCTGGAAAGAGCAAAGAAGTCAGGCTTCTCTGACAGACAAATCTCTTTTATACTTAACACTTCCGAAAAAAAGGTCAGAGAAAAAAGAAAAGAAAAGAATCTTGCTTCGGTATTTAAACAGGTGGACAGCGTAGCAGGTGAATATCCTGCGGAAAAACCCTACTATTATTCCACAAATGAAAAATACGATTCCGGAGTTAACCCGGGACAGAAAGAAAAGGTTGTTATTCTCGGTGGAGGACCCAACCGCATAGGGCAGGGCATTGAGTTTGACTACTGCTGCGTGCACGCTTCCTTCTCTCTCAGAGAGGATGGATACGAAAGCATAATGGTAAACTGCAATCCCGAGACTGTCAGTACCGACTATGATACATCCGACAGATTGTATTTTGAACCGATAACCGTTGAAGACGTTCTCAATATAGTTGAAAAAGAGAAGCCCCTTGGCGTAATCCTGCAATTCGGAGGGCAGACTCCGCTAAACCTGGCAATCCCCCTGCAAAAAGAAGGAGTCAGGATCCTTGGCACAAGTCCCGAGGCAATTGATGCGGCAGAAGACAGGGAACTTTTTCGCCAGTTACTTGAAAAATTATCTCTGAAGCAAACACCCAATGGAACAGCAACATCATTCAAGAAGGCAGAGGCCATCGCTGAAAAGATCGGTTATCCCGTTCTCGTAAGGCCTTCCTACGTCCTGGGCGGCAGAGCAATGGAGATAGTATATGACAGGGATTCTCTTGAATCATTCATGCAAAAGGCCGTTGATGTTTCCCAGGAAAGACCCGTATTAATAGACAAGTTCCTCGAGGATGCAGTGGAAGTGGATACTGACGCAATCTGCGACGGACAACAGTGCGTTATAGGCGGAATTATGGAGCATATAGAAGAAGCCGGTATACATTCTGGTGACAGTGCCATGGTTTTGCCTCCATATAGCCTTGACAAGAAGATCGTGAAAGAAATTGAAATAGCAACAAAGAAACTTGCGCTTGAATTGAATATAAAGGGATTGATAAATATCCAGTATGCTGTCAAGAATAATGATCTATATGTCCTTGAAGTTAACCCGCGTGCGTCCAGAACCATACCATTTGTGAGTAAGGTAATAGCCATACCCCTTGCCAAACTTGCAACGAAGATTATGACCGGAAGAAGCCTCAAGGAACTTGGTTTCACAAGGGAGGTTCCCATCAATTATTTTGCAGTCAAGGAATCTGTTTTTCCTTTCATCAGATTCCCCGGAGTTGATGCCGTACTGGGACCTGAAATGCGTTCAACCGGAGAGGTCATCGGTATGGACAAAACATTTGAGATGGCATATGCAAAAAGCCAGATTGCAGCGGGTCAAAAATTGCCAACATCAGGCGCAATCTTCATAAGCGTAAAGGACAAGGATAAAAAAGCCGCTGTTTCGATCGCAAAAGGGTTCCAGGAAATGGGATTTGAGACTCTGGCAAGCTCAGGTACAGGAAAGTTCTTAATCGATAATGGCATAAAGGCGAGAATAATTCCCAAGGTTTACGAGGGTGAACGTCCAAATATAATGGATTTTATGAAGAACAACCAGATTTCAATTATAATAAATACCCCTTCAGGCAAAAAGCCCAAAAAGGATATCGTTTCCATAAGAGGTACTGCTGTAAGCAGAAATATTCCCCTTATAACAACGATCCAAGGCGCCAGAGCTACTCTCGTTGCCATAAGAAAATTAAGGGAAAACAAAATCACCGTAAAAAGTCTTCAGGAATATCACCAGGAACTTAACAAGTGATACAAACCTCCCCTTAAATAAAAGGATATAAATGACAGGCATTATCAATTACGGTGCCGGCAATATATACAGCGTATTCACGGCGGTCAAAACTTGCGGGGGGGAGCCGTTTGTCATAGAAAAAGCAACGGATCTTAAAAAAGGGAGCATGATCGTACTCCCGGGTGTGGGTGCATTTGCCGATGGCATTAAAAGTCTGTCAGAATCAGGTATTATTGAACCGTTGATCAGGGAAATTGAGAAGGGCAAACCGTTTCTCGGCATATGCCTCGGACTCCAGCTTCTATTTTCATACAGCGAAGAAGGCAATTGCCGCGGTTTTGATTTAATAAAAGGCGACGTAAAAAAATTCAGTTTCGGTAACAGGGACTTCAGAATTCCTCACATGGGCTGGAATAAACTTAAGATAATTGACCGCAAGAACTGGCTTTTTGACGATATCCCTGACAATGAGTATTTTTACTTTGCCCACTCATACTACCCGGAACCGGAAGACTGCTCGGTCATACTCGGCAAAACGCTTTACGGGATAGAATTCGTTTCGGCAATAAAGAAACAAAACCTTGTGGGTGTACAGTTTCACCCTGAAAAAAGCGGTGACTGTGGCATCCGTTTTTTGAAAAACTTCATGGGGGGGAAATGGCTGCGATAAGAGTTATTCCATGCCTGGATGTGAAAGAAGGGAAGGTGGTCAAGGGAGTGCATTTTGAAAATCTCGTGGAAGCGGGGGATCCCGTTGAACATGCCGCTTTCTATAGCGGGGAAAAAGCCGACGAACTTGTTTTCCTTGATATAAGCGCAACCATAGAGGGTAGAAAAACAATGATTGATGCAGTGAAAAAAGTTTCGGAGGTCGTTTTTATACCATTAACCGTGGGCGGAGGGATAACCGGTTTGCAGGACATAGAGAACTTGCTGAAAGCGGGAGCCGATAAGATTTCAATAAACACCTCAGCGGTCAGGAACCCCGGAGTGATAAAGGAAGGCGCCGCGAAATTTGGAAGCCAGTGTATTGTCGTCGCAATAGACGGCAAGAGAACTGCTGGAGGATGGGAGGTTTATACAGAAAGCGGCAAAAACCCTACCGGCATTGACGTCACGGAATGGGCAAGAAGAGTTGAAGGACTGGGTGCGGGAGAAATCCTTCTGACCAGCATAGATATGGATGGAACCCAGAAGGGATATGATATTGAAATGACAAAAGCCGTAGCCGACAATGTCAGGGTTCCTGTCATCGCTTCCGGTGGGGCTGGAACGCTTGAACATATGTCGCAGGTGATTCTGGAAGGCAAGGCAAGCGCGGTACTTCTTGCATCACTGCTTCACTTCAGAAAATACACTGTCAAACAAATAAAAGAGTATCTTAAAGAGCAGGGAGTTTCCGTACGGATATGAACATTCTTGTGCTTGATGACGGAAATAAAGGGCATTTGAATCAAGCGTTAGGAATTACAAATTTTCTTTCTTCCGCTGAAGTAACGACAATTAAAGTTTCTCTCAAAGGCCGGCGCTACAGACTGCCGGGAAGGAAAGGAACCTTTCCCATCTCTTCAAAAATCATCAGCCTTTTCTGCCTGATGAAATGGTGGTATTTCGTAAAGAGGATGATTGCAATTTTTTCTGCTACAACTCTCCCGATGAAAGGGGAAAAATACGACCTTGTGATTTCGGCAGGTTCCATCTGTGCGCCGCTCAATCTTACCATGGCACGATACCACAGGGCTAAGTCGGTTACCATTATGTCACCGGCTCTTCTGCCTCTTTCTTATTTTGATTACGCCATTATTCCATACCACCATTTTCTCCGATTGAAGCGTTTCCCGAAAAATCTGTATCACCACCATACCCACCCGAAGCATTTCCCGAAAAACATTATAGTGACGCTTCTATCCCCAACGCCAGTTAGAGAAGAATCAATCAAAGAAGATTCCAAAAAACTCGCAGAGCGTATTTCCAAAAATGCGGATTTGCCATTCGTCGGTATTATCATAGGAGGGGATGACCACAATTACAGGATTTCCCTTGAATGGATGAAAAAATTCGTTGCATCCATTTTCGCGCTCAGCGACAGATACCGTTTTTTTCTGACAACCTCCAGGAGAACCAGAACACACGTGGTTCAATACCTGCGGGACCAGGTAAGAAATTGCCCGGAGGTTCTCTGGGCAGAATTTCCCGGATGGACTTCCGAATCTCACTATTACGGAATACTCGGCATGAGCAATTACCTTGTCGTTACAGAAGACAGCGTCAATATGATTTCAGAGGCTATTACCAGCGGGAAACCGACCCTGATTGCAGGGGTGCCGAGGAAAAAACGCAAAAAATTATTCTTTGACTTTACAATCTCAGAACTTATACGGAATAATCACGCTGAATATCTGCCTCTTAAGGACATCTCTTCCATCGGCAAAACTCTTGAACGAATGAGGCAAAGAACCTACACAGGTCTGAACGAAACGGAAAAATGTGCCCAAAAAATCTCAGAGAGCTTAACCTGAGGAAAATTCTTGTTATCGGGGGCAACTCCATCGGATACAATCTTTTGATTATCCATGCGCTCAGAAGGATAAGGGATCTGGCAGCACTATTTAAAAGGGCCGATCTGCTCGTCACCGATAATAGCGCCCATATGCAGCTGGCAAGCGCGACGAAATGTCCCGTTGCTGCCATCTTCAGTCCTGCCAATCCTTACAGGTTCGGTTCTGTGGAAACAAAAAATATTATTGTTCATAGTGATCTTGTATGTTTTCCCTGCAAGGTCAGAAAAAGATGCAGAAAAAACTTTGCATGTCTTGAAAGAATTTCCTCATACGAAGTTGTTAAGGCCTCATTGCTTCTTCTTGACGGGACAAGACAGCCCCTTCTCTTTGATTCGTGAAGTACGTAATGTTAAAATATTTGTGGTAGACTGCAACCCCCTTATGAGAAAATGGCACAGATTTCAGTTGTAATTCCCTTATACAACAAGGCAAAATATGTAGGCAGGGCAATCAACTCGGTATTGTCCCAGACATTCCATGATTTTGAAATCATTGTCATAAATGACGCTTCAATAGATGGCAGTGAAAAAATAGTAGGTCAGTATAAAGACGAGAGAATAAAGACGTTCAACAGAAATACACCTTCTCCGGGAGGACATGCCGCAAGGAACCTTGGCATTGAAAAAGCATCTGCGGAGTTAATAGCTTTTCTTGATGCCGATGATGAGTGGATGCCGCAGTTTCTTGAAACCATACTCCGGCTGCGTGAGAATTATCCTGGAGCAGGTGCTTATGCAACGGCTTATAAACAAAAATCCATACGCGGCAGAATCAGAACACCAAGGTTCTGGTATATTCCGAAAAGCCGTGAATGGGAGGGAATTTTGCCTGACTATTTCAGATCATCCCTGTATGGAACCACTCCAGTATGGACATCGGCCGTGGCAATACCCAGGGAAATTTTTGCCTCCGCAGGCTTTTTCCCGGAAGGTGTACCCAAGGGTGGCGACCTTGATATGTGGGCAAGAATTGCCCTGAAATACAACATCGCCTACAGTAATCATACCGGTGCCATATACCATAAAGATGTTCCCGGAAGTATCGTAAGGACAATTAGAACTTCCGGGAGAGCCAGAGTGGTCGAGACTGTAGAACATTTCCTGAAAGGCAACAACGACATATCGCAACTCAGAAGACAATATCTGCATGAATATGCAAATAAATTCAGGATCAGCTCAGCCGCACATTGCATCAAAGCAGGCAATATTGAATTGGCGGTAAAACAATTGCAGGAATGCCATACCAGAAAGTTTCTTTGCAGGAAAACCTGGCTGTACCTGAAAATTTTTCTATTGAAATATCAGAAACAATACAGGAAATTCTATAAAAATGAGAATAGCAATTGACGTCGAGCCGATTTCCAAGGAATATAAGACAGGTGTACCCTGGTATACATATCATCTTATACATAATCTGGCAAAAATAGACAATGAAAACTCTTATTTGCTATACCATTTTAAGTTTCGTAATAGCGACAAAGAATACAAAAAACTTAAGTTACAATTACCCAGCCAGAAGAATTTCCGAATAAGAGTTAAAAGAATCCATCATAAACTTGTTCATGCACGTACCGCAAGATTTCTCCCGCCTGAATTTCTTATCGGATTAAATGATATCATACACATACCCCATCCTTCCTTCATCCCTCCGAGTTTCACGGCCAAGGTTATAGTTACCATCCATGACCTTATTGGTCTGATGCCGGGACTTGATGCCATAAAACACAAAAGAAGGAAGATTTCAGATTTGAAAGACTCAATATTAAGAGCCGATAGAATAATTACGGTCTCGGAACATACGAGAAATGATATTTTGAAATATTTCTCAGTGCAGCCATCAAAAATCAGGATGGTTCCTCTGGCAGCAGATGTCATTTTCCACCCTGCAGGAAATCCTGAACATGAAAAAAAAGTATTGACCAGATATGGAATCTCAAAAAAATACATTCTTTATGTGGGAGCTATCAGACCCAGAAAAAATCTTGCGCGGGCGCTGGCAAGTTTTGAAATTGCAAAAAAATATTTTAACGAATATATGCTTGTGGTTGCGGGTGAAAAACAGACGGAAAACCCAGAGTTCTTTCAAAAATTGGGCAGACTGCCACAGTATATCGCAAAAGATGTGGTTTTAACCGGATACGTGCAGAGGCAAGACCTTCCGTATCTTTATGAAGGCGTCCCCAAAAACTGGACAGTCCTTATAGGTGGATTGTAAGATACAAGGACAACCAGCAG
>Ga0209609_10000473_pt1 | contig 24282 bp, 25 predicted proteins | sample LakKivw325mmetaG_FD_184136 | JGI IMG/M metagenome (GOLD analysis project Ga0209609, IMG submission 184136) | Anoxic lake water microbial communities from Lake Kivu, Rwanda to study Microbial Dark Matter (Phase II) - Lake Kivu water 325m metaG... | ecosystem: Environmental > Aquatic > Freshwater... | reverse complement strand
GTTCGCCACCATGCGAAATGCGCCCAACAGCGCGTACTTGTTGTTCGAAGCCCAGCCGCCCATGATAATGGCAAGCGTACCCAACGCGCCGGCCGCCACCAGGTACAGCAGGGCTACGTTGAGGTCCACGCCGTAGATCGTCGAGGCAATCGGGAGGATAGCCCACAGCAGGATGACCGCCGTCGCAGCCAGCACGGGGGCAATATTGTAAACAACCTTGTCCGCGCCTTCGGGGGTAGTATCTTCTTTGATGATCAGCTTGATGATGTCTGCGAATGGCTGGATGAGGCCGAAAGGTCCAATCCGGTTCGGGCCGAGGCGATCCTGGAAACGCGCCACCACCTTGCGCTCGACCCAGACGAGAAAGATATCCAGCACCAGGGCAAATACAACCAGAACGAGAATGCCCAATAAAGCCAGCAAGACATTCGTCAGGGTCGCGCCCATCCCCCACCCCGTAAGGATGCCTCGCAGCCAGGTAGCAACGAAGTTGACCGGGTCACTCCAGAAGGTCATGGATTACTCCTTATGTACTTTACAGCAAACTAGGGGGAGCGGTGGGTGTGGTGCAGCTACGCTGTCTCACACTCACCATCTTCCCCTATTATCATAAGCGGCATTACAACAAAGAAAAGGCTGAGAGGAAAACTTCCTGTCAGCCTTATGTGATTGTACCGCCAGGCTTACATCCATTCCAACATCCCTCTGCGCCAGGCATAAACCAGGCCGGCGACAAGGATGAGGATGAATAGGATGCCTTCCGTCACCGCATAAAGCGGCAGCTTATTGATGGCTAAAGCCCAAGGGAAAAGGAAAACTGTCTCAACGTCGAAAACGAGGAACACCAGCGCAAAAATATAATATTGCGCCTTGAATTGAACCCACGAATCTCCCACTGTCTCGATGCCACATTCGTATGTGCTTTGCTTGATCGGATTTGATTTTTTCGGCGCCACCAGCCAGGAAATCAGCAGTGGTGCGACCGGTACAATGATCCCAATGACCAAAAAGAGACCGATGTATAGCCATGCGCTTTGCATACGCACCCCGGGGACAAAGGATTCGTTGCCGGACACAAGCTGACAACGGGCGAATTTTACCACAAACAAGCTCTTTCGATTACTAATCGCCGTCTTTATTCCATGTGATTTTTGTCATATATTCTCTTATTTGTACTATTATTCACATTGCTGTTCACTTCAGCCGTTTCCACAACCAGCGCAGGCTATCTTCCAGGAACGGGATACCCAGCACCGAACTCAAGAACGCCCCTGCTACCCCCAACAGGCGCGCTGGGCCAGCTTTGAGACCCATGAACGACACCACCTCGAACTCGATAATCTTGGCCGCGATCGCCCGTTCACTTTCGGGGCTCCCATCAAGTGGAACGAAACGCAGGTAGAACCAGACAACGCCCCGGAATTTCCCCACCTCTGCCGGCCGCACGCTCCAGTAGAACGTCACGCTCTGGCCCGGACGCAGAGGCTGGCTGGCCGTTTCGGACGGGACGACCTGCATCCCGGCCAAATCGAAGCGCGCCTCGGCCACGACATTATGCGTATCATACAAGTTCGGGATAACGATGATCTGTCCGCTCGTGACATGGCCTTCGATTTCGGCTGTCGGTGTCAGATTGCTATTTTCATCCACCTCCAAGGTCAGGCGGACAGTGTCCGCGTCGCCGGCGCGGATGACCGGCGGCCATTCCAGGGTCAGGCGGCGGGCCTCTTGGATGGCTGGCTGCAGAGCAGCCGTCGGCATCGTCGCTGCGGCGGGCCCCAGGGATAGGGTCGGCGTCGCCAAGGCTTCTGTTGGCGGCGCGCCAGCCGACAGGGACTGGCTGCAGGCAAATCCCACCCCTGCAAGGAGCAGCCCGGTCAGGATCACTTTGAAGCGCAGATGCTTTCTATACACGAGGGACCGCCAAGCTCAATATTACTTGCTTCAATCTTAAAAAACAAGCCCAATTGCCTTAAAAACCTGTATGTTTTGGAGATAACGTAGTAATATCAGCGTGGTTCACAAGATACCAATCTGATTTACGAAGGAGGCCTGAAAGGAGTGAATGACGAAGACCCGCTAATAGTTATCCTCTATAACGAGGAGCTGGCCGTCCGGTGTGGCGAGGCAAAGGATTTGATCGCCATCCAGGATACCGCCAGTGTGGCCGTGCATTTGAACGAGGCACTGGCCAGTTGTGGTTATCGTACCATCCCCATCGCTGTCCGAGATTCGCTCGAGGAATTGAAAGAATCGCTCAGGCCGTTTTCTCCAGAAACGGCGTTTGTTTTTAATTTATGCGATGGTTTTAGGGGAAACAACAAAGCCGCGACCAAAATTATCCGCCTGATAGAAAAGCTAGGTTTCAAGCATACCGGTTCTTCGGCCGATACCAGTTCATTGTGCATTGACAAAGGACGCGCCAAAGAGCGGCTGATGGTCGCCGGAATCCCCACACCTTCCTTCCAGGTTTTTATACAGCCCGTTGGCGCGTACCGCTACAAACTGCCGGCGATCGTCAAACCCGCCGTGGACGATGCCAGCATCGGGATTGACTTGGATTCGGTCGTCACCACACCAGAAGAACTGCTGAATCGGGTGGCGTACGTGATCGAATGCTACCATGAACCTGCACTTGTCGAGGAATTCATCCCCGGGCGCGAGCTGTCCGTCTCGATGTGGGGCAACAAACACGTCGAGGTGCTCCCCATCACCGAGCAGGACTATTCTCTCATCCCGAATCCTCTCAATAGAATCTTGAGCTACGATGCCAAATGGGTGCGCGATTCGTTCTATTACAACAACATCCCAGCGCGCTGCCCGGCCAACCTGGATGCGGAGGACAGGTACCGGGTGGCGGATGCTGCGCTGCGCGCCTATCGTACCATCGGCTTACGCGACTTTGGCCGCGTGGATATCCGCTATCACAACCAGATTCCCTACATCATAGACATCAACGAAATCCCTGACCTGGCGCCTGTCTCGGGCTTCCCCAATGCCGCCGCGCAGGCTGGCTACTCCTACGCCGTGATGGTCGAGCACATTCTCGGACTTGCGATGCAGCGAGAAAGATGGCAATGGCCACAACTGACATTGAGCTCTCTATCCCCACAAACGCAGATGGTTCAAGCATTCTAGAAATCGCAAAGTACATCGAATTGTTCGAATCGGGCGACGTGGAGGTAATACAAGAGCTTTGGACAGAATTTATCACCAAAGGGGACGAGGCGAGTTGGTATCACTTCATCGCCGCCCGCCGTGATGGACAGGTAGTCGGCTTCGCCTGCTACGGTCAGCGTCCGCTCACCTTGGGCACCTACGACCTGTACTGGATCGCGGTAGACAAGAGCCACCACCGCCAGGGCATCGGTGAAACCCTACTCAGCGAGGTAGAAAAACAGGTGAAGGCGCGCGGTGGCCGCCTGCTGATCGCCGAGACGGCTGGAAAATCCGCTTTCGAGCCGACGCGCCGCTTCTACCTGAAAACCGGCTACGAACTGGAAGCCAGGATCCGCGATTTCTACGCCCCAGGAGATGACCTGGTTGTCTTCACGAAACGGTTGTAAGCGTAATTCGGTGATGGTTCATCATAAGTGACAATCCTTCTGTAGTGGCGACTTCAGTCGCACGACTAAAGTCGTTACTACGAAGTTTCATCACTTGTTTGATCTCACTACCCATAAAGGAAAAACTTCGTGGTACTTTGTGTCCTTTGTGTTTCAAAACCCTGCCAGTGTTGGCAACTGCAGCTCATTGGGGGGAATATGCAATATCTGGCTCTCGCGCAGCAGCGGCCAGAATCCCCAAATCAGCAGGATGAGCGAAGCCGCCAGCACGACCAGCGCAAAGATGAGGCGGATTTTCCGCAATAGCATAATTCCATTATACTCCACGCAGATTGGAGGATGCGGAAAGGGGAAGTATAATTGATTCACGAGGTGAAATATGACCGTTAGTGATATTCTCAATTCGGTTAAATTCGTCGTCACCCCCGATGGACATCAATCCGCTGTTGTGGTGGAAATGGATGTTTGGGAGCAAATCCTGACTATGCTGGAAGACGCCGAGGATGGGGAAGAAATCAAGCGCGCTCGCGCGGTTAGGGAAGAAACCGTTCCTTGGAAAGCAGCCAAGCGGGAGCTGAATCTGGGGGATTAGCATGTACCAAATCCTTTTGCGCCGCCACGCGTGCAAAGACCTGGAATCCATCCCTGCCGATTACGTTAAATTGATCGCCAAACACGTTGATTTGCTCGGAGGCAACCCGCATCCTGCTGACTCAAAGAAACTCAAAGGCGACGCGGGGTATTCTTTGCGTATCGGAACTTATCGCGTTCTGTACGACATTGATGACAAAGTCAAGGTTGTAACCATTTATCGGATCAAACATCGCCGCGAGGCATATCGGTAAGACAACCTCTTGGAGACCCCCCGTGCCCACCTACCCTCCCGAACCCTTCCGCATCAAAATGGTGGAACCCATCCACTTGATCGGCCCACAGGGACGCCGCCGCGCCATCGAGAAGGCGTGCTACAACATCTTTGCCCTGCGCGCCGAAGACATCTTCATTGACCTGCTGACCGACTCCGGCACGGGCGCGATGAGCGACCGGCAGTGGGCGGCGATCATGCAGGGCGACGAATCCTACGCCGGCGCCCGCTCGTTCTACCGCCTGACGGAAGCTGTGCAAGAGATCTTTGGCTTCCGTCATTTCGTCCCTACGCATCAGGGGCGCGCGGCCGAGAACATCCTCAGCGCGGTGCTGGTCAAGCCGGGGCAATACGTCCCCTCGAACATGCACTTCGACACCACGGATGCCAACATCCGGGCGCGCGGCGGGCATCCCGCCAACCTGGTCATTGACGAGGCCTTCGATCCAGCCAATCCGCATCCGTTCAAAGGGAACATGGACATCGTCAAGCTGCGCGCCTTCATCGAAAAAACTGGCGTGAAGAACATCCCCTTCGGCATGATGACCGTCACCAACAACGCCGGTGGAGGGCAGCCGATCTCGATGGAAAACCTGCGCGCAGTTGCCGAGGCTTATCACTCTTACGGCATTCCCTTCTTCATCGATGCAGCGCGCTACGCCGAGAACTGCTACTTCATCAAGTTGCGCGAGCCTGGCTACGCCGAAAAGAACACGCTGGAGATCGCCCGCCAGATGTTCAGCCTGGCGGACGGCGCGGCGATGAGCGCCAAGAAGGACGCCATCGTCAACATCGGCGGCCTGCTGATGATGAACGACGAGGATCTATACCGCAACGTGTGCAACGAACTGATCATCCGCGAGGGCTTCCCCACCTATGGCGGGCTGGCAGGGCGCGACCTGGACGCCATCGCCGTCGGCCTGCGTGAAGGCTTGGACGAAGACTACCTGGCCTACCGCCTGAACCAAACCGCCTACCTGGCCGGACGCATCCAAGAAGCTGGCGTGCCCATCGTCCTGCCGCCGGGCGGACACGCGGTCTACGTGGATGCGGGCGGCCTGCTGCCCCACATCCCGCACAGCGAATTCCCCGGCCAGTCATTGACCATCGAGCTGTACTTGGAAGGCGGCATCCGCGGCTGCGAGATCGGCTCGGTCATGTTCGCCCACCCCGACCCAGAGACCGGCAAGATCGTCTATCCACAACTGGAGCTGGTGCGCCTAGCCATCCCGCGCCGGGTCTACACACAGAGTCACATGGATTACGTTGCCGAGGCGATTGGCAAAATCGCCAAACAAGCAAAGAAGCTGCGCGGCTATCGCTTTACCTACGCACCGGAGCTGCTGCGTCACTTCACCGCCCACTTCGAGCCGCTGTAAAGAAGAAACCAGGTTTCTCAGAGAAACCTGGTTTCTGATTGTTTACGGCACGAAAATGCCAAGGTGGTTCCCCACGGCTCGCTCGCGGCCGGGGATGTGAAGATCAATCGGAGAGTTGAGCACGCGCGGGCCATGCGGGCCTTGCACCACCAAAGTGGACGATCCGCCGCCGTCCAGGTTCATGGCTGTTTCAGCGCCGTAATAAATCATAATCTCGGCCAGCTCGGCGAGTGTCGCCCCCTGGCTGTAGAGCGGCTGGCGTCCGTCAATCACGACGATGATGAGCTTCTTCCCGCCGCTATCCAAACCGATGGCCGTGCGCGGCGCGGTCGTTCCATCGTCCAGCCCATCGGTCGGCACGCCGTTCACTACCAGCATCCTATCCCCAGAGATGGCATTGTATATCCTGCCTTCCGGCGCGGTAAAGCTGACCGCGTTCTCAGCAGAGATGTAAAGCGTAGATTCCTTTCCCGTGGCGTATACCACCCCCTGCGAGGCGGCCGCCCCATTGGGCGTGACCGGGTCTCCGGGATGGGGGTAATAATCCAGCAAACCGTTCGAATGCCACGGCGTGAAGCCATCCCCGTTGACCGCCACCTGCGCGCCGAATTCGGCCAAGAACTGGGAGGTCGTCCGCGCCTTGAGCGGAAGATCGGCCTTCGGATCGCCCGGTGTGACCAGGAACTGGAGACCGGGCGTCTGTAAATCCACCGTGATGATGTGGGCAAAATAGAGACGCGGCAGCAGGTGGATGCGGCGATAGTAGATCACGCCGTTGAAAAGCTGCTGACGAACAGGGATAGGAAGCGGGCGGCCGGCATAGTAAAGCACGCCGCTGCCCAGACAAAGAAAGATCAGTCCCAGGACTATCCAGAGCTTAAGTCTTCTTCTACGAACCGGTTGCATAATTCACACGTCTCTCACTTTATCGTGTCATTGCGAGGAGGGTCGAGTAGTGCTGAGCCTGTCGAAGCACGTATCGAGACCAAGCGAGCGACATCGTACTCGAATGGTAAGCAATCTCCACGCTCACGAGAGGATTGCCTCCCTGGCCCGTCTGTCCAGGACAGGCAGGCGTGGTTTCGATACGCTCGCTCCGCTCGCTACTCAACCACCGCCCTTCGCAATGACACGAGGACTTGATTATCTGGTTGTCAGTAGATCACTTGCCACCCGTCACTCGCCGCTCGTCACCTGTTCTGCCTCTCGCATCGTCTCGAAAGCCTTGATTGCCACCTCCAGCATGGACAAATCCGGCTCGCGGGTCGTCAAGGATTGCAGCGCCAGGTTGGGCTTGACAATGGCGCGCACGAACGGCGATCCGATGTGATTCGCCGTCCAGCGGATGTATTCATAGGCAATCCCTGCCAGGACAGGGATGAGCAAGATGCGGCTGGTCAAGCGCCAGAGCAACGGCAGGGGGCCAAGCAAAGTAAAAAGCAGGATCGAGAGCAGAACCAGCGTCAACAGGAAAGCCGTCCCGCAGCGGGTGTGAGTCAGGGGAAAGCGGGAAACGTACTCGGGCGTCAGACCTTGCCCAGAGCCTGTCGAAGGGTCCGCGCCCGCTTCGTAGGCGTTGATGGTCTTGTGTTCCGCGCCGTGATAGGCGAAGACGCGGCGGATGTCCGGCAAAAATCCAATCCCCCAGATGTATCCAACCAACAAAAGCAGGCGGACGAGGCCTTCCAGCAGGTTGCTCCACCAGGCGTTCCAGTGCAGGAAATGCTCACTTAACCAGCCGACGCCGGCCGGGGCGAGGAAAAAGATGCCGATGGCGACCAGCAGGGTCAGACCGAGGGTTAGGTACAGCGCCGGACCTTCCAGCTTTTCGTCCTCGCTCGACTGGGTATTGGCCGAAAGGGCCAGGAAGCGCATCCCCAGGACGAGCGCATCCCACAACAGCACCAAGCCGCGCAGGAAAGGTGTTTTCGCCAGGCGGCTTTCGTAGATGCTGCCCAACGCCTCGCTGTGCGTGACGATCTTGCCGTCGGGGGCGCGCATGGCAATCGCCACCGCCTTCCGCCCGCGCATCAGCACGCCCTCGATGACCGCCTGTCCGCCGTAAGTGATGAGTTTATCTTCCATACCAGTAATTCCCAGACCCCCGGTGTCTTTGAGACACCGGGGGTCTATCCTCCGCTCAAGGTCTCAAATTCAAGAAGAAGTGGATGAACGCTTCGATACCCTTATACCAGGTTGGCAGGTGCAGCTTCTCGTTCGGCGCGTGGACGTTGTCATCGGGCAGGCCAAAACCGGCCACGACCGACTCGATGCCCAAAACCCGCTGCATCTGCGCCACGACCGGGATCGAGCCGCCCTCGCGCTTGAAATATGGCTGTTTGCCCCAAACGGATGCCAGCGCCGCAGCCATCGCCCGTACACCGGCGTTGTTCCGGTCAGAGATCGAAGGTGTTCCGCCGTGCATCTCGGTCACTTCCCAACGGATGTCTTTGGGCGCCCTTGCTTTGAGATAAGCCCGGAATTGCTTGGCCACATCAGCCGGATCCTGGTCAGGGACGAGGCGCATGGAGATCTTCGCCATCGCCCAGGCTGGGATGACGGTCTTCGACCCCGCGCCGGTAAAGCCAGAAAGCAGGCCGTTGACATCCAGCGTAGGGCGCGCCCCGTGCCCTCAGCCATTCCGCATAGACGACCGGGGGCTGCGCCGTCGGGTAGATTTCCACATTCTGCATTCCAAGGCCCGTTAATTGGGCGGCGACCCATGCGGCTGCCCGCTGCACATCCGGCCGTCTCGCCGACTCGGTCGAAACGGACGGGATGCGCAAGAAAGCTTCCAGTGATCTCAAGGATCGCTCTTTGTTCTGACAAGCGTATTCCAGGGCTGCTTGGCGTTGGTCAGACATTATTCTTCCTTTCCTGATTCGGTTCCAACAGTTGTAGCGGCAATTTTAATCGCTGAACAATCAAGACGATTTCAGCTTTCCATACAAGAACCAGTATTCCTGCTGCGGAAAAGCACGCATCAGATCGGCCTCCCAGACGAACTCGCCCGGACGCCAAAAAGATTTCACCACCGCATCCAGGTCGGACAGAGCTTCCAATTCGGGCAACGGCGAAGAAATTTCAACCGACAGCAATTGGAGCATGACACGCCACTGGACTTCGTGGGGATAGGCATCAGCCTGACTTTCGGGCGATTGACGGTAATCGGCCAGATAACTATTCCATAAAGTGAAGCGGGCATGGACCTCGCGGCCTGCCTTCCGCTCCCAAGCCGAGCGCCATTTCGAGCGGACCGCGTCCATCTGCCCCTCCAGCGCGATCAGATCCGTTTGGGCTGCCGGAGCGGTGAGCCGCACCCGCAAGCGCCTCTGCGCCAGCAGCAAACCGCCAATCGTCAGGCGCGGCAGATCTGTCTCGCGGACTGAAAGCTGCCAGAAGAGTTCTCCCGAGCGCAGATAATCCGCCAACTCCCGGACTCCGGCCTGGAAGAAGGCGCGATCTTTTTCAATGGTAGGCATGAAAAGATTTTCCCTATGGGGCGGTCGGCGGCGCGGCGGTCTGATCGAGGGCGCGCCGCGTGACCAGATACCAGTCCGAAACGTTGTTGAAGCGATCGCTAGGCTCGAAGAGCGGCGGGATTTGCACGCCCTGCACGCGCACGTCTACGCCATAAGTATATACCGGATAATAGAGAAGCAGCGCGGGCAGCTCCTTGGCAAAAACGGATTGAAAGTTACGATACAAGCGGGCGCGCACGTTCTGATCAACCAGCACGCGCGCCTGCTCGAGGTATTCACTGGCGGTGCGATTGTCCCATTGAGAGTAGTTCTGCCCGCCGGTCGCCTCGGCCTGGTGCCAGAAGGGATAGGGATCAGGGTCCGGAGATCGGCTGAGGTCCAGGTCAACCAGCGCGGCCTGGTACTGGCGCGGGACGAGATAATCATTCAACAGCGAATCGTAAGGAACAGCTTGCAAAGTCACCTGTACGCCGATGCCTGCCCAATCCTTTTGAATGGCCTGGGCCAACTGGGTGTGCAGCTCGTCGTCGGGATGGAGAAGCGTGAAAGCCAATTGCTGGGTATCCTTGGCGCGCACCGTGCCATCCGCCGGCAAGATGTAGCCATCTGCTTTCAGTGCGGATATGGCCGCGTCGGGGTCGTAATCAATGTGCTGGACACCAGAATAATAAGCCCACGTGCCGGGCAGGATCGGGCTATCGGCCACAATCGCCTGACTGTGGAGGTAGGTATCCACCATCCACTGGCGGTTGAGGCCCAACATCAAGGCGCGCCGGATGCTCTTCTCTTGCAAGAAGGGCACCTCGGCATTCTTGAGATTGAACAAGATCAGGCTGATGCGCGGCAAACGCCCGCTGTAAAGCAACAGGTTCTTTTCTGTCAGCGCATCGGGCAATATGTCAGATGTGACCTGGCTAATGCCCAACACTTCACCCTGGCGGTAGGCCTCCATGGCATCTTGCGCGGTCGGGTAATAGCGAAAGACGATCTGCTCAATGAACGGGGTTTTGCCATAATAATTTTCCGAGGCCGTCAACACGACGCCGGTCACCTGTCCGTTCTCCACGGTCAGGTGGTCAAAGCGATATGGCCCGTTCCCCACGGGGTTCAGGTTGAAATCGGCGTTCATTATCTGATCTGCGGGGACGTTCTGGAGCAAATGCGCGGGCAGCAGGCCGAAGGTCAGGTAGTCGAGAAAAGGCACGAAAGGTTCTGGAAGCGTGAACTTGATCGTCTTGTCGCTCAAGCGCGTGACCTCGACCTCATCCCACAAGGCGCGCACGTCGGCTGGAAAAGCCGAATACTCGCTGCGCAGCAGGCTGAGCGTGAAAAGCACGTCATCAGTCGTGACCGGCTGGCCGTCGTGCCAGAAGGCGTTGGCGCGGATGGTCACGTTATAGATCGTACCATCGGGAGTATTGCCCCAGGACTCGGCCAAGTCCGCTTGTGGGATGCCGTACGAATCGAATTTGAACAAGCTGCCAAAGAGCAGGCGGTCAATGTCGCGGTCGGCCGGGTTGTTCAGATCGAGAATGGGATTCAACCGTCCAAACGAGCCGACCAAGCCTTCGGTATAGATACCCCCGCTTGTCGGCTGAGGCAAGATCTGACTCAGCGGATTCAAAGTTGATGTCTGGGTCAGGAGCAGAATCCCCACCACAACCAGGGTAAGGATCACGACCAGAATTTGCCAGCGTAATTTTTTCATAAATAAACAGAGAAAGGCCTCCCCGGGCGCGTTCGGCAACCAGCCGGTGATGGCCTTTCTCGTCGGAAAGTTCGTTTATCCCCTGACGACGATCACAGTGACGATCACCAGGATGAAAAAAAGGATACTGAACAAGATCGTCACCCAGAATAAGGTTTTCTCAATTCCTCGCCGGGCGGTAAACACACCGCCAGTATCGGTACCTGTCAGACCACCCAGGCCCGCGCCTTTGCTTTGCAGGATGATACTAAGCACCAGGGCAACTGACGTTATAATCAGGCTTACGTACAAAAACTGTGTCATTCAACAGCCTCCTATGAAATAGCCGCCAAATTATACCTTTGAAGCTGGAAAACCGTCAAATGAGAATCCACGAATGCACGAACTGACCATCAACTTGCACATGCACACCACCTATTCAGACGGCAGCGGCACCCACGCGGATCTGGCGCGAGCTGCACTCAAATCTGGCTTGGATGCCATCCTGGTCAGTGATCACAACGTCTGGACCCAGGGTTTAGAAAGCTACCATCGGGACGGCAAACGCCGTACCTTGCTGCTGGTCGGCGAGGAAATCCACGACCAGAGCCGCGAGCCGCAAAAGAACCACCTGCTCGTCTTCGGAGCGGAACGCGAGCTGGCTACTCTCGCCGATGATCCCCAAGCCTTGATTGACGCCGTCCGCCAAGCCGGAGGCGTCTCCTTCATCGCCCATCCCGTGGACCCAGAGCTGCCTGCCTTCAACGAGTCAGACATCTCCTGGGAAGACTGGCAGGTGACCGGCTTCACCGGCATCGAACTTTGGAATGGTTTCAGCGAACTCAAGATGGTGATAAAGGGCAAACTCGACGGCCTCTTTCATGCTTATTACCCCGAATTCATCCCCCGCGGTCCGCATCCCGAAGCCTTGCACATCTGGGATAACCTGCTGGCCTCCGGCCAACGCGTCGTCGCGGTGGGCGGCTCGGATGCACACGCCAGAAAAATGAGCATGGGCCCGCTGCGCAAAACGATATTTTCTTATGAATACCATTTTTCCACCGTCAATACACACCTGCTCGTCCCGCGCTCGTTGAGCGGCGACCTGCTCGCCGACCGCAAAATGATCTACGAGGCGCTGGCGGCCGGTCACGTCTTCATCGGCTACGACTTGCCGTCCCCGACGCGCGGCTTCCACTTTACCGCCCAGGGCAAGGAAAAAACCGCGTTGATGGGCGACGAGATTCCGGTCAAAGGAGGTGTGACCATCCAAGTCAAAACGCCAAAGCGTGCTGAGATCCGTTTGCTCAAGGATGGTCAAGTTCTCAAAACCGTCGAGGGTAAGTACATCACCCACATCACCACCCAACCGAGCGTCTACCGGGTGGAAGCTTACGTTCACTTCTTGGGGCGCAAACGCGGCTGGATCTTCAGCAACCCGATTTATGTGCGCTAATGCCCTCCCCAAAACAGCAACTATATAGTACACTATCGCCCGTTGCAGTCACGCCAGCGCGCGTGATGCACTTTCCGCCCCCGGCTCGCCTACGGCGATGACCGGGAGCATATCCCGAGGAAAGGAGTTTCCCCATGCAAAAGTATGAGTTGGTTTGCATCATCCATCCCGACCTGGACGAGACCGCTTTTAACGGCGCGCTCGACAAGGTGAAGGGTTGGATCGGTGACGCCGGCGGCAGCGTTGACAAAGTGGAGGTTTGGGGGCGTAAGCATTTGGCCTACGCCATCCGCAAGCAACGCGAAGGGCAATACGTTCTGCTCAACGTCAGCCTGCCCCCGACGGCCATCACCAGTTTGGATCAAAACCTGCGCTTCTTAGAGCCTGTGATCCGCTACATGATCACTGTGGTTGACTGACTTGCGTCATCGTCGGTTTTGTATTCGTCTATTAGGAGTGAAATATGAGCCGAGGTTTGAACAAAGTAATGGTCATTGGCAACCTTGGGCGTGAGCCTGAAATGCGCTACACCCCCTCGGGCCGGCCTGTGACCACCTTTACGGTCGCCACCAGCCGTTCGTGGAACACTGCGGACGGTGAACGTCACACCGAAACCGAATGGTTCAACGTCGTCACCTGGGGCAACCTGGCCGAAATTTGCAAACAATACCTGAACAAAGGCCAACAAGTCTACATCGAGGGCCGCCTACAAACCCGACGCTGGGAGGATAAGGAAGGTATCAAGCACGCTACGGTTGAGATCGTCGCCACCGAGATGATGATGCTCGGTGAGCGGCGCGAGGTCAACCACAGCGAGGAAGCCGGTGTCATCGTAGAAACCGAGGGTCAGACCCAACAAGAAGACGAGTTTCCCTTCTAGGCCGCCAAGTGTCATTGCGAGGCGCGCAGCAGAGAATTTGTCGAAGAACTGCCAAGCGGTCATCGCAATACCCGACCATTAATTTGGAGTAAATATCTTATGGATCACCAATACGAAAATGGGACGGAGCAGTCATCCGAACGCCGCTACTACGCCCGTCCGAAGTTTTGCCAGTTCTGCGCCGATAAACATCTGGCGATTGATTACAAACAAGTTGACGTCTTGCGCCGCTTCGTCACCGAAGAGGGCAAGATTCGCCCTCGACGCCAGACCGGCACCTGTGCCAAACACCAGCGCACCCTGGCAACAGCCATCAAGCGCGCCCGGCACATCGCCCTGCTTCCTTACACCGGTAGATACAGCGAAGAGGACCGGTAAGAGGAAATCATGGCAAAAACCAAGGCCGCAAAAATAATCAGCAAGAAGCATCTGGCCCGCCTGGAGCGCGAGCGCCGGCAGATCAGAATCATCACCTATTCTGCCATCGCCATCGTCGTCGCCGTGGTCGGGATGATCGGCTACGGCATCCTGAGTCAGACCGTGCTCCAAGCCAGGATGCCAGTTGCCAAGGTCGGCAACGACACGATCACCACGCGCGAGTTCCAAATGCGCGTCCGACTGTTCCGTCAGCAGTACATCAATCAATATATCCAGTATTATCAGTACGCCCGGATGTTCGGCATAGACCCAACGACTGACACAACTGTCTCCTCTTACTTAAACCAAATTCAAACGGCTTTGGACAATTCGGTTCAACTGGGCCGCGATGTAATGGATCAGCTCGTGAATGAAGTGCTGATCCGCCAATACGCACAGCAAAACGGGATCGTGGTCTCGACTGAGGAAATTGACAAGGCCATCCAATCCAATTTCAATTTCTTCCCGGATGGGACGCCCACCCCGACCATCACGCCGACGACCATCGTCTATCCGACTCTGTCCGCCACCCAAATGGCGTTGACGACTCTCACCCCGACCCCCAGCCCGCTCCCGACCTCTACGCCACGCCCCACGCCGACCCCTGACCTGTCCGCCACGCCGACTACAGTTCCCACGATCACACCGACCGCCACGCCATATACCCTGGAGGGCTTCCAGAGCGAGTTCCAGAATGCGGTTAAGAGCTACACCAGCCTCGGTATGACTGAAGCTGACATTCGCAAGGTCTTCTTTGAGGATCAGTTGTACCGGCAAAAAGTGTATGAGGTAATCACCAAAGATGTGCCCCATGAAGAAGAACAGGTTTGGGCGCGGCACATCCTGGTCGCTGACGAAGCCACCGCCCAATCCGTGCTCAACCAATTGCTGAACGGTGGTGATTGGACGACACTGGCAGCCAAGTACTCGACCGATACGGCCACGAAGAACATCGGCGGCGACTTAGGCTGGTTTGGGCATGGCAAAATGGTCGCCGAGTTCGAGAACGCGGCTTTCAACCTGCCGATTGGCACGATCAGCAAGCCATTTCAAAGTTCCTACGGCTGGCACATCCTCCAGGTTCTCGGCCACGAGGTCCGCCCATTGACTGAAACGGATTACAAGCAATTGACTGACAATAAATTCCAGGAGTGGCTGACCGAAGCTCGCAACGCAACCACGGTCAAGATTTACGATGACTATCTCACCAAAGTCCCGACCGACCCGACGCTTGCCGACGCGCTGGTGAGCTTACAACAATAATGGTTGCCAACTGCGCAACCATAATCGCTGATTCAGCGCTGGCACCGACAAAGAAGCCCGGTTTCTCAGAGAAACTGGGCTTCTGGCTGTCTAACCCTCCCCCTTCAACAACTCATCACTGACCTCATCCAGTTTCAAGCTGATCACCTGGCTGGTCGAATCGCGCCCCATCGTCACGCCATAGATGACATCCGCAGCCTGCACCGTGTTGCGGTTGTGCGTGATGATGATGAACTGCGTATCCCGACTCAATTCCAGCAGCAGACCTCGGAAGCGGGCCACGTTGGCTTCGTCCAGCATGGCATCCACCTCGTCCATCACGCAGACCGGCGTCGGCGATACCTTGAGCAGGGCAAAGACCAGCGCGATGGCCGTCAGGCTGCGCTCCCCACCGGACAAGAGTGCCAGTCCCTGCTCGCGGCGTCCGGGCAGGCGCGCTTCGATGTCAATACCGGTCTCGGTCAGGTTATCGGGATCGGTCAAGAGCAGTTGCGCCGACCCACCGCCGAACAGCCTGTGGAAGATGGCGTGGAACTCTTCTGCCACCGCCGTAAAGGTCTTTTGGAATTCGCGCCGGGTCAGCTCATCCAATTCGGCGATGACCTGATGCAGGTCGGCCTCGGCCTTGCGTAAATCGGCCAGTTGTGCGTTTAGGAACTCGACTCTCTCCTTGACCGAAATATATTCCTGCTGGGCCTCCGGGTTGACCGCACCCATGCGCCGCAATTGCGCCCGTTGACGGATCAGTTGTTCCTCCAGGTCAGGCGGTAGTTCAGCTACAGCCGGTAGTTGTTCCACCATGCCATCCAAAGGCAGTGGCATCGGCCCGGCCATGTCGGCGACATAATCGAAAGCCACCAAGCCAAAATCGTCCTCGACCTTCTTGCGCAAATTATCCAATGCTTCCTGCTTGCGGGCCAGGTCAAGCTGGATTTGGGTGTAGCGGCGTTCTACCACCGTCAGCTCCTGCTGACCGGCTGCTTCCCGCTTCTGAAGCGTCACTTCCTGGGTCTCGGCACTCTCCAATTCCCTTTCTACCGGTTCGATCAGCTTTTGCATTTCCTCGAGTTGCGCGCTCAATCCGCTGGACTGGCCGTGCAAGGTCGCCTTCTCAGCCTCCAACACAGCCAGCGAGCGGCCGAACTCTTCCAAGCGATCTTCCAGGCTGGCCTGCTGTCCTTGCAGCCCCGCAATAGCCTCTTGCCGTTCCGTCTGACGGCTGTGCGCGTCCGAGAGCGCCCGCTCGGCAACTGCCAACCGCGTACTCCAATACGTCAGCTGCGCCTGATGCTCCTCCAGTGTCAAGTCGGCCAGCTCGAGATTGTAGTTGCGAACGTCTTCCTGCGTCCGAATGGATTCTTGTTCAGCATCAGACAAAGCGTCGGCAACTTGCTTATGCTCGGACTCGGCTTGTCTGACTTCTGCTTGGAGACTCTCCTTCTGGCTGACCTGCCAGTCCCGTTGTCGCTGCAATGACTCGGACTGGACCTGAGCCTGCTGCTCGTCCGCCAGGCTCGCTTCCAGGCTGAGACGTTTCTGCTGCACTTCTTCGGCCTGAGCAGTGACCTTGCCCCGCGCTGTGCTGATCTTGCCTTCCAGCTTTTGAATACGTTCATCGAAAGCTTTGATCTGTCGCCCCAAGCCAGCCAACGCGTCTTGAAGTTCGCGCCGCTGACGCGGGCGGCTCAACATGCCGCTGCGCGCCTGCTTGCCAGCCAGTATTGGCCCGCTGGCAATGAACACCTCCCCGCGCAGCGTGACCGCCTTCACCGTCCCCGCCTGTCCGGCCAGGATACGCCGCGCCGCCGAGCGATCCCGCACGACCAAGGTATTTCCAAGCAGCAAAGCCACCACCGGGCGCAGTTCCTCCGGCGCCGTGACCAAGTCAGCTGCTAACCCAAGGCAATCTGTGTCGCGTGGGGCAGGGATTACCGCAGATGGAGTTAGCCAATCCAGCGGCAGCAGCGAGGCGCGCCCGGATTGATCCGCATCCAAAAGTGCCAGCGCCTGCTCCGCCTCACTCCCCGACTCGAGCAGGATAGCATCCATATACTCGCCCAAGGCGGCGGCAATCGCTGATTCCAGTTCCGCCGGCACATCCAAGGCCGCGCTCAACGCGCCGCGCGTCCCTTTGAGGCGCGATTGCCGGGCCGCATCCAATAGAAAGCGCGCCCCGTCGGCGTAGCCAGCCAGGGTTTGTTCGGCCTGCTCCAGCACTTCCAGTTGAGCCTTCAAACGCGCCTGTTCGGCTTCCTTGCTGGCACGCGCGGCCTGTTCTTCCTTGAGCGACTCGTCCAACCCCGTCAGCCGCTTCTGCCCGGTTAGTAAATCCGCCTCCGCCTGCTTTAGGACAGTTTCGGCCAGCTGGCGCGCCGCACATGCAGATTGGTATTTGATCTCGGCCTGGCGGGCTTCTTCTTCCGCACGCACGATTTCCTGCGCAACCGCCTCCAGTTTTTGCTGCTGGCCTGCGCTGCGAGTTCTCAAATCATCCAGGCGAGCTTGCAATTGGGCGCGTCGGGTGTTCAGATTATTCAATTTCTGGCGAACTGCCTCCAGGGACTGTCCTACCTTTGTCCGTTCTGCCTGGCGCGTTTCCAATGCCTCTTGCGCTGACCTCATCTGCTTCTGCGCATCGTCGTACTCGCTTTGCAGGCGGGCGACCTCTGCCTCGGCTTCGGCCAGGCGCTCCCCCGCAATGCGGATCTCCTCTGCCAGACGGGATTGCTCGCCCAGAGCAGCCTGACGATTATCCAGCAGTGCGCGGCGGCGTTCGTCCAAAACGGCCAAGTCTCGACTGATGGTTTCGTGTGTGGTGTGCAACTGCGCCGATTGACGATGCCAGGCATTCAAATGTCCGCGCAGACCTTGCAGCCGCTCACGGAATTTTGCATAATTTTGGCGTATATCTTGGTAACTCTGGCGCGTTTCCTGTAATTTCACTTCATGCCCGCGCGCGACCTCGCGCCCCTCGGTCAGCTCGCGTTGGGCACGATGCCAGTGGTAGCCATACCAATCCAGCAACAGGAGGCGCAAATCGGCCTGCACCTGGGCGAACTCCTGAGCCTTCTTCGCCTGCCGCTCCAGGCTACGCAGACGAGGCTCCAGCTCGGTCAGGATGTCGAGCGCACGATCCAGGTTGCGTCGCGTGGTTTCCAGTCGGCGCAATGTTTCCTCTCGCCGGGCGCGGTAGAGGCCGATACCGGCCGCTTCCTCGAAAAGACGGCGGCGTTCGTCGGCCTTCAAGGCCAGCGAGGCGTCCACCAGGCCCTGGCCGAGGATCGTGTACGTCCGCTCGGATAGGCCCGATTGCGCCAGCAACTCGTTAATCTCACGCAGGCGGACGTGCTGGCCGTTGAGGAAATATTCGTTACGCCCGTCCCGATAAGCGCGCCGCGCCAGGGCTACCTCCGAGAAATCAACCGGCAGCCAGCTACCCGAGTTGTCGAACAGCACCTCGGCTGAGGCCATACCAGCCCGCGGCCGTTGTTCGGAGCCGGCGAAGATCATGTCCTCGGTTTTCTTGGCGCGCAGCAAACTGTACGACTGCTCGCCTAGCACCCAACGCAAAGCGTCAGCGATATTGGACTTGCCGGAGCCATTCGGCCCCACGATAGCCGTAATTCCTTCGGCAAATTCGAAGGCCGTTTTGGCGACGAAGGTTTTATACCCGTGCAATTCGAGAGATTTAAGGCGTAGAGGCATGGGGAATTTACGATCTATGATTGACGATTGACGATTTATGACTTTCGATTGACGATCTGCCTTCGATGCGTTCGAGCGCAGCCTGGGCAGCGGCACGCGCCGCGACCTGTTTGCTGTGACCGGAACCCCGGCCATATACCTGCCCGTTGATCTGAACTTCTACCTCGAATAGCTTGTCGTGGTCGGGCCCGCTGGTTTGGACGATGGCATAGCGTGGCAGACCATATTTCTGCGCCTGCGACCATTCCTGCAGACGACTCTTGGGGTCATGGATATCTGGCTGGAATACGAACTGCTCGGCAGCCTGTTCCAGTAGTGGATCAACGAAATTCTGGATCGTCCCGATATCTGTCTGCAAGTATAGCGCCCCGATTACCGCTTCGAAGGTAGCGCAAAGCAAGGCATCGCGCTCACGGCCCCCGGCCTGGACTTCGCCACGTCCGAGCCGCATGGCCGGCCCGAGGTCCAGTTGGCGGGCGAAGTCGGCTAATTCTTCTGTGCGGACAAGCGCCGAGCGCATCTGCGTCAACTCGCCCTCGGCCATCTCCGGGAAGTGGGTATACAGCCAGGCCGCGACGACAAAATCGAGCACGGCGTCACCCAGGAATTCCAGCCGCTCGTTGTTTTCCAGGGCTTCTGGATGTTCGTTGACATAGGAGCGATGAGTCAAGGCGCGCGTGAGCAGCAGCAAATTGCTAAACGGCAGACCGAGTCGCTTGGCCAGCCTGGCAGGAGATATTTCGGTTTCTCCTTCCGGGTAGGAGGGCATAGCTTTCTCCAGGAACCCAGGGAACGCCAGCCCCTCACCTACCCCACCATCCCCTCTCCCAAATTATGGGAGAGGGAAGGGGGTGCAGGGGTTCGGTGAGGGCGCTTGCGATCCATGCGTTCCTAAAAATGATGTAGGCTCATTGTAATCGGATTTGCGCCGGATGACCACCCTTGCTCGTGCCAACATGTGCGGCCGAGGCTTCGCCGCGAGCGGACTTCGTCTGAGCCTTCGGCCCGAGCTCAGGCCGAGGGCTCAGTCGAAGACCTCAGCCGAGCGGATTGCGGCTCGAGCCGGGGTTACTCGCTGACATCAATAGGGAGATCGCCTTTTCGCTGAACTTCGCGAAAATGGGGGACGAAGGGAGGCGGTGTGATAGAATATTCCGAGGTATAACGCGCCATCCCGCCTCACAGTTCGAGAAAGGGCAAACCAATCATGAACGGTCAAATCGCCAAAGAAACGCTGTTCCTGCACAATGCTGAAATGGGACTGGGAGCCTGGGCCTGGGGCGACCGTGTGATGTGGCACTACGGCCAGGGTTACACTGATGACGATATCCAGGCAGCCTTCCAGACCTCCCTGGCGGCCGGCGTCAACCTGGTAGATACCGCTGAAGCTTATGGTTCAGGTCGTTCCGAGCGTCTACTGGGACAGTTCATCAAAAGCACCGATAAACCGGTCCTGGTGGCAACAAAATTCATGCCTTTTCCGTGGCGGTTGGGCAAGCACGCCTTGCTGAACGCCCTCCGCCGCAGCCTGGAACGGCTCGATCTGGAGCATGTTGACCTTTACCAGATCCACTGGCCGTTCCCTCCCTTTCCGGTCGAGCACTGGGTGGAGGGATTGGCTGAAGCTGTCAGAGCCAAACTGACGCACACGGTCGGGGTCTCGAATTACAACAAGAGCCAAATGCAGCGTGCTTACAACTTGCTTGCCAGGCAAGATATCCCACTGGCCTCCAACCAGGTAGAGTACCATCTGCTTGACCGCACTGTCGAAAAGAATGGATTGCTGGAACGTTGCCAGGAACTGAATGTCCGCCTGATCGCCTACAGTCCGCTGGCAAAGGGCTTGCTAACGGGAAAGTACACACTAGAAAAGCTGCCGCCTGGGATCCGGGGGGCCAAAGCGGCAGGGATATTGGGGCACATCAGCCCATTGCTTCAATTGATGGCCGAAATCGGCCAGGAGCATGGCGGCAAAACAACCGGCCAGGTCGCGTTGAATTGGGTCATCTGCAAGGGCGCGCTGCCCATCCCGGGCGCCAAGAATGCCTCGCAGGCCGCCCAGAACGTCGGGGCGCTCGGCTGGCGACTGACAACGGAACAAGTCAAAGCACTGGATGAAGCCAGCGATCAAACCATGAAGTAAGTTGGGGATCGAACGGGAACCCGGTTTCTTGCAGAAACCGGGTTCCCGTATTCACTTAAGGATCTGGAAAAGATCGCTGTAATCGTCTGTCCACAAGCGGATGGAGGTGTTGTATCCACTCATGGGTGTACTGCCGCGCGCGATGGCAGGGTTGTCGAGCAGGGCTGGATCACGCGACAGCAGCACCCAAATTGACGTGAAAGCGCGCACACCATCGCCTGGGGTTTCGATCAGAACCCGGCTCAGGTTGTAAGCATCCGCCAATTGCCAGATGACAGGCCGCAGGTCCAGGTGTTGATTCGTAATGTGGGCAGCCAATATGCCTTCCGGCTGAAGGTGCTCCAGGTACAGCCCAAACGCCTCCTTTGTCACCAAATGCACCGGGATCGAATCGCTGCTGAAGGTATCCAGCACGAGGATGTCGAAGTTCTGGCATTCACCCGCAGCCAGCTCTTCTTCGAGCGAGAGGCGCGCATCACCGAGCACGACCGTCACATTCGCTTTGCTGTCCGCCAAGAAAGAAAAATAGCCCTCCTGCCCCTCCGCCAGGCGCACAACCTCCGGATTGATCTCGTAGAAACGATAGACATCGCCCGGCTGGCCATAGGCCGCCAGAGTGCCCACCCCCAAGCCCAGCACGCCGACACGCATCCCCTGCCGATATTTGGGATAATTCAGGATGGCCAGCCCCACGCCGCTATCTTCCACGTAATAGCTGGTGGGATGGTCACGCTTATCGGCAGCCTCGAATTGAAAACCGTGCTGTGTGATCCCATGAATCATGTCGTAGGCACGGAATGCAGGATCCCTGGCGTTTATTTCTTTCACCCGGATGACCCCATAGAAATTACGCTCGGCGAGCAGCGCGTCGGAAAACGCGCCCGAAGTGTAATAAACGCCGAAGAGGACAGACATCACAGCCAGGCTGCCAAGCGTGGCCCGATAGGCAAATTGCAGCTTATGAGGCAGGCCGGTCTTCTTGAGGAACGACAAGACCGTCAACAGAACCCAACAAGAGGCAAGACCGACCAACAACTCCCAGTAGCCGCGAAAAATATATGGGGCGACCAGGTTGACGAAAATCCCGCCGAGCGCGCCGCCAATCGAGATCATCAAATAGAAATTCGTCAGGTGCTCCGGTGCAGGCTCGAGATTGACGAGTTCGCCATTACAGATCATGCAGCTCACGAACAAGAAAGCACAATAGATTGCGATCTGCAAAATGAAGTTCACCAAAGGCTGAAGCAACACCCAGATGACCGCCACGCTGAAAACGAGCAGCAGCAGGCTGTAGAGGGACCGCACGTACCAGCGACTGCTGGAAAAAGCCAGGATAAACGTCAACAGGTAGATCGTCAGCGGCAGGACCCACAGGAAAGGGATAACGGCCACTTCCTGGGAAATCTGGCTGGTCACCGCCAGGAGCAGCACCGAAGCACAGGCGCCGAGCGTGGTCCACAGGATGTACAGACCGGGCGATGGTCGCGCCGCGCCGGCCACTTTGCACGCCCGGGAACCTGGCGCCTCCGCCGGAAGCTTTGTCCGCACGAGGCGGTACGATCCGTAGCCTGCCAGCAGCCCGAACGACAGGTAGCCGGCCGCCCAAGCCCATCCCTGCTCACGCAGGGTCAGAAGCGGCTCAAACAGGATGGGGTAACTGACCAGGGCCAGCAGCGAGCCGAGGTTCGAGAGGGCGTACAGCCGATAAGGTGAACGGCCGGGGAACACATCGCTGAACCAGGCCTGCATGAGCGGCCCGTTCGTGGACAGGACAAAGTACGGCAAGCCCACCGAAACTGCCAAGATCTTGAAAATGCCCCAGATGGGGAAAGCGACGCCCTGCGGCATCCAGCCTGCGCCCGGCATGATCGGCGATGGCCAGCGCACGCTCATTACCAGGATGATAACCAGCGACAGTCCGACCAGCACTAGATGAATGACTCCCTGACGCGAGCTGCGAAAGCGGGCGATTAGCCAGTAAGCGTAGGCATACCCACCGGTCAATAAGGCTTGGAAGAAAAGCAAAACAGTGGACCAAACTGCCGGCGTCCCGCCGAACCAGGGTAAAATAAAACGGCCGATCATCGGCTGGACTTGGAAGAGCAAGAAAGCCGAGAGAAAGACGCTGATGGCGAAAAAGAGCATAGCTACACCTTTTTGAGCAGGGCTAGCAAAGTGCCACTCTGAGCGACCACTTCGCTTCACTCAGCACTGGCTTCGGGAGCGAAGAGTCTCGATTTTGGGCTGTTTTTCATGCTTGGAGGCAAGATTCTTTGGCGCTCCGCACCTTAGAATGACGTCCTCGTAACGATGTGGGCAATCTCAGTTGATTCTACATGAGAGAAGCTGAAAGGCAAAGTAAATTCTGCTGCTGTGGCTGTACGGAGCAGCACGTTTGCCACAAAGCCTCAAAGGCGCCAATCATGAAAAAGATCGCGTATTTCACCATCTTGGCCATCGCCTTAGTTTCGAACATCCTCTATGCAATGATGATCTTGACCAGCAAACACGGCTGGGATGCCGAGATCTACTGTAACGCTGTCAAGATGGAGCAAAACGGTCTGAATCCCTATCTCGGCAACCAGGGCAGCGAACAACTGACATGGAACTATCTGCCCATTTATCTCAAATTGTTCGAGGCAGTTTGTGCTTCCCCGTTGAACTTCACTGTGACATATCCCAACGCCCCGGTCCGAGATTTTTCATACAAACCTCATACATCCAAATCGGATAGAAACGGTTAGAATAACGCTCATGAACCGCCCCCACGTCACGGTGAACGTCGCCATGAGCGCAGATGGGAAAATCGACACCGTCGCTCGCAAAGGCGCAACCATCTCCTCGGCAGCAGACAAAGCCCGCGTTGACCGCCTGCGCGCCGACTCGGACGCGGTCATGGTCGGCGGGCGCACGCTGTTGGATGAAGATCCAAAGCTGACGGTCAAATCCGCACAGTTGCGCCAGGAACGTAAAGCGCGCGGCCTGGAGGAGAATCCCGTCAAGATCGGCGTGGTTTCGGTGGCGGACTTGCATCTGGAAGGCAACTTTCTCAAAGCCGGGCCAGCCCGCCGCTTGATCTATACAACAAAACGTACGCCCAACGCGCAGATCGTCCGCCTGAAAAAGGCTGGGGTTCAAGTCGTCGTAATCGGCGAGGAAAGGATAGACCTGCGTTCCGTGATGAGGGATTTGCACGAGCAAGGCATCCGGCGCCTGATGGTCGAAGGCGGCGGGACGCTCATCGCTGAACTCTTCCGCCTGGGACTGGTTGACGAAATCTACGCCTACGTCGCACCGCGCATCTTCGGCGGCGCGTCCGCCCCCAGCCTGGCAGACGGCCCGGGGTTTTTACAAAAGCAGGCCCCACGTCTGAGGCTCGTTTCGGTGGAGAAATTTGACGAAGAAGGCGGAGTCCTCATCCATTACACCATCCCACATG